>Ga0335070_10001715_pt1 | contig 25420 bp, 25 predicted proteins | sample Lox_Sample_13_FD_206722 | JGI IMG/M metagenome (GOLD analysis project Ga0335070, IMG submission 206722) | Soil microbial communities from Loxahatchee National Wildlife Refuge, Florida, United States - Lox_Sample_1.3 | ecosystem: Environmental > Terrestrial > Soil > Wetlands | place: USA...
AAGAACAGCGCAAAGCGGTCAATGGTGAGCGCGCCCTGGAACGCGGTCAACTCGGTCAGGCCGTTGGCGGTGAGAAACGCCTGCTGCCGCAACAGGCCGTAGCCCGTGAACCCCAGGCCAAGCACAACAAAAATCAGCAGCCATTTGCGCTGTTTCGGGTTGGGAAACACCAGAAAATCGAACAACAGGATCGCGCAGCCGAACAGCGCCAACATGATCGCCGGAATCAGAACGAAATGATCGGTGGTGGTGTAAAACTGGCTCATTGCCCCGCCCCCGCCTGCATGGTCGCCGCGCTAGCGTCCAGCACTCTTGCCTTTTGTCCTTTGCCTTTTGCCTTTTGCCTTAAGTCCCCCTGGTAATACCCTGGCCGCACCCGCTCCACGATCTGCTGAACCGGCTTCTCCAGCAAGTCAAAATACGGCTTCGGATACACTCCGATCCAGATGGCCCACGCAATCAGCGGTAAAAAGATCGCGACTTCGCGCAGGCTCATGTCCGGCAAATGCAGGTTGCGGCCGTTGGTCACCTGTCCCAACATAGTGCGCTGATAAAGCCACAGCAGGTATGCGGCGCCGAGAATCACGCCCGTCACCGCAAAGGCCGCCCAAATGCGGTTGGCTTCGAACGCGCCTTGTAGGATCGTGAACTCGCCCACGAACCCGTTGAGCAGCGGCAGTCCCGCCGAGCTCAGCATGGCGATGGCGAAAATCACCGCGTACGTCGGCATCACGTGAGCGAGGCCTCCATATTCGGAAATCTCGCGCGTGTGCCGGCGCTCGTAAATGACGCCGATGATCAAAAAGAGCATGCCCGTCGAAATGCCGTGGTTGATCTGCTGGATCACGCTGCCGGCGATTCCGTTCGGATTCAAGGCGAAAATGCCCAGCGTGCAGAAGCCCAGGTGACTGACCGACGAATACGCCACCAGCTTCTTCCAGTCCTGCTGCATCAGGCACACTAGCGCGCCATAAATGATTCCGATAATCGAGAGCACCGCAAGAATCTGAACAATCGTCTGATCCACCGACGCCTTCGGCAGCAGCGGCAGCGAAAAGCGAATGAAGCCGTACGTCCCCATCTTTAGCAGCACGCTCGCCAGAATGACGGATCCCGCTGTGGGCGCTTCCACGTGCGCATCCGGCAGCCAGGTGTGGAAGGGAAACATCGGCACCTTGATCGCGAAACCGAGGAAGAACGCCCAGAACACCCACTGCTGCATGCCCAGCGGCATATCCAGTTTCATCAGGTCGGCGATCTCGAACGTGTACGCTCCGAACTGCTGGTGGTATTGAAAGTACAGCGTCAGGATGCCCAGCAGCATGAGCACCGATCCCGCCAGCGTGTACAGGAAAAATTTGATGGCGGCGTAAAGCTTGCGCGGCCCTCCCCACACGCCGATGATGAAGTACATCGGCACCAGCACCAGCTCCCAGAAGACGTAAAACAGGAAGAAGTCGAGCGAAACGAACACGCCGATCATTCCCGTCTGCAGCAGCAGGAACATAGCGTAGTATTCCTTCACCCGCTCGTCGATGGCGTTCCAGGAGGAGAGAATCGCCAGGAAGCCGACCAGCGTCGTGAGCATGATCAGCAGCAGGCTGATGCCGTCGATGCCGATCATGTACCTCGCGCCGATGCTTGGAATCCAGTCGGCGCGCTCCACCATCTGGAAGCCGGAAGCCGTTTTGTCGAACCGTGTCACTAGCGGCAGCGAGACCAGGAAGCCCGCAAACGCCGCCAGGTTGGCCCACACCTTGATCAGGTTCTTCTGCGAACCGGGGATCAGCAACAGCACCACAAATCCAGCCAGCGGCGCAAACAGAACGATGCTCAGTAAGTGCTGATCCATAGTTTTATCGCGCGATGTAGTACCCGAAGAACGCCAGCGCCCCCACCACCACAAACAGCGCGTACGCCTGCACCCGGCCCGTCTGCACGATGCGTACCGGGTACGACGACAACTTCACAAGCAGCGAGGTCAGCCGGACAGCGCCGTCCACAATCCACGTGTCCCACCAGATGGAAACCGTAGACGAAATCCGCGTCAGCCAGCCCGCTCCGTTCACCGCGCCGTCCACGACATTGCGATCGAAAGCGCCGAACACCCGCCCTCCGCCCTTGGCGAACCCGTTGACGAACAGGAAATTGTAAAGTTCATCGACGTACCACTTGTTCAAGAGCACGCCGTAGAGCGGTTTGAAGCGCGCTTCGAGCCTGTCGGGAATGTCAGTGCGCCGGTGGTAGAAATATCTCGCGATGCTGATTCCGATGAGCGCAACCGCAACCGAAACGCCCATCAAGATCCATTCGGTGCTCGCGTCGTGCGCGCCCTCATGCGCCGCTTCGACCGCAGCAGAAGCGAAAGCAGGCTCAAGCCACTGCTCGAAACCGTGGAACCAACCCGTGAGTCCCCACAGCTTCGGCGTCCCGATCCAGCCCGCGAGAACGCTCCCCAGCGCCAGGACCGAAAGCGGGATGGTCATTGAAGCAGGCGACTCGTGAATATGCGCCTCTGTTTCCGGCGCCACGCGTGACTTTCCGTAGAACGTCATGTTCATGAGGCGCCACATGTAGAATGCCGTCATGCCGGCCGTCGCAAGGCCCACGCCCCACAAAACGCTCGAGCCGGATGGAGAGCTGTAGGCCTGCCACAAAATCTCGTCCTTCGAAAAGAAGCCTGCGAAGCCCGGGATACCGGCGATGGCAACCGACGCGATGAACATGGTCCAGTGAGTGATGGGAATTTTGTCTTTGAGCCCGCCCATGCGCCGCATGTCCTGTTCGCCGCTGAGAGCATGAATCACCGAGCCCGATCCAAGGAACAGCAGCGCCTTGAAAAACGCGTGCGTGAACAGATGGAAGATGGCGACCCAGTACGCTCCCACGCCCAGCGCCAAAAACATGTAGCCCAACTGGCTGACCGTCGAATACGCGAGCACGCGCTTGATGTCGTTCTGGACGAGCGCAATAGATGCTGCGAGAATCGCGGTAAACGCTCCCACGGCGGCAACCACAGTCGACGTGCTCGGCGTCAACTGATACAGCGCGCTCGATCGCGCCACCATGTAAACGCCCGCCGTCACCATGGTCGCCGCATGGATCAGGGCGGAAACCGGCGTCGGTCCTTCCATGGCATCCGGCAGCCACACGTACAAAGGAATCTGCGCGGATTTTCCCGTGGCGCCGATGAACAGCAACAGCGCCATGGCGCTCAATACGCCAAATCCCGCTGTCTCAGCGTGAAACTGGCCGCTGCGCAAAATCTGATTCACGTCTACAAACTTCACGGTGCCGAGCACCGCGAACATGAGCAGCATGCCCAGAATGAAGCCGGCATCACCCACGCGGTTAACTGCGAACGCCTTGATCCCGGCGTCGCTGGCCGATTTCTTGTGGAAGTAGAAACCAATCAGCAGATAGCTGCACAACCCCACGCCTTCCCATCCGACGAACAGCAGCGCGTAGTTGTTCGCCAGCACCAGCATGAGCATGAAGAAAACGAACAGATTCAGGTAGCCGAAGAACCGGTAGTAGCCGCCCTCGTGCCCCATGTAGCCGATCGAATAGACATGAATCAGGAAGCCGACTCCGGTCACCACCAGAATCATCACCGAGCTGAGCGGATCGAGCAGAAAACCCCAGTCCGCCGTGAACGTCGCCAGGCGCCCATCCGCCATGTGGAACGGCAGCCCGGCCAGCCAGGTGAACTGGATCACCTGGTGCATGCGCGCTGGACCTTGTGATAATTGCACCACCGCACCGGCCGAAAAGATGAACGACAGCAGCACCATGCCCGGACAAAACAGGCTTACCAGCCCGCGCAACGCGCCACCGTGGGAATGCTCATGGTCGTGCCCATGCCCGTGATCATGAGCGTGCCCATGCGCGTCATGCCCGTGATCGTGGTCGTCGTGCGAATGATCGAGACCCGGCGCGAACGCCACCTCGGACGCCGGCTGCGGGTCAAGCCTCTTCCCAAAGAGCAGCATGACCACCGCACCCAGCAGCGGGAACAGCGGAATGAGCCAGATCTGATCGAGAAAGTTCATGCAGTTACCACTTGAGCAAGTCCACCTCGTCGGCGAGCACCGTCTCTTTGTTGCGAAACAGCGCGATCAGAATTCCGAGCCCTACCGCCGCTTCGGCCACCGCATCCGTGATCACGAAAATTGCAAAGATCTGCCCGTTCACGTTCTGCCAGTAATGCGAAAAGGCAATGAGGTTGATGTTCACGGCGTTGAGAATCAGCTCAATGGACATCAGAATAATCACGATATTGCGGCGCGTGAGCACACCGATGGTGCCGATCAGCAACAGCGCCGCGCTCAGAGCCAAGTAGTGCGTGGTGGTGATGGGTCCCATGCTCAAATCCTCTTCTTCGCCATTACTACCGAACCCACTACCGCAACCAGCAACAGCACCGATGCGATTTCAAACGGCAGCAGGTATTGGGAAAAGAGCACCGTGGCAATCTGCTCGGTGTTGCCCTCCGTCGCGGCCGTGACCACGGGCGGCGCCTTCGGCAATTGGAACGCGCTCGCGCCTTTGCGCATGAAATAAATGATCTCGGCCCCAACAACCACGACGCACACGAGCGCAATCAGCCATTGCCGGTTGAACTGCCGCTGCTTGGCTGCCTGATCGAGATTCACCAGCATGATCACGAACAGGAACAGCACCATGATGCCGCCCACGTACAGCACAATCTGCACCGCGAACAGGAATTCCGCCTGGAGCAGCAGGTAAAGCCCGGCCACGCCTATCAGGGAAACGATGAGGCTGATGGCGCTATGCACCGCATTGCGCCGCGTGATGGTAAACACTCCTCCCACCAGCGCCAGCGCTGCAAAGAAATAAAAGAAGAGCGCGTCCGTCATCTCGAGCGGGCCCCCGGAGATTCGCGCGTCAGCATTTGTATTGAGTGGGCTTCGGTCCTTCTTCGAGCATCTGCCGGTCCCAGATCAGTCCGTCGCGTGTATACGTCGCCAGCTCGAAATCCTGAGTCAACTCCAGCGCATCCACCGGGCAGGCATCCTCGCACAGGCCGCAGAACATGCAGCGCGACAGATCATACGTGAATGTGGTCAGCTCCTTCCGGCGCGTCTGTTCGTTGCGCTCGCTCCCCACCACAATCAACGTCTCCGGACATGCCAGCGCGCACAGGTTGCAAGCAATGCAGAGCGTCTCGCCGTTATCCGGGTTGATATTCAGCCGCGGCGCGCCACGATACCGCTCCGCCACCTGGGGGCGTTGCGCGGGATATTGTTCGGTGTAAATATACTTGGGATTCTGATTGCGAAACGTGACCCAGAGCCCCTGGAAGAGGTCGACCAGAAAGACTGTTCTGAAAAACTTCCCCATAGTTTAGCGATCCACTTCACCCAGCACTATATCTAATGTTCCGATAATCGCCACCACATCCGCCACCAGGCCTCCACGCACCATACGATCCAGCGCCTGCAGGTTCACGAAAGAGGGCGGCCGCACGCGCACACGGTAGGGCTGCGTCGAATTGTCGCTCACCACGAAGTAACCCAGCTCGCCCTTCGGCGCCTCGATGGAAACGTAGACTTCGCCCGTGGCCGGCTTGATCACCTTCGGCGTCTTGCCGATCGGCCCGCTCGGAATCTTGTCCACCGCCTGCCGGATGATGCGCACCGCCTGCCGCATCTCCTGCATGCGCACCATGTACCGGTCATACGTGTCGCCGTTTTCGCCCGTGGGGATCTCGAAATCGTATTGCTCGTAGCCCGAATAGGGCTGCGCCTTGCGCAGATCCCACTTCACGCCCGCGGCCCGCAGCACCGGACCCGTTACGCCGAATTCCTTGCACTCGTCGCCCGACAGAATGCCGACGCCTTTCAGCCGCGCCACCCAGATGCGGTTGTTGGTGAGCAGTTCTTCGTACTCATCCACTTTCGGCAGGAACATGTCGCAGAAGGCCTTCACCTGTTCTTCGAAGCCGTCGTACAGTTCGTATTGCAGCCCGCCGATGCGAAACGCGTGCGTAGTGAGCCGCGCGCCGCAGTAATTTTCGAAAATCTTGAGCACTTCCTCGCGCTCGCGAAAACAATAGAACACCGGCGTGATGGCGCCGATGTCCAGCGCATGCGTGCCCAGCCACAGCAGGTGGCTCGCAATCCGGTTCAACTCAGTGAGGATCACCCGCGTGACCTGCGCGCGCGGCGGCGCTTCGATATTCAGCAGCTTTTCCACCGCCAGGCAATATCCCAACCCGTTCGAGACCGCGGCCACGTAATCCATGCGGTCCACGTACGGCGCGAACTGCTGATACGTCCGGTTTTCGCCGATCTTCTCCACGCCGCGATGCAGATACCCAATCACGCACTCCGTGCCGATCACCTTCTCGCCATCCAGCTTGAGGATCACGCGCAACACGCCGTGCGTCGAGGGGTGCTGCGGCCCCATGTTGAGCACGAGTTCGGTGGTGTCCAGAAAAGTGGCGTCCGGCATGGTTACTGCCCGCTCTCGATTCCCAGGTTCTCCCTTACCCAGCGGTCGTCCTGCTGAATGATGGACATCTCTTTTCGCAGCGGAAAGCCTTCCCATTCCTCCGGCAAAAGAATGCGCCGCATGTCCGGGTGGCCCGCGAACTGGATGCCGAACATGTCGAATACTTCGCGCTCCAGCCAGTTGGCGCCGGTGTGCACGTTCACTGCGGTTGGCGGCTGAACGCCATCGGCGATCATGGTCTTTACGCGCACGCGCTCGTTCCGCGCGAAGCTGTATAGGATGTAAACCAGATCGAACCGATTGGCGCGCTTCGGATAATCCACTGCCGTGATGTCCACCAGGTAATCGAAATCCGCTTCCAGCTTTAGAAATTCGAGAATGGGAATCACCGCATCCGGCTTCGCCACCAGAAAATTTTGCCCGAGATACGTGGCGCACTCCGTAATCAAATCGCCGAAGCGGTCTTTCAACTGCGCGGGAAGCTCACCTTCCCACGGCGTCGAGGCCATGGGTGCCGGTGGCTTGGGTGGCGTGTGGCCCCCCGCGTGCGCCGCAGCTCCGGCGGCCGGCGGTTTTGGTGGCGCTGCCTTCGGCGCCTCCGGCTTGCCTGGCTCTGCCGCTCCGCCCTCGGGTTTTGGCTCGTCAGCCATTCGGCTTTTTCGTGGAAGATCACTACGATTAGCACAGGGTACCGGGCGAGTCAAATTCCACCCTCCCCGAATCGAGGCTTCCGCAGCATCGCCGCGCACCCTGTTTGCCTCCCTCATTCGGACTCTCTCGCACCGCGGCGCCAGGACCGCTCACTTGCAAATCCCCCGCCCGGGTGTAAAATGTTTTGTCGATCTAACAACGAGTCACAGGCTGCCGGGGAGGTGGGGACTGATCCGGTTTAGCGGGAGAGCAGTGAAGCAGGCTTTCGCAGTGGTTTTTTATAAGTGAACGGCGAATTACTAAAACAGGCTTTCCATAACCTATATAACGAAGTCTGCCGCTTCCCTCCCGTTAACCGCTCCCGAGCACCGCTTCCGGTGTGTCCTTAAATACAGATGAAGGGAGACCGGCGAGACCGGTCCACGGAGCACGAGATGGCCGTTTCAACCGAAAAACCTGCCGGCGCGAAGGCGCCGGAAAGCAAACCCACACCTAATGTGGCAGATGCGCTGAAGAAGATCTTCACTGCCGATGATCCTGATCCCCAGCGCATGGCCGCGCGCCGCCGCCGTTTCGTCATGGCCGGCGTGCTCGGATTCCTCAGCGTCAATTTCCTGATGTTCCTCCGCTTCTTCTTCCCCCGGGCGCTCTACGAGCCGAAAACCAAGTTCCTCATCGGCTATCCTTCCGACTTCGGATTCGGCGTCGACACCAAGTTCCAGAATGCACACCGCATCTGGGTAGTGCGGAACACCGAGGGCATCTTCGTCATTTCGGCCATCTGCACGCATCTGGGTTGCACGCCCGATTGGAAGCCAAGTGAGAACAAGTTCAAGTGCCCCTGCCACGGCTCGGGCTATGATCCCGAAGGCGTCAACTTCGAGGGCCCTGCGCCCCGTCCCATGGACCGCGCGCACGTCGAACTCACGCCCGAGGGACAAATTGAAGTCGATCTGAGCCGCCTCTACCGGTGGCCCAAAGGGGAACGCTCGGAATTTAACGATCCTGGCGCGATCCTCCACGTTTGAGCATTCGGAGATAAGCCATGGCTGAGGGAAACGGAAGCAAAGGAACGAGCGGAAACGGAGCTGGCGGGTCCGGCGAAAACGGCGCCAAGAAAAGCCCGGTCACCGTTCTGGTCGAAGGCGCTAAAGCCGTTGGTACACAAGCCGCCGAAGAAATCAAAGCGCTCAAGCAACCCGAGAAAACCGATGTCTGGAAATCGGTGCTGCGCGTCAAACACGACGAAACGCCCCGCAGCCGCGCGCTCGGCGTTCTATCGAACGTCTTCCTCCACCTGCACCCGGCGAAAATCAACCGCGACGCCGTGGCCTACAACTACACCTGGGGCATGGGCGGCATGACGTTCTACGTCTACATCACGCTGGTTTTTACCGGCACGCTCCTCATGTTCTACTATCACCCCTCGAAGGTCGTGGCGTTCCGCGACATCCTGTACCTCGAGCACGATGTTCCCTTCGGCAAGCTGCTGCGCAACATGCACCGATGGGGCGCGCACCTGATGGTGATCATGGTCGAGCTCCACATGTTCCGCGTGTTTCTCACCGGTTCCTACAAGAAACCGCGCGAGTTCAACTGGGTGGTAGGCGTAATTCTGCTGGTGCTCACGCTGCTGCTGAGTTTCACCGGGTACCTGCTGCCCGACGATCAGCTCGGCTTCTGGGCGGTCACCGTCGGCACAAACATGGCGCGCGCCACACCGCTGCTCGGTCACGACGGACCCTTCGGACGCCAGCTCGGCATGACACCCTTCAACGACGTTCGATTCGGACTGCTTGGCGGCTCGATCGTCGACTCGAATGCCCTGCTCCGCGCCTACATCTGGCACTGTGTGGCGATACCGATCATCGCCTCGGCGTTCATGGTGGTGCACTTCTGGCGCGTGCGCAAAGACGGCGGCATTTCAGGCCCGGCGCCCGTACAGTTGGAGTCGGAAATCAAAGAACCGAGGAAAATATGATTCTCTGCCCCTCGGCGTCTCTGCGCTAAAAGAGGAACCTATGGATCTGCATCAGCTCTGGACTATCGTTAGCCTTCCGGACAATGTTCCCATCGTGCTGCTCATGATCGTGGTGCCCTTCTACACGTGGTACGGATTGCGCCAGGCATTCGCTAACGACCGGTTGATCGGCGAACTCGAAGCTAATCCCGCGCTCGCCAAAACGCACCACCGCAAGACGCAGCCATGGAAGCCGGGTTGGGCCAAGGAAGTGCACGTGTGGCCCTTCCTGCTGCGCATCGAGTTTCTCGCCGCCATCATCGTCACCTTGCTGCTCATGGTCTGGTCGATTACGCTCAATGCGCCACTCGAGGAACCCTCCAACCCGACCCTCACGATGAATCCGTCCAAAGCGCCGTGGTACTTCCTCGGATTGCAGGAAATGCTCGTCTACTTCGACCCGTGGATCGCCGGCGTGGTCATGCCCTCGCTGATCATCGTGGGCCTGATGGTGATTCCTTACATCGACGCCAACCCGCTCGGCAGCGGCTATTACACCTATAAGCAGCGCAAATTCGCCATCCTGACGTTCATCTTCGGCTTCATCGTTTTGTGGGTCACCATGATCGTCATCGGTACCCTTATCCGCGGCCCCGGCTGGATGTGGTTCTGGCCCGGCACCACGTGGGACCACAACCGGCTCGAGTTTGCCGTGAATCGCGACCTACCCGACATCTTCGGCATCAAGGGCCGCGTCACGAAAATCATTTTCGGCGCCATCGTCGTCGGGCTGTACACCGTCGCCGCGGCTATCGGGATTCACAAGCTCATGAACCTGACGCCGTTCGCCCGCAAGATTTTCAAGCGTATGAGCCTGCTGCAAATCGCGACCATGCAGATTTTTCTGATCATCATGCTGGCCCTGCCAATCAAGATTCTCGCGCGCCTGCTGTTCCGGATTAAGTATGTCTGGGTGACCCCCTGGTTCAACGTATGAGCGATCAAGAACAAGACAAAGACCCGGTAGTTACTTCGTCGCTGAGCAAACACCTGTTCATTTGGTCGGCGCTGCTTCTGCTTTCGCTCGGCTGGGCGCTCTGGGACGAGATCTACGGCATCCGCCCTTGGAAAACCTATCAAGCCCGCTTCGCCAAGGTGTACACGCACTATCTGCACACCATCCGGCCGCGCGAATCCGGCTTCGAAAAGCAGGTCAAGGCTTCGGGCGACTATCAGAAGCTCGATCGCGACATGCAGGCCGCCGAGAAGGCCGTGACCCAGAAGGTGGCTGAGATCGATCATGAAGTCAACCAGGTGCTGGTGCCGCGCGCGCTCGCGCTCAACGATCCGTTTCAGGAAGTGCGCAGCCATATCGGTTCGTTGACATACCAAATCGAAACCACGGACAGCGAGAGTTCCAAAGAATCCAAGCGAAAAGAAATTGAAGAACTGAAAAAAGAAGTCCACACCGTCAAACTGCCCCTGCCCGACGGCTCCACCGAGAAGAAAGACTACACCTACACCGAAATGGATCGGGACCTTCAAGCCTGGAAGGCTCGCAAGGCCCAGTTGCTGCAGGAGCGCGTCGAGATTCTCAAACCGGCCACCGAATTGCGCGCCGAGCGCGACAAATATCTCTCCGATCGCATCGCCGACGTCAGCGCCGAGACCCTCGCCGGCCTGCTGAAAAAGATGGACGACTTCCCCATCCAGATCCGCCAGATCCATATCAAAGACGTCGACCTCGTCGATCGTTGTGAATCCTGTCACCTGGGTACGCGCGAGCCGCTCGAGTTAAACAAGGCGGCTATGGGCGGCGAAGAAGTTTTCGTCAGCCATCCGAATAAAGAGCTGCTCAAGATTCACGACCCCGAGAATTTTGGCTGCACTCCGTGCCACGGCGGCAACGGCGTCGCCATCGACAGCGTCGAAAAAGCCCACGGGCGGCATAAGTTCTGGCTCTGGCCCATGCACTACCGCGAGAACTTTGAAGCTGGCTGCCAGCAGTGTCACGTAAAGGAAATCGTCACCGAAATGGCCGATACCTTGAACGGCGGGCGCGAACTTTTCCGTCTGCGCGGCTGCATGGGCTGCCACCGCTACGAGGGATTCGATCACGAGCCCGAGGAAATGATCTCGGTGAATCAGCAGATCCGCCAGCTTGAGCAGCAGAAGGCGGAATGGACCCGCGAAATCGGGTTCACCACCGATAAAGCCGACCGCACCCGCGACAACACCGAAGCACAGCGGCTCTACCAGCACGCCAACGATCTGAAAGTCCGCATCACCGGTCTCGACGCCAAAATCGAGCAGGCGGACATCCGCGAAAGCGACTTGGTCCGTGAAGTCAAGAAAGTCGGGCCGAGCCTTAAAGAAGTCCGCATGAAGATGCACAAAGAGTGGATTCCGGTCTGGCTCGAAGACCCGCACAAATGGCGTCCCGGAACCAAGATGCCCACCTTCCGTCTCGATCCGGACGAGATCAAAGCCATCGGCGCGTTTATCTGGCAATCCGGCGTCAGCGGCAGCCTGCCCTCCCAAACCAAGGGCGATCCAGCCAAAGGCAAGGAATCGTTCGAAACCCGCGGCTGCATGGCCTGCCACTCCATGGGCGAGGGCGGCGACAAGCAGGGCGGAACCTTCGCCGCCAACCTGAGCCGCGTCGGCGAAAAAGATAATTACGATTACTTGGTTCGCTGGATTCACAATCCGCGCGAGCGCACTCTTCCCTATTGCCCGTTCGAGAAGCGCGACCTGACGGCGGACGACTACAAGAAAAAAGGCCTGCCCTTCGTCTTCGACATGGATCACGACAAGTGCCCCAACGACGGTCATCAGTTGCAGGTCGAGCAGATGACGCCGATGCCCAGCTTGCGCCTGTCCATCGACGAAGCGCGCGACATAGCCAGCTACCTGATGACGCGCAAGCATGACGGCGTCACCTATGCCTCCGCCGATTACCTCGATGATCCAAAACTCAAGGCGCGCGGCCAGTTCCTGGTTCGCTACTACGGCTGCGCCGGCTGCCACGAGATTGCTGGCCTCGAAGAGGAACAGCGCATCGGTACCGAGTTGACCAAGGAAGGCTCGAAGCCTCTCGAGCGCCTCGATTTTGCGCTGTTGGGCCACGAAGCCGAGCGCGAAGGCTGGTACACCCACAAGGGCTTCTTCGAGCACAAACTGAAAAATCCGGCGGTCTACGATCAGGGCAAGGAAAAACCAAACAAGTTCGACCGGCTCAAGATGCCGAATTTCAACCTGGAGAAGCCGGAGATCGATCAGCTCACCACCTTACTGCTGGGCTCGGTCGATTCCACCATGCCCGAGCGCTACCACTACGAGCCCGCCGATCAGCGCCAGGACATCATCGACGGCTGGTGGGTCATCCGAAAATACAACTGCATGGGCTGCCACCAGGTGCATGTCGGCCAGACCACTGTGTTCATGACGCTCCCGCGCTATCAGGATCCCGATTGGAAAGATCAGAAGCCGCCCAGCCTCATCGGCGAGGGCGCGCGCGTGAATCCGGCATGGCTCATGCGCTTCTTGACGAATCCCTCGCTCAGCGACAACGACACCAATCGCGACGGCGTGCGACAATACCTCAAAGCCCGCATGCCCACTTTCTACTTCTCCGACGGGGAGATCCAGAAAATCGTGCGCTTCTTCGCCGCCATGTCCTCGCAGGCTGCGCCCTACATCGCGCCCAAGATGGAAATGGTCAGCGATCAGGAGCGCACCATGGCGCGCCAGTTGTTCTCGAGCGAAGGCGCTCCGTGCCTGAAGTGCCACATGACGGGAGATCCAAAGCACGATGTCCGCGCAACCGCTCCCAATTTCCTCGCCGCCCGGGAGCGTCTGAAACCTGGCTGGACCGAGCGTTGGATCGTCCATCCCGAAATGATGGCGCCCGGCACCGCGATGCCGTCGGGCTTGTTCAAGCGCGAAGGCGAGCGCTGGATCTTCGCCGGGCCCACGCCCGCGAGCTTTCAGAATTACCAGAAGGATCATGCCGATCTTCTGGTCCGTTACATGTTCCAGTTCACTCCGGACGAACTGAACCGCTTGCGCTCGAGCGCCGGCGCCGGTTCCGGACAATAGATGAAGTTCTTAGCTGAAAAGGAGAAATCGTACCTGAAATGAAAAAAGTCTTGTTGAGTTTCGCAATATCTTGCGCGATGTTCATGGCCGGCTGCGGCGGCAGCAAAGCGCCGGAAACCGCCAAGGAAGAAGCCGCCGCTCCAGCTGGGGCTGCCACCGCCACGATTGACGAAGCCACCGCCGCCACCGTCACCGGAAAAGTAAATTTCTCCGGAACCAAGCCGACAGAGAAGACAATCGACATGTCGGCCACGCCCGCTTGCGCCCGCGCGCACGCTGGTGCGCCGCCAAAATCCGAAGAAGTTGTGGTCAACGGAAACGGCACGCTCAAGAACGTTTTCGTATGGGTGAAATCCGGTGTGCCCGACAAGCAATGGCCCGTGCCTTCCACTCCGGTGGATCTCGCCCAGAAGGGCTGCATGTATGGCCCGCACGTGATTGGAGTGATGACCAACCAGGACATCAAGATCGTCAATGACGATCCCACCAACCACAACATCCATCCGCTGCCGAAAATCAACCAGGAGTGGAACCAGTCCCAGCCGCCTAAGGGCGATTCGCTCACGAAGAAATTTCCACGGGAAGAAGTCATGATTCCCGTGAAGTGCAACGTGCACCCCTGGATGCGCTCCTACATCGGCGTGGTCAGCCACCCGTTCTTCGCAGTCACCGGTGACGACGGGACCTTCACCATCAAGGGCCTTCCGCCCGGCAAGTACACGGTGGAAGCCTGGCACGAAAAGTACGGCACCCAGGACATCGACGTCACCGTGGCCGCCAAGGAGAGCAAGCCCGTCGACTTCACCTTCAAAGGCGCCTAAAAATGCCAAAAACGGAGACTGGCTCCACTGTCCCAAGCCACCGGTCGCTGGTAAATCGAGCGCGTCGGGGACTGGCTCCACCGTCCCTAATCGAGCCTCCCGCAAACCACCAGCCCGCTCGTCGTGGACGGTGGTGCCTGTCCCCTCTTGCACCAGCCTCCTGACATGACCACCCCCTGGCTCCACCGCTACGCTCTCCTCTGGTCCCTTTGCACTCTCTTTCTCGTAGTCGCCGGAGGCCTCGTCACCAGCAATGACGCCGGCCTCTCCGTGCCCGATTGGCCGCTCTCCTACGGCACCCTGATGCCACCCATGGAGGGCAACATTTTTTACGAGCACGGTCATCGCATGGTCGCAACCACCGTCGGCCTGCTCACCATCGGCATAGCCATCTGGCTCACGCGCGCCGAGCGCCGCCGCTGGCTTCGCAACCTCGGCTGGATCGCGCTAGCCGCGGTCGTCGCTCAAGGCGTGCTCGGCGGCATGACCGTCATCTTCATGCTTCCGAAGCCCGTCAGCATCGGCCACGCCTGCTTGGCGCAGCTTTTCTTCTCCACCACCGTCGCCATCGCTTTGTTCACCTCGCAAAGCTGGGCCCGAGGTCCCCGAATGGTGGACGACCCCGTCGCTCCTTCTCTTCACTGGCTCGCGCTCGCCGCGTCCGCCTGCGTCTTCCTTCAACTCGCGCTCGGCGCCTCTGCCCGGCACAAAGCGCTCGGCATCCTGCCGCATGTCATCGGCGCTCTCATCGCCACTGGAATGGTGCTCTGGCTCACCGTGCGCGTTCTTATGCGCCATACGGATCACGAGGCCCTTCGTCGTTCCGCTCTCGCCCTGCTCTCGATCACGTTTCTCCAGGTCTTCCTCGGCATCGCGGCCTACATGAGCCGTCTCGCCACCGCCGACGCCCCGCAGCCCATGCCCGTTATGGTAGGCTTCACTGTGGCACACGTGGCGACCGGCGCGCTTACTTTGGCTTCCAGCGTTATCCTGGCAATCCAGATCTTTCGCCAGGTCCGCCGACCGCTCGCAGATCTTCAACCCGTAGGAGTTGCCGTACCTTCCGCATGAGAGATTACATCAGTCTGACCAAGCCGCGAATCACCTGGCTCATTCTCATGAGCACCGGCGTCGGCTACTTCTTCGGCCTGCGCGGCATCAGCTTCTGGCAGATCCATTGGTGGGCGCTCCTGCACACCATCATCGGGACCGGACTGCTCGCCTCTGGAACCGCGGCCCTTAATCAGTGGTACGAGCGCGATGCCGACGCCCGCATGCGCCGCACGTCGCATCGTCCTCTGCCTTCCGGCCGACTGAACGCCGGAAATGCCCTCGCCTTCGGCATTGCCCTCGCCGTCGCCGGCTTCGCTGAACTCGCATGGTTCGTCAACCTTCTCTCGGGCGTGCTGGGCATAGCTACTCTGGTGAGCTACTTGTTCTTCTACACGCCGCTCAAGCAGCGCTCCTGGCTCTCCACCACCGTCGGCGCATTTCCCGGCGCCATGCCGCCCATGATCGGCTTCGCGGCGGCCTCCGGCACCCTCACCGCTGAAGCCTGGGTGCTGTTCGCGATTCTCTTTCTTTGGCAGTTCCCGCACTTTTACGCCATCGCTTGGATGTACCGCGACGATTACGCGCGAGCCGGCATCCGCATGCTCCCCGTCGTCGAGCCCGACGGCCATTCCACCGCGCGCCAGATCATTCTCTGCGCTTCCCTGCTGATTCCCGTCAGTCTCGCACCCGGCCTCCTCGGCATGTCAGGGAAACTGTATCTGCTGGGCGCTCTCGCGCTCGGCGCCTGGTTCTTGTATTCAGGAGTCCGCGTCGCGGCCGAGCGCAGCATCCTCCGCGCGCGCGCCGTGCTCATGGTCTCGGTGATTTATCTCCCCCTGCTTTATGGCCTCATGCTTCTCGACCGCCCCGGTCTCTAGTCGTCTTACTGAGCCGCGACCAAAGGGAGCGGTACTCATCCTGATTTGTTTGGCCGCGGCCGCCTGTTCCCGCCGTCCCGCCCTGCCTGTCTACGGTCACATTCCCGATTTCCAGTTGATCTCCCAAACCGGCCAGCCCTTCGATCGCAAATCGCTCGACGGCAAAATCTGGGTGGCCGATTTCATCTTCACCTCCTGCCACGGCCCCTGCCCCCGCATGAGCGCTCAGATGCGCCGTGTCCAAAGCGCCGTCTCTCAACTGCCCGATGTCCGCCTCGTCTCCTTCTCCGTCGATCCCGAGCACGACACGCCCTCCGTCCTCGCCGAATACGCCGTCCGCTACCAGGCGCAGCCCGGCCGTTGGTTCTTCCTCACCGGAGACCGCAAGACCCTCGACTCGCTCGACCGCCATGCCTTCATGCTCGGCAATGTCGATGGCAGTCTCGAGCACAGCACGCGTTTCGTGCTCGTTGACCGCCAGGGCAGGATTCGCGGCTACTACGGAAACGATCAGGACGATCCCACCGCGCAGTTGATCGCCGACATCCGCCGCCTGGCGCGGGAAACTTCGTGATCTCGGTCCACGATCTCCCCGCTGTCAACGCCATCCTGAACGCCACCGCCGCCGTGCTTCTGATTTGGGGCTACACGCTCATCCGCCGTCGCCGGCTGCACACGCATAAACGCGTGATGATCGCGGCATTCGCCACTTCCTGTGCTTTCCTGGTGTCGTATCTCGTCTATCACGCGCAAGTCGGCTCAGTCCGGTTCCAGCACCCAGGCTCCATGCGCGCCGTTTACCTGAGCATTCTCGCCACACACACCGTGCTCGCCGCTTGCGTGCCGCCGCTCGCCATCGTGACTCTCCGCCGTGGCCTCTCCGCCCGCTTCGACAAACACCGCACCATCGCCCGTTGGACCCTCCCCATCTGGCTCTACGTCAGCGTCACCGGCGTCGTCGTCTATTTGATGCTGTACAAACTGTAGCCAGCGCCGGGACTGGCTCCGCTATCCCTAGTCTCAATCGCCGGACCTGACCGGAGTGTTCGTCGTGGACAGTGGTGCTGCCTGTCTTGAAAATGGCCGTATTTGCTGATTCGGTCGCTGGTAAATCGAGCGCGTCGGGGACTGGCTCCACCGTCCCTAATCGAGCCGCCCGCAAACTACCCGCCGCCTCGTCGTGGACGATGGTGCCTCTCTTGAAAATATCTGTAACTGCCCGATTCGCAAAGCCCGTACGTCGCGAAACCGGGACTGGCTTCTGCGTCCCCAACGCATCGAATCCCAACCTTGCCGACCCGCCTTTTGTGGACGCAGTTGCCTGTCCCGGCTTCGCCTTCATCCTCGCGCGTGTCGCCGCTCGGCGACATAACGCTCAACTGTCCCTTCTTCCTTCTGCTGGCCTAATTGGTGAAACCCAGGTTCTTCAACAAAGCACGCCCGAGAGCGTTGCCATCCAGAGGTTGCGCGTGTGTCTTGGCTTCTTCCATCTTTTTGCGCTGGCCCTCCCCCCTCTCTTTCGAAGCCTGTACGAAGGCAGCCAACTGGGCTTTGTTCGCCTGGATGTAAGCCGCAGCTTCCGCCAGTCCCTGCCTCATCGCCGCTTTGCCGCCCATGAGGATCTGGAGTTGCTGTTGCAGTTCGGCGTTTTTGGCAGTACCCGGCTGACCCTGCACCAATTTGCAGAACTTATCCAGCTCCTCGAACATCTGGTTGAGGCTCGCGGGTTCTGCTGCGTCGCCCGCCGTCGCGGCTTCAACCTTCGATGCGCCCGCGGCTTCGGGACTCCCCGTTGCTCCGGCCTGTGCCGGCTGCGAGTCCCACATGAAATCGCAGGCGGGACAGCAAATGTGGCTCCACATCCGGGCTATGCAGTTCTGATTCATGCATCCGAGCACCGCGGCGGGCCGCAGGCCGATCGGTTTCCTGCAATTCGGGCACTCGACGCTAGGCGGCGTCAGCGTGCGGCAGAACTGGCAGGCCGGCGCATCAACCGGTTCCGCAGCGATCGCGATCAGGACACCGCCCACGATTTCCGAGTTGGGGAAGTGCGGTTGCCACAGTTGAAGCACTTCGGCCTGAGAGACGCGCCGCGACGGACCGAAATACGGATCGTGCAAGACTACGCTCTGGCTGTCGAGGTCCACCATCACCGTGTAGTGGCCCTGTGGAGAATCGGGCTGCAGACGATGGTTCAGGATCGCTCGGATTCCAGCCTCCTGGCAAAGCCGCAGCGCCTGCAACGGATGCCGCGCCTGGATGGCGACGGCTGCCAGTCCGCGGCCCAAGGCATCCTTGGCCATTAGATGGGTAGTCGAAGCCAGGCTCCCGAACCGGTTCTGCTTGGCAATCGCCGGCCAGATCGCGGCCTGCGCGATGTCTTTGCCGAACGAGCGATACACCATGCGCAAACATGCTGCGCCGCACATCCGGTTGTTCTCAGCATCGGCCTGTTTCTCGTATGGAATCGTTCCCTGCCCTGTGCTCATAAATCCTTTAACCGATCAAAACCGTGGGCCAGCCCATCACGATGGTTCCACCGTGAGCCGTCATATCACTCATCCGCGCCGCTGGTTGTCCGCCGATCAGAACCGTAAACGAGCCCAGCACGATCACATCCGGCGGACCAACACATGTCGCCATGTCGCCCACCCGCGCCGCGCACAGGCTGCCAATGAGCACTGTGGGGCAGCACGGCGGAAGAATCGGTCCCCCTACGTGCGGCACCAAAACGGTGACCATCGGGCACACATGCATATCGGTCATACGCGCTGCCGGCAGTCCCATGCTTCACTCCTCCCTCGTTGAGCGCCTATCCAACTTTCCCCGCCGCCACGCTGACTCCCAGTTGCAGATAGGATCTCTGGGTTTCTATCATGGCCGTCGGAGGGGCCTTTAGGGCGGCCAGTTTCACCGCCATCGCCACCGCCTTCGCCGGTCCAAACGGACCCGGCGGTATGCCCCCGTGCGCCGCCATCGCCAACGGGCCCGCTGGGGAACTCATCCCCACCGCTTCGGCCGGCGCCTTGGCCGCCGCTCGATTCTCCTCGGTCGGCTGGCTTATCCATCGCACTGCCGCGATGCAGGCGCTTTTTTCCGGCGGAGTCAGGGTGTCGCCGCACGCATGCTGCAGGCACAAACAACCCCACCAGATCCCTTCCCGTGCCGGAAGTGCATGGGCCAGGAAATCGATCGCGGCCACATAAAACTTCTTGGCTGCCAGCGTCTCTAGGAACTGGAAAGGCTCCATCCCCTCAGCCAGCAGCGCCCTTGCCTCCCGCGGCGGTTCGTAACGCTGGCAAATCTCCGCGGCCGTTGCCGCACTTACCTTGATCAGAGGGCCGTTGTTCACACCCGATCTCCAGTGAGCCGCCTAATTGATTTTGACAAGCGGCAACCCCATGATGGTGATGCCATCGGGTCCCAGAATGATGGAGCTCAACCCGCCACACACTGACAGCTTGATTTGTGTGAGGCTTTGAATTGTCACCGGCATCGCGCCGCCGTCAACCGTAATCCCGCTGGGCGTCATCTCGATTTTCTGGTCTACGCCATCAATGAGGCCTCGCTTAATCGTCACGTTCTGTATCTCGCCCACTTCAATTTCAACCCCTTGGGTGGAGTTCGATCCGGTTTCCGGAAGCGGCGGCGGTCCGGCCGTAATGCGCACACCTCCCAGGCCGCGAAGATTCACGTTCCCATTCATCTGCGTGAGGTCACTCGCCAGGATGGTAACCGCGCATGGGTCCGGGAGAGCCGGTGGAAGTGCCGCGCGGCTGGTGAACTCGATCTGGTTGGCGGTTACCGAATAGGTCCCGTCAAAGGCGCGGGACTCATCCCTCGTGTTGGTTCCACCGCCCGAGCCTCCGCCGAAATCACGTTTATCTTCACTCATGCATACTCTCCCTTAAGCCCGCACGTGCCCACTCTCAATCCTGCACCGTCCCGATCTGATGGCCCCTCATGTTCACCACCACCTCCGGCGGATCCGGATCTGCCAGTCTGACTTCGCCGCTTATCTCCAGCACAATCGGAAGTACCATGGCGGCGGCCACGGCCGTGGCGGCCAGCGCTTCTCCCAGCGACGACTGTCCTCCCATTTTAGTGAGAAACGTAGGGCCGGTTTTCGTATCGGGATTCCACCCGAAAAGCTGATCCAGTGTGCTCTTGAAGGATTGGTCCATGGCCGTATAGATTTTTTTCAAATCCATCAGGACTATGATCGATGCTTGCATCAGCACCTGGAACGCCATGCACAGGATCGAGCGAAAATCGTCGTCGGGCCCGGCTGCGTATGCAATAAGAAAGACTACAGCCGCGGCCATAATGACAATGCCCCAAGTCTTGACGCAGGATTGAATGTTGTTGTTGTGCACATCCAGGGTGATGCGCTGCGGTCCAAGATTGATGTCGAACGACTGCCCCATTACGAAGTTCGCGCTCGTGCCCATGGTGAGCTGCATGTTCCCACCCAACCCGCTCCCCATGATTCGAGTCACCGCCTCCGGCATAGTTACCGACGGATCATCTGCAAACAGCGTCGCCCAGGCGTTGGGACTGATGCACACCTGCAAATTACTGCCGAGCGCCATTTGGAAGTTAATGGGAAAGGCCACCTGCACGTTGCTGCCGTACACCACCGTGGAATTCAATCCCAACACAGCCTGCGGCTCCGGTTTCGGATAGAGATTTCTGTTCGGTCCCCCGCCGCTGCCGCCGCCGCGGATCCGGTCAACCGTCGTGATTCGAATCAAGAGAGTTCCCATGCAGTCTCCCTCTCCTATTCCGTCCCGGGCAACCTGCCCACGGTCAAGGTTCGGGCGCCGGGCACTCTCTCGCCCTGGTGGCGTCCGGTGGTGTACGACCTGTCGAACTCGGCATTCATCACCAGGAATCGCTCCGAGTGAATCGACAGGTGCTCTTTTCCTTTTTCATCCACGAACATGATCCCGTTAAAGTTTTGGCTCGCGGTTCCATGCACGCTGGCCGATTTGATCCCACCGTACTTCTTCGCTCCCGGCAAACGGAACGGCGGCAGGTTCGCGGCATTATACACGCTGCCGATGATGATCGGCTGGTCGGGATCGCCTTCCTCGAACGTCACCACCACCTCGTGGCCGATGCGCGGCCAGAAGAAGGCGCCCCAGCCTTGGCCGGCCCACACTTGGGCCACGCGCAGCCAGCAGGAACTGTCGGCATCCTTCTTTCCCTCACGGTCCCAATGGAACTGCACTTTGACCCGTCCATACCTGTCGCAGAAGATTTCCTCGCCCTCGGGTCCCACTACCGTCGCCGTCTGGATGCCCGCGATCTGCGGTTTGGGTGTGACGCGCTTCGGACGATATCGCAGCGTGCTGGGAATACAGGTGAAGTGATTTTCATAGCCGAACTCCGGCGGCTCGCCGCTGCGGTAGCCGCTTAAGCGGGCGCTATGTTCCACGCTGGTCAGAAAGTACGCGCCGTTGGCGTCGAAATGCCGCTGCAGCGTGAATTTGTGACCCGCCGTGAAGTTGCTGCAATCGCTCCCTCCGCGAATCTCCAGGCTCGCCGCCTGCTCCTCCTCCATGCGAATCCGGATGGTTCGGTCGCGTTCCGCGAAGATGAATTTCAGATCCTGCTGCCGCGGCGCGCCTCCGCGATCGATACCATCGAAGCGCTGCGCGTAGCCGCCAGGGTAGTCGTAGATCTCCAGTTGATCGTTGCCGCCCACGCTGAGCTTGTGGGTGACCTTCCCGACCGTAACGCTTTCGATGATCTTTTGCTTCGCTTCCAGGTGGCTGCCCGGTAGCTCGAAACAATGGTCCCGAAGCGTGTACTCACCCGACCGCAGTTCCTGGCTCTTCTCCCAAGCCGTGATCCGCATCTCCGGCCTGACTCCGCCCACCACCTCCTCGTAAATGATGTTGCTCGGTCCCGGAACCACGGGATTCGCGGCGTCCGTCACCACCAGTTGATGATGTCCGTCGGCGTGCTTGAAGAAGTAGTAAATCCCCTCCTCCTCCATGAGCCGGCTCGCAAAATCGAAATCCGATTCCCGGTATTGCACGCAATAATCGCGCGGATGATAGTTGGAGGCCACTAACTCGTACGTCACCTCCAATCCGGCCAACACCTGCCGCAAAATGTCCGGCACAGATAGATGTTGAAAAATGCGGCTCCGCACTTTTTTCGTCAGCAGCCAAAGCTTAGGCACCACTTCAGCGCGGAAATGCACAAAAGACGTGTCGTCGCGCGCGCCCTGGCTGAACCGTTTGACAATTCCGTTGAAGTAGCGCGGCTGCTCGTGTGCCACCCTCAGCTCCACCGTCACGTTTTGGCCCAGGATGCGGTCGAAACTGATTTGCGTGTCCACTTCCGCTAGCAGATCGAGATGGAAATTGAACAGCTGCGACACGGTCTCGTGGCCTTGAAAACCGGTCAGCAGCAGGAAGTCCTTGCCCAGTGGCGTCGTAATCGCCATCGGTCTTTCCGCTTGTGTGTATTTCGGCATATTTGTGTAATTTGCGAAATAGGTGTGGCCTGACATCTTACGCGACTCCCGCGCGCTTCACAAGTGCCGTGCGCCGTCCCTGTCCGACATTTGAGAGTTGTTCTGTGTCGCCACATGCGCTGGAGGAGCGCACGCCTTCAGTGGCTCTGGATGTGAACTTCTGATTCGCTCCGTGCGATCCTACAGCCCCGCCCGCACCATCCGAACCAGTTCCGCCTTCTCCGCGTAACCGTGGATGCTGGCAACCACACGCCCCTGCTTGAAGAGCAATAGCGTCGGATAGCCGCGGATGCCGTAGCGCCTGGCCGTCGCCGGATTTTTCTCTGCGTCCAGCTTCCCCACCCTGATTTTCCCGTCGTATTCGCTCGCGATCGACGCGATGGATGGTTCCATCTTTTTGCAGTACCCGCACCAGACGGCCAGGAAATCCACCAACACGGGCTTCTCGGATCCCAAAACCGCTGTTTCGAAATCCGCATCGCTCAAAGTCAGCACGCCCCCAGGGGCTTCGCGCACCGTCTGGCCAATCAGCCGCCACTGCCGCGGCGCCGGCGCCACGTGGTTTGCGCTCTCGGTCTTCTCGCGGTCAATCTGATCGGCGGCAAGCGATCCGTCCTTGCCATCCGCGCCCCGATACAGATATTCGCCGTTGATCACAAGCGGCGCTCCATCGCATTCGATGGTGTTCCCGTCCTTGAGAACCAGCTTCCAGGTGCCACACACCGCACACGACGAAGCGATCAAGATACAAAGGCAGTGAAGCGCGAGCCGGCGCATACGCTTCGACTATAGCTTTTCGAACCGGCCAAATTACAGTCAACAAAATCTCGTTATCTTTGGTTCACGCCATGCTACCCCGTTCGCAATCACCGTCTTGGTAACTCGCCGTTTCCAGCACATGGGGACTGGCTCCACTGTCCCTAATCTACAGACTCACAACCTATTAGACAGTTTCGTCGTGGACAGTGGTGCCTGTCCCCGGCTTGCCGAAACCGGCTCCCGCCTGAAAAATCGCCCGCTACCATGGAGCAGCACCCATGTCCTCCCAAAAACAAATCGACGCCAACCGCCGGAACGCCCAACTCTCCACGGGACCCCGAACTCCAGAAGGCCGCGCCGCCGTCCGCTTCAATGCCCTCCGCCACGGCCTCACCGCCCAAACCGCCGTCCTCGCCACCGAAAATAACGAGCAATTCGGCGAGCTGCTCGAAGCCTTCAAAGCCGAGCATCACCCCACCGGACCCACCGAAAATCTCCTCGTCGAGCAGATGGTCATGGCCACCTGGCGTCTCGCCCGCTTGCGCGGCATCGAGACCGGCCTGTTCAACCTCCGCTTCTGCGACCTCCGCGCCGAACTCGAGCGCAAGTACACCAGCCTGGCCGAAAAGGAGCGCCTGGCCTTCATCTTCCGCGAGGACACCCAAAACGCGCGCGCCATCGAAAACCTCTTTCGCTACGAGACGCGCATCGAACGGTCCTTTTATAAAGCGCTGAAAGAACTCCAGCGCCTCCAGTCCTCCAACCCGCCCGCTGAAGATCCTGCTCCGGAGCCTGATCCCGAATCCGATTTGGCCAAACAAACCCAATTCGGGGAGCCGGCCTCAGCCCAGTCGCAACCGAACAATGGCTTCGATATGAAACGTCTGCGGAAACAAATCCACCATTGTCACGCCATCGATGAGGTACCCAGCGTTCATCAGCCCCGCCAGATCGCGCGCCAGCGTCGCCGGGTCGCAGGCCACAATGGTCACGCGCGCCGGCCGGAGCCGCGCCAGGTGTGCCACCGCGATCTTCCCCAACCCGGAACGCGGCGGATCGGCCAGCACGAAATCGGGAGCCGTGGTCAGGCTCGCCAGATATGCATCCACGCTGCTCTGCCGCGCATCCACCGCCGTTCCCGCACGTTCCGCATTGAAGATCAAATCTCGAATCGCCGTAGAGCCCGATTCCACCGCCGTGACCTTCGCGAATCGCTTCGCCAGCGGCAGCGAAAACAGCCCCACGCCCGCGTAAAGATCCAGCGCCGGCTCTCCTTGCGCATCTCCCAGTGCCGCTTCCACCATCGGCTCGATCAAGTGCCGGTTCACCTGAAAAAACGACCCGCCGCTCACCCGGTAGACTTTCCCCGCCGCGCGGTAATCCAGCGCGCCCGGAGCCAGTCCCGGCACTTTCTCCGCGCACCACTCGAAGAAGCGCCGCGCCACCGGCCGCTCCGTCTCCAGTACGTTCAACTGTGATTCCGTTTCGTTGGTGAACAGCTCAATCGAATGTACAAACCGCGGCCAGCGCGCATCCCGCAGCATCTCGCGCAGAGTTGCGATCGCCTCGTTGATCCGCGGCGACGCGATGGGACACTGTTCGATCGCGATGAGCCGGTTCGAGCGCGCCTCCCGATAGCCGATCTCCGTCCCGCGGATGTGAAGCTGAACGCGGTTCCGGTAATGCCACGGCTCCCCCGCCATCACTCCGATCTCCGCCGGCGGTTCGATCTTCCCCACGCGCCGCAGCGTCTCCGTCAGGATGTCGCGTTTCAACGTCAGTTGCGCCTCGTACACCGCATGCTGGTAATGGCACCCCCCACAGCGCATGAAGTGCGGGCACGGCGGAATCACGCGAATGGCCGCCGCCTCCCGCACCTCCACCAGCTTCGTTCGCAGAAGCCCGTGCTTCTGCTCGACCACTTCCACCTCGGCACGCTCTCCCGGCAGCACGAACGGCGTCAGCGCCACCTGCCCGTTCACCCGCGCGAGGCCATCGCCGCCATAGATCAGCTTCTCGATCGTCACTTCGAGGTTGGTTTGCGCCTGCGCCATCGCTTACGATAGAGGACTACCTATCTCACTCCATCATGAAAGCACGCGTATTCTCAGGTGTCCAACCGTCGGGCAACCTGCACATCGGCAACTATCTCGGAGCGCTCGGCAACTGGGCCCGCATGCAGTACGACTACGAGAGCATCTTCTGCATCGTGGATCTCCACGCGGTAACG
>Ga0335070_10001716_pt1 | contig 25419 bp, 22 predicted proteins | sample Lox_Sample_13_FD_206722 | JGI IMG/M metagenome (GOLD analysis project Ga0335070, IMG submission 206722) | Soil microbial communities from Loxahatchee National Wildlife Refuge, Florida, United States - Lox_Sample_1.3 | ecosystem: Environmental > Terrestrial > Soil > Wetlands | place: USA...
ACTTTTTCAACTTCAGAAATTGTTTTCTCTGTGATTTCGCTGACTTCTTTTTGAATTAGCTTGTTGCTGATGGCAGTAGATACTGCTTCCAGATGTTTTTGTCGTAGCTCTTTTGCGAAGTCTTCGATGTGCTTCTCATCGCTTTTTTTTGCTTGGCACGCAACTTCGATCAGTCTGTTGGTGACACCTGCCATTGCTGAAACAACCACGGCAACTTTGTGGTCATTTCTGGAGTATTCTGCAACTAGGTTGGCAACGTGCCGTATGTTCTTGCCCGTTCTGACGCTGGTTCCGCCAAACTTCATTATTAACTTCATTTCTATCAGCCCTGTGATAGCATTCTATTTGCCAATTTATGTCTAATGTCTAGGAGGTCCCTTAAAACTGCACCTGCGGTTTCTATGCCGCCTGCACCTCTTCCTATGAGGGTTTGTTCGCCCGCAAATTCAGTAAAGAATGTCACAGCGTTTAAAACGCCGCTGACGCAGAGAGGGCTGGTCTTGGAGATTTCCATGGGCTTAACAGCGATTTCATCGTTTTCTATCGAGCCTATGAGTTTGATAGTGTTGCCACACTTGCCGGCCTCATCAAGTTCCATGAGTGACACGTCTCTGATGCCTGTTCTTTCCACATCCTTCAGGGTTACCTTCTTGCTCATAATCCAATTTGCCAGGATTACAACTTTGCATGCCGTGTCGAATCCGTCAATATCCATTGAAGGCTCTCTTTCCGCGTAGCCTAGTTTCTGCGCGTTTGAGAGTGCTTCTTGGAACGTTATGCGGTTTTGGCTCATCTCTGTAAGGATGTAGTTGGTCGTGCCGTTTAGTATTCCTCGGATAGCGAGTATCTTGTCGCCAGCGAGACAACTCTTTGCAAACTCTAACATGGGTGTTCCGCCACCAACTGTACCGCTAAACCGAAGGTAAACGTTGTTGTACTCTGCCAATTCAGTAAGCGCTGGCATAGCCAACGCCAAAGGGGCCTTGTTGGTTGTCACGACATGTTTGCCAGTTTTGAATGCTTTGATAATGTGTGAAAGAGCTGGTTCACCTGTCTTGATGTTGACGGGAGTAACCTCGACAACAACTTCAGCTTCGGTTGATTCAATGACTTCCAAAGCGTCCATTTTTGGATGGCCGAACTCTGTGTCCGCGGATATTGGGAAACCTCGTTGCTTAATCTTTTCAAGACTTTCGGGGCTTAGTCCTCGTGGGTTTATGACCGCTCCGTCAATGTCGGAAATGGCTACGATTTTAGGGTTAAATCCATAATCCTTTGCCTTGTCGGCGTATCGGCTGGCTAGAATCGTGCTAACGCTCTTCCCTATCGTCCCGTAACCAATTAAGATTATCCTCATTTACAGCTCACTTACCGCTCTAGAATCGGCACTTGATGCTTTAAGCCTAGCGCATTCTCGATGGCCGACATCTCTGCGTCCACTTCTATTGGTCTCTCACTCATCTTCACAGCCGTGTCTGGGTCCTTTAGTCCGTGCCCTGTGGTGACGCACACAACTCTCTCGTCCTTAGCGATTACTCCACTATTGACAAGCTTGATGAGCCCCGCGATGGATGATGCGCTGGCTGGTTCCACGAAGATTCCTTCAACCCGAGCGAGCAGTTTTTGTGCGGCGAGAATTTCGTCGTCGGTGACGGTTTCGGCTGTGCCTCCGCTGTTGCGTATTGCGTTGACGGCTTTTTTCCAGCTGACGGGTGCACCGATGCGGATAGCTGTCGCAACGGTTTCCGGAGATTTTACTGGTATCATTTCGTTACTGCCTGCCTTAATCATCCGGGCGATAGGCGCCGAACCTGCAGCTTGGATGCCCGTCATCTTGGGCAGCTTCTTGATCAACCCTAATTCGCGGTATTCAAAGAAGCCTTTCCAGATTGCACTGATGTTGCCTGCATTGCCAACTGGCACGACAACTCTGTCAGGAGCCTCTTCGTCCAGTTGATCGCAGATTTCGAAGCCCAACGATTTTTGTCCTTCGACGCGGAATGGGTTAATGCTATTAAGCAAGTAAATGCTTGGGTGTTTCTCAGCAATTTTGAAGACAAAGTCCAAAGACTCGTCAAAGTTACCGCGGACCTGAAGGACTTTTGCTCCGTAAATCATGGCTTGCGACAGCTTGCCATAAGCAATTTTGCCCGAAGGAATGAGAACTGTGCATTTCATTCCTGCTTTTGCCGCATAGGCAGCTAATGAAGCTGAGGTGTTCCCTGTAGAGGCGCAGATAACGTTTTTTGCGCCAAGTTCGTTGGCTTTGGAAACACCAACAGTCATGCCGCGATCTTTGAATGAGCCGGTGGGGTTTTCTCCCTCGTTCTTAACGTAAAGCTGTATTAAACCCAGTTTTTTGCCCAATTTATGGCAAGAATGCAATCCTGTGCCGCCCTCGTTAAGAGAGACGATTTTGCTAACATCTTCGATGGGCATGAAGTCCTTGTAGCGCCAAACGGACAAGGGCACATTTCGCCAACTGCTTTTTTCAAGCTTTTTTGCCAACTCGGTGAAGTCATATTTGACTTCTAGGATATCTCCGCATTTTCGACAGAAATATATGATTTCGTTTATGCCATATTCGGTTCCACAGTTTATACATTCTTGATGGGTCATGTTTTACTTCTCCAACGGACCTACGCCTCTGCCAGCTCGAGTAGCATATGCGGTTGACTGAAAGCCGACTTCCATGAAACCTTCCTTCATAGCCGCAGCAACTTTTTGCGAGCTAGCGTTCTTTTTGTTAACGACGGCAAGCATTGCGGGACCAGCGCCGCTTATAGTAACTCCGCAAGCACCAGCCTCCAGCGCCTTCGTCCTGACCTGTTGGTATCCCGGAATTAGTGGCGATCGAGCAGGCTCCGCAATCGCATCGACCATAGATCTTCCAATGAGATCCACGTCTCCCGTGGCAAAGCCACTAACCATTGCCGCCGCGTTTCCGACGTTGCGGACTAGTTTTTCGAGGGATACTTCTCTTGGTAACACTGCACGGGCTCTTTCGGTCTTGTGACGTGGTGTAACCATATGCGCATAAGCAGCACAAATCTCCATGTCAGCTGGGGCTTTTAGATGTATGATTTCGACGGGATTGTAAGATTTTAAGATGACAAAGTCCCCGCATATAGTGGCGGAAACGTTGTCAGCATGCTCTGTCCCTGCGCTTGCAACTTCCCCCTTTGCCGCAAGTCGAACGAGTTGTTCATTGGATAATTTGAGATCAAACATTTTGTTTATTCCATAGGCTACTGCAGCGGCTGAAGCCGCGCTGCTCCCTAAGCCTCTGCTCGGGCAGATGCCTTTTTCGATGCTTATCATCAAGCCAACCTTGAGTGAAAACTCCTTAATCATCTGGTTTGCCACAACGCCCGCCGTGTTGCGTTCGGGTACTGTTGATATAGTTTCCGATTGAAGTCCACGAACCTTAATTTTTATCCCGCTAGGCAAAAGCGACAGGGTCACAATGTCGTTTGGTTGCTCTAAAGCTAAGCCAAAAACGTCGAATCCAGGACCTAAGTTGGCGCTTGTGGCTGGCGTTCTCAGCGTAATTTGGCTTAGCGGTGACATTTTTTCATCTCAGGCTTCTTATTCTGCTATAATTCCTAATTAATGTTCTTTGTCTCGTTAACGTCTAGCCGACGAGGTTTGAGAGTGCTTCGTAGGTTTTGAGGCTGTCTTTCTTGTCAACCACAATTATGGTTTCTGTCCAGCAGGATACGAACTCGACGATGTTCACGTTTTGTTCCGCCAGTAACGTAGTCAAGAACGCTACTACTCCGACGGTAGCTTCCAACTCTTCGGGAGAGTTGACGACTATCATTGTGCAGTTATCATGCTTTATGAGCGTAGATACCCTCTCAGGGAGGTCAGCCCGATCTAGGAGATAGACAAATTTGTTTGGCAAGTCCACCTTCATGCCGTTTTTGGTAGCGATTTCTTTGGCGGTTATAATAACTGCTTTTCTATCATAGACCGCGATGACGCTTCGTTTGAGGATTTGCAGAACTTTTTCTTCGCGTTTTTGCTTACGTTTTTGAAGTTCCACTGCGAATCGCCGCAGAGCAGCTTTGGTCGCCGTGGCGTTTCCTGTCTTGAGTTCTTCTTGGATTTGACGGCTTAACTCGCTGAGGTTGACGATGCCTTTTTCGAGGACTTCCAGCAGATAGGGTTTGTTGCGCAGGTATGCTCGGACGTTTTCCGCGGTGGTTGTCATGGACCAAAAAAGTATCATTTGGGACACTTAAAGCTTGTTATGTTACAAAAAAGTCGTAAAGTTTAAAAATTCTGCGTGCAAGGTAAGGGAAACAATTCGGGATTAAAAAAGGCGTGAGCAAACATGGGCGACAAATATGTATTAGCCTATAGTGGGGGACTAGACACGTCCGTCCTCATCAAATACCTCCAAGAGAAACTCAATGCTGATGTTATCACCGTAACAGTTGATGTGGGCCAACAGGAAGACTTGGCCGGAGCAGCTGAGAAAGCTAAGAAACTCGGGGTCCTGAAACATTACGCCATAGACGCCAAGGACGAATTTGTGAAAGAATACATTTTCCCCGCCATTAAAGCTAACGCGCTTTACGAAGGAAAGTATCCCGTAAGCACGAGCCTCAGCCGTCCTCTCATTGCCAAGAAAATGGTTGAAATCGGTGAAAAGGAAGGCGCTGTAGGCTTAGTGCATGGCTGCACAGGCAGAGGAAACGACCAAGTCCGCTTTGATATCACCCTTGCCTCGCTCGCACCCGACAAAACAATACTCGCTCCAGTGCGCGATTGGGGATTGGCACGCGAAGAAGAAATCGCTTACGCCAAAACCAAAGGCATAACCGTTTCAGAAGCAGCAAAGAAATATAGCATAGACGCCAGCATTTGGGGAAGGGCGATTGAATGCGGCGAAATTGAAGACGCTAGTCAAGAACCCCCCGCAGACGCCTATGTTTGGACAGTTGCGCCTGAAAAAGCCCCAGACAAAGCAGAGTACGTTACTATACAGTTTGAAGCAGGTATACCCGTTACGGTCAACGGCAAGAGAATGAAACCTCTCGACCTGATTCAGGCTTTGAATGACATTGCAGGAAAGCATGGGGTCGGTCGAATTGACCATATTGAAGACCGACTTGTTGGCATCAAGTCACGTGAAGTGTACGAATGCCCAGCTGCAACAATTATTCTTGAAGCTCACAAAGACCTGGAAAAAATGGTGATGACGCGGCACGAAGTTCTCTTCAAAATGCAAGTTGATGCCGAGTGGGTTTTCTTGGTTTATGCAGGACTATGGGTTGATCCACTCAAAGATGATCTCGACGCGTTCATAAACAAGTCGCAGGAAAACGTAACAGGCGAAGTTCGGCTCAAGTTGTTCAAGGGTGGTCTCCAAGTTGTAGGTCGCTCTTCTCCCATGTCGCTGTACGACAAGAACCTTGCAAATTATAACATAAAAACTTCGTTCAATCAGTCCTACTCGAAAGGTTTCATCGAGCTCTGGGGACTACAAACTCGCATGTACAACGCTCTAAAACATCAAACTAAGAAGCACAAGGCTGAAAAGAAAACCAAATAAGCTCACTCGAAGCCAGAAAACATAGGAGTACTTTCGAAGTGTCAAAGATACTACATGGTGGAAGACTGAAGTCTGTCCGAGAAGATGTCGCCAAGTTCACTTCATCGATCAAAGATGACTCTCGCTTACTCGACGCCGTAGTTGCCATTAACAAAGCCCACGTCGTAATGCTAGCGGAACAGAAGATTCTCTCCAGAAAAGACGCCACCGTTCTTCTCTCCATGCTCGCAAGAGCTTCAGACCTGCAACTCGACAGCTCAATGGAAGACGTCCACATGGCAGTCGAAGAACTCGTTCTCAAAGAAGCAGGCACCGAAGCAGGCGGAAACCTGCACATAGGCAAGAGCAGAAACGATCAAGTGGTCACTGCCATCCGCATGACCCTACGAAACGAGTTGCTTTCTCTCATGCGCTCTCTCTCACACGTGCAGGAACACCTGGCCGAAGTCGCGGAGGATCACTTAGAAACTGTAATTTTGGAGTACACACACCTTCAGCCTGCGCAGCCCGTCACATTTGCTCACTACCTCCTTGCGAACATTGACGCTTTTCAAAGAGACATGCAAAGGCTCCAAGACCTATACAAACGAGTCAACCTCTGTCCCCTTGGCGCAGGAGCTTTAGCCACAACAAGTTTTCATATTGACCGCGACCGCACAGCATCGCTTCTAGGATTCAAGGGGTTGGTTGAGAACTCAATTGACGCCGTGAGTAGCCGGGACTTTATCCTGGAAACACTCGCAGCCATCACCTTAGCTGACGTTACCTTAAGCCGCCTTGCCGAAGACCTCATTATTTGGAGCAGCCCCGACTTCGGTGTCGTAGAACTTCCTGACGAATTCACCAGCACAAGCAGCATAATGCCTCAGAAAAAGAACCCAGAAGTTCTCGAAGTCATACGCGCTCGAGCCAGCGATGTCTTGGGAAACTTTGTCGCAGCTACCGCAGCAGCAAAGAGTTTACCTTCAACTTACAACTTGGACCTTCAGGAAATTACCCCTAAACTCTGGGCATCCTTGGAAAGCCTACGCGCGTCACTAGATATGGTTCACAAACTAGTCCCAAAACTTAAAGTGGCAACAGATGTTTCTGAGCGCGCTTCGAAGAGCTTCGTCGCAGCCACAGAACTAGCTAACTTGCTAGTTCGCAACTACGCTGTTCCATTTCGCTCCGCTCACAAAATCGTCGGTTCCCTCGTCAAAACCCTGGCAGCCTCAAAAATGACATTCGCAGAAGCCACACCAAAACTGTTGGCGAAAGCCGCCCAGGAATCCACAGGCATAAAGTTGACGGTTAAAAATGAAGAAATCAAGGCATTAATGGATCCAATGAAACTTGTGGAAGCTTGCAACGTCAAAGGCGGACCTGCACCAGCCGAGGTTAAGAGAGCGTTGTACGAACGTGAGAAACAAGTGCTTCTAACCAAATCCAATATATCTAAGACGGACAAGGAACTTGGAGAAGCCGAAGAACTGCTGGAAAAGACAATTCAGGCATATCTCCCCTCGAAAAAACCCTAAACACAACGTTTAAGAGTAATCTATGATAGGTAGAATAGGGCTTTGGTCCAACCACTTAACTCTAGCAAAAACAAGAAAGCGGCTCTGGTCTTAGAAGACGGCACCTTTTTCCTGGGCAAGGGCTTTGGGGCTTGCAGAAAGCTCACAGGCGAAGTTGTTTTTTCAACCTCCATGGTCGGCTACCCAGAGGCGCTGACAGACCCATCTTACAAGGGACAAATCCTCACATTAACCTACCCACTTGTAGGCAATTACGGCGTCCCACCATACGACCTAAGCCTGAGCCTTCCAATTTACTTCGAGTCCGACCGCATCCAGACTTCTGGCTTGATTATACACGAACTCTGTGAACAGCCCTACCATTGGGCATCAACTCGCACTTTAGACAAATGGCTTCAGGACGAAAACATTCCAGGCATTTCCGGAGTGGACACACGACGCCTAACGAAGAAACTTCGAACACACGGAGTAATGCTTGGCATCATTCAAGTTTGCGACGAAAGCCAAGACCTCAACCTAGAAAGTCTTATCAACGAAGCCAAAAACATTCCTGATCCCAACGCAACGGACCTGGTTGGTCAAGTCTCAGTAAAACAACCAGTACGCTACAAGGTAGACGGCAAGCACACCGTCGTCCTCCTGGATTGCGGAGTTAAGAATAACATCATCCGTAACCTTCTTAAAAGAGGTATAAATGTAGTCCGCGTACCTTACGATTACTCAACCAAAGACATCTTGGCTTTCAACCCAAACGGGGTCTTTCTAAGCAACGGACCGGGTGACCCAAAGAAATGCGCTAAGACCATCGAAACCACTCGCGAACTCATAGAAAAATTGCCTGTTATGGGCATCTGCCTTGGCGCCCAAATACTCGCTCTGTCACAAGGCGGAGATACCTACAAGCTCAAGTACGGGCACCGCAGCCAGAACCAGCCTGCATTTGACTTGAAAACCAACCGTTGCTACATTACCACACAAAATCACGGTTACGCGGTTGACGTAAACTGCTTCTCAAAAACTCCGCTCGAATGCTGGTTCATAAACGCAAATGACAAAACCGTCGAGGGCATGCGCCATAGAACAAAGCCTGTTTTTGCGGTGCAGTGGCATCCTGAAGCGTCGCCAGGACCTTACGATACTGAATTCCTCTTTGACGAATTCGCAAAGAACATGGAGGCGAAGCAATAATGCCTAAGCTCGAATGGATCAAAAAGGTCCTGGTCTTGGGCAGCGGCGCAATCAAAATAGGCGAAGCAGCTGAATTTGATTATTCAGGTAGCCAGTGCCTTAAAGCTCTCAAAGAAGAGGGCATTGAAACCGTACTTATCAATCCGAATATAGCCACGATTCAGACTGATCCACGCTTGTCAGGAAAGGTGTACTTGCTTCCAGTGACGCCTGAATACGTGGAAAAAGTCATTCAAAGAGAGCATCCAGATGGCATTTTATTGGGATTTGGCGGACAGACAGCTCTCAACTGCGGCATTGAGCTGTCCAAGTCAGGCATCCTTGAAAAATATCGCGTCAAAGTTCTGGGTACTCCCGTTCAGGCAATAGAGGATACTGGCGATAGAGAACGTTTTCGTGAGGCGATGCTCAAGGCTGGCGTTCCGCCTCTGAGAAGCAAAGCAGCCACCAACGTCGCTGGCGCTCTTGACGTAGCGAAAGAGATTGGCTATCCCGTTATTATTCGAGTTGCATACACTTTAGGAGGCAAAGGTGCAGGCGTGGCCCACAATGCGTGGGAGCTCAAAGAACTTGCTACGCGCGGTTTGGCACAGAGCAGAATCAGCCAAATACTCGTTGAAGAATATGTAGGGCATTGGAAAGAAGTCGAATACGAAGTCATGCGTGACCAGAACGACAACTGCCTAACCGTGTGCAACATGGAAAACTTCGACCCGATGGGCGTGCACACGGGTGACTCCATCGTCATTGCGCCGTCACAGACCATGACCAACCGAGAGTATCACATCATTCGCTCCATCTCAATCAAAGCCATCCGGGCCTTAGGGATCGTCGGCGAATGTAACATTCAATGGGCGTTGCACCCCAAATCCGAAGAGTGTCGCGTCATAGAAGTTAACAGCCGCATGTCCCGCAGTTCAGCCCTAGCCAGTAAAGTCACAGGATACCCACTTGCATACATCGCAACAAAGCTGACAATAGGCTACACTCTACCGGAATTGGTCAACAAAGTCACAGAAGTCACTACAGCCTGCTTTGAGCCAGCGCTAGATTACGTTACCGTTAAGATTCCACGCTGGGACTTGCAGAAGTTCAAAAACGCAGACCGCCACGTCGGACCCCAAATGCGCAGCGTCGGAGAAGTAATGTCCATCGGGCGCTGCCTCGAAGAGGCCCTTCAGAAAGCGGTTCGCATGCTGGACACCGGGAAAGTCGGTCTCGTGTGCAATCCGGAAGACTCTGAAATTGAGCCTATGGAGCGTATTCGCGAAGTCATAGCGAACCCGACTGATGAACGCCTTTACAAGATAGTTAAAGCTCTAAAATTGGGTCTATCAATCGAGGAAATATACCACCTTAGCGGCGTTGACCCCTTCTTTCTCTACAAGATCCAAAACATAATTAACATGGAGACAAAGCTTCGAAGTCTTCAGCTCAAAGATAGCACAGCCAAAGACATAATCAAGGAAGCTAAACGGCTCGGATTTTCAGACGAGCAAATTGCCATCTGCACAGACACCAGCGAACCTGAGGTACGCCAGTTCAGAAAAACCGCAGGCATCGTCCCCTCCGTCAAACAGATAGACACCCTGGCAGCCGAATGGCCAGCTAAGACGAATTACCTGTATCTGTCATATGGCGGAGACGAAGACGATATTGAATTCAGCAAGGACAAGAACAAGGTCCTCGTGTTGGGCGCTGGTGTGTTTCGCATTGGTTCCAGCGTTGAGTTCGACTGGTGTGGGGTTAACACGGTCTGGGCGCTTAAAAAGTACGGCATTCAAGAAGCCATCATGGTCAACTATAATCCGGAAACAGTCAGCACAGACTACGACGTTTCTGACAAGCTCTACTTTGAGGAGCTCAGCACCGAAAGAATCCTCGACATATATGACAAAGAAAACCCTCAGGGCATAATTGCAAGTGTAGGCGGACAAATTCCAAACACCATAGCGATGAAGCTTGCTCATTCTGGAGTCAAACTTTTGGGCACCGCCGCTGAAGACATCGATCGAGCCGAAGATAGGTCTAAATTCTCGGAACTGCTCGATAAGCTGGATATTCCACAGCCCCCGTGGAGCCGGCTCGCTTCTATCGAGGGCGCAAAGATGTTTGCGGAGAAAATTGGCTACCCCGTAATCGTACGGCCAAGTTACGTTTTATCCGGCTCCGCTATGAGAGTGGCTCAAGACGAAACTTCACTAGAAAACTTTTTAAAGTTAGCAGCGAAGGTCAGCCGCGACCATCCAGTCGTGATATCTAAATTCATAGAAGGCGCCAAAGAGGTAGAAGCTGACGGCGTTTCGGATGGCGAGACCTGCCTAATCGGTGCCATAATTGAGCACGTTGAGTATGCTGGCGTCCACAGCGGAGACGCCACAATGACCATCCCACCCCAAACCCTTTCATCCGAAGTAATTCAAAAAGTGGAGAATGCAACAAAGAGAATTGTCGAAGCTCTCAAAATCAAGGGTCCATACAACATTCAATACTTGGTTAAAGGCGACGAAGTCAGCGTCATTGAATGCAACTTGCGAGCCTCCCGCTCCATGCCTTTCGTCAGCAAAACCCGTGGAGTCAACCTAATCGAGCTCGCTACAATAGCAATGCTCGGCAAAAAATTCAGCACAGCACTCAAATCCTGCGAGCTGCCCTCGATCGATCATGTTGGTGTCAAGGTTCCTCAGTTTAGTTTCATGCGTCTCAGTGGCGCTGACCCTGTGTTAGGCGTTGAAATGCTCAGTACAGGCGAAGTGGCTTGTCTGGGCGAAAACTTTGCGGATGCATTCTCAAAAGCACTGCAGTCGGCCGAGTTTCGTATGCCGCCGAAAAACGGGTCAGTTCTGATTACTGTAGGTGGTGATGAACCTAAACGCCGGGCAGTAGCGCTAGCTATGGCATTTGAAGATATGGGGTTCAAGATTTACGCGACAAAACACACAGCTGAAGTCATGCAGGCTGGTGGCATCAAGAGTGTGGAAACACTTTACAAAGTTAAGGAAGCCAAGGAGCCTAACATTGTGGATTTTCTCTTGGACCACAAAATTGATCTCGTGATAAACGTGCCGATGCCAAACAAGCGATCAAGCTACACAGACGTCTTAACAGATGGCTACGTTATTCGGCGCCAAGCAGTTGAATTCAACGTGCCGGTTATTGTGAACCTGGAATTGGCATATGCCCTAGTTAGGGTACTCAAACAGCATAATGGAACCACGATACGTTCTCTAAATGAGTACATGGATGCGCTTCCATGGAAATTCTGGTGAAAAAGCAGGAGGGCCCAACTAAATGAAATATCTCCTTGTCGTCGGCGACGGCATGGCGGACTACCCCGTCCCTGAACTCGGAAACAAAACTCCCCTCCAAGTGGCTCACAAGCCCAACATGGACTCACTAGCTGCTAGAGGACGTAGCGGCATCATCAAGAACGTACCGGACGACATGCATCCTGGCTCTGAAACCGCAATTCTTTCGCTCTTAGGCTACGATCCACACATCTACTGCACTGGCAGAGGGCCTCTGGAGGCTCCGGCACGAGGCATCAAACTCAAGAAAACTGACGCAGCCTTCAGGTGCAACCTAATTACTCAAAAAGACGGGCGACTCGTCGATTACTCTGCTGGCCACGTAACTACTGAGGAAGCTGAGAAGCTCATTAAAGCTGTTAGAGCCGCCTTTGAAAAGCCTGGCAAAATCGAATTTTACTCCGGGCTGGATTATCGGCATTTCCTAATTTTGCGAGATGTTCCAGGTTCCCGCCAAATTGAATGCACACCACCCCACGATGCAACGGGCGCTGCCGTGTCCACAATTCTGCCTCGGGCTGCTTCAAAACAGGTTGAAGAACCTGCTACTTTGCTAAGAGCCATGATCATGAATTCTTCAACCATATTGGAGTCGCATCCAGTAAATGTTGCCCGTGAAAAAGCAGGAAAGCGGCCTGCCAACATGATTTGGCCTTGGGGCGGCGGACCTAAGCCTTCAATGCCTTCTTTTCAAAGAAAATACGGTCTAAAAGCTGCTGTCATATCTGCTGTTGACTTGGTGAAGGGAATTGGAAGCTATGCTGGGATGACTGTGGTAACCGTTCCAGGTGCGACAGGATTAGCGAACACTAACTACGAGGGCAAAGCCGATGCCGCCTTGAAAGCTTTGGCAACTCATGACTTTGTTTTCGTCCATATTGAGGCACCTGATGAGGCTGGCCACGTTGGGGACGCCGCTTTGAAAGTGAAAACAATTGAAGACTTAGACAGTCGATTTCTGGGGCGAGTTCTGCGAGGTCTTCAGGAGCCTTGTGCCGTGGCTTTGATGCCTGACCATCCGACTCCCCTCAAGGTCGGAACGCATACAAGAGACCCAGTACCCTTCACGATATACTCTCCAGCGGCAAGCGCTGATGGCGTGAGAGTGTTTGACGAGTCTTCTGTCAAAGAGGGCGTGTTTGGACTTGAGGAGAAAAAAAGCTTGATGTCACTCTTTTGCTCAGATACTTAACCCGTTACAGCCACCAATTCTGGTGTTTAATCCAAACTTGCTAAATTAGATTGGTCAGCTGTTTCCTGAAGTAAAAATTAGAAATTGCCCTTTATAGTAATCTGAGTTTCATTCGCAGGTCGCTTCAGAATCCGTAATTGGCATAGTTTTATATAAACAATGCAACAGACGATGCTCACCAAAAATTTGGAGAGAAGAGTAAATGACAAACCTCATTATTAATCGAGTTAAAACCCGAGGTAAAGCCACTTGCATCGCTCTAATTCTGCTGCTTTCAATGTCGGCATTGCTTGCATTCCTACCTGCTACTAGTGCCCATACACCTTCATGGAGTATCCCGACTTATTCCTTCGTCAACGTTGCCCCTAACCCAGTTGGGATTAACCAACCTACACAAATTACTTTCTGGTCTGACAAAGTACCACCAACAGCAAGCACCCTCTATGGCGACAGATGGATATTCACAGTAAAAATCACGGATCCAAACGGAGTAACAACGACTCTAGGACCATTTATTACAAGCGATGTTGGAGCAAGCAACATTGTATACACACCAACTATGTTGGGCAACTATTCTGTGCAAGCAATCTTCCCTCAGCAAATATTAGCAGGAGCAACTCCACCACCAACAGGCAACACTAACGCTTTCATCAACGACACCTACTTAGCAAGCCAAAGCGCAGTAGAAACCCTCACAGTTCAGCAACAACCGGCTCAAGGCTTTCCGTTAAATCCGCTTCCAACGTCCTACTGGAACTTCCCAATAAACGGAATGAATCCAACTTGGAATGTGCTAGCGGGAGACTGGTTACTCCCTGGCTATGACCCTTTAAGTAACAGGTGGAACCCATATACGAACGGACCTCTCTCAGCTCACATATTATGGACATACCAAATTTCTCAAGGTGGTGTCCCAGGAGGCAGTTGGGCTGATCAGAACTACTATACTGGCTTGGCTTACGAGACGAAATTTAACAGTCCAGTGATTCTTGAAGGAAACCTATACTTTAACTTGCCACGCGGCAACAACGTGGGCCAAGGTGGGACAATTTGCATAAACCTTAAGACTGGACAAACTAAGTGGTACGAAGCCGACGCAGTTACTGTAGGTCCAACCATTACGACAGCGAACCCAACAGCTCTTGGATACCCATTAGGCGAACAAAATGTCATGAACCCGGTCTCCTTCGGTCAGGATCTTGACTACCAGAGCCCCAACCAATTTGGCATTCAGTCTTACCTATGGACAAGCGGCGTTAGCGGTACAAGCGCAATACCCGGCGTTGCAAACACCACATACAACGTTTACGAGCCCGACACTGGACAGTATCTCTACTCTATCACGAACATAACCAACACAGGCTCAAATACGTTTGATGCAAACGGCAACCTCTGCCAGTACATTTGGAATGCAGCAGGTGGCTGGTTAGCAATGTGGAACGCAACGAAGGACATAATGTACTACATGACTAACATCAACCAGTGGGAATGGAGGCCGCAGCAAGTACCCTTTATGGATTGGAAGTATGGTGTGCAATGGAACTGCACCAATGAGCCAATTGTGAGAGATGCTAACAACGCCTTAATGGCCATCGACAAAATCGACCTTCCGGACGGCGTAATAGTGACAACTTCTGGCAGCATTGCAACTCCGCAATGGTGGGAATATGAAGCTGGCTTCAGCACCGTAGACGGGCATCTCCTCTGGGGACCGACGAACCGAACCGAAACGCCCGGACAAACTACTTGGGCGCTATTGGGACCAGCAGCAAACGGTGTCTATACAGAATTCCGTGAAAGCGAGATGTCATGGTACGGTTACAGCGTCTTCACAGGAAATCTGCAGTGGGGTCCAACTCAACCGTATCCGCTAGCTTTTGGCTTCTACTCTTGGCAAGCAAGTGCAGCATATGGCATGTTGCTCGCATTGGACTTTGCAGGATACGTACACGCCTACAATATGACCACAGGCCAGAAGGTCTGGGACTTCTTCACCGGGAGCAGCGGTACAAACACAGCCTACGGCACATGGGTACTCAACAACCCACCACCAACCAGCGCAGGGCCTCAAGGTAGCGGACTAATCTACGTCGTTGGCGGACACGCCTACAACCCACCAATCTACCCAGACTGCCGAATATACTGCATTAACGCCACCAACGGCAAACTAGTGTGGAGCGAACTTGGCTTCTACACCTACGACCCAGTTGAAGTCGCAGATGGTTGCCTAGTGTGCTACAACTGCTACGACGGTCAAGTTTACTGCTACGGCCAAGGGCCTTCAGCCACAACAGTAACTGCACCAGAAACTGCAATTCCGCAGGGAACTCCAGTCCTTCTCAAAGGAACAGTCACTGACCAATCTCCAGGAAAAACTTGCCTAGGCATCCCAGAAGCAGGAACCCCCGCTGTATCCGACGACAGCATGACCACCTGGCAGGCATACCTGTTCATGCAGCAGCTTAAGCCAAATAACGCGACGGGCGTTAAAGTGCATCTAACGGCTATAGACCCTAACGGTAACTGGCAAGACGTAGGCACAACAACCAGCAACGACCACGGCATATACAGCATCTCATGGGTACCACCAGTTCCAGGAGTATACACAGTAACAGCCACGTTCGCAGGATCCAACTCATACTACGGTTCCGACGGCCAAACGTCTTTCCTCGTGTCGAACGCACCCGTAGCAGCGCCAGCCGTTACAGCAGCTCCATCCGCAGCAGTTCCAACCCAATCACCCACAGCAGTTCCTCCAACTACAGCTCCAACGCCCACAATTGCGGCAACACCTAGCCCAGTAGTAATCCCACCGAGCAGCTCAGTCCCAACAGCGACATACATTGCAATAGGTGCAGTTATCATCATAGTACTCGCAGCAGTAGCAGCTCTCATTCTGCGCAGACGCAAGTAAACATAAAAAACACCAACCTTTTCTTTATTTTTTTTAATTGATCTAGGTTTGCTCGCCTGATTTTGATATTCACCCTCGTTATGTTTGCTTTGCCCCAGAAATTCCACAGCTTGTGACGCCATAACCAATCCTGCCAGCTCCTGCAAGATTGAGAAATCACAAGAAAAAGTAACTATGCGCCCTCAGTTTCCAAGTTCTCCCTTGTTTACTTGGTCGAATCTCAACTTCGCTTCGTCCCCTCATGGAGACCGCGAATTCTATTTATCAACATTTTATGTTTCTCCTTTAAAAGGAAAGGTTTTTAGTGTGGCTTACCCATCAGAAATGGCGAATAGCGAAAAGTCTGTTTAAGAGGTAAAATTATGTCTGTATTTGCAGCACCAGGAGCATACGATCGCGCAATTACCGTTTTCTCACCCGACGGAAGACTCTTCCAAGTCGAATACGCCATGGAACTTGTCAACCGCGGCGCCACCATCCTCGGCATACAATGCCCCGAAGGCATAGTGTTAGGAGCCGAAGAAAGCATCGAACCTCTAGAAGAAGCAGGTTACAGCTGGAAAATCTTCCGCGTCGACGAACACATAGGCGCAGCCATAGTCGGACTAAGTAGCGACGCACGCATACTTATAGACCAGGCCCGCATCTACGCACAAAGCAACAAGCTAACCTACGATGAACCTATTGACAACGAAGTCGTCACGAAACGCATCTGCGACATCCAACAGATGTACACTCAACATGCAGGTGTTCGACCCTTCGGAGTAAGTCTCATATTCGGCGGAGTCGACAAAACAGGACCCCGAGTTTTCGGAACACATCCCTCAGGCACCTACCGAGGTTACAAGGCTACTGCGTTGGGTGCAGGCAGAGAAACCGTACTAAATATCTTCAAGGACGAGTACAAGGAGAACCTCAGCCTTGAAGACACAAAGAAGCTAGCAATAAAATGCCTCGTAAAAGCCCTCGAAGCTCGACAGCTTCCGCCCAGAATAAAAATAGCAGTAATCCCAACGGACACTAAAAAGCTAGAAATGCTCTCGGACGAAGCTGCAGACGGATACATCAAGCAGTTTAGTTCGGGCAAGTGAAAATCTGATGAGCGGTAAGTTCACCATCGCGCGGTTCACGAAAGATAACGAGCATTTTGAAATCCTCGTCAAACCGGAAAAAGCACTAGACTACAGAAACGGCAAAATTGCGGGCGTAACCGAAGTGTTGGTCGCTGAAACTATCTACAGCGACGCCAACAAAGGTACCCGCGCACCAGAAGACGCAATCAAGAAAGCCTTTGGCACCGCAGATACACTAAAAGTGGCTGATCAAATAATCAAGAAGGGTCAGCTGCAACTCACCACTGATCAGCGGCGTAAAATGGTGGAGGACAAGCGCAGGCAAATCATCGACTACATTAGTAGGCAAGCAGTCGACCCGAAAACGAACTTGCCGCATCCCCCAATGCGTATTGAAAACGCAATGGAACAGATTCGCTATCCTATTGATCCCTACAAGAGCATAGAGGAGCAGGCACGAGACATAGTAAAGCTCCTTAGACCTATCCTTCCGCTCAAGGTGGAACAAATGAGCATTGGCGTACATGTTCCCGCACAGTACGCGCAAAGAGCTTATGGTGCTCTCAAAAGCTTCGGTGTAATTAAACGCGAAGAGTGGCGCAACGATGGCTCATGGTCGGGCGTACTGGAAATGCCTGCTGGAAGCTACGCTTCTTTCCTCAATAAACTTGGAGAAGTCACCAAGGGCAGTGGAGAAGCCAAAGTAATCAGTTAACAAACTTGAAACCCACACGATAATGGAGGTAAAAGAAATTATGCCAACATATTTTGAATCAAAACAGCTTGTAACGCCGGGAGAACTCCTCGCAGAAGGCGAATATCAAGCTGGTGAAAACACCTACGTAGAGGCTGGAAAAATATATGCCTCAAGAATTGGACTCGTCGACCTAGACACCAAAAGAGTGAACGTGGTTGCTCTCAGAGCGTTCTACATACCCAAAGTTGGTGATATAGTAATTGGCTCGGTCATCGAAGTTGGGTTCAACGGCTGGACCGTGGATATCAGGGCACCCTACTCAGCTCTATTGAGGGCCTCAGATGTTCTCAGCAGGCCCTTTAAGCCACAAAATGACGAACTGAGCCAAGTGCTCGACCAAGGCGATCTTATAGTTGCCAAGGTTGCTTCTTACGACAGAGCCCACGACCCGCAGCTCACCGTTGGCGAACCTGGACTGGGCAAAATCACTCGGGGGCAGATTATGCGCGTTACGCCAACGAAGATTCCCCGAGTCATCGGCCGAAAAGGCTCTATGATTAGTATGATTAAGCAGGAAACGAACTGTCAAATTATCTTGGGCCTAAACGGCGTCATTTTGGTAACGGGCAAGAATGTAGTTGATGAAGACCTCGCCATGAAAGCGATTAGGAAAATCGAGGAAGAATCTCACACATCCGGTCTCACAGATCGCATCACCCAGTTACTCAAAGAGGAGAAAGCTAAACAACTACAGGTGGAAACAAAACAATGAGCGAAAAACACGAAAAACTAATTGACAAGAAAGGCATACGCCTCGACGGACGCAAAGCCGACGAGTTAAGGCCTTTAAAATTGGAAGTGGGCGTTTTGCCCAACGCTGACGGATCAGCATATGTTGAGCACGGGAAAAACAAGATACTAGTCGGCGTATTCGGACCCCGCGAAGTGCATCCGAAACATCTCTCGCGCCCCGATCGAATGGTCCTCAAATGCCGATATCACATGGCTCCCTTCAGCGTTCCAGAACGCAAATCTCCAGCCCCGTCGAGAAGAGAAGTTGAACTTAGCAAGGTCATTAAGGAAAGCCTTGAACCAGCGTTGTTCCCAGAAATGTTCCCACGAACCGGCTTAGACGTATATGTGGAAGTTCTGCAAGCAGACGGGGGAACAAGATGTGCAAGCATCACCGCAGCTGCCTTGGCAATTGCCGATTCAGGCGTGCCTATGCGCGACTTAGTCGTTGCATGCGCGGCTGGCAAAGTCGAAGATACCGTCGTATTGGATTTGTTCGACGTTGAAGACAAGCTAGGCGCTGCTGACGTTCCGGTAGCCTATATGCCTAATCTGAATGCCATTACACTTCTGCAGATGGATGGCATCTTGGCACCTGACGAATTCGAAAAAGCAGTAAACATGGCTATGGAGGGCTGCAAGAAAATAAACGCCCTGCAGAAAGAAGCACTAAAGAACAAGTATATGACGGTTAAGGAAGAAGAACCCAAAGAGGAGGCTGAAGAGTAATGTCAAGTCTAATAACCAAAGTCAGACAAAGACAAATCCAGCAAGTCATCGACACAGGAAAACGTCTCGACGGCAGAACACTAACTGACTTCCGCGAATTCAAGATCGAGGAAGGCGTCATAGAAAAAGCGGAAGGCTCAGCTCGAATATTCCTGGGCAATACGCAGGTTCTTGTTGGAATAAAGGTTGAGACAGGCGAACCCTTTTCCGACACTCCAAACGAAGGTGTAATGACGGTCAACGCAGAACTTGTACCCCTGGCATCACCCGTATACGAACCAGGTCCACCGGACGAAACAAGCATCGAACTAGCTCGCATCGTCGACCGTGGAATCCGCGAATCAAAAGCCATCGACACTGAGAAGCTCTGCATCGAAGCCGGCAAGAAGGTCTTCGTCGTGTTCGTCGACGTCTACGTGCTAAATGCTGACGGCAACCTAATAGACGCCTCAGCCTTAGCCTCAATGGCTGCTCTGATGAATACAAAGATGCCAAACTATGAAATCAAAGATGGGGAACTAAAACTCAAGCAAGGCTACTCACCTTTGCCTATGCGAAGCCATCCGATAACAGTTACCGTTGGCAAAATCAAAGACAAACTGCTAATTGACACTGGTGCGGAAGAAGAAGCCGTCATAGACGCAAGGCTCAGCATCGCAGTTAACGACGAAGGCAACATATGCGCCATACAGAAAGGCTTGTCAGGTTATTTCACGCCGCAAGAGATAATAGAAGCTTCGAAGCTTGCAAGAGAAAAAGCAGCTGAATTGCGCAAGAAACTTAAGTGGTGAAAATAGTGCCCAGAACAAAAAAAGTCGGCCCAACTCGAGGCTTGGGAACACGGTACGGAGCCACAGTTCGTAAGCGGTACATTAAGGTCATTGCTGGACTAAAAACTCCTCATAAGTGCCCCCAATGCGGCTTCGTTAAAGTGAAACGCAAAAGCGTCGGAGTCTGGCAATGCGGCAAATGCAACTTCACCTTTACAGGTGGGGCCTATATGCCTGCAACCAAACTGGGCGCCGTTGCGAAACGCGCTGCAAAGGGCGAAGTCGTCGTCGAAGCGCCGAAACCAACGGAAGAAGAAAGCTGATAAGCTCTTCTTTTCTTCGTTTCTTCTAATTCTTTTTACAAATGCATTTTAGAATGCAGCCCACACTCTGTGATAGGGAACCTAATTGAAAGACAACGCTGCAGTTCTTGTGCCGCTGAAAACTGAGAAGCAACTTGCAGCCTTGGCTAGCGCTCTGAGACCCGAGGTCGCTAGGCAAGTTAGTGACCGCTCCGAGATTACGTTGGCGACAGAAGGATTAACCATAGTGATTGATTTTGAGGCGAAGGATACGACAGCTCTCAGAGCTGCCGTAAATGCGTATTTGCGGTGGATAAATTCTATGATAAACGTTCTTGAAGTTGCAGAGGAAAAATGATAAACGTCTTTCAACTACCTGGTTCTAGTGGATAATGCTTATTTAATGGGGAGTGTTTTCCTTGCCGTAAAAGAAGGAACAAGTTATGAGCGATGAACTATCCAAGTTACCTCCTCAAGTCCAAGAACGTCTTATGAGGCTCCAGCAGCTTCAGCAGACCCTCCAGACTGTTTTGCAGCAAAAGCAGCAGGTCGATTTGGAATCTACCGAAATAGATCAGACACTTGCTGAGTTGCAGAAGACTGCGGACGATGCCATAATTTACAAACAAGCCGGCAGCCTCCTCATCAAAACTGAGAAAGCAAAGGTCGTCTCTGATCTTACTGAACGGAAAGACCTCCTCACAACCAGGCAAACCGTCATGGCGCGGCAAGAAGAGCGTATGCGTACTCAACTAAAAGATTTGCAGACACAGTTGCAGTCAGATCTTAACCCTGTCTCACAGTCACCACCGCCAGCATAGCGTGCGCCCTGGTGAACCCTGGTGGACTTTGGCATCCCCGAGTTGACAGATGACCAATTCGAAGAAGTCACTCAAGTTGCCGAGGAATCCGCTAGAAAGTACGTTTTCTCCAAAGTTAGCCAAAAACTGGTTGAAAGACTAAACATAAGCGTCGAGGCGGAGGGCTCCAAACCCGTCAACTTCACCGTCGAAATCGACCTCGCACTTGTTCCTGAACCGAAAGACATAGACGTTAAAGCTTTGGCGTCTGAAGCAGTGGCTGCAGCGTTCAGAGCAATAGAAACGTATCTGAGAAAACAGAAATGACCTTCCAACAAATAATACAGTTGATCGACGAAACAGCCGCAAAAAATGTGCTCTTGTTATGTCACCACAACAGTGACCCAGACGCAGTGTGCAGCGCATATGGCTTCCAAGGCTTGCTCCTCAGAGTCAAACCAGAATTATCTGTTGAAATCGGCGCGGGACAAGGCATTAGCAAGCTTACAAAGAATCTTCTCAGGTACGTCCCAGCTAAAATCAACATGCAGCCAAACATCGAGAAGGCTCAAGCTCTTTTTCTACTGGATACGAACACGATTCAACAACTAGATCCCCTGGCTGACCGAGTCGCAAGATCGTTAGCGCCTATCATAGTTGTTGACCATCACGCCGCGCATCCTGAGACGCAGAGAATTTGTCGACTTTGCCTCACCAACGAGGAAGCTTCCAGTACATGCGACATAGTCTATGGCTTCTACAAGGAGCAGAATCTCAAGCCCAGTCTTGATGTGGCAAGGGCGCTTTTCTTGGGAATGGCTTTTGATACGCGACATTTTGTGCTTGCGAGCTCTGCCACCTTCAAAGCAGTCGCGGACTTGGTGGACAATGGAGTGAACGCGCAAGAAGCCCTCGGAATGCTTGCCATGCCAATGGATTTCAGCGAACGCGTTGCACGCGTTAAAGCGTGTCGCCGAGCGAAAATAATTCGCGTTGGCGATTGGATAATTGCTTTCAGCCACGTAAGTGCGTTTCAAGCGTCTGCCGCGCGTGCTTTGGTTGATTTGGGTGCTCACATGGCGGCTGTTGCAGGCAAGAAAGGCGATGGAATCGAAATTAGCATGCGCTGCACTCGAGAATTTGCTGAAAAAACAGGCATCCATTTGGGCAAAGACATTGCTAAACCGTTAGGTGAGGCATTGCAGGGGCAGGGCGGTGGGCACGCCATGGCGGCAGGCGTCAACGCTAGAGGCGATGTGAAGACAGGGCTAAAGCGTTGCCTAAAACTTTTGAAGGAAAACTTATCCAATCCTGAGTAGCTACTCTTAAATTAACCGCCTACGTGGCTAAATAGACAGGCACAAGGCATGGCGCTCATCGAGATAAAAAGGCTGACTTACACCTATCCTGGAGCGACACAACCGTCGATTAGCGATGTCTCTTTAACGGTGAATAAGGGCGAGTTTGTCCTCATCACCGGACCAAGTGGCTGTGGGAAAACTACTTTGTGCCGAACATTCAACGGGTTAATTCCACAGTTTTATCAAGGCGAGCTCAAAGGCGAAATCCGAGTCGCCGACCTCGACGCCGCCAAACATCCAACTTACGAGATGGCAAAGCACGTCGGCTTAGTGTTCCAGAATCCTGAAAACCAGTTGTTTGCCCTCAGCGTCGAAAAAGACGTTGCTTTCGGCTTGGAGAATCTGGGCAACAGCCGCGAAGAGATGCGTAAACGAGTCGACTGGGCTCTAGAACTAACGGGTATAACTGATCTCCGAGAGCGATCTCCCCACGAGATGTCAGGAGGGCAGCAACAGCGCGTCGCCATAGCTGCAGTTTTAGCGATGCAGCCTGAAATAATCGTGTTGGATGAGCCAACGAGCTTTCTGGATCCACTAAGTGCACAGAAAATCTTCGATGTCATTCACAGCTTGAACAAGAACCTCGGAATAACCGTCATCCTCGTCGAGCACCGGCTGGACTTAACGGCGAAATATGCGGATCACATAATAATAATGGACCAAGGAAAGGTGCGCTTCGATGGCGACACCCGGGCCGTCCTAAGCAATGAAGAAACTCGCCTTATCGGAGTAGGCATACCCAAAGCTACCTTGCTCTTCGAAATGCTCCAGAGAGAAGGCGCGAACCTCCCTGAAACCACACCTTTAAGCTCTGAAGAACTTGCCAAAATGTTCAAGGAGGCTCTGAACCGATAATGCTCATCATTGAAAATCTTCACTTTAGCTACAGCAGCAACATTGAAGCACTCAAAGGCGTCTCGCTAACGGTCAAGGACGGCGAGTTTGTCGCCATCATGGGACAAAACGGCGCGGGAAAAACCACGCTCGTCAAACATTTCAACGGTTTGCTGAAACCGACGAGTGGCAGAGTCTTAGTCGACGGCGTCGAAACGACCAAAACCAGTGTTGCAGCCTTGGCGAGAACAGTGGGTTTTGTCTTCCAAAACCCTGACCACCAGCTTTTCAGCGAAACTGTTGAGGAGGAAATTGCATTTGCGCTCAAAAACTTTGGGTATGCCTCCGATGTTATAGAGAAACGTGTCGAGTGGGGTGTTAACTTGCTGGGTATCGCTCAATATCGCAAGACCTCGCCCTTCATGTTAAGCGGCGGCGAACGCAAACGTGTAGCTCTTGCTTCAGTTCTGGCCTGGGATCCAAAAATGCTGGTCCTCGATGAACCTACCATCGGACAGGACCATCAGCAGAAGGAGAACCTACGGCAATTTATCATGCAGCTTCAGTCGCAAGGCAAAACCGTTGTCATCGTTACTCACGATGTCGAATTTGTCGCCGAATGCAACCCCCGTGTAGTGCTCATGCGGGAAGGCCAAATAGCAGCCGATGGTGAAGGCAAAGAAATCCTCACAAACAAAAAGGTCCTAGAAGAGTCTTCGATTGTGCTGCCACAAATAGCACAGGTTTTCTCACAGTTGAACGATCCTGATTTGCCCAAAGATGTGATAGACATCTACGAGGCCAAGAAGCTTCTGCTCAAAAAACTCGGGGTGGTTACGGAATGAGCAGAGGATTAGGCGGTAGTGTCTTTGACGGACTAAAGTTCCGCAAGGTTTCCTCACCAATTCACAACTTGGATCCCCGGATGAAATTCGTTTACGTCATAGCCATATTCGTTGCCGCAATTCTGTTCAACGCCATTATACCGCTCGCTATCCTGTTTGTAACGCAGCTTCCCTTCGTTCTACTTGCTAGAGTGCAAAGACAGTGGCTGCGTAGCTTGCGTGGCGCAGCCTTTCTCGCCCTGTTCATATTTGTCATTAACGTTGCAAGCAGCTTCCTAACGCACGGCTACAGATTACTGGCGATGGATTGGGAAAACGCAGCTGCCATGACTATGCGATTTGTCGTGCTGGTGGAATCTTTCTCCGTGTTCTTCCTCACCACTTCACCTGACCATCTTGGCTTGGCATTGGAGCAAAGCCACGTTCCCTATGAGTTTAGTTTTGCCTTCACAACCGCAGTGCGCTTCGTGCCTGTCCTTGCAGAAGAGGCCCAAACCATCATGGACGCGCAGAAGGCTCGCGGGTTAGAGCTTGAGAAGGGCAACTTCATGAAGCGAATTCGCAACTACGTGCCTGTGCTAATTCCGCTAATCGTGAGCGCCATCAGACGTAGTTTGGAACTTGCAGAAGCCATGGAGAGCCGCGCTTGGGGGGCAACCAAGAAACGCACGAATCTTTACGCGTTAAAACTGCATAAAGGCGATTACGCTTTGCTCGCCATCATAATCTTGATTTTGGCTGTAACTGCTTATTCGTTCCTATTCGTGCATGTTCCGACGGTGCGCAGCTTATTCGGCTTCGCTTAGAGAATCTCCTGCGCGTTTAACACCTGTTTACTTGCTGAACTGATTCTGGAAAACTCTTATTAGCCTTCGGTTTTCTCAGATATTGTGATGAAGATCAGGCGACTTTCGGTTTTGCTAATAATTCTCTTGGTCATTCCCCTGTTCCTTAGCAGTGGCCTTGTCCCTAAGAAAGTCTCTGCCCAAACGTCGAAGAACCTTCACTTTGGTGTTGACGTTGGATACGAAAACGTAACAGAAACCAAACAACTCATTGACAAAGTAAGTGCTTACACGAACTTCTTCATAGTCGGATGCACTGGACACTACAATATCACTCGGCTCACAGAAATCAGCGACTACGTTTACGCTGCTAACATGTCTTTCATAGTCTACACTGATGACCCTCGCTATCCGACTCAAGCCTGGTACTCAATGGCTAAGACCCAGTATGGGGACCGTTTCATGGGTCTCTATGTGCTTGACGAACCCGGAGGGCACCAATTGGACGACAGCAACGACTATCTTAATGTTTGGAGCGCGAACAACTACGCAGATGCGGAAACCCAATACATAAATAATGTTCACCCGATCCTTAGCACTTTTTCGAGCAGGTCAGGTTCTATCCCGGTGTTCACTTCAGATTACGCTTTGTATTGGTTCGATTACAAAGCGGGCTATAATACTATTTTCACTGAATTTGGATGGAACTATAGCAATACTGAAAATAGCAAAAGTTTAACTGTTGC
>Ga0335070_10001717_pt1 | contig 25417 bp, 26 predicted proteins | sample Lox_Sample_13_FD_206722 | JGI IMG/M metagenome (GOLD analysis project Ga0335070, IMG submission 206722) | Soil microbial communities from Loxahatchee National Wildlife Refuge, Florida, United States - Lox_Sample_1.3 | ecosystem: Environmental > Terrestrial > Soil > Wetlands | place: USA...
CGTTCGCATGCGAGGACCGGATGACGTAGAGGCGGACCTCGTTCGGCAGGCGGATGTCGTCGACGTATCGGCCAAGACCGCGTAGCAATCGCAGATCCTCGGTCCGCGGCACCGACTGGCCGATTCCGTACTCACGCATGCTGTCGTTCTCCCCTGGCGGACGGGCAATGTAGCAGCCCCAATCCCGCCGGCAAGACGGCCGGCCGGCGGTCCCGCAGGCAATGACACCCGCGCGCCCGGCGGCTAAACTTGCCCGAATTGCGACCGCGGACACAACCGCCGGCCCTGAAACAGCGAGAAGCGCCAAACAGGGAGAAGCGCCATGTTTCGGCTTCTGACGTTCGTCCTCGCCGTCCTGTTCGCCGTGCCCGCTGCCGTCCACGCCGACGGCTATCCCAACCGGCCGATCACCGTCATCGTTCCGTTCCCGCCGGGCGGTGTGGCCGACGTCTCGATCCGGGCGTTGCAGCCGTCCCTGGAAAAGCAGCTCGGACAGCCGCTCGTGATCTCCAATCGCGCCGGTGCCGCCGGTGCGGTCGGCATGGGTGTGGCCGCGGGATCGCCGCCCGACGGCTACACGATCCTGTGTGCCTTGGTCAGCATCTCGACCATTCCCGAAGTCGATAAACTGTTCGATCGCACGCCGGTGTTCCACCGCGAGGATTTCCAGCCGATCGCGCGGCTGAGCGCGGACCCGCCGATGCTCGTCGTCGGCGCGCAGACACCCTATCAGAGCCTCAAAGAGCTGGTCGCCGACGCGCAGCAGCGACCGGGCCAGATCATCTACGCCTCGTCGGGCATCTACGGTGCGTCGCACGTGCCGATGGAAATGCTGCTGCACGCGGCGCACGTCCAGATGCGCCATCTGCCGACCACCGGCGGGGCCCCGGCGATCACCGCCGTGCTCGGCGGCAATGCCGAGGCCTGGGCGTCGCCGCCGGCCCTCGCCGCCCCGCTGATGGCGGCCGGCAAGCTGCGCGGCCTGGCGGTCTGGGGCGACAAGCGCCTGACGGAATTCCCGGACGTGCCGTCGATGAAGGAGAGCGGCTACGAGCTGGAATATTACCTCTGGGCCGGTCTGTTCGTCGCCAAGGCGGTGTCTCAAGACGCGGTAGCCGCCTTGCGGCGCGCGGTCGCGGCCGCCAATAAGGATCCGATGTATATTCAGGCCATGGAGAAACTGCAGACTCCGATCGCCTATCTCGACGCGCCCGAGTTCCAGACGTTCTGGGACAAGGATGCCAAGATGCTGGCCGAAGTCGTGCGCGAGATCGGCCGCATCGACGAGAAGCCATGAACCATATCGACACACGTGACTGCCGGTGAGCGCGCGCGACACACTCAACCTCCCGGCGCGGTTCGACAAGGCGCTCAGCCCCATCATCAAAGATCAGCTGCGCGCGATCGGGCAGCGGGTCTACGACCTGGTCGCAGCGGCCCTCCACGACGCCCGTGCCGCCGGCAGCGACGACGCGCGACGTGAACACCTCATGGCCGCGCACACGATGGCGCTTTCCATCTTCGAGTCGGAGTGCCTCGGGTACTTTCACAACGTGCCGGGCGGCCTCGATCTCCTGAACTCGCTCGCCTGCAAGGCCGGCTGCACGTTCTGTTGCGAGCTGCGGGTCGAGGTCACGGCACTCGAGGCGGTCGCGATCTGGGGCGCCTCGACAAAGCCTGACATGGCGCCCGTGCGCTCCCGGGTGATCGCGGCCGCACAGCGCACGCAATCGATGAATGACGAGGCGCGGCGGCAGGCCCGCATCCGCTGCGGGTTTTTGCAGGACGGCGTCTGCGCGGCCTATGCGAGCCGGCCTTACGCCTGCCGCGGCATGTTCGCGACCGACGCCCGTGATTGCGAGGCGGTGATGACCACACCGGCAGGCCTGCCCTTGCCGCCGGTGCGCTCGCCGGCGGTGCCGCGGGCGCTCTCGGGGATCTTCTTCGCCGGCGTGAATGCGGCGCTCAAGGACGCCGGGCTGCAGCACGACGGGCTGGAGTTGAACTCCGCCGTCGCCGCCTTGCTCGAGCGCCCGGAGACGTTCGGCCGGTGGTTCGCCGGGGACAAGGCTTTCCCCGTCCCCTAGGCCTGGTGAGACGCCGTACGCGGCGGTTGACACCGCCGGCATGCGTCCGTACGGTACCGCTCATGCGCATCGCCGCCACGTTCGCCAAACACGTTCGAAAGCTTCGTGGACACACGGGGCCCGGGACGGTTTGCGCGCGCTGACGACGACGAGCAGACGGATCAACGAGGCCCCACCGGACGGTCGGGGCCTTTTTCATTTGATGCTTCACCTTCCGGCGGCGCCGCAACGCGGAGGCAAGCATCATGACGACGAGTACGGTCGAGGGCACGGCTCGCGGCAGCCTGCGCCTGCAGGGCGTCTGGCTGCCGCTGGTGACGCCGTTCCGGGACGGTCGCATCGACGACGCCGGGCTTGTCGCCCTCGTCCGCCACTATGTCGACCAGCCGATCGACGGCCTGATCCTGGCGGCGACCACGGGAGAGGCGCTCACCCTTTCACCCGACGAGGTCGCCCGCGTCATCTATGGCGCCGCGGAGGCGGCAGCGGGCCAGCTGCCGCTGTGTCTCGGACTCTGCGGCAGCGACACCCGAAAGCTCATCGAGACCATCGAACGGCGGAACGGCTGGCCGGTCGACGCGTATCTCGTGACCTGCCCTTACTATTCGCGGCCGTCGCAGGAGGGATTGCGCCGCCACTTCGCGGCCGCGGCCGCGGCAAGCGCCAAGCCGATCATCCTCTACAACATCCCCTACCGCACCGGGGTCAACATGAGCGTCGAAACGACGCTCCGCCTGGCGGCGCTCGACGCGATCGTCGGGATCAAGGACTGCTCGGCTGACGTCACGCAAAGCTTCGAGCTGCTGCGCGGGCGGCCGGCCGGCTTTTCGGTCATGACCGGCGAAGACGCGCAGTTCTTTCCGGCCATCGCCCAAGGCGCTGACGGCGGCATTCTGGCGGCCGCGCATGTCGAGACGGCGGCCTTCGCGGAGATTCACGCGGCCCTCACGGCGGGTGACCGTGCAACCGCCCTCGCCCGCTGGGCGGGCCTCGTCGAGATCGTGCGTCTGCTCTTCGCCGAGCCGAGCCCGGCACCGATCAAATACTGGCTGTGGCGCGAAGGCCTGATCGCCTCGCCGGAGGTGCGCCTGCCCATGACGGAGATCAGCGAGGGCATGGCGGCACGGATCAACAGGGTCATGGAGCAGCGTGCGCGCCCGCTGCCGCCGCCAGCAATGGCGCCGGCCGCTGTGGCGGATTTGCCGCGTTTTAATAACGCGAAAATAACGCGACACGTCTGGAACGGGGAATAAGCGCACAAGTGCGCGGCATCCACTCCTAAGATGTCTATAGACAGATTGCCTATAGACATGTCCGCGCGCCGCACCGGCGCACGGGTCAGGCGGCTCGTCGGCCGTGGTGGCTGTGGAGCTTGGCGCCCAGCATGCGCCGGAGATCGTTGAACTCGGGTGACGAGACGTCGCGCGGCCGCGGCAGGTCGATGGGGTTGTCGCTTTCGATCTTCCCCGGCCCGGGCGTCATGACGACCACGCGGTCGGCGAGGAAGATCGCCTCTTCGATCGAGTGCGTCACGAAGATCACCGTCAGGCCGGTGCGCTGCCAGATGTCGAGCAACTCTTCCTGCAGCCGCTCGCGCGTCAGCGCATCGAGCGCGCCGAACGGCTCGTCCATGAGCACAATGTCGGCATCATTGGCGAGCACCCGAGCGATGGCGACGCGCTGCTTCATGCCGCCCGACAACTGGTGCGGATACGCGCCGGCGAATTTGCGCAAGCCGACGACGTCGATGAACTTCTCGACCTTTTCCCGGATCTCGGCGCGTTCGACGCCGCGCTCGACGGGTCCGAAGGCGATGTTGTCGCGCACGCTGAGCCAGGGGAACAGCGCATAATCCTGGAACACCATGCCGCGATCCGGGCCGGGCTCCATGACCGCCTTTCCGCGCACTTTGGCGCTCCCTGACGTCGCCGTCTCGAAACCGGCGACGATCCGCAGCAACGTCGACTTGCCGCAGCCGGAGGCGCCGATCAGGCAGATGAATTCGCCCTTGTTGATGAAAAGGTTCACGTCGCGCAGCGCCTGGATGCGGGCGCCGTCGAGATCGAACTCCTTCGACAGGTGCTCGATCTCGAGCAGGCGGAATGCGGGCTTGGTCATGTGTGTTGCGGATTCCAGCGCAGAAGTCTGCGATTGAGCCAGGTGATCGCCTTATCGGAGAGAAATCCCGCGATGCCGATGACGATCATGCCGCAGATCACGAGGTCGGTACGCGACAAGGTACGTGCGTCCATGATGACGGCACCCAGGCCCTGCGGCACACCCGTCATCTCCCCGACGACGATCACCACCCAGGCAAAGCCGAGGCCGAGGCGCAGGCCCGTGAAGATGCTCGGCAAGGCCGCCGGCAACACGACGCGCCGGAAAATACTCGACCCTTTGCAGCCGAGCATGGCCGCGGCCTCGAACAGCTTCGGATCGACGTTGCGCACGCCGAAAATGGTGTTGAGCAGGACCGGATAGAACGCGCCGAGAAAGACCAGAGAAAACGCCGAGGTGCCGCCGAGGCCGAAGATGATCATCGACAGCGGCAGCCAGGCGGTCACCGGGATTGGCCGCAGGATCTGCAGCACCGGGTCGAGGAGCTGCCGGATCAAGCGGACGCGGCCGATGAGCAGGCCGAGCGGGATGCCGGCGGCGCACGCGAGCAAGAAGCCGCCATAGACCCGCGACATCGACATGAGCAGGTGGAGGTGAAGCGTGCGGCTGAACGCATCGTCCCAGATGCCGCCGAACGCGAAGTCCCACATCATCACGGCGACCTCGCTCGGCGGCGGGATCAGCCGCGAGTGCCCGTAGACCACCGCCAGCTGCCAGAACACGATAAACACGACCGGCACGACGAGCGCCAGCAGAGCCGGCCGCGTGCGGATGAGGAAGCCCGGAGTGGTCGTCGCCGCCGGCCGGGTTTCGATGGTCGCGGGAGCTGCGATGCTGGCGACATTCTCTTTCATAAGAATAACCCGACCGGCGGCGCCGTGACGGCAATCCCCCGGCAGCCCGCCCGTCGAACGGCCGCCGGAAGATCACCAGGGCGTTACGCCGTCGTCGCGAGTTCGTCGTTCAAGGCGGGACTCAGGAAGGCGGCGAAATTCGGCAAGGCTCTGATCTGCTTCAGCTCGAGCATCTGTTCGGCATAGGTCTTCACGCGACCGATCATCTGGGCATCCATGCGCCAGGTCAGTTCGACGTTCGGCACCGCGAACTCCAGCGCCTCGCGCTGCGCGCCGAGCTTGGCCATGGCCATCTTGATCTTCTCGTCGCGGTGGCTCTCCGCGAACTCGGTCGCCTGGCGATGCATCTTGAGGAAGGCGCGGACGAGCTCGGGACTTTTCGCCAACGTCTCTTCGTGCGTGCATGTCACCATGTTGAGCGACCCCATCGGCGTCGAATACGGGTATTCCACGAGCTTGCCCTCGCCGGTCGCCAGGCTCAGGCCCGGCGTCGGCTCGGCGCCGACATAGGCATCGACGTCGCCGCGGACGAGAGCGGCATGCATTTCGCCGAAGGGAACGCGCACGGGCGTGATGTCCTTCACCGAGAGGCCTTCCATGCGCAGGCGCTCCATGATGAAGACCTCCTGCGTCGAACCCGGCCAGATCGCGACTTTGTGGCCCTTCAGGTCCTTGATCGCAGCGATCGGCAGATCCTTCTTGGCGATCACCGCCATGCCGCGATTGCAGGCGCCGGCGATGATCGTCACCGGTTCGCCGGCCGCACCACCCAGGATCGCCGCCGCCGCGCCGAACATGCCGAAGTCGACCGACTTGGTGACCACGGCGTTCTTGCCGTCGGTGGGGCTATCGAAGGTGATGACCTCGATGCGGTAACCCGGCATCGGGAACTGAGCGTAGAAATGCGGCGTAATGGAATGGATCAGCCGGAGACCGCCGACCTTGAGCACCTTGTCCTCGGCGCGGACGACCGCGGGCGCACACAGCGTGGCGCCGGCCGCACCGGCCAGAAGCGCGCGGCGGGTTAATTTCAGGCTCATGGCTGGTCTCCGCTCGGACAACCGTTAATCGATGCTCCTATCGTTGTAGTCAGCAACCCCCGTGCCAGGACCAGGGTGGCCGAAATCGTCGGATCATCGGCGCGGCCTGGCAGAAATCTAGGCAGCGGCGCGGCAGCGGACTAAAGTTTGGGCATCGCCCGCGGCGTTGAGGGAACCCGAGCGCTTCCCGGACGGCAGAACGTGGCACAAGCCATGAAAGGGAAAGCGCCCATGAACCCGAGCCCGCGCATTCCGTTTTCGTGCCGCCGACCGCGCCATTGAGCCCAGTGCCGACGCCTTTCCCGCAAAGTCTCGATCTCGCAGCGCTCGCCGCCGGCTACGCGGCCGGCCGCTTCACGCCGGTCGATGTCGCGCAGGGCGTGCTGGCGCGCATCGCCGCCGCCGGCGACGACAAAGTGTGGATCAGCCGCGTCGCGGACGCCGCACTTGCGGCGCGCGCGGCCATGCTGGCCGGTCTCGACGCAACGGCGCGCGCGCGCCTGCCGCTTTATGGAATCCCATTCGCGGTCAAGGACAACATCGACGTCTCCGGCATGGCGACGACCGCCGCCTGCCCCGCCTTCTCCTATGTCGCCGAGCGCAACGCCACCTGCGTGCAGCGCCTGCTCGACGCCGGTGCCATCCTCATCGGCAAGACCAATCTCGACCAATTCGCGACCGGCCTGGTCGGTGTCCGCTCTCCCTACGGCGTGCCGCGCAATCCGGTCGCTGCCGGCTACGTCCCCGGCGGGTCGAGCTCGGGGTCCGCGGTGGCCGTGGCGGCCGGGCTCGTGTCATTCGCGCTCGGCACCGACACCGCCGGCTCGGGCCGCGTGCCCGCCGCGTTCAACAACATCGTCGGGCTGAAGCCGAGCCGCGGGCTGATCAGCGCGGCCGGCGTCGTGCCGGCCTGCCGGACGCTCGACTGTGTTTCGATTTTCGCACTGACGGCCGACGACGCTTTCTCGGTATTGAAAGTGGCCGCGGCGGCCGACGACGCCGATCCCTATTCGCGGGCGGCGCCCATCGGGATGCCCGCGCGGCCGGCCGCCTTCCGGTTCGCCGTGCCCAGGCCGGACCAGCGCGAATTTTTCGGGGATGACGCCGCGCGGCGCGAATACGAAAGCGGCGTGGCACGGCTGATCGCGTTGGGCGGCACACCGGTGGAATTCGACTATGCGCCGTTCCTCGCCGTCGCCAGGCTCCTGTACGAAGGCCCGTGGGTGGCCGAGCGGACGGCCGCGGTCGGCGAGCTTCTGGCCAGAAAGCCGGACGCCTTGCATCCGGTGACGCGCAAGATCATCGAAGGCGGCACCCGCTACACCGCGGTCGACGCGTTCGAAGGGCTGTACCGGCTCGAGGGACTGCGCGCCGAGACCCGCCGGCTTTGGGATAGCGCCGAGGTGATGATGGTGCCGACCAGCGGCACGATCTACACGGTGGCCGAGGTCGAGGCCGACCCGATCCGGCTGAATGCCCATCTCGGCTATTACACCAACTTCGTGAACTTCCTGGATCTGTCGGCGATCGCGGTGCCGAGCGGGTTTCGGCCGCTGAACGGTCCGAAGGGCGGCACGCCGGTGGGCGCCACCCTGATCGCGCCGGCGTTCCACGAAGGCCTGCTGACGGCGCTCGGCGGCGAATTCCACGCGCGCGCCGGCCTGGCGATGGGCGCCACGAACCAGCCGCTGCCCCGGTCCCACCACGCGCCAGCCGTGGCCATACACGCGGACCGGCTCGAGATCGCGGTCGTCGGCGCGCATCTCTCCGGACAGCCGCTCAACCATCAGCTGACGTCGATCGGCGCCCGCCTCGTGCGCGCGACCCGGACGGCCGCGAGCTACCGGCTCTACGCCCTCCCCGGCCAACCGGCCCGGCCCGGGCTGGTGCGGGTCGCGGCCGGCGGGGCCGCTATCGAATGCGAGATATGGTCGGCACCGGCGGCGGCCTTCGGATCGTTCGTGGCCGGCATTCCAGGACCGCTCGGCATCGGCAAGGTCGCTCTCGACGATGGGTCGACGGTGTCGGGCTTCATCTGTGAGCCGCTCGGCATCGCCGCCGCCAAGGACATCACCGCCTTCGGCGGCTGGCGGAATTATCTGAAGAGCGTGAAACCAGCCGCGCCGTAAGGCTAGGCGGTCTTCGAATCCGGCATGTCGTCGGCGATCAGCCGGGCATACGATTCGGCGTGCAGTCGGATCTTGGTGCGCGTGTCCGGCGTCAGCATGTCGAACGAGGTCTTGGCGGCGAGCCAATCGGCGTCAGCGCGCGTCTTCAGGGCGCGGTCCAGATCTTTGTAGGCTTCGCTCCCCTTGCCGACAATGATGCCGAGCGAGCGAAGGATGACATCTTGCGAAATATTTTCAGCCATGCGCGCGGACAGCCAGAACGCGTGATGCAAAGACGGGCGAAGCTTAACGTGATTCGCGCGCGCCGCAAATGCTAAGATCGCGACGAGGCGCGAAAAAACTAAGACCGGGAGGAACGGATGACACGAGCATTAAGATTCGCCGCACCCGTGCTGGTCGCGACGGCATTGTTGCCGGCGGGCAACGCCCGCGCCCAAAGCTCAGTCGCGCTGGAGAACGACTATGTCCGGGTGATGCGCGACACGGCCGCGTGCGGCGCGGCCGGAGCGAACTGCCAGGACCGTGTCATCGTCGCCATGGGCAACCTTGAGCTCGGCGGCCGCAAGATGAAGCGCGGCGAGGTCGCCGTGTTCGGAGCCGGGCAATCCTATGCGGCGCCCACCGGCGGCCCCTTCTACGAGATCGCGATCAAGCCCGGTCACCCGCCGGTCAAATCACCCGCCGAGATCATCCCGCCGGACAAGAATTCGATGGTCTACGAAGGCGAGAAGTTCTTCGTCTACGAGGAGCGCCTCGCCATCGGCGACACGCGGCCCAGGCACAGCCACAGCCAGCGCGTCGAGGTGCGGGTGAACCAGGGCCCGGTGGTGTGGCAGAAGGTCGAAGGCCGCGATCAGCCGATCGAGCCGCCGATGGTCAACTGGCGCGACGCCATGATCCACACCACGCAGAACACCGGCGACATGCCGCTGTTCAACGTCATCGTGGAGTTTCGCCCGGAGAAGGCCGCGGCAAAGTAAGCGCCCCTATCGCGGCTTGGCCTTTCGCAACATGCCGATCGCCGCCGGCAATCCCTGGTCGGCCGCCTTGGTTATGAGTTCCCGCCACTTTGGCGTCGGATTGTCCGGCGAGCCGAAGCGTCGACTGAGGACAAACATGGCTTCGGCGTATTCCTGCGCTGCGGCCTTCTCGAGCCACGGGGCCGCCTTGCGCTTCGCCTCACCGGCGTCCCCCGGGAATACGATCTCCGCGTTGCACCAGATCTCGTATTGCGCTTCGGGATCGCCGGCCTCAGCCGCCTTGAGCAGCCAATACGCGGCGATGTCCCAATCCCTCACGATCGGCCCCATGAGGTAGTTCCAATGCAGGAGCATTTGCGCCGCGACGTTCCCGCGCTCCCCGAGCGCGGCGAGGCGATCGCGCCAATAGCGCGACAGTTCGAGATCTTTCGGCACGCCGTCGCCGTTGAAGTACATGTCCGCCAGCGTGTCCTGTGCGTGCGGATCGCCGTCTTCGGCCAGACGGGCGAACTCTGCCAAGGCTTGGTCACGCAATTCGGGCCGGCCATCCTTGGCAGCCGACCACAATTCAACCGCGTACGCCCAGGCGGACGAGTAGCGAATGATGTCGCTGCCGAGGGCCACGATGGCTCACCATGCGGAAGTTTGCCGGTGCCGTCCCACGGCGGTCAGCACCGGCGTTTCCTTTCCCGATCGGACGGCGTTCAGCATAGAGAACTGGCCGGAACGAAACAAGAACCTCGTTCAGTCCTCTTCCTGCGGCAACGCAAAAGGCGGCGGGCTGCCGCGGATCACGCGCCGACCTTCGCGGTGAGATCTTCCCGGTATGGAAGATGTCGCGCGTCGCCTTGTCGATGTACCATTTTTCGGCGTCGGTCAGGTTTTCGATCACCCTTTTGTACTTGCCGGTGAACTTGCGCTCGTCTTCGGGCGTCAGCGGCGCGAATGTCTCCGACGAAATCCGCGGCCCCTCTTCGCTGCCCTGCTTGAGATGAAAGTGATAGCTCTCGCCCGGACCATGCCTTGCGTGTGATTCAGCCGGTGGCCCGTTTTCGATTTGCGCCCCGGCCAAATCGGCATAGGCGCGATTGAAGAACGTATCGGCTAGCGGCGGCGGCGCGAAAAAGCTTCTGAACCGGCTCATCGCTGATCTCCTCGGGTGCAAGGGGATCAGAAATATGAAGCCAGAAAATCCGCCGATCTATTTTTTAAATGCCTACTAGGCTTGAAAGATGATTGAAGAATCAACGGCCGCGCGCGGCTCGTCGGACGAGCCGTTCGAATGCGAGAAAACGCCAAGGAGAATTGGGGCGAGCGAGGGGACTTGAACCCCCGACATCCAGATCCACAATCTGGCGCTCTAACCAACTGAGCTACGCCCGCCACCGGAGCCCGGTGATGTAGCCCCTGGGGCCGCAAAACTCAAGGCCGGAAAACCCTGGTGGCGGCTCGTTTTAACGGTCCTCCCGGGCGGTTTGCCAAGCCCAGGCCGCTTCGGCATAGTGCGCGCGCAAAAGGGGACGGAGGAATATGCCCATACTCGCCGACCGCATGAGCCAGCTCGGCACCGAGACCGCGTTCGAGGTCCTGGCGCGGGCGAAGGCGCTCGAGGCGCAGGGACGCTCGATCGTCAATCTCGGCATCGGCCAGCCGGATTTCCTCACGCCGCCGCATATCGTCGAGGCCGCCATCAAGGCGTTGCGCGACGGCCATCACGGCTACACGCCGGCCAACGGCATCCTGCCGCTGCGCCAGGCGGTCGCCGCCGACATCCATCGCCGCCTCAAGGCCGAAGTGAATCCCGACCACGTCCTCATCGTCCCCGGCGGCAAGGTGACGATGTTCTTCGCGATTATGATGTTCGGCCAAAAGGGTGCGGAGATCATGTATCCGAACCCGGGCTTTCCGATCTACGAATCGGTGATCAAGTATTCCGGCGCCACGCCGGTGGCGATGCCGCTGCTCGAGAAGAACGGCTTCGCGTTCGATGCCGACGAGGTGCTGGCGAAGATCACCCCGGCGACGCGCCTCATCATCATCAACAGCCCGGCCAATCCGACCGGCGGCGTCGTGCCGCGTCCGCAGATCGAGAAGCTGGTCAAGGGCCTCGAGAAGCACCCGCAGGTCATGCTGATGAGCGACGAGATCTACGGTCAGATGACCTATGACGGCCGCGAGCACGTCACGCTTCTGGACTATCCGCAACTGCGCGACCGGCTGATCCTGCTCGACGGCTGGAGCAAGACCTACGCGATGACCGGCTGGCGTCTGGGCTATTCGGTGTGGCCGGCGTCCTTGATCGAGCCGGCGACGCGTCTCGCCATCAACTGCCATTCCTGCGTCAACGCCGCGGCGCAGTTCGCCGGGATCGCCGCCCTGGAGGGCCCGCAGGACGACGTGCGGAAAATGGTCGCCGCCTTCGCCGAACGGCGCAAGGTGATCGTGGCCGAGCTCAACGCCATCCCGGGCATCTCCTGCATCGAGCCGGGCGGCGCGTTCTACGCGTTTCCGAACGTCACCCGGACGCGGCTCTCGAGCCGTCAGCTCGAGGCCAAGCTGCTCGATGAGGCCGGCGTGGCGACGTTGTCGGGCACCAGCTTCGGCTCTTACGGCGAAGGCTATCTGCGGTTTTCATACGCCAACTCGGTCGAGAACATCCGCGAGGCGATGCGGCGTATCCGCGATTGCCTTGCCAAAGCGGCGCCCGCCAAAGGGGCAGCGTGAGCTCTGCCCAAAAAATAGACAATTTGTTGCTTACGGAGCGGGCAGATTGAGTATTATCGCGGCGCAGTTCCCGGGGTCGGCAGGATGTACCGGCGGAATCGGCAGAATTCCCGCACGGCTCGACCTCGGAGGATTGGCACACGCCGTGCTAACAAAGCAGCGGAACGCCGAATGGGTCATCCCCGCGGCGCTTCACTGCCGGCTGGCGGACGGCTGATCGTCCATCCGGGTCCCACCAATCGGACCAAAATCGTCGGCACGGCACAACCAGGGGATCATATCGGCGTATGAAAAAGATCGAAGCCATCATCAAACCCTTCAAGCTCGACGAAGTGAAGGATGCGCTCCATGAGGTCGGGCTCACCGGCATCACGGTCGTCGAAGCCAAGGGCTTCGGCCGCCAGAAAGGCCACACCGAGCTCTATCGCGGGGCCGAATACGTGGTCGACTTCCTGCCGAAGGTGAAGATCGAGATCGTGCTGGACGACGCGCTGGTCGAGCGCGCGATCGAGGCCATCCAGCGCGCGGCCCACACCGGCCGGATCGGCGACGGCAAGATTTTCGTCACACCGGTCGAAGAGGCTATCCGCATCCGCACCGGCGAGCGCGGAGTCGAGGCAGTCTAAGCAGCAACTTCCGGCCCGCTCCGAGACGGGCCGCGAGCGAAGTCCAGTCGATCACGAGTCGAGAGTTCGATCACGGGGCAGGAGCAGTCGGAAACGGGGGCAGCAAAGCAGTGATGTCGCGCTAGGTCCGGTCCCGTCTCGGGTACCGGGCCCACATCCGTTTTCCGGGCAAATCAACAATCACCATCAACCAACCAAACGGGAAAGATCATGTCCGATCCGAAAAAAGTTCTGCAGATGATCAAGGAAAACGACGTCAAGTACGTCGATCTGCGCTTCACCGATCCGCGCGGCAAGTGGCAGCACCTCGCGCACGCGATCGAGACCATCAACGAGGACACCTTCACCGACGGCATCATGTTCGACGGTTCGTCGATCGCCGGCTGGAAGGCGATCAACGAGTCGGACATGGTTCTGATGCCGGACGCGGAGACGGCCGTCATGGATCCGTTCGCGGCGCAGCCGTCGCTGGTCCTGTTCTGCGACGTCTATGAGCCCGGCACCGGCCAGCCTTATGCCCGCGACCCGCGCTCGATCGCCAAGAAGGCGGAAGGCTATCTCAAGAGCTCGGGCATGGGCGACACCGCCTACTTCGGCCCCGAGATCGAGTTCTTCGTGTTCGACGACGTGCGTTGGAAGTGCGCGATGAACACGCACATGTACGAGATCGACAGCGAGGAAGGCCCGTACGTCACCGACAAGCGGTACGAGGACGGCAACATGGGCCACCGGCCGCCGATCAAGGGCGGCTACTTCCCGGTTCCGCCGGTCGACAGCGCCTCGGACCTGCGCGCCGAGATGCTGACCGTGATGAAGGACATGGGGCTCAAGATCGAGAAGCATCACCACGAGGTGGCGCCCTCGCAGCACGAGCTCGGCAACGTGTTCTCGACATTGGTCAAGGCCGCCGACGGCTGCCAGATCTACAAGTACGTCGTCCACAACGTGGCGCACCAGTACGGCAAGACGGCGACGTTCATGCCGAAGCCGATCAAGGGCGACAACGGCTCGGGCATGCACGTCCATCAGTCGATCTGGAAGAAGGGCAAGCCGCTGTTCGCCGGCAACCTCTACGCCGATTTGTCGGAGACGGCGCTGTTCTACATCGGCGGCATCATCAAGCACGCAAAGGCCATCAACGCCTTCACCAACCCGCTGACCAACAGCTACAAGCGCCTGATCCCCGGCTTCGAGGCGCCGGTGCTGCTCGCCTACTCGGCGCGCAACCGCTCGGCGTCCTGCCGCATCCCCTACGTCGCGAGCCCGAAGGGCAAGCGCGTCGAGGTGCGCTTCCCGGATCCGGGTGCCAACCCGTATCTCGGCTTCGCCGCGATGCTGATGGCCGGGCTCGACGGCATCAAGAACAAGATCCATCCCGGCGACGCGATGGACAAGAACCTCTACGATCTGCCGCCGGAAGAGCTCAAGGAAGTGCCGACGGTCTGCGGCAGCCTGCGCGAGGCCCTCGGCAATCTCGAGAAGGACAGCGCCTTCCTCAAGCAGGGCGAGGTCTTCACCGACGACTTCCTGAGCAGCTACGCGGAACTCAAGTGGGAGGAGGTGTACAACTTCGAGCACACCCCGCACCCGATCGAGTTCCAGATGTACTACAGCGTGTGATCTGATCGACTGACGTCGATCGGCTTCAAAGGATCGGACCAACGAACCCCCGCCGGGAAACCGGCGGGGGTTTTTCTTTGGGCCGCTCTCCATGGAATAAACGGATCCGTACGGCGGTCGCATCTGTGAAGAAGCGACGAAACTTAAAATTCGTCACATTAATTACCGGCTTTTAAAGGTTAGCTGTCATCATCCGTCCTTACTCGACCTAAGACCCGCGCACTCCCGCTTCTGCGTGGTGACCCGCCAACCAGAGGATGTTCGCCCTTGTCCCGCTTCCAGAACCTCAAGATCCGCACGAAAGTCACGATCGCGTTCGCGTTCACGCTGCTGGTGTCCGTCAGCCTCGGCGGCTTCGCGCTTCAGCGCCTCGGCACGGTCAATGCCCACGCGGCCGAGGTGCGCGACAGCTGGCTTCCCAGCGTCGAAGCGCTGGGCGACTACGCGCTGAAGGCGATGATCTTCCGCCTCCGCGGCGCCTACCTCATGCTGGCCGATACGCCGGAAAAACAGGTGAACGAGATCAAGGCCACGGACGAGGCCCAGGCCGCGGCGGAGAAGGCATGGGCGAAGTACGAGCCGCTTGTGACGCCCGGATTCGAGCGGCAACTGGCCGACGAGATCAAAGCCGGCTGGACCGAATACGTGGCGCTCAACCGCAAGCTCGCCGATCTCGTGCGGGGGGAAGACCGGGTTGGCGCCATCGAATTCTATAACGGCGAGATGCGGACCGTGTTCGTCTCGAAGATCAACGAGAAGATCGCCAAGGACGTGCAGTGGAACTCCGGCGAAGGGCGCAAGGCGGCCAACGCCGGCGAGGCCGCGTATGTCTCGGCGCAATACTGGATCATCGGCGCGTTGCTTCTCGCGGCGCTGCTCAGCGTCGTCGCCGGCTCCCTGATCGTCAGGGCGGTGGCACGGCCGATCGCACGCGCGACAGACATCATGCGCGCTCTCGCCAAGCATGACCTGACCGTCGCCATCGAAGGCCTCGAGCGCCGCGATGAAATCGGCGACATGGCCAAGGCCGTGCAAGTATTCAAGGACAACATGATCGAAGGCGACCGCCTGGCCGGCGAGCAGAAAGCCGAACAGGCGCGCAAAGAGCAGCGCCAGGCGGCGATCGAGCGCTTCATCAAACGGTTCGACGAGTCCGCGTCGGGCGCGCTCGGAACCCTGGCCTCCGCGTCGACCCAGATGCAGTCGACCGCGCAGGCGATGTCGGTCACGGCCGATGAGACCAGCCGCCAGGCGACCGCAGTCGCGGCCGCGGCCGAGCAGGCGACCGGAAACGTCCAGACGGTGGCGAGTGCCGCCGAGGAGCTGTCCTCGTCGATCGCCGAAATCAGTCGTCAGGTCGCGGAATCCAGCCGCATCGCCGGCCAGGCGGTGACGGATGCGACCAAGACGAACGACCAAGTCAAGGCGCTCGCCGACGCCGCCCAGAAGATCGGCGAGGTCGTGAAGCTGATCAACGACATCGCCGGGCAAACGAACCTCTTGGCGCTCAACGCCACCATCGAGGCGGCACGCGCCGGCGAGGCGGGCAAGGGCTTTGCCGTCGTCGCATCGGAAGTGAAATCGCTGGCGACCCAGACCGCGAAGGCGACCGAGGACATCGCCAACCAGGTGAAGGCGATCCAGAGTGCCACCGGCGATTCGGTGGCCGCGATCGAAGGGATCACCGGCACGATCACGCGCATCAACGAAATCGCGACCACCGTCGCGGCGGCCGTCGAGGAGCAAGGTGCCGCGACCAAGGAGATCGCCCGCAACGTCCAGCAGGCGGCGGCCGGCACGACCGAGGTGTCGAGCAACATCTCGGGCGTTACCAAGGCTGCCAGCGAGACCGGCGCTGCGTCGGGCCAGGTGCTAGGGGCTGCCGGCGAGCTCGCCCGCCAAGGCGAGAAGCTGCGCGCCGAAGTCGACCGGTTCCTCGCCGATATCCGGGCGGCTTGATCGGCAGGCGGTATGCGCGGTAGGTGCCGCCACCGCCGGAACTCACGGCGGGCGGGCCGCGTTGCTCATCTATGACTTCGATCGCCGTCAAGCCGCGGGCATACCGCTGGGATCGCTGGCTGGGTGTCGTGTTCATGCTGGGCGGCGCGGTATTTCTGGTGATTGGGCTCACCGGGACCGGAACGCCCGTCGACCACCTTTCCAAGGCGGCCGACACGCACCACCACGAGACGATTCTCTACATGCTGGGTGGCATCTCAGCCGTGATCGCCGGCGTGATCGTGACCTTTGTCCGCCCGATGCGATAACGAACCGCCGGCTCAGAAGAGGCGGTCGAAGCGGAATCGCGGCCCACAGGCACGCCGCGAGGCCGACCCAAGACACAGCCGATTTTACCCGCACATTCCCGGCCCTCATCGGCCGGCGACAGCTGCCACGGCCTGACAAGGAGACCGGCCGGCAAGCCTAAATAGTCCCCCGGCTTGGACCCGCGGGCCGCGGCGGCGGACCGATGCCGCCGCTACTGCTTGGCGCCCGTCCCGATATTCTTGCGGATGATGGCGACGATGATGAGCAGGAAGGCGGCAAGACGGAGCAGCCACACCCACCCGATCTCATCGCGGCCGAGATCCCGTAAGGCGGCGATTCCCTGATTGAAGGCGAGCAGCACGAACGCGGTCGCGAACGCCAGGAACAGCGAATCGCGGGTCCGCCGCCAGAAACGCACGAAGAACAGCCCCGCCACCAGAAAGCCCATGGTGATGAGACCGGACCCGAACAGCAGGAATGGCGTCGGCGCCAGATGCGCTTCCATCATCACTCCGCCTCCCACACCAGGCCCCACAGCAGCACGGCCACCGCAGCAATCGACGCGACCAGACGCAAGGGCCTGAGATCGACCTCAGGCCCGGGGAAGATGATCAGGTCCATGAACACCAGCAGATTATTCATTGCCAGCCCGATGAAGCACAGCGCGCTCCAGAACAACAGGCGGGTTCCGGTCCGGCGCCATCCACGGAACAGCAGCCACATGCATGTGACGCTCGTGGCGATGCACAGCAGAAACACCAGTGGCTGGAACACGTGCATCGATCAATCCTTCTTCAACCGGAATGCGTCGGCGAAATGCTGGATCTTGCTCTCCGGCGCGTAGATCTCGTTCGAGATCGTCAGCGGGAAGGTGCCATAAATCTCGGCGATCCGCCGCACGATCGGATCGAGATGAGCGGCTTCGCGTGCGTAACGCACACTGCCGTCCGGATCATCGGTGATGACGCCCGCGGCGCGGAATAAAACAAGACTGCCGCGCACCACCGGCTCGGAACCGCGCAATTCCCGGCTGAGAGCCTTCACGGTCCATGACCGGTCGGGATGCGACTGCAGATACAGCAGCAACTCCAGCGCCCAGATTGACTTGACCGTCGAGCGAATGAATTGTTTGACGTCGTCAGGCAGCACTGACCGATATTGCGGCGACGCAAGGTCGCCGGAAACCCATTAATCGCCGAATTGGTCTTTTGAAACCGCGTGCCTCCGACCTTTGGGTCGGCCCGCGAGCGGGTCGGACGCTACTTTCGTCGAATGTGGTGCCATCCGACCGCTCAGACCTTTTCATTCCATTCCTCGGCCCATTCGACATAGACCATGGCCAAGGGTTCCGATCCTTCGAGCTTCGAATGCGGAATCCGGATCGGCACGTGCTTGATCCGGACCACCCGGAGCATCTCGAGATCGCCGTCGTCGTTGCCCAGAACCAATCGATCGCCCGGCTGCGGCAACTGCGCGAACTCATGATCGCCGCGCCCGCGGCTCGTGCCATCGTCCCGGATCTCCATCACCCGCCCGCGCACCATGATCTTTGCCTCCCGAATTACGCCTCACGCCCTGGCGGCGAAGAACACGCGCAGCGCCTCCGCCGTCTGCTCGGGCGCCTCCTCGGCGAGATAGTGCCCGCAATCGAGCGACCTGCCGCCGACATCCGCCGCCCACTCCCGCCACACCGCCAGGACGTCGTACCACGTATCGAGCTTGCCCCTGCGGCCCCACAACGCGAGAACCGGACAGACGATCTTACGGGCGCCGAAATCCTCGACGTCATGGACCAGATCGATCGTCGCGGCGGCGCGGTAGTCCTCGCAGATGCCGTGGATCGTCTTGGGATCTCGAAAGCACCGGAGATAGTCGTCGAGCGCTTCGGGCGCGAAAAAGTCTGGGGGCTGCGGAGCGCGCGTCGTGTGCCACCGCCAGAAATAGTCGGGATCGGAGCCGATCAGTCGCTCCGGCAGGTCGAACGGTTGCGCGAGAAAAAACCAGTGATAGTAGCCAAGCCCGAATTTCGCATCGGCGTGTCCGAACGCATGCAACGTCGGCACGATGTCGAGAACAGCGAGCTTCTGGACCCGTTCCGGATGGTCCAACGCCATGCGATAGGCAACACGTCCGCCGCGGTCATGGCCTGCAACGAAGAATTTCTCGAAACCGAGATGTTGCATCACCTGGACCTGGTCGGCGGCCATGGCACGCTTCGAATAAGGCGCGTGGTCGATGCTTGTCCGTGGCTTGCCGCTGTCGCCGTATCCGCGCAGATCGGCGGCCACGACCGTGAAGTCGCGGGCCAGCATCGGCGCAACCCTGTTCCACATGAACAGCGTTTGCGGATTGCCATGTAACAACAGGACCGGCGGGCCATGGCCGCCGTGGCGCACGCGGATGGTGGTGTCACGGACGTTAACGATCTCTTGAGCGAAGGCCCCGAACATGCGAGGCATTATCCGTCCGATCGGGACCGCGGGCTACTCCCCGCCCCGACCGGTTCCGCGCGAGGTGAGACCTTATGAATAGCCCTCCCGACGACCTCCTATCGGCAATAGAGGACGAGAGGCTGCAGCGGCTCTATCGCTATTGGCAGGAAAAACGGGGAGACCGCCGGTTTCCGGCGCGGCGCGATATCGACCCGCTCGATTTCACCTACGTGCTCGGCTGGGTCACCCTGGTCGACGTGACCTATAGCCCCGTGCGCTTCCGCTTTCGGCTGTACGGCAGCGAACTCGTGCACCGCGTCGGCCTCGATCTGACGGGCACATTCGTCGATCAGCATCCGCATCGGGAGTTCGGGATGCTTCTGCAAAAATCATGGGAGGGGGTCGTCGCGCGCGGTGAGCCGACCTGCGTGCGTTACGAACGTGTCCTCGACGGCCGGAGACGGCAATGGGAGTCGCTCCGCATGCCGCTGTCCTCCGATGGCAGCACGATCGACATGCTTCTGGCCGGAACGCGCCCGCGCGACTGAGATGGGCGATTGGGAACCCCGGCCGGATCATCTGAAAATTGCCGGGACGAGATCGCCTTGCGGTTGCACACGTCTTGAGTGATGCTGGCGACAATGCAGCGACCGGCGGCGGGCTTCGCCCAAGCCGGCGATCGACGGGGGGCGGAGTGAGTAGCGTCGCGGGCAACCTGTCAGCCGACATTCAGGACAAGAACTTGCGCCAGCTGTACCACTACTGGAAGGCCAAGTGCGGCGAGCGCCAGTTCCCGTCGCGGCAAGACATCGATCCGCTGGATTTCCCGTACGTGCTCGGCTGGGTGATGCTGATCGACGTCTCGCACGATCCGGTGCAGTTCCGCTTCCGCCTGTATGGGACGGAGCTTGCGCAACGCATGCGTCTGGACATGACCGGCAAGACCCTCGACCAGCATCCTCAACCCGAGTTTCGCGCCTATCTCGAGCAAAGCTGGCGCACCGTTCTCGAATGCCGCCAGCCGACGCACGGATTTTTCGACCGCTACGTCGATAACCGGATGCTGCGGTTTGAAAGCCTGCGGCTGCCGCTGTCATCCGACGGATCGGTCATCGATATGCTGATGATCGCCGCGTCCGCCCTGCAGCCGGCCAACTGAAACTTTGACGCAGATCAAAGCCGCGGCGGGCCCGTTTGGGCGATTTTCGGCCTATGGAACTGGCTTCGGATGTCCGCAGGCGGCTGTTGGCGCGCTCGGTGCCGCGCTATACGAGCTATCCGACCGCGCCACATTTTCGATCGGCGGTCGGACCTGCCGCGTACGCGGATTGGCTCGCGAACATGCCCGCCCGCGCGCCGGTCTCGCTGTATCTGCACGTGCCGTACTGCCGGAAGCTGTGCTGGTATTGCGCATGCCACACCAGGGTCGCCAACACCTATGATCCGATTGCCCGCACCCGCGACGGGCTGCTGCACGAAATTGCCGGCGTGCGCCGTCATATCGGTCATCGGCCCGCGGTCACGCAGATCCATTGGGGCGGCGGGACGCCGACGATTTTACGGCCGCGGGATTTCGCGCAGCTTCAAGGCGCGATAGGCGACGCGTTCGAGATCTCCGACCAGACCGAAATCGCCATCGAAATCGATCCGCGCCAGCTCTCCGACGGCATGGTGACCGAGCTCGCCGCCGCCCGTGTCGGCCGCGTCAGCTTCGGCGTTCAGGATTTTGACCCGGCGGTCCAGGCGGCGATCAACCGGGTTCAGCCGTTCTCGGTGACCGCCAATGCGGTGGAGCGGCTCCGGCGCGGCGGGGTCGCGTCGGTCAATATCGACCTGCTTTACGGCCTGCCGCGGCAGACCACTCGCACCCTGGCGGAAACGATCCGTCTCGCCCTCGAACTGGCGCCGGACCGCATCGCTTTGTTCGGCTACGCCCATGTTCCCTGGATGAAGACGCACCAGAAGCTCATCCACGAAGGCGATCTGCCAGGACCGGAGACGCGGTGGGCACAGTCGCAGATGGCGGCCGACCTGCTGACCGCCGCAGGATACGTCGCGCTCGGCATCGATCATTTCGCGCGGCCGGAGGATTCCCTGGCGCGTGCCGCGTCCGTCGGCCGCCTTCGCCGGAACTTCCAGGGCTATACGACCGACGTGGCGCCGTATCTGATCGGCTTCGGCGCTTCGGCGATCGGCAGCGCGCCGGAGGGATACGTGCAGAACGCCGCCGACGTGAAGACATGGCTGGATGCGGTCGAAAGAGATCACCTGGCCACGGCGCGCGGTCTTGTCCTCACCGATGACGACCGTATGCGCCGGGATGTCATCGAGCGGATCATGTGCCATCTCGCCGTCGACCTCGACGCGATGGCGGCGCCTTACGGTCATGATGCCGGGGTCTTCGCGGACGCGTTTCCGGCTCTCCGTGAGCTCGCATCTGAGGGCATCGTCAAGCTCGAGGGGCCGCGCGTGTTGCTGACGAATGAGGCGCGGCCCTTCGCGCGGATCGTCGCCGCCGCATTCGATAGCTATCTCGGCAGCGGATATGGCCGGCATAGTGTGGCCGTGTGACTCCGGATGCGCGCTCCCGACGTCGCTGCGATTTCCGCCTCGATCGTTCACGCCGTTTCTACGGCGCCCTGCCGGCGGCAACCGTTCCCTCACTGGCTGCCCAGAGCACTGCTTCCGGCGCCCGCCATTGCCGACGTGGTTGCCCTTCCCGTCGTCCCTCCAGTCATCGGCGACACCGAAGGCAAGCGCGAGACGAACAACGCGACACGCTGCTATTTCGCGAATGAGCTCCTGGCGCGCCAGCCGGTCGCGCGCAGCATCGCAGAGTCCTTCCAATCACCTGCCGTCGTACACGCGATTGAAGCCGCGTCCGGTGCCGAGCTGCGCGGAAGCCTGCTGCGCATTGAATATTGTCAGGACGCCCACGGCTTCTGGCTCGAGCCGCACAAGGACATCGCGGTCAAGCTCCTCACCCTGATCATCTACCTGTCGGCCCCGCCGGCCGGCGATGATTGGGGGACCGATCTCTACGACAGCGACTTGCGTCACGCGGGACGCGCGCCGGCGGTGACCGGCAATGGACTGATGTTTCGGCCCGGATCCGATACATGGCACGGCTTCGAGCGGCGGCCGATCGCCGGCGTGCGCCGGTCGTTGATCGTGAACTACGTGACGCAGGACTGGCGCGCGGTTCGGGAACTGGCGTTCCGAGACCGGCCGGTGGGCTGAGTCCGTCCCAGGCGACCCATGTCCTTTTCGCGGCGGCTGGGCTAGGTTCGGCCTCTCGCAACTTCATACCTTCCGAGATCATGAAACTCCGCGATTTCCAGGCGCCCGGCCGCTCCACCGTCCACGCGCTCAACGGCATGGCCGCCACCTCCCACCCGCTCGCGACGTTGACCGCGATCGAGCGCCTGAAGGCGGGCGGCACGGCCGCCGATGCTGCGATCGCGGCCGCCGCCGTGCTGGCCGTCATCGAGCCGCAGTCCACCGGCATCGGCGGCGACTGTTTTGTCCTGTATTCGCCGCGCGGCAGCGACGCCATCGTCGCCTATAACGGATCCGGCCAGGCGCCCAAGGCGGCGACGGCGGACTGGTATCTCGAGCGCGGCATGAAGGCGATCCCGCTGACCGGCCCGCATTCGGTCACCGTGCCCGGCGCCGTCGATGCCTGGGCGAAGCTGCTTGCCGATCACGGGCGCTGCGGGCTGGACGAACTGCTGCAGCCGGCAATTGCCGCCGCCGAGAACGGCTACGTCGTGGCGCCGCGCATCGCTCGCGACTGGCGGAACAACCTCGCCAAGCTGCAAGCCGGCATCAACGCGCCGCGCTATCTCCTGCCGGGCGGGACGTCACCGCAGCCAGGCGACGTTATCCATCAGAAGGAGCTCGCCGAGACGCTGCGCACGATCGCGCGCCAGGGCCGCGACGGCTTCTACACCGGACGCGTGGCCGAGGACATCGTCGAGACCCTCCGCGCCGCGGGCGGGCTGCACACGGTGGACGATTTCGCGGCACACCGCACCGAAGTCACGACGCCACTGAAGACCAGCTATCGCGGCCACGAGGTCTGGCAATGCCCGCCCAACGGGCCCGGCCTGACCATGCTGCTGATGCTCAATATTCTCGAAGGATTTGAGCTCGCGAAATATGGCCCGCTGAGTGTCGAACGCATGCATCTCGAGGCCGAAGCGGCGCGCTTCGCCTACCAGGCCCGGGAAACGTACATCGGTGATCCGCGCTTCGTGAAGGTCGATGTCGAAAGGCTGCTCTCGCCGGCGTTCGCGGCCGAGATCCGCGCCAAGATCCGGCTCGACCGCCTCGCCGATCTGCCGGTCGTCCGGCCGCCGGCCCACCCCTCGACCATCTATCTGACCGTCGTCGACAAGGACCGCAACGTCTGCTCGTTCATCAACTCGATCGCCTACGCTTTCGGCTCGGCCGTGGTCTCGAACAAGACAGGCATCTTGCTGCAGAACCGCGGCGTCGGCTTCCGCGTCGAACCCGGGCATCCGAACTGCATCGCGCCCGGCAAACGGCCCCTGCATACGATCATCCCGAGCATGATCACCCGCAACAAGCGCGCCGTGCTCGGCTTCGGCGTCATGGGCGGGCAGTTCCAGCCGGTGGGACAGACCCATGTGGCAACCAACATCCTCGATTACGGCATGGACGTGCAGGCGGCGATCGACCTGCCGCGCGGCCTGCACTACGAAGGCGTATTCCAGCTCGAAAGCGGCATTCCGGAGGACGTCTTCCGCGGCCTGCAGGCGTTGGGACACAAGGTCGTGCGCCATCCCGATCCGCACGGCGGCGGCCAAGCCATCTGGATCGACTGGGACAAGGGCACCCTCACCGGCGGCTCCGATCCGCGTAAGGATGGCTGCGCCCTCGGCTACTAAGTATTTAGGACTCCAAGCATATTGCTTTAGCTCTTCCTTAAGAACGGCCCGGGCATATTCCGGTGGGGGTCGGACGGTCGCATGCGCGGCTGTCGTCGCGATGGGATACGCCCGGGTGCGCGAGCTCAAAAATCCGCTCAGTCGTCAGGTCCGCTACGCCTGTGCCATTCTGGTGATTGCCGGCGCCGCACTCCAGGCCCTCAATCTCAAGGTGCTCTACGACGACGCGCTGTCGGCCGCGTACAACACGACGCGCAACCTCGCGCATGCGTTTGCCGAGCATACGGCCAGGACCTTCGAGGTCGCCGATCGCGCCCTGCTTGCCGCGACCGAAGTCCACGACGATGCCGCCGACGGCGCCGGGCCGGAAGCGATGCATACCGAGCTTGCGGAGATACAGGGCCGTTCCGAAGTCCTCCAAAGCCTCGGCTTCATGAACGCCGCGGGTGAACTCACCGCGTCGTCGCGGTTTGAGAGGCCGCCGCAGTTCAACGGCAGCCAGGCCGACCACTTCCGCGTCCACGCCGCCCGCAACGATGCCGGCTTGTTCATCGGTTCACCGATCATCACCCAGCTGTCGAACGCCTGGGTCGTTCCCTTGTCGCGGCGGCTGAACCGGCCGGACGGCAGCTTCGACGGCGTCGTCAACGGCATGATCGATCTTTCGTATTTCAGCCGTCTCTATGAGTCGATGCATATCGGCAGCACACAGACGATCGCGTTGATCCGGCGCGACGGCCTGGTCGAGATGCGCCAGCCGGTATCGCAGGAGCTCATCGGCCATTCGATGGCGGGTACGACGCTGTTCCACGAGCACCTGCCGGTTGCGAATCACGGCACGTTCGAGAGCCCGGGCTCCCTCGATCCGGTCACACGCATCGTCAGCTATTCGAGCGTCCGCGACTATCCGCTGATCATCACCGTGACGGTGGCGAAGGACGAGGCACTGGCCGGCTGGCGGCGCCAGCTTCTGCTGACGACCGCGGCGCTGGCGGCGTTCTTGTCGCTGATCGTCGGGCTGGCGGCGCTCCTCATCCGGCGCCTGGAAGAGGACGAAGCCCAGCGACGGGAGATCGAGCGCGCGCGGGCCGCCGCGGAGGCGGCCAACAACGCCAAATCGGCGTTCCTGTCGCATATGAGCCACGAGCTGCGCACGCCGCTGAACGCGATTCTCGGCTTCTCGGAATTGATCCGCGACCGCATCGGAACGCGACGGGCCGATGCCGATCGCGACTATGCCGGCGAGATCCACAAGGCGGGCTCGCAGCTCCTGGACCTGGTGAACGACGTGCTCGATCTCGCCAAGATCGAGGCGCGTCGATGGGAGCTCGAGGAGGCCGCCCTCTCCCTTCGGCCGCTGATCGAGGGCGTGCTGCGCCAGCACAAGCCGGCAGCGGACAAGGCCGGCGTCGGGCTGACGATGGCCGTGCCGGCGGACTTGCCTCCCCTCTTGGCCGACGAACGCGCGCTCGTCCAGATGCTCAACAACCTGGTCTCGAACGCGGTCAAATTCACCAAGTCCGGAGGTCATGTCGACGTGCGCGCCGCCGCTACTCCGGAGGGGATGGCGATCACCGTCGTCGACACCGGCATCGGCATCGGCAGCGAACGCCTGGCGCAGATTTT
>Ga0335070_10001718_pt1 | contig 25411 bp, 26 predicted proteins | sample Lox_Sample_13_FD_206722 | JGI IMG/M metagenome (GOLD analysis project Ga0335070, IMG submission 206722) | Soil microbial communities from Loxahatchee National Wildlife Refuge, Florida, United States - Lox_Sample_1.3 | ecosystem: Environmental > Terrestrial > Soil > Wetlands | place: USA...
GTTACATCTTCGCGCACAAGCTCGCGAAGGCGCAGCCCGTCGCCGTCTTCGGCACGGCGGACCACAAGCCCGTCACCTACACCGCCGCCCTCTGGGTGCCGGCGAGCTCGTCGATCACGACCGTCGCGCAGCTCAAGGGCCACACCGTCGCGTTCTCCGACCCGGCGTCGACGTCGGGGAACCTCCTGCCTCGCTACGCGATGATCAAGGCGGGGCTGAACCCCGACACGGACGTGACGGTCCAGTTCGCCGGCTCGCACTCCGCGTCGCTGCTCGCGCTCACGAACGGGAAGGTGGACGCGGGCGAGGTGAACAGCCAGCAGCAGGCGACCGCGTCGGCGGCGGGCCAGTTCGACCCGTCCAAGTTCCGCGTGATCTGGCGGTCGGCGCCGATTCCGAACGACCCGATCACCGTCCGCGGCGATCTCCCGTCCGCGTTCAGGACGGCGTTCAAGTCGGCGCTGCTGAAGCTCACCCCGGCGCAGCTGCAGCTCGTCGACACCGAGCTCGGCGTCGACTCGGGGCCGATGATCCCCGGCACCGACGCGATGTACCAGCCGATCCGCGACGTCGTGTCGGCGGAGAACCTCCAGATCAAGGACATCGGCTGACCTCCGAGCCGACCACGACCCGGCCGGAGGGGTTTCCACTCACCACGAGGCCGGCCGGGGCAGCGCCCGCGCTGACCGTCCGCGAGCTCCGCAAGAGCTTCGCGGGCGGTCAGCAGGTGCTGAAGGGGATCGACCTCGACGTCTGGCCCGGCGAGCTCACCGTCGTGCTCGGCGCGAACGGAAGCGGCAAGTCGACGCTGCTCCGCTGCGCGGTGCGGCTGCTCGAGCCCGACTCGGGAAGCGTCGTCCTCTGCGGAGCGGAGCTCGTCGGCGCGCGCGGACGCCGGCTCCGCGGTGCCCGGCGCAACGCCGCGATGGTGTTCCAGCAGGTGCTCCTCGTCCGCCGCCGCTCCGCGGTCGAGAACGTCGCCTACGGAGCGCTGGGGGAGCTGCCGCTCCACCGCTCGTTCACGAGCCGCCTCTTTCCGGCCGAGGTGGCCGAGCGCGCGCATGCGTCTCTCGCCCGCGTCGGCCTCGCGGACGTCGCGTGGAAGCGGGCGGACACGCTGTCCGGCGGGCAGGCGCAGCGCGTGGCGATCGCCCGCGCGCTCTGCCAGCGCGCGCAGCTCGTGCTCGCGGACGAGCCGGTGGCGAGCCTCGACCCGCAGGCGGCGGAGGACGTGCTCGTCCTCCTCGGCGAGATCGCCCGCGTCGACGGGCTCGCCGCGCTCGTCGTCCTCCACCAGCCGGAGCTCGCGTACCGCTACGCCGACCGCGTGGTCGGCATCGTCGCCGGCGAGATCGTGTTCGACGAGCCGCCGACGTCGCTCGATCGCGAGCGGGTCGCGTCGCTCTACGGCGGCGAGCGGGAGCGGCGATGACGGACGTCGCGACGGAGATTCCGGTTCCGCGCACGCTCGTGCCGCGGCACACGCCGCGGCAGCGCGCCATCGCGTGGGGAATCGCCGCGGGGATCGCCGCGGTCTTCGGATACGCGTGGTACGACACCGGCGCGTCGATCGGCGAGCTGATCAGCGGGCTCGGCAACACGTTCCGCCTGATCGAGCGCGCGCTTCCGCCGAACTGGAGCGTGCTCGGCGAGTCGGTCCGCGCCTCGATCCTGACCTTCAACACGGCGCTCCTCGCGACGGGGGCGGCGCTCGTCCTCTCGCTCCTGCTCACACCGCTCGCGGCACGGAACGTCTCGCCGCATCGGCTCGTGTACGAGGTGGCGCGACTCGTCATCGGCGTCCTGCGCGCGATCCCCGAGTTCGTGTTCGCGTTGATCTTCCTCGTCGCGGTCGGGATCACGCCGTACTCGATCGTGCTGGCGATCGGCGCGCACACGGTCGGCGTGCTCGGGAAGCTCTTCGCCGAGGCGGTCGAGGACATGGACATGGGCCCGGTGGACGCGCTCCGCGCCGGCGGGGCCGGGCGCATCCAGGTCTTCCTCCACGCCGTGCTGCCGGGCGTCGCCGCCACCTTCACCGGGCTGGCGCTCTACCGCCTCGACACGAACGTCCGCGCCGCGCTCTACCTCGGCGCCTTCGGCGGCGGCGGCCTCGGCTTCCTGCTCTACAACTCGATGCAGCTGTTCCAGTACCAGCAGGCGACGACCGAGCTGCTGGTGCTGCTCGTCCTCCTGCTCGTGGTCGAGCGCGTCTCCTCGCTGCTGCGCCGGCGGATCCTCTGAGCGGTGTCCCGGGGTCAGACCCCGGGACGTGGCCGCTCGGTCCGTTCTACGATGTCCCGCCATGGCGAACATCGTCGTCTCCAACGTCAAGGGCGGCGTCGGCAAGACGACGACGTCCGTCTACCTCTCGGCGGCCGCGGCCGAGCGGGGCTACGACCCGGTCGTGCTCATCGACGCCGACCGGCAGGCGTCCTCGGCCCTCTGGTACGAGGAACGCCCCGTCGAGGGCGTCGCGATGGTCGAGGCGCCGTCGGAGCGGACGCTGAAGCGCGCGATGGGCGACCACCGCGGTCTCGGGATCGTCGACACGCCGCCGGGCGACGAGCGGCTGATGCAGTCGGCGCTCGGCTCCGCCGACGCAGTCGTCATCCCGACCCGGGCCGGCGGCGTCGAGTACGCGCCGGTGCTCGTGACGCTCGACCTGATCCCGGCCCGCACTCCCCGCGGCGTCGTCATCTGCGCCGCCCGATACGGGACGAACGACCTCGCCGAGGCGATCGAGTGGTGGCGGGCGCAGCGGGTCCCGCTCTGGGGCGTCGTCCCGGAGCGGGTCGGCATCGCCGCAGGCCCCGAGGCTCGCCTCTTCCGCGAGGGGCTGGTCGAGTACGACGGCGTGCTCAAGAAGGCGCTGCGGGGGAACCGCTGACCGTGCGCATCGAGCAGCTCGTCACCGCCGAGGCGGGCTGGAAGGCGGTCTTCAAGGAGCCGGACGGGAGCGAGAGCGTCTCGCGCGTCCTCGGCTGGGCGGTGACCGGCGACGGCGACGAATCGGCCGTCGTCGGCGTGATCGTCGATCCGGGCACGCCGTCGCGGATCGTCTCCGCGGTCGAGGCGGTCTCTCCCGCCGGCGGCGCGTTCAGCCGCTACCGCTACGTCGCTCCCGAGCCGATCGTCGTCCCTGCGCCGCCGCCTCCCCCGCCGAAGGAGGACGCCGCGGAGCAGCTGGCGAAGGGCTTCCTCAAGCGCAAGAAATAGCTAGAGACGGCCGTCCCAGCGGCGCAGCTCGAGCAGCGTCCGTACCGCCCAGAGCCCGTACCGCTGCCGGAACCGCATCACCGCGTGCGCGACGTTGAGCACGACGATCGCGCTCCCGGCGGCGAGCAGCGGCGGCGCCCAGTCCGGCATGACGAGAAGCGTAGGCGACGCAGCCGGCCAGGACGAGCCGAGCGCGGCGCGAGTCGTGTCGAGGGCCGCGCTCTCGGTGGGCGACACGCCCTTCGCCGCCTCGGCCACCGACTCTGCGACGGCACGGACGCGTCACGGTCGCTTGTGACAGAGTTGTTGCCGCCGGCCGCAGCGCCGGCGAGGCCGAGAGGAGGACGCATGGCACCCACGCGCGAGAAGCGGATCACCGAGTTCATCGCGCCGTTCCGGGTCGAGCCCGGCTCGAAGGTGACCCTCCCGAAGCGCTTCGATCCCGGCTTCAAGCAGGGCGTCGCGTCGAAGCAGGAGGGCCGGCAGCTCACCGCCGACGGGATCCAGCTGCTCGCCGAGTACCAGTCGCGGCTCTGGGCGCAGGACACGCACGGCGTGCTCGTCGTGCTCCAGGCGCTCGACGCCGCCGGCAAGGACGGGTTGATCCGCCACGTGATGAGCGGCGTGAACCCGCAGGGCGTGGACGTCCACAGCTTCAAGGTCCCGTCGGCGGAGGAGCTCGACCACGACTACCTCTGGCGCTACCAGCGCAGCCTTCCGGGTCGGGGCACGATCGGCATCTTCAACCGCTCGCACTACGAGGAGGTGCTCGTCGTGCGCGTGCACCAGGACCTGCTCGAGCGGCAGAAGCTGCCGAGGCGCGCGCGCGGCGCCGGCGTCTGGAAGCGCCGCTACCGCGAGATCAACGAGTGGGAGTGGCACCTCGACGACAACGGGATCAAGGTCGTGAAGCTGTTCCTCAACCTCTCGAAGGAGGAGCAACGCGTGCGCTTCCTCCGCCGCATCGACCTTCCCGACCACAACTGGAAGTTCTCCGCCGCCGACCTGCGCGAGCGCGAGTACTGGGACGACTACCAGAAGGCGTACTCGGAGATGCTCACGCACACGAGCACGGAGTGGGCACCCTGGCATGTGATCCCGGCCGACCACAAGTGGTACGCGCGGCTCGCCGCCGGCGCCGTCCTCGTCCACGCGCTGATGGAGATCGACCCGCGCTACCCGACGGTCGGCGACGAGGCGCGCGCGGAGCTGCAGGAGATCAGGAAGACGCTCGAGGCGCAGGCGCCGGAGGGAGCGGAACCCGACCCGTTCGCAGCGAAGGAGGGCGCCACGACGACGTGAATGCGTGACCGCCTGCGCTTTGTCATCATCGACCAGGCAGTGAGCCCGTCGCTCTACGACGAGATCTGCGCGTCCCACCGGTGGGAGGTGCCGGAGCGGTACAACATCGCCGCCGACGTCTGCGACAAGCACGCCCGCGACAAGCCGGCGATGATCTGGGAGAGCTTCGACGGCACGACGCGCGAGCTCGACTGGGGCGAGCTGCAGGATCTCGCCAACCGAGCGGCGCACACGCTCGCGGCGCGCGGCGTCGGGCGCGGGGACCGCGTCGCGGTCGTGCTGCCGCCGACGCCGGAGACGGCCGCGATCTTCTTCGGCGTCTGGAAGCTCGGCGCGATTCTCCTCTCGATGTCGGTGCTGTACGGCGACGAGGGGATCGAGCACCGGCTCAAGGACTCGGGCGCCGCGCTGCTCGTCACCGACGAGGCGAACGCGCCGCGCTTCGAGCGTCCCTGGGCGCCGGAGCGGCTCGTCGTCGACGAGGCGACGCTGCTCGACGCGCCCGCCGACTTCGTCTGCGCGGACACGGCCGCGGACGACCCGGCGCAGCTCTACTACACGTCGGGCACGACGGGGCTCGCGAAGGGGATCGTCCACGCGCACCGGTACGTCCTCGCGCACGAGGAGTTCCTGTACTGCCACGAGGTCGAGGACGGGGAGCGCTTCCACGGCATGGGCGAGTGGGCCTGGGCGGCCGGGATCGCGCCGCTGCTCGGACCGTGGCGGCTCGGCGCGGTGCAGTGCGTGTACCGGCGCGAGGGCGGCTTCGACCCGCACAAGCAGCTCGACTTCCTCTCGCGTCACCGCGTGACGAACGTCTTCACGACGCCGACGGCGATGCGCTCGATGATGGTGATCGACGACGCGGGAACGCGGTACCCGCAGGTCTTCCGCCGCGTCTGCTCGGCCGGCGAGCCGCTCAACCCGGAGGCGATCCGCTGGTTCCGCGACCAGTACGGCGTCACCGTCCTCGACTTCTACGGGCTGACGGAGTCGTACCCGCTCGTCGCGAACTTCCCCTTCATGGAGGTGCGCGAGGGCTCGATGGGCAAGCCGATGCCGGGCTGGGACGTGCAGATCCTCGACGAGGACGACCGGCCGGTCGCACCGGGCGAGCGCGGGGAGATCTGCCTGCGCGCGCGTTCGAACCCGCACTACCCGCTCGGCTACTGGCGGAACGAGGAGGCGAGCGAGGAGACGTTCGGCGGCGAGTGGTTCCGCACGAAGGACGCCGCCGTGCGGGACGACGACGGCTACGTCTGGTACGTCGGCCGCGCGGACGACGTGATCATCGCCGCCGGCTACCGGATCGGGCCGTTCGAGGTCGAGTCGGCGTGCCTCGAGCATCCGGCCGTGCGCGAGGCGGCGGTCGTCGCGTCGCCGGACGAGCTGCGCGGCAACGTCGTCAAGGCGTTCATCGTCCCGTCCGAGGGGTACGAGCCGTCGGACGAGCTGGCGGACGAGATCAAGCGCTTCGTCCGCGAGCGGCTGTCCGCGTACGCGTACCCGCGCCGGATCGAGTTCGTCTCCGACCTGCCGAAGACGCTGACCGGGAAGATCCGGCGGATCGAGCTGCGCCGGCTCGAGCTCGACCGCGCCGACTCCCCGTCCTGAGCCGGCAAGGCGGCGCCGCGGGCGCAGCGCCGCCTCCCCGTCGCGTGGCTACGCGGCGAGCGCCTTCGCCTTCAGCGCGTCGTACTCCGCCTGCGTGATCGCGCCGCTGTCGAGCAGCTCCTTCGCCTTGGAGATCTGCTCGGCGGCGCCGCCCCCGCCGACGGCCGCCTGGATCTGCGCCTCCGTCTGCGCCCGATCCGCCGTCGCCTCCTTCATCCTCCGCTCGGCCATCCCGTCACCCTCGGCGATGAGGTAGACGAGGATCCCGATAAACGGCAGGACGATCACGAAGATGGTCCAGCCGGCCTTCCCCCAGCCGCTGATGTCGTGGCGACTGAAGAGGTCGGCGAACACGATGAACAGCAGCCAGAAGAACAGGACCCAGCAGAAGAAGACCAGCATCGACCACATGACCTGGCCGAACGTGTAAGCGAGCACCGCCGCCTCCTTGGTCGTGAACCGTCCCCGATGACCGGAACCCTACGACACCGGCTCGCTGCGGTCCACGGCCTACCGTAAGCTCGACGGCGATGACCGGATGGGTGAAGCGCTGGTGGCGGCCCGTTCTCGCCGTCGTCGCAATCCTGTTCGCGGCGTTCTTCTTCGTCGTCTCGCGGCAGGTGCTGGCGATCGTGCAGAAGCCGAGCTGGCCGCCGGGCGCGGGCGCGATCACCGCCGCCGGCGCGCAGCTCGCGACGCAGCGCTTCGTCGCCCGCTCCGATCCGAAGCCGGCCGACGTCGGCGTTCCCTTCGCGTGGTCGACCGCCGCGACGATCGAGCCGTGGCCCGAGGGCAAGAACTTCTTCCCGAAGATCTTCACCGACGTCGAGAAGGCCAAGTCCTCGGTTCACATCCTCATGTTCGGCTGGCGCGAGGGCGAGGTCGGGACGAAGCTCACCGATCTGCTCCTCGGGAAGATGAAGGAGGGCGTCGAAGTGCGGATCATCCTCGACGCCGCCGGCAGCAAGCCGTACGGCCCCGCGAAGCCGATGTTCACGAAGCTCGCCGACGGCGGCGCGCAGATCGTCGTCAACGACACCTTCCCGCCGGACGAGGACGGGCTCTATCCGGATCACACGTCCTTCGACTGGAGCCAGGACGACGTCGGGCGGGCCGACCACCGCAAGCTGTACGTGGTCGACGGGAAGGTGGCGTGGATCGGCGGCGCGGGGGTCGAGGACCACTTCGCGAACGGCAAGTTCCACGACGTGATGGTCCGCGTGACCGGCAACGTCGTCCGTCAGGCGCAGGCGCTGTTCCTGATGAGCTTCCGCGCCCACGGCGGCCCGCTCCCGGCCGACCTGTCGAAGTACTTCCCGCAGCAGCCCGATCCGGGGACGATCCCGATCGCGATTCTCCAGACGGTCCCCGGCGGGTTCGTGTCGGCGACGCAGGCGATCCGGCAGCTCATCGACCACGCGCGGACGCGGCTCGACATCATGAACCCGTACGTCACCGACGCCGACATGATCCAGCGGCTGGTCGCAGCGGCCAAGCGCGGCGTGAAGGTGCGAATCGTCGTGTCGCAGGCGTCGAACAACCCGCAGGCGACCGCCGCGCTCGAGGACCACTACTCGGAACTGATCCATGCGGGCGCCCAGATCTGGGAGTACCCCGGCGCCGTCGTGCACGCGAAGATCGTCGTCGCCGACGACACCGTCGTGTTCGGCACCGTCAACTTCGACGCGTGGTCGCTCTACCGGAACTACGAGATCGCGATGATGGCCCGCAGCCCGGCGGCGGCAGCGCGTTTCGAGGAGCGCGTGTTCGGGCCGGACATCGCGAAGTCCGTTCCCGGGAAGGCGCCCGGCGGGATCGGCCCCCGGCTCAAGGACTGGTTCTGGGACCGGCTCGCGTACTTCCTCTGACCCGCTCGACGGCTGCGTAGACGGCCGCTGCGGCGAGGACGGCGGACGCCGCGATCGTCAGCCACACGCCCCAGCCGGAGCTGCCGCCGATCACGTCGTTGTCGTCGACGACGTTCTCGGCCGCCGTGAAGAGCATGACGGCGGCGCAGCCGAGCACGGTGACGGTCCCGAGCCAGCCGCCGCGGGAGAGCGAGCGGACCCCCACGAGGGCGATCAGCGCGAAGATGATCACGAGCCAGCCGTTGTGCGGGCCCTCGAAGCCGTCGAGGGAGACGGCGCCGGCGCTCCGCCACGTCCCGAACACGCCGGCGATCGCGAGCACGATCGCGCCGATGCAGACGAGACGGGTGGAGCGCAGCGTCAACGACCCTCCGCCTGCGCGGCCGCCTTCTTCGCCGCGTGCGCGGCCTTCTGCTCCTCGGCGCGCTTCTTCGCCTCCGCGTACGACTGCTCGATCAGGGCCTTGCCGCCGCCCCAGCCGAACACCCAGACCATGAGGACGAGCGCGAAGAGCAGCGACCACGCGGTCATCACGATCTGCTGCGCGAGCGAGTAGGCCGTCGCCGTGGCCGAGTCGGTGACGTCGCTGAGCGCGGCGACGTTGAACGCCTGGTTGACGCCCGCGCCGCCCGGTGTGACCGCGACCGTGTTGGAGATGCTGTTGCTGCCGGTGACCGCCATCACGGAGTGGAACGTGACGGGGATGTCGTACGCGGCCATGAACACGCCGACGACGACGAGGCCCGCGACCCAGGCGACGGCCTCCGGCAGGAACACGCGGCCGAAGTAGGCGCCGGGATGAGCGAGGATCTGCCCGCCGTCCTTCGCCTGCTCCCACCACTTCAGCACCTTCGGCCAGAAGCTCCGGATCGCGATGAAGAGCACGACGGCCCCCGCGACGAGCAGCGTGACGAGCGCCCACGGGTGATCCTTGACGAACTCGAACGAGATGTCGAACGAGCCGGGTACGGTGAGGAAGAGATAGAGCCAGACGAAGATCGCGGCGATCGTGAAGAAGATCTTCTGGACGAGGAAGCCGCCGATCATCCCCGCGAACGTCGCGGACACGATCACCGTCGTGAGCATGATGAACATGACGATCGTGCCGAGGTTCGCCGGCAGGACGAAGTTCAGCGCGACGCACGCCGAGTACGCCGCCCAGACCTGGCGCCAGCGCACCTCACCGGGATAGGCGAACACGAGGATCGCGTACCAGGCGTACGCGGTCGCGGTCGTCTTCACGGTCTCGGCGACGACCCCCGCGACGACGTACTCGGCGGAGATCGTCGTCAGCGTGTGCCACAGATCGTGGAACCAGCCGCGGATGTCCCAGCCGACGAGGATCGCGAAGGCGCCGCCCGCGATGACGAGCGCGAGGATGAGCAGGATCCGCCGGATCGGGTGGCCTTCGACGGGTGCCGGGGTGGCGCCGTTCCCTCCACCTGCCGCCATGTGCGGATCCTCTCACTCCAACCGGCGGTCGTCGCTTCGGTCGGGCGCGGAGTGAGACGGAGCGCGATGATGACCGCGTGGACGCCCCGCTCGCGTCGCTCGAGACGTTCATCTCCGCCCACAGCCAGTGGGCGCTGATCGTGCTGTTCGTCCTCCTGACGCTCGAGTCGTTCGGCCTGCCGGTGCCGGGCGAGACGGCGCTCATCGCCTGCGCCGTGCTCGCGTCACAGGGATCGCTGTCGATCGTCGCGGTGCTCGTCGTCGCCTCGCTCGCGGCGATCGTCGGCGACAACCTCGGCTACTGGGTCGCGCGTGAGGGCGGCCGCCCGCTGCTCCAGCGGCACAGGCTGACCCGCGCCTACGCGGAGAAGTACATCCCGCGAGGCGAGCGCTTCTTTGCGAAGCACGGCGGCAAGGCGGTCTTCTTCGGGCGGTTCGTCGCCGTTCTCCGGGTGACGGCGGCCTGGATCGCCGGCCTGTCCCACATGCGCTGGTGGCGGTTCCTCGCGTGGAACGCAGCCGGCGGGATCGTGTGGGCGACGATGGTCGGCCTGATCTCGTACTACCTCGGCGACGCGGCGGCGGCGGCATTCGGCAAGTACGGCCTGCTCGCCGCGGGCGGCGTGATCCTGCTCTCGGCGATCGGCTTCGTGATCGCGAGGCAGATCGAGAAGCGCGTCCTCGACGAGTAGCTCGCGAGGCTCCGCCTCGCTCGCTGGGAGACTGAACTCCGCGAGCCGGAAAGCGCGGCTTCCGGCTCGCTCCGCGCTGTCCTCTCGGGCCGGCTGCCCGGGACGGCTGCCTGCCGGGGCGCGGCCGGTCGAGGCCTCCGGCCAGGACCGCCCGCTGGTTCGCGTCGTCGTAACGTCGCCTGCGGCTCCCGTTACGCCGACGCCTTCTCGGCTCGAAGCTTCGGGCCATCGAGGGCCGGACGCCAACGCCGGCCGAAGGCCGCGTTAGCGGGAGGCCGGACCAGCGCGTCGACATGCCTCCGGCACGTCGGCGCGCGACGGGGCAGCCACGTCGCCCGGAGCATCGAAAGCCGAGACTGCACGGAGCGGATCGGAGACCGCGCTCTCCGATCCGCGAAGTTCCTCTTCCCAGCGAGCGAAGCGCAGCTTCGCGAGCTACGCAGCGATGAGCGTGCGAGCTCTCGCGCCCTTCACCGCCCGGGTGAGCGTGTCGATGTCGTAGGCGCCGTAGTGGCGGCGGCCGTTGATGAAGAAGGTCGGCGTGCCGGAGACGCCGCTCAGGTCGGCCGAATCGACGTCCTCCGCGATCCGCGCCGCGCCGTCGTGGCGCCGGAGGTCGTCCGAGAACTGCTCGACGTCGAGGCCGATCTCCTCCGCGTAGCGGCGCAGGTCGGGCAGGCGCAGCGCCTCCTGGCGGTCGAGCAGCAGGTCGTGCATCTCCCAGAACTTCCCCTGCCCGGCGGCCGCCTCGGCCGCCTCGGCCGCCTGCTGCGCCCACGGATGGACGTCGTTCAGCGGCAGGTGCCGCCACACGTACGCGACGTCGCCGTGACCGGCGAGGAGCTCGCGGAGCACCCCTTCCGCCCGGCCGCAATACGGGCACTGGAAGTCGCCGTACTCGACGACCGTCACCGGCGCGTCGACCGGGCCGCGGATGTGGTCGCGCTCCGGGTCGACCGGCGCGCCGAGGTCGACGATCGCCTCGGACGTCCCGAGGAGGGCGCGGATCCGGAGCAGCTGCGGCAGCGCCGCCGTCGCCCGGTAGACGAGCCACGTCAGCGCCGACGCGCAGATCCCCGCGCTCAGCACGCCGAGCTTCGCCTCCTCGAGCTGCGACCCGTGGAACGCGAGCGCGGCGATCAGCAGCGAGACGGTGAACCCGATCCCCGCGACCGAGCCCGCGCCGGCGACGGTCGCCCAGCCGACCGGCGGCCGCAGCCGGCCGCGGCTCGTCTTCGTCACGAGCCACGCGCCGCCGACGACTCCCGCCGGCTTGCCCGCGACGTAGCCGACGAGGATGCCGAGCGTGATCGGCGTCGTGTACGCATGCGCGAGGAAGCCGCCGTCGATCGTCAGCCCGGCGTTCGCGAGCGCGAACAGCGGCACGATCACATAGCTCGTCCACGGGTGGTAGAGCTGCTGCAGCCGCTCGTTCGGGGAGATCGCCGCGGCGAGCCCCGACTGGGCCGAGCGCGCCAGCTCCGGCGTCGGCTGCTCGCGGAACAGCCGGAAGAGGTCGCTCGCGCGCTCGAGGTCGCTGCGCGCAACCGGGTAGGCGTAGGTGAGCAGCCCCATCGCGAGTCCGATCACGACCGGGTCGACGCCCGACTCGTACAGCGCCACCCACGCGGCCGCGCCGAGCAGGAAGTACACGAGCCCGACGCGGACCCCCGCGGCGCGCACGGCGAGGACGACGGCGAAGATCCCGACCGCGATCATGAGCGCGCGCCACGCCACCTCCGAGCTGTAGAAGACGGCGATCACGCCGAGCGCCGCGACGTCGTCGACGACCGAGACCGTCAGGAGGAACGCGCGCAGCCGGGTCGGGAACTGCGACCCGACGAGCGCGAGCAGCCCGAGCGCGAACGCCGTGTCCGTCGACATCGCCGTCCCCCAGCCGTGCCTCGACGCGTGCCCGGCGTTGAAGGCGAGGAAGATCGCGATCGGCACGACCATCCCGCCGACGCCGGCGAACAGCGGCAGCGCGACCCGCCGGCGCTCCCGCAGCTCCCCCATGTCGAACTCCCGGCGCGCCTCGAGACCGACGACGAAGAAGAAGAACGTCATCAGCCCGGAGTTGACCCAGCCGTGGAGATCCTGCGAGATGCCGTGGCCGTCGACCCGGATCGACAGCGTCGTCCCCCAGAGCGACGCGTACGACGACGAGTCGGCGTTGACCCAGACGAGCGCCGCGACCGTGGCGGCCAGCAGGATCGCCGCGCTGCCGGTCTCGGTCCGGAGGAACTCGCGCAGCGGCGTCTCGAGGTGCCGCGCCCACGCGGTCCTGCCGGAGTACGGCTCCGCCGGGGCCGCGACGTCCCCGGCGCTCACACGCGGCTGGACTCGGCCCAGAGGTTGATGCCGCCGTCGACGGCGTGCTGCTCGATCGCGGCGAGCTCGTCGTCGGAGAAGCCGAGCCGGTCGAGCGCGCCGACGTTCGCCTCGAGCTGCGCGACGCTGCTGGCGCCGATCAGCGCCGACGTGACGCGCGGGTCGCGCAGCGTCCACGCGAGCGCCGTCTGCGCGAGCGACTGCCCGCGGCCGCGCGCGATCTCGTCCAGCGCCCGGATGTGCGAGCGCGTCTCCTCGGTGATCGTCGCCGGGTCGAGCGAGGTGTGCTGCGCGGCGCGCGAGTCGGCGGGGATCCCGTCGAGGTAGCGGTCGGTCAGCATCCCCTGCGCGAGCGGCGAGAAGACGATGCAGCCGACGCCGAGCTCGCCGAGCACGTCGAGGAGCCCGGCCTCGATCCAGCGGTTGAGCATCGAGTACGAGGGCTGGTGGATCAGCAACGGCGTGCCGAGGCCGTCGAGGATCCGCGCCGCCTCCTCCGTCTTCGCCGGCGAGTACGACGAGATGCCCGCGTACAGCGCCTTGCCCTGCCGCACCGCGGCGTCGAGCGCGCCCATCGTCTCCTCGAGCGGCGTCTCCGGGTCGAACCGGTGGGAGTAGAAGATGTCGACGTGGTCGAGGCCCAGCCGGCGGAGGCTCTGGTCGAGGCTCGCGAGCAGGTACTTGCGCGAGCCCCACTCGCCGTACGGGCCAGGCCACATGTCGTAGCCGGCCTTCGTCGAGATCACGAGCTCGTCGCGGTACGGGCCGAGGTCGTCGCGCAGCAGCCGGCCGAACGTCTCCTCCGCGGTGCCGTACGGCGGCCCGTAGTTGTTGGCGAGGTCGAAGTGCGTGATCCCGAGGTCGAAGGCGCGGCGGACGATCGCGCGCGACGTCTCGAGCGGCCGGTCGGCGCCGAAGTTGTGCCAGAGCCCGAGCGAGACGGCGGGCAGCTTCAGCCCGCTCGCGCCGCAGCGGTTGTAGACCATCGAGTCGTAGCGGTCCGGGGCGGCGACGTACGGCATCCCCGGGAGACTAACTAGACGACCGCGTTCTCCGGACGACGCGCCTCGAGGAGCACGGCGCGGAGGGCGCTGACGGCGAGCAGGCCCATCGCCTCGCGCGTCCGCCGCGTGGCGCTGCCGAGATGCGGCGTGAGCACGACGTTCTCCATGGAGAGGAGCTGCTCGGTGACGGCCGGCTCGAACTCGAAGACGTCGAGCGCGGCACCGGCGATCGTCCCGGCCCGGAGCGCGGCGGCGAGCGCGGCCTCGTCGACGACCGGGCCGCGAGCGGTGTTGACGAGCACCGCGGTCGGCCTCATCCGCGCGAGCGCGGCGGCGTCGATCAGATGGTGCGTCTCCGGCGTGAGCGGGCAGTGGAGGCTGACGACGTCCGCTTCCGGGAGCAGCTCGTCGAGCGGGTCGCGTCGCCCCGCGAAGACGGGACGCGCGCCGAACGCCTCGGCCAGCCGCGCCGTCTCACGGCCGATCCGGCCCGGCCCGACGATCAGGAGCGTCTTCCCGTCGAGGCTCTCGCCGAGCATGAACTCGAGCGAGAAGCTCCACGGCTCGCGGCGGCGCAGCATGCGGTCGCCCTCGGCGACCCGGCGGAGCAGCGCAAGCGTGATCGAGAGCGCGAGCTCGGCCGTCGTCCGCGTGAGCACGTCCGGCGTGTTCGCGATCACGACCCCGCGCGTTCTCGCCGCCTCGAGGTCGACGTTGTCGACGCCGACGCCGTAGTTCGCGACGATCCGCAGCTGCGGCCCGGCGGCGTCGAGGTAGGCGTCGTCGACCGTCGTCGAGAGCAGCGCGAGGATCCCGTCGGCACCGTGCGGCTCGTCCACGAGCGCGAAGTCGCGCTCGAGCTCGGCCGAGACGCGCGCCGGCACCGGCCCGGTCACGTGCACCCGCGGTGTCACCGCGCGGAGGCTACCCCCACATGGCCGCTCTTGCGTCGACGGGACGTGTTGCCGATGAATGGCGCATGGAGAGCATCGGCGGCCGCCCGTCGACGCGACTGACCTGGATCGCCGCCGCGTTGGGCTGCGGCGCCTGCGCGCTTGCCGCCCGGATGGGGGCGGACGCGCGCTGGCTCGCGGCTATGGGGGCTTCAATGCTGCGCGCCGGCGCGATCCCGCACGCTGTTCCCTACGCGGCGGCGCCGTCGGCGGGCTGGCACGATGCGCCGGCCCTGGGCCAGCTCGTCTTCCATTGGCTGGAGACGCTTGCAGGCGACCGGGGACTGATCGTCGCGCAGGTGGCGGCCGTCGGCGTCGCTCTGGCTGCTCTGGCACTGGACCTGGGCAATGCGCGCGTCCGGGACGGCTCCGGCGCGGCGGTGCTCCTGGCGACATTCCTCGCGCTGCCTGCCGCCTTCCTCGTCGTGCGGGCCGAGCTGTTCTCGCTCGCGCTGTTCCCGGTGCTCCTCCTGCTGGTGCGAAGCGACGACCGCCGGCGCTCGCACCGGATCTGGCTGGTCGTTCCCCTGCTCGTGCTGTGGGCGAACCTGCACGGCGGCGTTCTGGTCGGACTCTTCGTGCTGGCCGTGTATCTCCTCCTGCGCCGGCTTCGACGCGCTCCTGCCGAGTCCACGGCGGTCCTCGCGCTGTCAGGCATAGCCGTGCTGGCGACGCCGCAGCTCCTGGGCAGCGTCGACTACTACACCGGGGTCTTGCGTGGCCCGGTCGTCAGCGAGGGGTACGGTCTCTGGGGGCCCCTGACGATCGACCAGCCGCTCGACCTGCTCCTCGTCGCGATCGCGATACCGCTCGTCATCCTGGCGCTGCGCAGTCGGCCCGCGACCTGGGAGCTCCTCGTGTTGGCGCTGCTGATCGCAGGGTCGGTCGAGGCGCGCCGTGACGGTCTGTGGCTGTTGCTCTTCACCGCGGCTCCGGCCGCGCGCGGGCTGAGCCGCACCGGGATGCGGACACCGCCGCTCTCGGGTCGTGTCGCGCTCGTCTGTGCCTGCGTTCCGTTGCTGATGCTGACCGCCGGGCTCTCGACCGCGCACACGTCAGGCGGGGCCGGCGCGCAGCTCGTGCGCAGGGCGATGCTGGCCGCACACGGCGGGCCAATCCTGGCCGATCCACTCGATGCGGAGAAGCTCGCGCTCGCCGGCGGGAGGGTCTGGATCGCCAACCCGATCGAAGCGTTCGCACCCTCCGAGCAGCGGCTCTACCTCGCGTGGCTCCGCGGAGAGCCCTCGGGTGCGGCGATCCTGCAGAGGAGGATTCACGTCGTTCTCGTCCTGCGCGGCAGCGAGCCGCAGCGCCGACTTGCCGCCGATCCGGCCTTCCGCGTGCTCGCGGAGGACGACCAGACGGTGCTCTATCGCCGGACCGATTGAAGGACCGTCGGGCGCGGCGTAGCCGGGTTCGGCGCGGCGCGGTGGGCGACCGCAGCGTGGGCGCCGTGGACCGCGACGAAGAACGCGAGCGCTGCGAACCCCTGCGCCGCGACCCGCCGCGCCTTCTCGGTCGGATCCCCGTTCATCCTTCTCCCTCCAGTCGAAGCGTGTCGCCGGGCGAGAGGCCGAGGCGGGCCGCCTCGCCCGCGGCGAGCTCGAGCACGAACCTCGAGCGCTTTCCGGCCGCGGCGCGCCACGGCCTCAGATGCGAGGCGATGCGAACGATGCGCTGCTCGCGATCGAGAAAGACGGCGTCGATCGGGAAGCGCATGAAGAACGTGTGAATCGAGCCGGCCGGGTGGAGCAGAAGCCCTTCACCGGGCGGCAGGCCACGACGTCCCAGGAGCCCGCGCATGCGCGTGAGCGGGTCGCGGGCGAGCGTGCAACGGTCGCAAACGACGCGACCGGACTCGTCTCGAAGCGTTCCTACCATGCTCGGCACCTTCACGCGCTTGCAGGTCTGAGGCGCCGGGCCGCAATCGCGGCGCTGGTGTCATCGCGAGCATGCGACGCGCCGGCCCGGTTCGCGTCACCAAATCGGGTGGTCCCGGATCCGATCCTCAATACGAGGGATCGACGGCTGCGACGGACCGCCGATCATTCGCCCACAACGAACGCACCTTCGGCGGCTCGGCCACGCCCCGGATTCATGGAGGACTCGCAACGTGGCCTGTGACGCCGCCGAGAAGACGCAGTTCGACCACTCGGATACGCAGCGCACCTTTCAGGCGGCTCGGGCTGCTTGGCGGAGTCGTGGAGTTCCCGACTGCTCGAAGGGAGGTGAATCCTGATGATGTTCTCCTACTGGCTGACGTACGCGCTCGCCAACTGGCGGAAGCAGGAGGGCCAGACGATGGCCGAGTACGGCGTCGTTCTGGCCGTGATCACGGTCGCCATCGTGCTGACGCTCGCTGCTCTCGCGACCGGGATCAACGGCACGCTGAACAACGTGATCAAGAACCTGTAGTCCCGAACGGATGGTGCAAGAAGAGAGAGGGGAAGTTGCCGTCAATCCATTACAGGTTCGTTCGTCCTCGAGACGACCGCGAACGCGCCCAGACGATGGTCGAGTACGTCCTCGTCCTGAGCGTGATCACCCTGGCCATCGTCACCAGCTTCGCGGCGCTCTCGGGCTCGACTCAGAACCTGATCGATCAGGTGGCACGTCTCCTTCCCTGAGGTGAGCCAGGCGAGGTGGGCCGAGCCGCAAGGGCCCACCTCGCAAGGGCACGGAGCAACCATGCACAAGCGCACAGAGATCACAGATGAACAGGGTCGGTCGATGGTGGAGCTGACGGATGGAGCCACGCCATCGGCCGCGCGATCTCTCGCTTCGCGTCCTCGCTCTCCCTGGACGACATGGACGTGTCGTCACAGCACTCAACGACGTGGCGGGTTGCTCGCCGCGAGCGCTCGGAGACGGGTGGGGCCCATATCGCATCGCTCCTCAACCCCACCCGGCTCCGGCTCCGGAGGACGGATGAACGTGACAGCGCTGAAGCGGGACGAGACGGGCCAGGCGATGGTCGAGTTCACGATGATCTTGCCGATTCTCCTCGTCGTCGTTCTCGGGATCATCCAGTTCGGGATCCTCTTCAACAACTACGTCACGCTCACGGACGCCGTGCGTGCCGGCGCCCGCATGGCGTCGGTCTCGCGGGACGACGCCGACCCGGTGGGCGCGGCGACGGCGGCGGTCCGCAACTCGGCCACGGATCTCGACCAGTCCAACCTGAACATCACGGTGACGTCGGGGTGGACCGCCGGCGGCGACGTGACGGTGACGGCGACGTATCCGTACTCGATCAGCCTGCTCGGCGTGGTCGTCTCCTCGGGGACGCTGACGTCCAAGACGACGGAGCGAGTGGAATGAGCGCCCGGAGCTCGTCGGGCACCGACTTCACGGCTTTTTCACGACGTATCGGCGGGTGCTGACCGTTCGATCAACCGGCTTGATCCACCAACGACGCGAGGGATCACATGACGTATCAGCTGAGGAATGTTGTCGTAGCGGTCGTGCTCGGCCTGCTCGCCGCCGTGTTCACGACGCTCTACGTGACGAGTTACCGAAAGCATGTCCAGCACGGCCAGCAGTCGGTCGGGGTGCTCGTCGCAACCGTCGACATCCCGGCAGGGACGGCGGGCGCGTCGATCGTCTCCGGTCATCTGCTGAAGACGGAGACGGTGCCGCGTGACGCGCTGGCGCCGGGCGCGATCTCGAGCCCCGACCAGATCGCGCGGCTCGTCACGACCGACGAGATCCTGTCGGGCGAGCAGATCTCGACCCGCCGCTTCGGCAACGCGCAGGAGCTCGGCGTCCGCGCACAGCTGAAGGGGACGCTGCGGGCGATCCAGATCGGCGCCGGGAACGCCAACCAGGTGCTCGCGGGCACGCTGCGGGCCGGCGACCACGTCGACCTCGTCGCGAACCTCAAGGCCGAGGGAAGCGCAAGCGGCAGGCACCTCGACCGCATCGTCCTCCGCGACCTGCTCGTCCTGCGCGCGCCGACGGGCCCGTCGGGGAAGACCGGAGGCGTCACCGACCAGACGCAGGAGTCGGTGATGCTCGCCGTGCGCGACTCGCAGGTGTCGAAGCTGTACTTCGCGATCAAGAACGCGGATTCCGGGTCGTCGCCGGACGGCGGCTGGGCGCTCGAGCTTCGGCCGGTCGCCGGCGCCGCCGACAGCCAGACGGACATTCAGAGCTGGTGGACGGTCGTCACCGACACGGTCTCGTCGGCTCAGCTGGCGCACGTGAGCAGGGAGCCGGTCACAGGAGGCCTCAGATGAGCAACGAGAACGGACACGAGCGCAGACCGCTGCGCGTGTACATGACGGGGTCGTGCGACGGCTCCGACACCCTCCGCGCGGCCCTGGCCTCGCATCCCGACCTCGAGTTCGTCGGAGCAAGCGACACCGTCGCCGAAGGCGCCGCCGCGCTCGCCGGCGGGCACCTCCAGGTGCTGCTGCACGCAACCCGCGCGTCGTCGCTTCCGTTCGACGACCTCGCGGCGATCCGGGAGCACACGCGCGCGCCGATCATGCTCGTCGCCTCCGGCGAGGCATCGCGGCTGCTCGACGAGGCGCTCGACGCGGACGTCGCCGACGTGCTCCTGCTTCCGCAGCTCGCGGACAACGTCGTCTTCGCGCTCCGCAAGGCCGCGCACACGGCCCGGAAGAGCGACGGCGCGCGGGGCCGCCAGGGGACGATCGTCACGGTGTTCTCGCCGAAGGGCGGCACCGGGAAGACGGCGATCGCGACGAACCTCGCCGCGGCGATCGCGAAGTTCGAGGGGAAGAAGACGCTGCTCGTCGACCTCGACCTTCAGTTCGGCGACGCGGCGATCATGCTCGGCGTCGAGCCGGAGAAGACGATCTTCGACCTCGTCGTCGCACCGGGCGAGCTGGACTCGGTGAAGCTGTCGGGCTTCACGACGCATCACCCGAGCGGGCTCGAGATCCTCCCGGCGCCGCTGCGCCCTGAGGACGCGGAGCTCGTCACCGAGGCGAAGCTCGCGCGGCTGCTCGAGGTGGCGCGGGAGTCGTACGACGCGATCGTCGTCGACACCTCGCCGTTCTTCCACGGGCCGATGCTCGCGACGCTCGACCGGACCGACGAGCTGTTCCTCCTCGCCGGGCTCGACGTCCCGACGCTGAAGAACGTCAAGCTCGCGCTGTCGACACTCGAGATGCTGTCGTTCCCCCGCGACCGGATCAAGATCGTCCTCAACCGGTCGAACTCGAAGGTCGGGATGAAGCCGAGTGAGGTCGACGACGCGCTGGGGATGAAGGCGGCGCACCAGGTGCCGTCCGACCGGGTCGTCCCGCTCAGCGTCAACCGCGGCAAGCCGGCCGTGCTGGCGGAGGAGAACGCCGACTTCTCGAAGGCGCTCCGCACGCTCGCGAAGGCCGTCCTGCCGAAGCCGCCCGAGCAGCAGGCGGCGCGCAAGCGGATATTCAGCAAGCAGCCGGCGACGGCGAAGGCGTAGGCGATGGGGCTCCAGGACCGCCTGACCAAGCCCGCCGCCAACGGCGCGACCGCCGTCGCCGATCCTGCGGCACCGGCCCAGGCCGCGCCACGCGGAGCCGCGACGCAGCCGGCGAGCTCCGTCGACCCGTACGCCGAGCTGAAGACGCGCATCCACCATGCCGTGATCGCCACCGTCGGGGTCGAGCTGTTCAAGCAGGAGATGACGGAGGACCTGCACGACCGCGTGCTCCGGGCCGTCACCGAGCAGCTCGTCCTCGACCGCACGCCGCTCACGCGCGACGAGCGGCGGCAGATCGTCGCCGACATCACGGACGACATCCTCGGGTACGGCCCGATCGAGCCGCTGCTTCGCGACGACTCGATCAGCGAGGTCATGGTCAACGCGTTCGACCGGATCTACTGCGAGCGCAACGGCAAGATCGAGCGAACGAGCACGGCGTTCGTCGACAACGCGCACCTCATGCGCATCATCGACAAGATCGTCTCGCAGGTCGGCCGCCGCGTCGACGAGGCGTCGCCCATGGTGGACGCGCGCCTTCCCGACGGGTCGCGCGTCAACGCGATCATCCCGCCGCTCGCACTGAAGGGCCCCACCCTGACGATCAGGAAGTTCTCGCGCGACCCGTACACGATGAACGATCTGATCGGGTTCGGGTCGATCTCTCCGAAGGCGGCGCAGTTCCTCGCGGCGTGCGTCAAAGGGAAGCTGAACATCCTCATCTCGGGCGGAACCGGCACCGGCAAGACGACGACGCTGAATGCGATGTCGGCGTTCGTGCCGGAGGACGAGCGGATCGTGACGATCGAGGACGCCGCCGAACTCCAGCTCCAGCAGGAGCACGTGATCACGCTCGAGTCGCGGCCCCCGAACATCGAGGGCCAGGGTGAGGTGCGCATCCGCGAGCTCGTGAAGAACGCGTTGCGTATGCGTCCAGACCGCATCATCGTCGGCGAGGTTCGCGGCGCGGAGACCCTCGACATGCTCCAGGCGATGAACACGGGCCACGAGGGCTCGCTGACGACCATCCACGCGAACTCTCCGCGCGATGCGCTCAGCCGCCTCGAGACGCTCGTGCTCACCGCCGGCGTCGACCTGCCGCTGCGCGCGATTCGCGAGCAGATCTCGAGCGCCTTCGACCTGCTCGTCCAGATCGCGCGCCTCGTCGACGGCAGCCGCCGCATCACCCACGTCACCGAGGTCCTGCGGATGGAGTCCGACGTGATCACGCTGCAGGACATCTTCACCGCGCGTGCCCCGGACGAAGGGTCGGCGTCGTTCGGCTCCTCCTCGCGGCTGCTGACGCCGCTGCTGTGCACGGGGCTGAAGCCGCAGTTCCTCGACAAGCTCGCCGCGAACGGGGTCGGGCTGCACTCGAGCTTCTTCGTTCCGGAGGACGAGGTCGGCGGGGCGGTCAGGGACGCGCAGTCGCCGCCGCGGTTCGGAGCCTTCGAATGAGCGGGCGCGTGCGGCTCATCGCGGTCGCCGCCGCGGCGGCACTGGTCGCAGCGGCACCGGCCGCAGCAGGAGTCGAGCTCTCGGCCATCGACACGAGCTCGTTCCCGACGATCCACGCGACCGTCGTCTCTTCGGCCGGCTCGAAGGCCGTGCCGGTGATCACCGAGAACGGGCAGCGCGTCGTGGGCCTCGACGCCGAGAACCTCGGCAGCGCGAAGGCGGTCGTGCTCGCGGTCGACAACTCGCAGTCGATGCAGGGCAAGCCCCTCTCCGCCGCCGTCGCCGCTGCACGGAGCTTCGTCGCCGTGAAGCCGGCGGCGGACGCGATCGCGGTAATCGAGTTCGGACGCCATCCGGTCGAGCTGAGCGGGCTCTCGACCGCGACCGCCGACTCGGACACCGCGCTCGCCGGCATCACGACCGCCGGGGAGTCGGGCACGGCGCTCTACGACGGCGTCGACCTCGCCTCCTCGATCCTGAAGGCGAGCTCGCTGCCGGGCCGCGTCCTCATCGTCCTGACGGACGGCCGCGACGTCTCGAGCCAGGACTCGCTCGCCGCCGCGGTCGCCGCCGCGCACGACGCGAACGTCTCGATCTATCCGATCGGCATCGAGGGCGCAGGCTTCGACCCCGCGCCGCTCCAGGAGCTCGCCCGCGAGACCGGCGGCCGCTACTACGGCGCGGCCTCGACCGGCGCGCTCGCCGGCGTCTACGGGACGATCGCGGCCACGCTCGGGCACACGTGGCGCGTCACGTACGTGACTGCCGCACGGCCGGGCGACCGGATCCGCGTCGAGGCGGCGGTGCCGGGCGCGGGCTCGGCCACGTCGTCGACCCTCATCGTCCGGGGCGCCGGTGACGTCACCGCCGCGCCGGCCGCGTCGAAGCTCCTGCCGTCGAGCGCGTACGGCTCGATCGGGCCGGTCGTCGTCGGCCTGATCGCGGGCGTCCTCACGGTCGCCGCGTTCCTGCTCCTGCTCGGCGCACGTCGCGGCTCGTGGCTGCGCAACCGGCTCGCCGCGCACACGGGCGAGTCCGGACGCGCCGCGCGCCGCCGGCGCGACCGCAGAAGCCTTCGCGCCATCGTCATGGCCGCGACCGAGCGGACGTTCGGCCACCTCCGCCAGTGGCGCGCGATCCAGCGGATGCTCGACCGGGGAGAGACGCCGCTGACGGCCGCGGAGTTCTTCTACGCCGTCGCCGGCGCAGGGCTCCTCCTCGCGTTGCTCGCCGCCGCGGTCGGATCGTCGCTGCCGGTGATCCTCGTCGCGCTCGTCGTCGGCGGGATGATCCCGTACATCGTCGTCCTGCAGCGGATGCGGCGCAGGCTCGCCGCGTTCGAGACCCAGCTGCCCGACATGCTGATCACGATGGCCGCGTCGCTCAAGGCGGGGCACTCGTTCAAGCAAGGGCTGCAGGCGATCGTCGACGAGGGCCAGCCGCCCGCGTCGGTCGAGTTCAACCGCGTTCTCACCGAGACGGGGCTCGGCCGGCCGATCGACGACGCGCTCGGCGAGATGTCCAACCGCGTCGGCTCCAAGAACTTCGAGTTCGCGATGACGGCGGTCACGATTCAGCGCCAGGTCGGAGGCTCGCTCGCCAGCCTGTTCGACCTCGTCGCCGACACGGTGCGGCAGCGGCAGGCGTTCAGACGCAAGATCCGCTCGCTCACCGCGATGGGCCGCATGTCGGCATACACGCTGATCGGGCTGCCGTTCTTCATCATGTTCGCCATCTCCCTGCTCAACCCCCGGTATCTGCATCCGCTCTTCCACTCGTCCGCGGGGCACATGCTCCTCCTCATCGGGGCCGTGATGATGACCGTCGGCTCCCTGCTGATCAAGAAGATCGTGTCGTTCAAGGGGTGATGTGACCGTGCTTCTCGTCGCCGCAACCGTCTGCCTCATCCTCTCCGTCCTCGCCGTCGGCAACCTCGCGACGATGCCTGCGCGGGCCCGTCGCGAGCGCATCCGCTCCGCCGCGACCTACGGGAACCTGAAGGCTCGCCGCGGGCCCGACCGCGTCCGCTTCAACGAGCGCGTCATCGGGCCGCTCGTCGGCTGGCTCTCCCGCGCGATGCTCCGCGTCAATCCGAAGCAGAGCCTCGAGTCGATCTCGACGCTGCTCATGTCGGCGGGGATGCGCAACGTGTCGCCCCAGGCATTCCTCGCGTCGAAGGGGGCCGCCGGGATCGCCGGGCTGGTGCTCGGCTTCCTGCTCGGCTCGGCGAAGTCCGGCACAGCAGGCTTCGCGGTCGCGCTGATCCTCGGCGCCCTCGGCTACATCGCGCCGGCGATGATCGTGACCGGGCGAGCGCGCCGCCGCGGCGCGCAGCTCGTTGCCGACCTGCCCGACGCGCTCGACCTGCTCGCGGTCAGCGTCGAGGCGGGGCTCGGCTTCGACGCCGCGGTCGCGAAGCTCACGCAGAACATGGAAGGCCCGCTCTCGCAGGAGTTCGAGCTGGCACTCGGCGAGATGCGCATCGGCGAGAGCCGGGCCGACGCGCTCAAGAAGCTCGCGGCCCGCTCGGGGACCCCGGAGATCGCGGCGTTCGTCCGCGCAATCGTGCAGGCCGACCAGCTCGGCACGTCGCTCGGTCGAATCCTGCGGGTCCAGGCGGTCGACACCCGGAACAAGCGGCAGGCGGCGGCGGAGGAGCGGGCCATGAAGGCCCCGATCAAGATGTTGTTCCCGACCGTCGTGTTCATCTTCCCGGCGATGTTCATCGTCGTCCTCGGCCCGGCCCTCCTGTCGCTCAAGAGGCTCTTCAACTTCTGAGATGGCCGTGAAGGAGCAACGCGCCGACGAGACGACCGAGGGCGGCTTCGGCACCGGCCTGCGCCGCCAGCTCGAGGCGCGCGCCTCGATGAGCGACGCAGGCTCCAAGGAGGACGCGCCGCGCTCGCCGGGCGAGGCGGTCGCGGTTGGCGGCGTGCTGCCGCCGCCGGTCTCGCCGCCGCGGGACGCGGGCCTCGCGAGCGGGCTCGACGCCGTCGACATCGCTCTCGCCGGCGACCTCGACCGGGGCGCCGACGACCTCCGCGCGCAGCTCGACGCGTCGCTCGCCCGCGAGCAGGAGCTGCGGTCAGCCGTCGCCGACAGGCTCGAGGCGTCGGCGCGCGAGGCGCAGCTCGACCAGCGTGCGCTCGCGCTCGAGCGGCAGGAGGTGGAGTTCGAGCAGGAGATCGCGCGCCGCCGCTCCGAGCTCGAGGACCGCACCGCGGCGCTCGACGTCCGCGAGATCGAGCTCCAGACGCAGGAGACGCGGCTCGACTCGCGGCTCGCAGAGTTCGACGCGCGGCACGCCGAGCTCGAGAAGGCGCGCGCGGAGATCGACGCCGCCGCCGCCCGGATCTCGCAGCGCGAGCAGTCCGTCGTGCTCAAGGTCCGCGAGCTGCAGGCGGCCGACGAGCAGCGCGCCAAGTCGGCCGCGGAGCTCGCGCAGCAGGCCGAGGCGGTCGCCGAGCGCGAGCGCCTGCTGGCGAAGGCCGAGGCAGGGGTGCTCTCCCGCAAGGAGGAGCTCGCCGCGGAGGCGCAGAAGCTCGACGCGCGCGGGCACGAGCTCGAGCGCTCGGCGGACGCGGCGGAGCGCGACCTCGACGAGCGCCGGAAGACCGTCGAGGAGGCGGAGCGCGCGCTGACGGCGGCGCAGGCCGACCTGACGAAGAAGGGCGACGAGCTCGCGAAGAAGACGGTCGCGATCGAGCAGGAGCAGGCACGGATCCACTCGCTGAGCAAGGAGCTCGAGCGCGAGCAGGCGCGCGTGCAGGCCCAGAAGGTCCAGGTCGAGTCGTTGCGCGAGGCGGCGGCGGCGGCCGTCCCGGCGGACACGTCGCTGCTCGGCGCCGAGCTCGACCGGCGGGAGATGGAGATCGCGGCGCGCGAGGCCGAGCTTCACCGGCTCGAGGCGCAGGTGCGACGTGCCGAGTCGGAGCTGGCGATCGCGCAGACGGCTCCGCCGCCGGAGGACGAGGTCGCGAAGAAGCGCATGCAGGAACGGGAGCGGGCGCTCGCCGAGCGCGAGGCACGACTCGAGAAGCTCGAGGCGCTGGCCGACGCGTCGCGGCAGCGCCTCGAGGAA
>Ga0335070_10001719_pt1 | contig 25404 bp, 31 predicted proteins | sample Lox_Sample_13_FD_206722 | JGI IMG/M metagenome (GOLD analysis project Ga0335070, IMG submission 206722) | Soil microbial communities from Loxahatchee National Wildlife Refuge, Florida, United States - Lox_Sample_1.3 | ecosystem: Environmental > Terrestrial > Soil > Wetlands | place: USA...
CGCCCGTCGCCCGAACCGCCCAAGTGTAGTGGCGACTTTTCGCCTAAGTGCCCGAAACTATGACCCTGACCCCCTCAAACTGCGGAAGTTGGGCTAGCCACGAAGACCGGTCGGGAGGCGTCGGGGGCGGGGGGTGCGCTCCCCAGACCACCCTGAGTCGCACTCCGCGCCTCCACTCTGGCCCGCCACGAGATTTTGGGTTTGGGCTTCGAAGAAGCTCCCCAGAAGATAGGGGTCTGGGGAGCGCACCCCCCGCCCCCGACGCCTCCCGACCGCCTCGCGTACGCTTGGTCCGCGTACAGAAGCCGAGCTACACGATGCGGCAGGCCTCCTCGAATGACGGGCGCGGGTTGCGCGGGTAGAGCTTGGAGTGGTCGCCGTAGCCGAGATTGCAGAGGAAGTTCGACTTCCACCGCCCGTCGGGGAAGAACTCGGCGTCGACCTTCGCGTTGTTGAAGCCGGACATCGGTCCGCAATCGAGACCGAGCGCCCTCGCCGCGATGATCAGATACGCTCCCTGGAGGCTGCCGTTCCTGAACGCCGTCGCGGCCGCCAGCTCGGCATTGGTCGCGAAGCCCGTTCGCATGTCCCGTGCGGGAAAGAGCTTCGGCAGGAGATCGTAGAACTGGGTGTCGTAGGCGATGATCGCGGTGGCCGGCGCCTTCATCGTCTTCTCCACGTTTCCCTCGTTGAGGCACGGCTTGAGCCGCTCCTTGCCTTCGGCCGATCTCACGAACACCACACGCATGGGGCAGCAGTTGGCGCTGGTCGGCCCCATCTTGGCCACGTCGTAGACCCGCCGGAGCAGGTCGTCCGGCACCGGGCGCTCCTGCCAGACGGCATTTGTTCGCGCCTCCTCGAAGATCTCCTTCGTATCGATCATGTGTCCTCCGCGGTCAGGATTTGGATTGGGGGTAGAGCACGTAGCGGCGCTTGGTGGCGACGGGGCGGAAGCCCATGGCCGCGTACATGGTCTGGGGGGTATCCGCCGCGTCGGCGACAATGACCACAGCCCCCGCGCCGCGCGCGCGGCAGTCGGCGACGCAGTGGTGGATCAGAGCGGTCGCGATCCCGCGGTGGCGATACGCGGGCTCGACGAAGACATCCTCGACCTGCCCCATGCCGCCCACGTCCCAGACCGAGGTCATGCCACGCGCGGCTCCGTCTACATAGGCGAGCCACTTGCGGTCGGGCGGAGTCTTGAGGCGCGCGACGAGGGCGAGGCGATCGCCCACTCCCGGCAAGGGGGCGAGGCCGACCTTCGCCCGGGCTTCGGCCCAGTCGAGCCTCTTGAGCCGATCGGCCTCGGCCCAGCTTCGCTCGTCGTCGGCCAGGACGAGATCGGCCGCCTTCGCGTGACCACTGAGATCCCCCTCCAGCACCATGAGCACGAAGCCGCGGGGCTCGAAGCCGCCGCGAGCCAGCCGCGCCTCGAAGGCCGGAGGCGTGTCGAGGTCCACCTCGAAGCAGCGGTGCGGGCAGCCCGCGAACTCGCGCTCGGCCCGCGTGAGAAGCCGCTCGATGGCGTCGGGAGCGGCGGCGGTCACCGACCGCGCATAGTTGGCGACGTGGATGTCCGGCAGGGTTGGATTGCGGATGAAGACCGCGCCCTCCGCCTCGAATGTCCGATGTCCGAGCGCCTCGTGCGCCTGGTCGACGCGGATGGCGGCACGGCCCCAGTCCGTCATGTCAGTCGCGGCGGAGGAGGCGGAGCGCTTCAGCGTGCAGCAGGCCATTGGTCGCCAGCACCGAGCCCGTGTAGATGTCGGGCTTGCCCTCGAAGTCGGTGAGGCGCCCGCCGGCCTCCTCGATGAGGATCTTCATCGGCGCGGCATCCCAGGGCTTGAGATCGGCCTCGGCGTAGATCTCGCCCTTGCCCGCCGCCACCAGGCAGTAGCCGTAGTAGTCGCCGAAGCCTCGCTGGCGCGACGTCGCGTCCACGAGCCGCACGAATCCGTCCCAGTATCCGACGCGCTTGAGCAGGTTGAGGCTCGAGTGCAGCAGCATCGCATCCCCCATGGCCGCGCACGGCGAGACGTGGATGCGCTCGCCGTTGGCCCAGGCGCCTTCTCCCGTGCGCGCCCAGAAGAGCTCGCCGGTCACCGGATTGTGCACCACGCCCGTCGTCACCTGCCCCTCCTCTTCGAGGGCGATGAGCACAGCCCAGATGGGAATGTGGCGGACGAAGTTCTTCGTGCCGTCGATGGGATCGATGATCCAGCGATGCGAGGTCGATCCCTCCTGGCCGAACTCCTCGCCGAGGAATCCGAAGCCCGGCGTGGCGCGGGACAGAATGGCGCGTATCGCCTTCTCCGCCTCCTGATCGGCCTGGGTCACCGGCGTCTGATCCGCCTTGATGGTGACCTCGAAGCCGCCGCGATAGTACTTCATGGCGATCTCGCCGGCGGCGCGGGCGGCCTCGAGTCCGGCGGCGACCGTCGGGTGGATCACTGCCATTCGCCCCGCTCCTCCAGCACGGCCTTGAAAACGCGGAGCGCTTCCACCACCACCGGCATGCCTCCGTACGTGACCTGCTGGAAGATGACCTCGGCGACTTCCTGTCGCGTGGCGCCGACATTGAGCGCCGCATGGATATGCGCGTGGACCTCGCGCTCGCGGTTGAGCACGGTCAGCGAGGCGACGGCACAGAGCTCGCGCTGCTTCTGCGAGATGACCTCGCGGCTGTAGAGCTTTCCCGTGAAGAACATCGAGAGCTCGCGCGCCAGCTCCTTGTCGATCTTCTTCCAGTCCTCGAAGCCCACGCCGCCCTTGAGCGTGTGGAAGAGCATCTTCGCGGTCTTCTTCGTCTTTTCTTTGAGCGCTTCGTCCATGGGTCCTCCCAGGCCGATTCGAGCGTGACGACCCGGCAACCGGCCATCCTCTTTAGGGTTGACTTGTCACGCCCGGGGCCACTAGCGTAGAGAGGAACGGACCCGCGCGGCGTCGCCATATTCACCCAAGACTCGGTGTCTCTCAAGGAGATTCTCATGGCCACCACGATCGAGCGGTACTGCGCTCCCGGTGTCTTCGACCCGCCCACCTATTCGCAGGGCATCAAGGTCACGGGCGCCCAGACCATCCTCTTCCTCGCCGGCCAGGTCGCGTACGACGACAAGGGCCAGCCCGCCCACCGTGGCGACATCGTGGCCCAGGCCCGCGCGGTCTTCCGCTCGCTCAAGGCGCAGGTCGAGGCGGGCGGCGGCACCATGGCCTCCATCGTCAAGATCAACACCTACCTCACCGACATCCGTCACCGGACCGAACTAGTGCCCGTGCGCGAGGAGTTCTTCGGCAAGAAAGGCCCCGCGTCGACGCTGGTCGCCGTCGCCGCGCTCGCCCAACCCGACTGGCTCATTGAAGTCGAAGCCATCGCCGTGATCTGAGGCAAGGCAGATCGTGAGCGGTATCAACCCGTACATCTTCCGGGCCTACGATGTCCGCGGCAAAGTCGGGATCGACATCACGCCCGGCGTCTTCGCCGAGGTCGGCCGGGCCTACGGCACGCTCATCCGCCGCCGCGGAGGAAAAACGGTCGCGCTCGGCATGGACAACCGCACCACCTCGCCCCCGCTCAAGGAGGCATTTGCCGCCGGCGCGCTCTCGACCGGTCTGAACGTGGTGGACATCGGCGTCAACCACACGCCGCTCCTCTACTTCGCCACCGCGCACTGGAAGCTCGATGGCGGCGCTACCGTCACGGGCAGCCACAACCCGGTCTCGGACAACGGCGTGAAGATGGTCCACCGCGGCGCGGCGCCGCTGACCGAGGACGAGATCCAGGGGCTCCTGGCCTCCATCTCGAGCAGTGACTTCGAGTCGGGCGCCGGGGGCCGGACGGACCGAAGCCCCCGCAACGAGTACTTCGACGCCATCACTGCGCGGGTGTCCCTCGCGCGCAGGCTCAAGGTGGTCGTGGATGCGGGCAATGGCATAGCGGGCAGCTTCGCCCCGGAGCTGCTCCGGCGTCTGGGGGCGGACGTCGTCGAGCTCTACTGCGAATCCGACGGCACCTTTCCGAACCACCTGCCCGACCCGGAGATGGAGGAGAACACCCGCGACCTGGTCGCCAAGGTCCTCGAGTCCGGCGCGGACATCGGGCTCGCCTATGACGGCGACGCCGACCGCGTGGGCGTGGTGGACGAGCGCGGCCGGCGGCACGAGGCCGATCTGATCCTGGCGCTCCTGGCGCGCGATCTGCTCACGCGCCACCCCGGCGCTCCCATCGTCTTCGATGTCAAGTGCTCCCAGGCGCTGGTCGACGACGTGCTCGCGCACGGCGGGCGGCCCGTGATGTGGAAGACGGGTCACTCGCACCTCAAGCGCAAGATGCGCGACGACGGCATCCTGCTGGGCGGCGAGGTCTCTGGACACATGTTCTTCGGTGAGAACTGGTACGGCGTGGACGACGGCATCCTGGCGTCCTGCAAGATTCTCGAGCTGATCGCGCGAGACCCTCGGCCCGTCTCGGCCCACTTCGACGGCCTGCCCCACTTCCATGCGACGCCGGAGCTCAAGGCCCCGTGCCCCGACGACAGGAAGTTCGCCGTCATTGCCGAGCTGGCCGTCGATTTCAAGCGGCGCTACGAGAGCATAGACATCGACGGCGTGCGCATCCTCTTCCCCGACGGCTGGGGACTGGTGCGCGCCTCCAACACCAATCCCTACCTGACCCTGCGCTTCGAGGGCAAGAGCGCGGCGGCCGTCGACCGCATGAAAGCCGAGGTCTACACGGCCCTCCGCCGCTACCCCTTCATAGAGCTCCCCGCGTAACGCTTACGAGCGGGCGTGAGGCGGGCGGATGGCGGCGGATCGCGACTCGGCGTGGTCTGGGAAGCGCACCCCCCTCCGCCCCCCGCCACCACCCGCCCGGTGGCACGAGCGGCGGTCGTGAACGGACCAACCTGCTAAGGTTTCTCGATAGGATTACGCCGCACCGTCGGCAGCGCGATCTTGATGAAGGCGTGCTTCTCTGCCGCGTGGCAGCTCGTGCAGGCGGCGCGCAGGCCTTCGATGCGCTGCTTGAAGAGAACAGTGTCCTTCTTCTTGATCGCCTCGCCCACCTGGGGCAGCGCCGTCTTGAGCACGAAGGCTTCCGCGCTCGTCCGGTACTCCGGCCGCCGCTCCAGACCGAGCTCCAGCGCCTTCCCCAGCTCTCCGTACATGTGTTCGGCGTAGCCCCAGTTGCCGTCCACGCCGCCCCAGTACATCTCGCCGTACCGGTACGCGACCTCGGCCATCGTGGTCTCGAAGCCGCGCAACTGGCGCTGGATGGCCTCGGTGCGGGCGTCGGGGGCGAGACTCACGAGCCATCCGCCTTTGGCGGGCTCCATTCCATGCTGATGCTGATGTGTCTGCGCCGTCGCCACCGTCCACGCAGCGACAGCGCCCGCCGCGAGGAGCGCGACGGCGGCGAGCGCAGCGAGGAACGGGCGGCGGCGCGAGGTCTTCTCTCGGATCATGACGGTTCCTTTCTGATCGCGCCGAGTATGAGCGCGAGGGCCGCACCCAGGTCCCGGGCCATATCGCAATCGCGCGGGCCCCAGAACCCGCGCGGGTCGAGGAGAATCGAGCCGAGGCCCGCGGCGCGGGAGCCCAGAACATCGATCGAATAGAGATCACCGATGTACACGGCCTCGTGGGCGGCGACACCGGCCCGCTCGAGGCCCAGGTGGAAGATGCGCGGATCGGGTTTCTCGACGCCGACCAGGGCCGAGTCGATGACGAAGTCCAGGTCGGCAGCGAGGCCGGCGCCGTCGAGCAGCGTGCGGACCGAGCCATTGGAGTTCGAGACGACGCCGGCCACGAGACCGGCCGCCTTCACCCCACGAATCGCGTCCCGAGCCCCCGGATTGGCGCAGTCGAAGAGGCCGGCCGGTGGGTTGTAGCTCCGCTTGAAGCTGACCGCGGCTTCGATCTCCTCGGGGGCGGTGAGACCAAGGCCCTCGAGGAGATAGGCCGTGTATCGGTCCTGCGCGGGACGCCCCTCCGTCGAGACACCGAGAGCGAGGTCGGCGTCGAGGCGCACACGGGCGCGCTGTTCCGCCTCCTCGACCGCCTCGACGGGCACCGTGTAGCCTCGGCTCGCGAGGTGCCTGGCAATCGCCGGGTAATTCATGCAGAGGAGGGTGTTACCGGCATCGAAGAGAACAGCACGGGGCCGAGAGCGGGCCGGAGCTTCCATGACCCCATTATAATGACGCGATGATCACCGCCCGGCTCTTCCTCGCCCTCTGGATCCTGTTCGTCCTGCTCGGCAGGCCGGCGTGGGCCGACCACGGTGGCCCGCTCGCCTCGGCCCCGATGAGTCCCCTTGTGACCGCCCTGCTCGCGGGTGGCCTCGCGTTCGTCGCCGTCCTGCTCCTGGGCATCATCTGGCGACTCATGACCGGATCCCGGCGCGACGACGAATGACCTCACGCGATAGGCTGCGCGTCGCCGTTCTCGCGGCGGTGATCGCCCTGGCGCCGGCTTCGTCCTTCTCGCACTCGCTGCTGGTGCGATCGCAGCCCGCCCAGCGATCCACGGTCACCCGCCCGCCCGAGCGCGTGCAGATGTGGTTCAGCGAGCGGCTCGAGCGCGCCTATGCCGCGGCGTCGGTCTGGAACGAAGCAGGCAAGCAGGTGGACGGTGGCGACGCGAGCGTGGATCAGAACGACCCGACCCTGCTTTCGGTGAGCACACCCAATCTCGGCCCGGGCCGCTACACCGTGCGCTTCCGCGTCCTGTCCGTGGACGGCCACGTCGTCGAGTCGAGCTACATCTTCACCGTCAGGGCCCCCGCCCGATGAGCGCTCTCGGCGTCGGGATTCGCGCCATCTCTACCGGCGCGGGCCTCCTCATCGTCGGCGTCCTGGTCATGAGCCTGCTGGCCGGCTCGTCGGACAAGCCGACGGCTCGGGCGTGGCAGCGCCGCCTCGCTTTCTCCACACGATGGATCGCAGTCCTGCTGCTCCTGTCAGGTGTGGCCGCGCTGGGCTTTCAGCTCACCGTCGCGACGGGGCGTACGGAGAGTCTCGCCAGCGGCGCAGCGTGGCTGCGCCTTCTCGGCGGCACCCAGTTCGGGACGGTCTGGCTGCTCCGTCACGCGCTGCTGCTCCTCATGGCCGCGCTCGTGCTGCTGCAGGAAAGTGAGGCGTCACGGGTGGACTGGCTTGCCTGGAGGCTCGAAGCAGGACTCCTGGCCGCTCTCGCCGTCGGCCTCGCGGCCTGGGCCGGTCATGCCGTCGGCGTGGACCCGGGCAGCGCGCTGCCGGCCCTCGTGAACGCCGCGCACCTGATCGGGGCGGGCGCCTGGCTGGGCGCCCTGCCCGCGCTCGCCCTGCTCCTGCGCGCGGCCTCGAGGGAAGACGGCGCCGACTCGCGGCCGTTCGCCGTCATCGCGACGCGCCGCTTCTCCGCCTGGGCGCTCGTGGTGATGGTGGTCATCATCGTCACCGGCGTGTGGAATACCTGGAATGAGGTGGGTGGAGTGCCTGGCCTCGTAGGGACCAGCTACGGCCGGCTGGTCCTGCTCAAGGTGGCCCTGCTCCTTCCCGTGCTGGCCCTCGCGACCTGGAACCGCAGGAGCCTCTTGCCGCGACTCGGCGACGACGGCCCCACCGTGGGCAGGCCGGCCATGCGAAGCCTGGCGGGCTTTGTGGCCGTCGAGGCCACGGTGGGCGCCGCGCTGGTGGTCGTGGCCGCGCTCTTGGCGGTCACGCCGCCCGGCCGTCACGACACACCCGTCTGGCCTTTCAGCTTCCGTCTGGCGCCGGACGTGACGTGGAATTTCCCCGGCGTGAAAACGCAGGTCCTCATAGGCAGCCAGATCGTCCTGATCGGCATCCTGGCCCTGGTCGCGGGCTGCTTGATGCGCCGTGGACGCGGGCTCTGGCTGGCCGGCGCAGCGGTGCTGCTCGTTGCGGGAGTGCAGCAGGCCCTGCCGCCACTGGCCGTGGACGCCTACCCGACGACCTACCGGCGCCCCTCCGTCCCGTACGCCGCGGCCTCCATCGCTCACGGCGAGGCTTTGTTCCGGGATCACTGCGCATCCTGCCACGGCACGGGCGGGCGGGGCGACGGTCCCGCCGCCGCGGGGCTCTTGCAGCGCCCGGCGGACCTGACCGCGCCGCATACGAGGGATCACACGGCCGGCGACATGTACTGGTGGCTCACCCACGGCCTGGGCCTCGTCATGCCGGGGTTCGGCACCGTGCTATCGGAAGATGAGCGCTGGGACCTGATCAACTTCATCCGCGCGCTGTCGGCCGGAGAGGCGGCCCGCAGCCTGACCGATATGGACGAGCCCGAGCGCCCGCGGCTGGTCGCTCCGGATTTCGCCTTTGCCACCGGACCCGCGCAGGCGAGCCTCAAGGACTATCGCGGCCGCCAGCCCGTCCTGCTCGTGCTCTTCACGCTGCCATCGTCGCGCGTACGGCTCGCCCAGCTCGCCGAGGCTTTCGGCGATCTCCGGAGCTTCAACGCGGCCATCATTGCCGTACCCATGGACAGCGAGGAAAGAATCCTGTCGCGCATCGGGCCCTCTCCCCGCATCCTGTTCCCCGTGGCCACGGACGGCGCCCGCGATATCGTCTCGACCTACGCCCTGTTCCGGCGTACGCGGGCCCCTCAAGGGGCGCTCCCGGATCCGCCCATCCCCACCCACATGGAATTCCTGATCGATCGCTCGGGGTATCTCCGCGCGCGGTGGATTCCGGGCGGCGCGAGTCCGGGCTGGTCGGACATCAAGGTGCTGCTCGCGGAGATCCAGGCGCTCAGTCAGGAGACGGCACCGGCGGCGCCAGCGGACGAGCACGTGCACTGATGCGGCTCTGGCGCGTCGTCCTTCTCCTCAATCTGGCCGTCGGTGTGGGCGTGCTCGTGGGGTGGCTCGCCTGGGGGAGAGAGGTCTCGCGCCTCGAGGGCCGTCTTCAGAGCCAGCAGCGAGTCGTCATCATCGGCGGCGAGCAGACCTGGAACATCAAGGGCGTGGTACGGGCCGTGATCCCGGAGATCCAGGTGGTGGTGCTGACCCACGAAGAGATCCCGGGCTTCATGCCGGCGGGCATGACCATGGGCTTCAAGGTCAAGGATCCCAAGTCACTCGAGCGCGTGCACGTCGGCGACGTGGTGCGCTTCACGCTCAAGGGCGTGCCGCCGGACGTCCAGATCACGGCCCTGGCCACCGAAGGACAGTCCTAGCCCTTGGAGCCGGGCCGCCTCCAGCGTATTCTTACGGCATGATCGGCGAGCTGAGACGACTGCACCGCCACATCTGGATGGCGTGGGTCCTCGTGGTCGCGATAGTGGTGACGTTCATCCTCTTCATGCAGCCGTGATGTTTACTCCGAAGTGGAAGTTCGACGCGGTGCTCGCCGCGATCGCGGCGACATGGTTCATCGGCGGCCGCCTCCTCTACCGGAGTCTCGATCTCGACGTCTTCCTCGTCCAGGCCACCGCCCTGCTCGCTTTCCTCTTTCTGTCCGCGGCGATCAGTCTCGGGCCCCTCGCCCGTCTCTGGCCTCCGGCGACCCGCTTCATCTTCAACCGGCGCCACCTGGGCGTTGCCACGTGGGCTCTTGCCGTTCTCCACGCCGCCGTCGTCATGCACTATGGGAATAGCTGGAAGCCGTCGAATCTCCTCGAGGTGTTGCCGGGGCAGAAGCTCGCCGGCGTGCCGTTCACGCTCTTCGGCGTCGGCGCGCTCGCGATACTGACCGTGATGGCGTTGACGTCGTGGGATTATTTCCTCCACGCCTGGACGCCGCGCGGCTGGAAGCGGCTCCACATGGCGGTCTACGTCGGCTACGCTTTCGTCGTCGTCCACTTCACGGCTCGCTTCGCGGGCGATCCGCCGAGGATGTGGCGGTTCCTCGGACTGCTGTGGCTGGTGGCGATCGTGGTGACGGGGCTCCACCTGGCCTCGGCCCTCAAAGAAGGGCGCGGCGACCGTCCCGCGCCGGCAGGGGCCGACGGCCTCCTCCTACTCGGCACCTTCACGGAACTCCAGGAGGGGCGCGCCGTCGCGGTGAGCGTCAACGGCGAGCGCGTGGCCGTTGTCCGCAAAGACGGCGCGCTCTACGCCATCTCCAACGTGTGCCCGCACCAGAACGGCCCGCTCGGCGAAGGCATCGTCCGCGACGGCTACCTCGAGTGCCCCTGGCACGGTTACCAGTTCGACCCGTGCACGGGATTGGGCCCGCGGGGCTTCACGGACTCCGTGCCGCGCTATGAGCTGGTTCACAAGGGGGGCCAGACATTCCTCAGGGTGTAGGTGTTCTCTTGCAGCGCCTCGACGCCTGCAGTAGGGTCTAGGTCATGCGCCAGAAGTTCGCCGGGGCTGCCGCCTTCACCGTGACCGCACTCTGGAGTGTCGCCGCCTGGGCCCATTCTTCGGTCCCCCAGGATGCGCCGCTGACCCCGCTCGCGAGCGCTTCCGCGGTCGGCTTTGTGTCGAGCTACGCGACGGGAGGCATGGCCGCGCTTGCGGCGGCCGCCCTCCTGTTCACGGCCTTACGCGGGCGCAAGGCGCTGGGCACGTCTCTGGTCGCCCTCACGCTATGGATCGGCTTTCAAGCCGCTGTGCATTCCGTCCATCATCTGGGACAACCGTCCGCCGAGACTCGGTGCGCCGTGGCGTCGAGTGCGGCGCATGTCTCGGCGGTCCCGACGGAAGCCTACGTTTCGGTCTCTCTCCTCCCCGCGCACACCACGGCGCTCGACCTCGATGCTGGTGTCCTCCCAGGCGGGCTTCCCGCCACGCACGAAGGGCGCGCCCCACCCCGCCTCGCGCTGTAACCGCTCGGCTGAGAGATGGGTCCGGAACCGGATTCCGGGCCCGCGCGCTTTGTCCTGATCCTGGGAGATTTCCATGCGGATATTGCACCACTGCGCCGCCCTCGTCCTGCTCCTGGCCGGATCGGCCAACGCAGCGGAGTTCAAGGGCGGACTGCTCACGCCGCCGAAGATGGCGCCCGACTTCTCGTTGACGACCCAGGAGGGTAAGCCATTCCGCCTGAGCAGCGAACGTGGCAAGGTCGTGGCCCTCTGGTTTGGATACACGTTCTGTCCCGACGTCTGCCCGACCACGCTCGCCGAGCTCGCCCAAGTGCGGTCGCAGCTCGGAGGAGAAGGAAACCGGTTCCGGATCGTCTTCGTCACCGTGGATCCCGAGCGCGACACGCAGGCCCGGCTCCGCGAGTACGTGAGCGCGTTCAGCGGCAGCTTCACCGCCCTCACGGGAGCTCCCGAGCGGCTCGCGGAGACGCGCAAGGCCTACGGCGTGGTGGCTGACAAGCGCGTCATCGCGGGAACCTCCGCGGCCTATCTCATCGATCACTCCGCTTTCGTCTACGTCATCGACCCGGCGGGCCAGCTCCGGCTGATGTTCCCGTTCGGCATGCCCATCGAAGACATGACCCACGACATCAAGCTGCTTCTCGGGCGATAGCCCGAAAGGAGACCCCCATGCGTCAGATACTATCGGTCGCAGCCATCGCGACGACGGCCGTCACCCTTCTCCTCGGGCCGTGCCTCGTTCATGCTCAGTCCCAGACCATCCAGATCTCGAACGCCTGGGCCAGAAGCGCCCCCATGGCCCACGGCGGGATGGGAAGCGGTTCCATGGAGAAAGGTTCCATGGACAAGGGCTCCATGCAAAAGGGCGACATGGGGAAGATGGAGGGGGCGAACGGGGCCATCTACGTCACGGTCGCCAATACGGGCACCCAGGCGGATGCGCTGCTCTCCGCATCGAGCGACGCGGCCCAGACCGTCGAGCTGCATGAGACGAAGAAGGACGGCGGCGTGATGAAGATGCGTCCGGTAACCAAGATCGACGTACCCGCCGGGGGCAAGATCGAGATGAAGCCGGGTGGCTACCACGTCATGCTCCTCGGCCTCAAGCGCGATCTCAAGAAGGGCGACAAGGTGGCCGTGACGCTCAAGTTCGAGCGCGGCGGCGAAGTCAGCGCCGAGGCGACCGTCAGGTAGGCGTCATGCGCCGCCCATCCGCTCTCGGGGTCCAGGGTATGATCCTGGGGGGCCTAGCCGTCCTGGGTCTCGCCGTGGCCGGATGGGCGGCGCTCGCCCCGCTGCCCCAGCTTCCGAAGGAGCGCGTGATCGTCATCCCGAAGGGCGCCAACAGCCAGACGCCCCAGCCGTTTCCGTCGAAGATCCTCCTCACCCTCGGGCTCCAGGATGTGCTCGTGCTGAAGAACGAGGACGACCGGCCACAGCTCATCGGAGGCATCGAGGTGGGCGCGGGCCAGACCTTGAGCATTCCGTTCTCGCGGGTGCAGGATTTCCAGCTCTCCTGCTCGGCTCACCCAAGCGGACAGCTCAAGATCTCCGTCTCAGCCAAGCCTGGGCCCGGCTTCGGCAGGCTCTGGTGGCGGATTGAGCGCCTCCGAACGTGAGACGCGCCCTTTCTCGCAAAGTTGCAGGATTGCAGCCGTTCCTGTATAAACGTGGATCACGCATGACTGTTATCGATTCTGCTTCCTCGAAACGTCCGGCGACCCGTGTGTCGCTGCTCCTGCTGCTGGCGTTGGTGTCGCTTGCCCTTGTGCTCGAGGGAAGCCAGCCGATGCACAGTCACCGGGGCGGGGGACCCGGTCTCTACAACGCCGAATGTCCCCTGGCGGAGCTCTCCGCCGTCCACATCAGCGGCTGGGCGCCCGCGCCGATCACGATCGCGTCCCCCACGCCGGTCGTCCTGCCAGTAGTCGTCGCAGCCTTCGGATGGGTACCAAGGCCGTTCCTCAGTCTCGCCGATAGTCGCGCTCCCCCGCTCGCCTGATCTGACCGAGTCGTTCGTCGAGGTTCCCTCGCACGCAGGGCACAGTGTGGCCGCTTGCGGTCACGCAGACTTTGGTCACCTCGGATCAGGCGGAGGAGTCTATGAACCTGCAGAAGACTTTCCTAGCCGTCCGTCGCCGGCTTCGCCGCGGCGGCGGGCTCGTCGTCTCACCGATCTTTCCGCCGGGAACAGCCCCTGTGGCCCGCGCGGTAACCATCATCGTCACCATTCTGCTGTTCGTCTGCCACCCTGTCCCTGCATTGGCGGCGGTCGGTACCGTCGACGGTGTCATCAAGGACGCCCTGCAAAGGCCCATCGCGGGTGCGCAGCTCCGTCTTGAATCAGGCGCCGGCCAGGTCGTGGGCCGGACAATCACTGACGACCAAGGCCGTTTCGCCTTCACCGGCATCGGCGGCGGCACGTACGTGGTCGTCGCCGAGAAGACGGGCTTCGAAGCCGCCACCGCCGTCGTCACGGTGACCGAGACGGCGGGCGCCAGCACGGACCTCACCATGGCGTCCGTCAAGCCGCTGGACGTGAACGTTGCGCTGAAAAAGCTCGAGGAGGCGCGAATCGAGATTCAGCCGCGGATCGGCGCCTCGACCTATTCGATCACCAAGGAAGGGATTCAGGCGCAGCCTGGCGGCGACAACAACTCGATCACCCAGGTGATCCTCCAGGCTCCCGGAGTGAACCTGGACTCGGTGCAAGCGGGCTCCTATCACGTCCGCAACGAGCACGCGAACGTGCAGTACCGGATCAACGGGGTGGCGCTACCTGACGGCGTGAGCCTCTTCGGGCAGAACGGGGGCCTGAGTCCCCGCCTGGCGAATTCCGTCGATCTCATCACCGGATCCCTCCCGGCCGAGTTCGGCCTCCACACGGCCGGCATCATCGACGTGCAGACCAAGAGCGGGGCCTTCGATCCGGGCGGGTACATCGGCATGTACGGAGGTCAATACTCGTGGATCAACCCCAGCGCGGAGTATCGGGGCCTGGTGGGACGGTTCAACTACTTCGTGGCGGGTGACTTCCTGCAGAACAGCGTCGGCATCAACCCTGCCACCTCGAGACAGATGAACGAGCCCATCCATGATGACACCAAGCAGGGGCACGGCTTGGCCTATCTCGAGTATCTCCTGGACCCCACGAGCAAGCTCACCGGCGTCTTCGGGACCTTCGTCGGCCACTTCGAGATCCCGAACAACCCGGACCAGGTGCCGTCGTTCACGGTCAACGGCATCTCGGACTTTGACTCCGGAAAGGTCAACGAGACCCAGCTCGAGCAGAACTACTACGGCGTCCTGTCCTATCTCAAGACCTTTCAGGATCTGACCCTGCGCACGTCGGTCTTCGCCCGTTACAGCACCCTCAGATTCAATCCCGACGCCCTCCCCGACCTCCTCTACAACGGCATCTCACAGAAGCTCACCCGCAGCAGCATCGCCACCGGGCTGCAGGCCGAGGCCAGCTATGTCCTGACGCCGACCCACACCCTCCGGGGAGGCGTGACCGTCAACACCGAGCACATGAGCGTGCAGCAGAACTCGCAGGTCCTGCCCGCCATGGATGGCGCCCAGACCTCCGATACGCCCTTCGACATCTTCCAGAGCACCGGCAAGCTGGGCCAAATCTACAGCGTCTATCTCCAGGACGCCTGGAAGGTGCTCCCGACCGTCACCATCAATGGCGGGATGAGGTTCGACTATTCGCATGGTTTCCGGGACGAGTATCAGCCCAGCCCGCGCCTCAACGTGGTGTGGACGCCGACGCCGACGACGACGGTCCACGCCGGCTATGCGCGCTACTTCACCCCTCCGCCGCTCGTCTTCACCGCCACCGCGCAGCTCAACCAGTTTGCCGACACCACGGCCGCGCCGGAGGTGACGAAGAATGCCACCCCCCGGGCTGAGCGCGCCAACTACCTCGATGCCGGCGTGACCCAGATCATCATCCCCGGCCTCAAGGTGGGGCTCGACGTCTACTGGAAGGAGGCGACGAACCTCCTCGACGACGGTCAGTTTGGCGCCCCGGTTTTTCTCACGCCCTTCAACTACACGAGGGGTTACAACTACGGAGTCGAGCTCACCGCGTCCTACGTGATGGGCAACCTCTCCCTCTACGGCAACCTCGCGGCCGCTCAGCAGTGGGGGAAACGCATCAACACGGCCCAGTCGCTCTTCTCTGCGGACGACCTCGCCTACAGCTACAATCACTACATCGCCACCGATCACACCCAGCTCATCACGGCGTCGGTGGGAGCCTCCTATGTCTGGCTGGGCACACGCTTCAGCCTGGACTTCATCGAAGGGAGCGGACTCAGGCGCTCCGTGGTCCATCCGAACGATTCGTCGCTGCCCCCCTACCAGGTGGCCAATGTCGGTATCTCGCGCAAGTTCAACTGGCCGGCTTTCGGCCCGATGGAGGCGCGACTCGATGTCAAGAACCTGTGGGACGAGCGGTACAAGATCCGCGACGGGAGCGGGCTCGGCGTGTTCGCTCCGCAATGGGGCGTGCGGAACGGGGTCTTTGCCGGCATCAGAAAGGAGTTCTGACCTCATGTCAGCCGGACTTCAAGGAGAGACCCGCTGATGCAGGAGCTACAGGGATTCGCCGCCACTCTTCGGGTGGGCGGCGCCATGATTTACCCGCTCCTGGCCCTCGCCATCGTGGCCGCGGTGGTGGCCCTGGAGAAGGGGTTCGTCTTCGTGCGCCGGACCTCCCTGCCTGCGCCGTTACTGGCCGTGGCCGAGACCTACGGCTTCGACTGGTCAGATCTCGAGCGCGAAGTCGACGCCCTGGGTTCCCGGAATTACTTCGGGCGGTTCTTCCGGGTCATCATCGGGAACCGAAAGCGGCCGGTCTGGTGGGTGGAATCGCGTGCGGCCGAGGAAGCGAGCCTCATCGAGAAGTCACTCGGGCGGTGGCTGTGGATCCTCGAGACCACCGTCACCGCCGCGCCTCTCCTCGGCCTGCTCGGCACGATCACGGGCATGGTCCGCGCGTTCAAGCTGTTCGGCGCCGAAGGACTGGTCGACCCGCGAGGCGTGACCGGAGGCGTGGCCGAAGCCCTCATCGCCACCGCGGTGGGCCTCTTCATCGCCCTCGTTGCACTCTTCGCCTACAACTACTTCTCGTACCGCCTGGCCCAGGTCATGGACGAGATGGAGCAGCTCGGCACGCGGATCATCGACCACATCCGCCTGAACGGCTCCGAGAGAGAGTCGTGAAGCTCCGGCCTCTGCGCCAGCGCCGCCGCGGGCGCATCGAGATCATCCCGATGATCGACGTCATGTTCTTCCTCCTCGCCACGTTCATGCTGGCTTCCCTGTCGCTCCAGAACCTCCATTCGCTCCCCGTGAACCTGCCACGCGGTCAGGCACCCCTCATGCAGGCGGCGAAATCGGTCACGCTGACGGTCACGCGCGAAGGCCAGATCCTGATCAACCAGGTCGGCGTCACGCTCGATACGCTGGTCACGGTGCTGCGACCGATGGTCAACAGCACGGAGACCAGCGTCATCGTGGCCGTGGACAGCGCCGCCCCCAGCGGGGTCGTCGTACAGGCCATGCTGAAGGCCCGTGACGCGGGAGCCGAGCGCTTCGTCTTCGCCATCCAGCACCAGTAGGCCCGTGAATCAGAGCCAAGCACTGCGGAGGCTGCGCTTCGAGGACGACCCGTGGGGCCGGCTACCCTGGCTGACCGCGGCGGCAGTTTTGCTGACTGCCGCATCCCTGATGGGTTTCCTCGGTCTGCTCGAGGAGCCCCTGACCGCGATGCCTGCCCCCCCACCCCCCGTCCGCGTCGAAGTCATGGAGGTCCCGGCGGCGATTCGGGAGGTCCCCAAGCCACCGGCGCCTCAGGTCGCGCCGACTCGACCAGCATCACCCCGGCGGGCCGAGCCGGCAAAGCCCACGCCGGAGAGTCCTCGGGCACCGATACCGGCGGAGCCCGCGCCCGATGCACGTCCGTCGGCGGAACCCGCGCCGATTCCCCAGGTCGAGGCGCCCGCGCTGCCGCTCGCGCGGCCCACGCCGCAGCAACCCGCGGCGCCCCCTCCGGTGATTCAGAGCAGCGCGACAGGATCCCCCAGCGCCGCGCCACCGGGCGGCGGCCAGATGGGAGCACGGGCTCTCTATAAGCCGCTGCCGGAGATTCCCGAAGCGCTTCGGCGCCAGACCATCGACGTGGTCGCTCTCGCCCGATTCAAGGTCGCCGCGGACGGAAGCGCGCGGGTCGAGCTGATCGAGCCGACTAGCGACCCGGAGCTCAATCGAGCCCTCCTCGACTCCCTGAAGCGCTGGCGGTTCTTCCCGGCGATGCAGAATGGCAAACCCGTTGCCTCGAGCGTCGATATCCGGATCCCTGTCTCCGTGAAGTAGACCTGCCTGTAGTCAGCCCCCCGGAGCGCGTCCTCGTTTCTTGCAAAGCCCTCGAGAGTCACGTATAAGCATCACCCGTCCATGAAGAACCAGCATCGCGCCGCGACCGTCTTGCTGGCGGCCCTGTTCAGCTTCGCCGTCACTCTCGAAGCGAGCCAGCCGGGCCATGCTCATGGCGGGGGTCGGCTCGGCCTCTACAATGCCGAGTGCCCCCTATTACAGCTCGCCGCCGTCCATAACGACGGCTTGGTGCCCGCCCCGCTCGCCATCGCCTCACCCCGGCAGGTTGCCGCGCCGATGGTCGCTACCTCTTCGGGATGGGTCTCGAGCCCATTCCCAGCCCTCGCCGATTCCCGCGCTCCACCCTTCGCTTAGCTCCATCCTCGCAGACTCCTAGCCGTCGACCCGCTCGCGGGACCTCTATTCGTCCCGCAGGCCCGTTCACCTGCAGCATCACGGGGAGGACGCCATGCGTTCCATGGTCGCATTCGCTTTCGCTCTGGGCCTCATCGCACAGGCCGCGCCCGCTCCCGCGCAGGACGCCGAAGCGCTGCGTCGTGAGATGGAGCAGATGCGCAAGCAGTTCGAAGCCATGCAGGAGCAGTACAAGAAGGCCATGGACATGATGACCGAGCGCCTCGAGCGTGTGGAGAAGGGCGCGCAGCTCCCAGCGGCGGCGGCTCCAGTGGCGGCTCCGGCGGCTGCGCCGGCACCGATGCAGCCGGCACAAGGCTCGCCGCCAGGGACGGGCCTGACCGCCCAGCGACCACCCGGCAGCGACCCGTCTCCCCTCGACCTCATCAAGCCGCGCCAGCCCTTCGCGCTCTACGAGCGCCGCGGCCGCGGCCAGCTCCTCTTCGACATGGGCGTCACGGGTGACTTCATCGGCAACCTGACCCAGCACAATGTCCAGAAAAACCAGGGCGGCAGCTTCCCCGGCCTCGAGAATCTCTTCTTCCCGCGCGAGATCGAGGTCTCATTCTTCGGGCAGATCGACCCCTACGCCCGCGCCGAGGTTCGCCTCGAGGCCGGGCAGGACTCGCGTAGCGGCGATCTCTCGTTCAATCTGGCGGAGGGAAACCTGACCTTGATGGCCCTTCCGTACGGCACGCAGCTCAAGATGGGCAAGATGCGCAACCGCTTCGGGTACCTCAATGAGATCCATGCTCACGACTGGCCCTTCATCGACAATCCGAACGTCCTGCAGCAGTTCTTCGGTACGGAGGGCCTGGTCGAGTCAGGGTTCGAGGCGACCTGGGTACCTCCACTGCCCTTCTACCTCCAGCTGCTGGGTGGCGTCTTCAACGGCGAGAACGACGTGGCCTTCGGCCGCGACCAGATCTCGAATCCGCTCGTGACGGGCCGGGTACGGACCTTCTTCGATCTGGAGGACTGGGGAGCCATCCAGCTCGGCTCCTCGATCGCGGCCGGGCAGACGCCTCAGCAGAAGAGCAGCACCATCATCGGCTGGGATGCCAAGTACAAATACACGCCGCCCGGCTGGCAGCACGCCGCCGTCAGCGTCGTCGGCGAATACCTCATGTCCCTTCGCAACGTCGTCGTGACCGATCCGGACGGCATCGACACGACACGCTTCCGCAATAGCCAGGGTTTCTACGTCTACGGCGGACTCCAGCCGTTCGCTCATGGTGAGCTGTCGAAATGGCTCCTGGGCTTCCGCTACGACCGTACGCAGTACCCCGCCGCCTCGGGCACCGAGTGGGCAGTGCAACCGTTCCTCGCGTACTATCCCTCGGAGTTCCTGCGCTTCCGGCTGGGCTACAAGCAGACGACCCGGAGCCAGTGCTGCAGCTATCTCGATTTCCAGGACAATGGCGGGAGCGCCAAGCAGGTGAGCGAGTATTTCCTCCAGGGCACGTTCATAATGGGCGCCCATCCGGCACATCCGTTCTGATGCGGAAAGGATGGTTTGACATGCGACGACTCCTGATCTTCGCGCTCGCCGCAGCGGGCGCGTGGGGCCTCGGAGCCCCCTCTGTCACCCCGGCCGCCGAGAAACTCCGTGTGGTGGCCACCACGACGGACCTCAAGGCCTTGACGGAAGCGGTGGGCGGCAACCTCGTGGAGGTAGACGCGCTCGCTCGCGGCAGTCAGAACCCCCACGATCTCGAGGTCAGGCCGAGCCTCATGATCAAGCTGCGGCGAGCGGACTTGCTCGTCACCAACGGCCTCGAGCTGGACATGTGGGCCGAGGTCGTCGTCCAGGGCGCCAACAACTCCAAGGTCGTCCCCGGCGCTCCAGGTCGGGTAGATGTTTCGGAGGGCATCCCGGTGCTCGAGGTGCCCACGACGCGGGTGGACCGGTCGATGGGCGACGTCCATCCGGTCGGCAACCCGCACTACACAGGCGACCCAGGGCTGGTGCCGATCATGACCGCGAACATCCTGGACGGCTTGGCTCGGCTCTCACCCGAATCGCGCGCGACCTTCGAGCGGAACCGTGAACAATTCCTCCGCCAGGTGGACCAAGCCTTCGTGGGTTGGAAGCGAATGCTTGATCCCTTCCGGGGTGCGAAGATCGTGCAGTACCATCCGGACTTCGTGTACTTCTTTGCGCGATTCGGGCTCGTAAAGGCTGGCGCGGTGGAGGACAGGCCCGGCATTCCCCCGACGCCCGATCACCTCGTTCGCCTCATCGCAGGCATGAAGCAAGATCGCGTTAAACTCGTGGTGGTCGAACCGTGGAACGATATCAAGCTGGCCGAGAGGGTCGCCCAGGACGCGGGTGCCAAGGTCAGGATCCTGGCTCCCGGAGTCGGGGCGGTCAAGGAGGCGGACACGTACCTCAACATGATCGATTACAACGTGCGGACCGTCGCCGAAGCGCTACAGTAGCGGGCGATGAACGATCTCCTCGCCCTGATGTGGGTGCCGTTCCTGATGTGCCTGGTCCTCACGGGCATTCACGCCTATCTCGGGCTCCACGTAATCGCCCGAGAGGTCGTGTTCGTCGACATCGCGCTCGCGCAGATCGCCTCGCTGGGAGCGACGGCGGCCTTCCTGTGGGGTTACGACCTCGAATCGTGGGGCTCGTACGTCTTCGGCTTGAGCTTCACCATTCTCGGGGCCTCCGTTTTCGCCTTCACCCGGAGCCGCGAGAGGCGCGTCTCCCAGGAAGCCATCATCGGCGTCGTGTACGCGGTGTCGTCCGCGGCCGCCGTCCTCGTCGCCGACCGGACGCCGCACGGGGCCGAGCACCTCAGGAGCATGCTGGTGGGCAGCATCCTTGCCGTAAGAGGCCGGGAGGTGGTCGAGGTCGCGATCCTGTACAGTCTCGTCGGATTCTTTCACTGCCTGTGCCGGCGGCCCTTCCTGCTCATCTCCACAGACCCGGACCGCGCCTACCGTGACGGCTGGCGGGTGCGCGGGTGGGATTTCCTCTTCTATGCTTCGTTCGGCGTTGTCGTCACCAGCTCGGTGCGCATCGCCGGCGTCTTGCTGGTCTTCTCCTATCTGATCGTGCCGACGCTGGCGGCGAACGTATTGGGGGGCTCGATTCCGAAGCGGCTCGCCATCGCCTGGAGCTTCGGCACGCTCGTCAGCGTGGTGGCCATGGTCACCTCAGCCGTCTTCGACCTCCCGACTGGGGCGACGGTGGTCTGCGCCTTCGGGCTCATTCTGCTTCTCGTGGCGATCACCGTGCGGATGACAGGCAGAGCTGCCCCCGCGTGACGACGGCCGCTGGCCCATGGCTCCTGCTGGCCATGCTTCTGGCAGCGGGCTGCCAGCAGACGCCCGCTCCGGCCGGCAAGCCTCTGGTCGTGGCGAGCTTCTTTCCCATGTACGACTTCGCGCGGCAGGTGGCCGCCGACCGCGCGCAGGTGATCTCGCTGGTGCCGCCCGGCGTCCACGGGCACGACTGGGAGCCCTCGCCGCAGGACGTGGCCCAGGTCCGCCGTGCCCGCGTCTTCGTGTACAACGGCGCCGGATTCGAGCCGTGGGCCGACAAGCTCGTCAAGGAAGCCGCGGGGCCGTCGACCGTAGTCGTGGCCGCCAGCGCCGGGCTCACGGTGGCCCGCGCCGGAGGGGACGGCGGCCTGGACCCGCATGTCTGGCTCGACCCCATCCTTGCGAAGAGCGAAGTCGAGGCGATACGGGCCGCGCTCGAGCGCGGCGACCCGGGCGGGAAGGCCGCCTACGCGGCCAATGCGGACGCCTATGGTGCCAGGCTCGCGGCGCTGGACGCGCGCTTCGACGCGGGGCTTCGCGACTGCGCGCGGCGAGAGGTCGTCGTCTCGCATGCCGCCTTCGGCTATCTCACCCGCCGGTACCGGCTCGAGCAGATCGCGGTGATGGGCTTGGCGCCGCAGGCCGAGCCGAGCCCGGCCGCGCTGGCCGCCATCGTCCGCGTCGCCAGAGAGCGGAAGGTGAGCACCATCTTCCTGGAGCCTCTGGTCAGCCCGCGGCTGGCCGAAACCCTCGCTCGCGAGGTGGGGGTGCGGCTCCTGACGCTCAACCCCATCGAAGGCGTGACGAGACAAGAAGCCACGGAAGGCACAGGCTATCTCGAGCTGATGGCACGCAACCTCGAGAGCCTCCGGGATGGCCTTGGCTGCAAGTAGCGCCATGGCGGGAGCCCATACACCTTCGAGTACAATCTGGAGGTCATGAGATCGCATGCGCACCGCTGGCGCGGGCTCTCGATGGGAGGCGCCGCGCTCTTCGTGGGACTGGCCGTCGTCGTCTTCGCCGTCGGCCTCCTGCCGGGTGACTCTTCGCTCTATCAGGAGGTCATGGCGCGCCGCACGCCGGAAGTCATCGCGTTCTTCTCCTGGGCCAATATCTTTGGCTCCTGGAAGGGTCTCCTGCCCGCCGCCGTTCTGCTCTTCGTGATCTCGCCCGAGGCCAGAAAGCGCTGGTGGCTGGTCGCCATCGTCCTCCTCGGAGCCCCCGTGCTCGAGCAGGGCGCCAAGTACCTCGTCGGACGAACCCGGCCGCGCGGCTCGGCGATGGGTTTCCCGAGCGGCCACATGACGGGAGCGGCCTCCTTCGCGGTCATCGCCATCTATTTCGCCATCAAGGAGCGCTGGAATCGGGTCACGCGGATGGCGCTCACCGCCGTGGTGGTGGTCATGGTCTTCCTGGTCGGCCTCGCCCGGCTGGTGCTGCACGCACACTGGCCATCGGATGTCCTCGGCGGCCTCCTCCTCGGCGCGTCGTGCGCGGCGTTCGGAGCCTGGTGGGACGCCAAGCGGAGCGCGATCTGATGCGCCCCTTCGTCGAGCTCGAGGGCGTGGGGGTCTCCTACGGGGAGGTGCGCGTGCTGGATGGCATCAACCTCACCGTGGAGCCGGGCGACTTCCTCGGCATCATCGGTCCGAACGGCTCGGGCAAGACCACCCTCCTCCGCGTGATGCTCGGGCTGCTCGAGCCACAGGACGGATCGGTGCGGCTCTTCGGTCAGCCGCCCGCCGCCTTCCGGGAGTGGCGACGCCTGGGCTACGTGCCGCAGCGCGCGGCGCTCGATCCCTCCCTGCCGGTGACGGTGGGCGAGGTCGTGGCCACCGGGCTCGTGGCAAGCCTGGGCCTCTTCCAGCGCATCGGAAGCAGGGAGCGCGCGCGTGTGAGCGAAGCGCTCAGCCGGGTGGGCATGGAGGCGCACGCGCGCACGCGCATCGGGGCGCTGTCGACCGGGCAGCAGCAGCGGGTTCTCATCGCGCGCGCGCTCGTCTCCGACCCGGAGCTGATCATTCTCGACGAGCCGACGGGGGGCGTGGACCCTGAGGCGCAGACATCCTTCTACGCCCTGCTGCAGCACCTGAACCGCGAGCGCGAGGTGACGCTCATCCTGGTCAGCCACGACATCGGCGTGGTCGCCAAGGAGGTGACCAAGCTCGCCTGCCTCAATCGGCGGCTCATCTTCCACGGCCGTCCGGGTGATTTCCTGAGCGACGCCGCGCTGACGGCGCTGTATGGGCCGTCGGTCAGAATAGTCAGCCACGATCACTAGATATGCCTGACTTCCTCCAATTCGGCTTTATGCAGCGGGCGTTCGCTGCTGGAGCGGTCATGGCTGTCGTCTGCCCACTCATCGGCGTCTTCCTGGTACCACGCCGGCTCTCGCTGATCGCCGATACGCTGGCTCATGTCGCGCTGGCCGGCGTGGCGGTCGGGCTTCTGGTGGGCGCCTCGCCGATCCTGGGCGCGCTTGTCGTCACCGTGGTGGGGGCGCTCGGCATGGAGCGGCTCCGCTCCCACGGCGCGCTCCAGGGCGATGCGGCGCTGGCCGTCTTCCTCTCCGGCGGCTTCGCGCTGGCTGTCGTGCTCATCAGCCTCGCGCGCGGCTTCAATGCCGATCTCTTCGCCATCCTCTTCGGCAGCATCCTGACGGTCAGCCCCGCCGACGTCTGGCTGATCTCGGCGCTCGGCGCCCTGGTCGTCTTGACCATTCTGCTCTCCTACCGGCGGCTCTTCGTCATCACGCTCCACGAAGACCTGGCGCGGACCAGTGGTGTCCCCGTCACCGCTCTCAACCTCATGCTGACGCTGCTGACCGCCTTGACCACCGTGGTGGCCATGCGCATGGTCGGCGTGCTCCTGGTGAGCGCCATGATCGTGATCCCGACCCTGACCGGTTTCAGCCTCGGCACGAGCTTCCGGCGTGCCACGACCGTCGCCATCGTGATGGCGCTCGCGGCGGTGGGCATCGGCCTCACCGCGGCCTACTACCTTCGCCTCGCGGCCGGCGGCGCAGTCTTGACCGCGCTCCTGATCTTCGCCGCCAGCGCCGTGCTCCGTCGCTTGCCACGAGGCCTGCGCCCGCCTCTCGCCGTCCTCGTGCTGATCTGCCTGTCCTTCTCGGCGGGCGCCACCGCGCAGGAGGGCGAGTGCAAGCGCTGGCGGGAGGCCTTCGCGGCCATGCCCGTGCGCATGGCCACGATCCAGATCGGCGGCAAGACCGTCGCGTACAGGGTCAAGGTCGCCGAGACAACCGAGCACGCGGCCGCCGGCTTCCAGTGCGCCACGCCGCAGGAGATACAGAAGACGCTCATCCTCTTCGACTTCGGGCAGGAGATCTACAGCCAGTTTCACATGAACAATGTGCCGGCCGCCCTCGACATCGCCTTCATCAAGGGCGACGGCGCCATCTTCTCCATCCTCAAGATGGACCCGAGCCCCACGGCTCTCTACGGCCCCATGGGCAATTTCCGCTTCGCGCTCGAGGCGCGCGCGGGCTTCTACGAGAGCCAGGGCATCAAGCAGGGCGAGGCGCGGCTCCAGGTGCCCGTGCCGCGCTGAGCCCCGTGCCTCACCGCCACACGCATTCCTCGCGCCACAAGCACCGCCTATGGGCGGTCCTCGGGCTGAGCGCGTCCTTCATGCTGGTGCAGGTGGTGGTGGGCTGGTGGACGAACTCCCTGGCGCTGATCGCGGACGCGGCCCACCTCTTCGTGGACACGGCGGGAGTGGGGCTCTCGCTTCTCGCGGTGTGGTTCGCGGAGCGCCCGGCCACCGCCGAGAAGACCTACGGCTACTATCGGGTCGAGATCCTGGCCGCGCTCGTCAACGGCGTGGTCCTGTGCGTCCTTGCCATCGTCATCCTGGTCGAGGCATGGCATCGGCTGGGTGCGCCTCACGAGGTGTCGGCCGGCCCCGTGCTGGTGGTCGCGGTGGCCGCCCTTGGCGTCAACCTGCTGGCGGCCTGGCTGCTGCACGCGGGCGCCGGCGAGAGCCTGAACGTCCGCAGCGCCTACCTCGAGGTGCTGGGCGACGCGCTCTCCTCGGGAGCGGTGATCGCGGCGGCAATCGTGATTCTCGTGACGGGCTGGACGGCGGCGGATGCGCTGGCCAGCGCGGCGATCGGCCTGCTCATCCTGCCGCGCACCTACGCGCTGCTCAAGCAGGCGGTCAATGTGCTGCTCGAAGGAGTGCCGCCCCACCTCGACGTGGCCGAGATCGAGCTCGCGCTGTGCGAGGCGCCCGGGGTGAGGCGCGTGCACGATCTCCACGTCTGGACGCTCACGTCGGGGCGCGAGGCGATGAGCGCACACGTCGAAGTGGAGCGGGGGTCCCCGCCCGGTCGAATCCTCGACGAGCTCCACCTCATCCTGCACGCCCGCTTCGGCATCGACCACACCACCATCCAGATCGAGACCGAAGCCCCCGTTTTGTTCCAAATCACGCCGCGGAGCTAGCCTCTAAGGCGCGCGTCGGCCGGGTGACAGCGGCGGCGGGGGTGCGCTCCCCAGACCACGCTGAGTCGCATTCCGCGCGGCCACTCCG
>Ga0335070_10001720_pt1 | contig 25391 bp, 27 predicted proteins | sample Lox_Sample_13_FD_206722 | JGI IMG/M metagenome (GOLD analysis project Ga0335070, IMG submission 206722) | Soil microbial communities from Loxahatchee National Wildlife Refuge, Florida, United States - Lox_Sample_1.3 | ecosystem: Environmental > Terrestrial > Soil > Wetlands | place: USA...
ACTTCGGGGCCGACTCCTGAGGGGCACCGCCCTCAGGAGGACTCCTTCAGCGGGGCAGCTCCTGCCTTTCCCCTTGTCCATTTCCCGATGACCGACTGGAGGTAGACGCCTGCGAGGGCCACGAGCAGCCCTCCAACGAGGGAGAGGGTGATAACCTGGGAGCCCTGGCTCGGGGTCACCGGGAAGGTAAGGAGGTTCGAGACCGAGAGGGTGTAGACACTCGCCCCGAAGGTGATGAGCCCGATGGCCGCGATGAAGAAGGGGAGGACGACGGTCCTCGGGAGGGCGGCGGGGTCGTTCAGGTAGGCGTCGGTGACCTTCCCGAGGGTGATGATGACCCCCGAGGCGGTGAACCACCCGATGGACCCGTAGAGAAAGGAGATGACATAGAGGAAGATGCCCATGGAGAACTCGGAGTTGTAGTACTCGAGGACCGAGGCCGACCCGAGGACGATCCCGAGGCCGGCAAGCACGAGGGCCGAGACCGAGGTGACGAAGGAGAACCGCCCCTTCTCGAGAGAGGACCTGAGGGAGGTGACCCCCTCGCCGAAGGCCGTGTCGATGCCAAAGACCCGGAAGAGGATGTAGAGGCCGACGACGCCGAGGACGATGACCGTTGCCCCCTCGGGATACCCGAGAAGGGTTGCGACGGCATAGAGGAGCATCCCGAGGCCGATGGGGACGAAAAAGACCCGTGAGATCTTCGGGTCGTCCATGAGCTTCCTGATGGTGTAGTACGAGGACTCGAGGTTCGGCATCTGGGAGACGATGACCCGGCGGACGCTCGAGACCGGGATCCTCGACTGGATGATGGGGAGGACGAACTCGTCCTCGGCCCCGTCGGAGACGAGTATCCCTGCCCCGGCGCCCGTGAGCCGGATGACCTCCTCGAGGCCGGTCCCGATCTTACGGTCCCCCTGGATCATGTCCAGGTGGTCCCCGGCGAGGACCGCGACCTCGGCCTCCTCCCCCTTCCTCCGGAGGTCGTCGTATATCCGGATCCCCTCGAAGATGGCGTTCACGTCCGAGTCCTCGGGGTCGGCGAGGGCGAGGGCGGTGGCTGCCGCGAGGGCCGCCTCCCTCCCGATGACCGGGCTCGCGACCTGTGCCTTGTACCCGATGTCATCGTCCCGGTCCACGCAGAGGACCAGGGTCTTTTTCACCTGCATCAGATAACCGTTCGGCGCGGAACCTATATATTCCTTCCATGGGGCTCGAGGGCCGGTTCGGAAAAAGGGGTGATTCGGGGGGATTAAATGAGTTTCGAGCGCTGGAGAAGGAGGATATCGTCGGTGGTGAGCTTCTCGCCGCCCCGGAAGAGATTGAAGATCCGCTCGGCCTCCTTCCTCACCGCCTTCTGCTCCTTCGTGACCTTGGCCTTCTGGGTCTTCTTCCTGAGGCCGGAGATCACCTTGTCATAGTCCCGGAGCTCCTTCTGGCAGGCGATGAAGAACTTGTGCTCTGCATCCGCCGCCTCCTGGGCCTCGACGAACTGCCGGTGGACCTCGTCGGCCGCCTCCCGGGACCTGTCTGCCTTCTTGTAGCACTCCACCATGGCATCGTGGTGCTTCTGGGCGAGGTCGGCCATCTCGGTGACCTTCGCATGGAGGTCCGAGGCCTGCTTCCTGTGGTCCCGGGCCGAGGAGAGCTTCGTCCGGATCTCCTTGTTCTGCTCGAGCTCGGCCTCCTGCTCCCTGATGGACTCCTTCATCTGCTTGATCTTCTCGATGAGCTCGCGCTCCTTGTCGGTGGTGAAGACCTCGGTCTGCTGCCGGAACTCCATTAACTCGACCTGGCGCTGGAGCTCCTTCAGGCCCCGGTTCCGGATGGTGCCGTGTTCCTTCTTGTAGACCTCGATCTCCTCGAAGAGCTCGTTGGCCTGCCTGTTCAGCTCGTTCCGCTGCTCCTTGAGCGCCTGCACCTCGGTGTTGTACCGGTCCCTCTCTTCCTTGTTCTTCTGGGCCTCCTCCACGAAGCCCCGGGTCTGGGCGTTCAGGGCGTTCCGCTCGCCGGCGAACTTGCTCGCCTGGGCGTTCAGCTCGTTTCTCCGGTTCTTGTGCTGCTCGGATTCCGCAAGGGTCTTCTTCCTCTTCTCGATGAGATCATTGAGCATCTGTCTTCATTCCTCGACGTTCGGTACCGGTTCTCGACCCCTCCGCAGGGACCGGCCACGAAGTCCTTCCTGTCCACACAGTCTCTCGGGAACAACCCATGAAAAGAGTGCAATCGGCACGGACGGTCTCGGGGCAGCCGTCCCTCCGATGTTCGTCTGGCGGTACATGGTGTTCGACTCCCGTTCCTGCACGGTGCGAGGACTCCTTCCTGCACGAAAGCCCCGGTTCATCCGCTGTTTATGGCGGGGGCTGCCACCAGGGTTCTGATATATTCAAATGCCTTCCTGATTCTTAAGGATTTCGAAGAAAAGGTTTGTTTTGTGGATTTCAGATGAAATCGATGAGGCCGCCGCTCCTCTGGTCCCTGCGGCCGCCTGTTTCCCGGGTGGGGGTGGCTGCCGGCGCAACCTGCCTGGGGGCGGTCGTGTGCGTGACCTTGGCCGCGGTCTCGGCATAGGGGCCGAGGATCTGGGCCGAGCGGACACCGGTCATGATGGCCATGACCCGGACCTTGCCCTCGTATTCGTTCCGGATCCGGGCGCCCCAGATGACGTCGGCATGGGGGTCGAGCTCGTAGGTCAGGGACGAGGCGATCTCCTCGGCATCGGCGAGGGTGAGGTCGTTCCCGCCGGTGATGTGGATGAGCGATCCCGTGGCCCCGCGGTAGTCGATGTCAAGGAGCGGGTGGTTCAGGCACTCGTGGACGACGGACTCTGCCTTGTTCTGCTGCTTGGACTCGCCCACGAGCATGACCGCAACGCCGCCCTTGCTCATGATGGCCCGGACATCGGCGTAGTCAAGCTGGATGAGGGACGGCTCGGTGATGGTCTCGGAGATCCCCTTGACGGTCTCGGCGATGAGCTGGTCCATGACCGAGAAGGCCTGCCCGATGGGGAGGTTCGGCACATAGGAGAGGAGCCGGTTGTTGTCAAGGACGATGACCGAGTCGGCTGCCTTCGAGAGGGCCTCGAGGCCCTCCTCGGCCCGGAGGAGGCGTGCCTTCTCAACCTGGAAGGGGTAGGAGACCATGCCCACCACGATGGCGCCCTGATCCTTCGCGATCTGGGCGACCACGGGGGCGGCCCCGGTCCCGGTCCCGCCGCCCATGCCTGCGGTCACGAAGACGAGGTCGGCGGACTCCATGAGGCTCTCCAGGGTCGGGCGTGCCATCTCGGCGGCGCGCTTCCCGATGTCGGGATACCCGCCTGCGCCGAGCCCCTTTGTCAGGGACTTTCCGATGAGGACCCGCTTCCCAGCCTGGACCATGTCCAGGTGCTGCTTGTCGGTGTTGATGGCAATCGTCTCGGCGCCGGCGATCCCCATGTGGTGGAGCCGGTTCACGGTGTTGTTCCCTGCACCACCGCACCCGATCACCATGATCCGGGGCGCCCCGATAAAGTCATCAGCCTCGTTTGACTTGGTATCGGTCTTCTCGAGTTCGGCATTCTTTACGGCTTCATCAATCAGGCTCTGCATACCATTACCTCTCAGACATTGAATGAAACCTGGTCGCTCTCCTTGATGATCCGGTTGCCATGCTTCTCCACGAACTCCCGGACCGCATAGCGCACGGCCTCGGAGACCGTGGGGAATTCGCCGGCATCGACGAGCTTCTCGAGCATGTCAACCTGTTGTTTCGGTAATCGGATGGTGACCCGTTCCATTTCAATCACATTTCTGACACTTAGCTGCTTATTGTCTGCTTTGTGTCAGACACTTGTACTGCAATTGTCCGTCAAGCGGATAAAGAACTGATTCATTTAGAAGTATTTATACTTTCTCTTTCCGGGATTCCGGGGATTTCATAATTCTTTTATGGAGGCGGTTTCAAATATCTTCCCGTTTAGGGGGAGGCCCGTGAAAAGGGAGATTCCGGCAAGGGTTGTTCATGGAGGAAGAGAGCTCTGGTTCCGGAGGCACTCGGGCCGGCCTCCCCTGGACTTCTCGGCGAACCTGAACCCCTTCCCGCCGGAGGTGCCCTGGGAGCCCGACCCCTCCTCCCTCTCCTCCTACCCCGACGACCGGTACGAGGCCCTCCGGGAGGCCATAGGCCGGACCTTCGGGAGGAGGCCGGAGGAGATCGCCGTGGGGAACGGCTCCATGGAGCTCATCCGGGTGTTCTGCCAGGCCGCCCTCGCCCCGGGCGACGGGTTCTTCATCACCCCCCCTACCTTCGGGGAGTACGAGCTCTCGGCAAGGCTCGCCGGGGGAACCCAGGTCGAGGAGCCCGGGCGCGCGCGGATCAGGTTCCTGTGCAACCCGAACAACCCGACGGGAGAGATCCTCCCGGCGGGCCGGGTGCGGGAGGTCCTGCGGCAGGTCAGGGACAGCTCCGGCATCCTCTTCCTGGACGAGGCCTTCATCGAGCTCGCGAACCCCGCCGAGAGCCTCGCCCGGGAGCGGGACCCGGCCCTCTTCCTCATCCGGTCCCTCACGAAGGCCTTCGCCGTGCCGGGCCTCCGGTTCGGGTATGGCTTCGGGGACCCCGACCTCATCGCACGGATGGAGGTGCAGAGGCCGCCCTGGTCGGTGAATGCCTTTGCGGAGGCCTATGCCATCGAGGCCCTCCGGCACCTGGAGGCAGTCGGGGAATCGAGGCGGCGCATCGCCGTCGAGCGGGCATGGCTCGAAGGAAAGATCAGGGGCCTCGGGCTCGCCCCCCTCCCCTCGTCGGCGAACTTCCTCCTCATCCTCCTCCGGGAGCCTGCCGCTGCCCTCGCCGCACGGCTCCTCGAAAGGGGGATCCTCGTCCGGGACTGCGCCTCCTTCGGCCTCCCCGACTCGATGCGGATCGCGGTGAGGACGCGGGAGGAGAACGAGCAGCTCATCGGGGCCCTCACCGCATGCTTGCACTGATCCTTGCGGGCGGGGAGGGGACCCGTCTCGGGCTGGGGGAAAAGCCCCTCGTGGACATCTGCGGGAGGCCCATGCTCGCCCGGGTCCTCGACGCCTTCACCGCCGCCGGCCTCGAGGCCGTGGCGGTGGCCTCCTCCCGCACACCGATGACCGTGAACTATCTCCGGGCGCAGGGGACCCCCTTTTACCGGGCGGGGGGCAGGGGGTACGTGGAGGACATCATGGAGTCGGCCACTGCCCTCGAGGTAGCCGGCCCCTTCTTCACCTCGGTGGCGGACATCCCCTGCCTCCGGATGGAGCATGTGTCGGCAATCCGGGATGCCTACCTTGCGCAGGACAAGCCCGCCCTCTCCACCTGGATCCCCCGGGACCTTTGCCCGGCCGGTGGGTGCCGGACTGAGTATACTGAGATGGTGAACGGAGTCCCTTCAGTGCCTGTCGGGGTGAACATCCTCGTCGGGGAGCGGATCCGGGAGCTCCAGGAGGAGTGCCGTCTCCTCCTCCGGGACCCGGCCCTCGCCCGGAACGTCAACACGCCCGAGGACCTCGCCGGGGTCCGGAGGGCGTTGTGCGGGGGAAAAGATTCTCCGAGGCAATAATCCAGCAGCCCCACTCCTCTCGGGTGCACTCCCAAGGCAGGTCCAACTAGGGTGAGACTGAACCGGACTGACCTCCCCGGCCTCTGGATTAACCATATCAACCCCCTGCGCCGAAGTACAGGCATGGAAGCGTCCCGGGAGATCGAGCTCGAGGGTCACATCATTGACTCCGGCATCATGACCCAGGTCTTCGACCGGATCATGGACATGGAGGGGAACTTCGAGATCCTGGAGTTCGACGTGGGGAAGCGGAAGACCGACCCGTCCTACGCGAAGCTCCGGGTCAAGGCCCGGGACGAGACGAAACTCGGGCTCATCCTCTCAGAGCTCCACCGGTTCGGCGCCCGGCCGGTGGAGATCGCCGACTGCCACCTGGTCCCCGCCGAGGGGAACCGGATCGCCCCCAGGAACTTCTACTCGACGACGAACCACCCGACCTTCATCCGGCACGGTGGGAAGTGGATCCCCGTCGGGGAGATGAAGATGGACAGCCTCGTGGTCTTCGACCCGAAGACCGGGCAGGCAGTCTGCAAGACCCTCTCGAAGCTCCTCGCGGGAGAGCTCGTGGTGGTCGGGGAGGACGGGGTGAAGGTCGTCCCCCCGGCCCGGCCGAGGAAGCAGTCCCTCTTCGAGTTCATGCACGGGACGGTCTCCCCCGAGCGGCCGAGCGAGGCCATCATCGCCCAGATCGCAAAGGAGATGATCGAGCTCAAGAAGAAGGGAGGGAAGATTATCCTCGTCGGAGGCCCGGCCATCATCCACACGGGAGCCGCCACCGCCCTCGCCCGGCTTATCCGGATGGGCTACGTCGACGCCCTCTTCGCGGGGAACGCCCTCGCCGCCCATGATATCGAGTACAGCCTCATGGGCACCTCCCTCGGGATGGACCTCACCACGGGAAAGCCGGTCATCGGCGGCCACTGCCACCACCTCCAGGCCATCAGCGAGGTGATCCGGGCGGGGTCCATCAGGGAGGCCGTGGAGAAGGGGGTCGTGAAGGGCGGGGTCATGTACGAGTGCGTCAAGAAGGGGATCCCCTACGTCCTCGCGGGCTCCATCCGGGACGATGGGCCGCTCCCAGACGTCATCACCGACGTTATCGAGGCGCAGGACGCCATGCGGGAGGAGCTCAGGGGCTGCGGGATGGTCCTCATGGTGGCGACCCTTCTCCACTCCATCGCCGTGGGGAACTGCCTCCCCTCGCAGGTGAAGACCGTCTGCGTGGACATCAACCCCACCTCGGTGACGAAGCTCATGGACCGGGGCACGCAGCAGGTCATCGGGGTGGTCTCGGACGCCGGGACATTCCTCCCGCTCCTCGCGAAGCAGATCGAGATCCAGTCGGGAGAGGCCGGCCGGTAGGTCAGCCGGTCAGGGGCATGCACCAGGGGCGCTCGGCCCCGAGGACAAACTCCCACTCCTGTTTGCAGCGGCAGTCCACGGAGAGGAGCGCCGAAAGAAGCGTTTGGTCCCCGGAGAGGCTGTAGTCCTGGATACCCCGCAGGAGTTCCCCGTCGCAGGCCGGGCAGTTGTGGGGACCCCTGGGGGTGCCCCCGCCGACCGGGTCGCAGGTGACCGGCACCCCCACGCGTGAGAGGGCGAGGACCACGGACCAGAGGTACGGCGGCCGGTAGGCCCGTGCCCGCCAGAGCCGTTCCACCTCCGTTCCCTTCTGGACGGTGCAGGGATTGAGGGAGATGGCGTCGGCATGCGGCCGGACATCCCGGACCGAGCGGACCACGTCGTCCACGGCCTCCCGCTCGGTGAGGAACGGAGGCTTCTGGAGAAGGTAGGCCTTCACCCCCGCCCCGGCACCGCGGGCGATGCGGGAGGCTGCGGCGAAGTCGTCGAAGGTGAACCCCTTGTCGATGCACTTCTCCCGGATGCCGTCGTCCGTGGTCTCGAGCCCCATGGCCACCGAGAAGGAGACCGGGCCGCTCCCGCCATCGAGGGCCGCCATGCATTCCCCGACGGCACCTGCGGTGACGAACTCCGGCCTCGTCTCGGCGATGACCTCCTTCCCCCTGAACCGGGCAAGGACCTCCCGCCGTACTTCCGGGGGCACCTCCCGGGGGTCGAGGAAGGACCCGGAGGTGAAGATCTTCACGAGGCCGAACTCCCGCCCGGCGAACCGTTCCCCGATCCAGTCGAGCTGGCCGAGGATGAAGTCCCCCGGGAAGGCCTCGCCGCGGGGATACCGGAAGTGCCGGTACCCGCACATGAGGCACCGGTTCCAGCCGCACCCGCGGGTCTTGAGGATGAAGGTGAGGGCGGGGATAATCTCGTCTCCCCGCCGTTCGCGGCCGAGCCAGGCGGCGACCGGCCCTTCGGGCCCACAAGAAACCATTTATTCCCGGTAGTAGGATGTGTATCTATGAAAAGGATTGCCTGGATCCTGCTCGCGGGCCTGCTCCTCGTCGGTGCCGCGCAGGCAGCCTACGTCGAGCTGGTCGCCCCCGACACGCTGACCGTCGGGGAAGTTCTGCAGGTGACCGGGACCTCTCTGGGGACCATCAAGCCCGGGTTTTCCACCGACCTCATCTTCTACAGGATGGCCGGGACGAAGACCGAGATTGCTCGGACGAGGATCGTTTTCCAGGAGGGGGGAGTCTTCTCGGCGAGCTTCCCCACCGCCGGCCTCGACGCCGGGAACTACCTCCTCGAGCTCGTGGACCCGAAGCCGGGCGGATCCGATGCCTTTGGCGGGGAGTCCAAGAACCAGAAGAACATCGTCCTCATCAACCGGCAGGGGGAGCTCAGGATCAGCTCTCCCCTCACCCAGCCCTTTACCGGCCTCCTCTCCATCAGGGGGACCCTCTCCCTCGCGGGGAATAACGGGACCCAGCTCACGGTCGTTCATAACGGGATGACCGTCTTCGGACCCCTCTACATCGCCACCCTGAACGGCGCCTTCTCGACGGACATTTCCATCACCGAGGGTGGGACCTACGACGCCTCCTTCGCCGATTCCAGGAGCTACATCGGGTCTGCCGAGTTCACGGTATCCCAGCCCGTTCCGGTCACCACGGCCACCACCCTCGTGACCCCCGTGGAGCAGGTCTCCGCTTCAGCCCAGGCATCCCGGAGCCAGCCCGCGTACTTTGCCGTGCGGACGAAACCGGGCACGGTCACCATCAGCACCAGCTCCGGCATAGACTGGGTGCTCGAGTACCTCGACGAGGATAACGTCCTTACCGTCGTGAACGAGAAGGGGACAGTCGGCGGTGAATCGGCCACCTTCACGGCAAAGGGGGGGACGGTCTATGTGAAGGTCTACCCCTTCACCTTCAGCGACCAGGGCACGGTGACCCTCGCGGCCTCGAACACGTACTCGGTGACCGTCTGCACGAACTGCCTCACCCTCTTTACCACCACGGTGCCCACCACGACCCAGAAGAGTCCGGTCCCGGCCGTCCTCGCCCTCCTGGGTGCGGCCCTCGCCCTCCTCGTGATGGCACGGCGGAGATAACACAATCCTTTTTCACGCGCCGCTGCGAACCCTCTGAGGAAGCCGGGGTAGTCCAGTCCGGAAAGGCGGTGGCCTTGAAAGCTTTTTACGCGCCGGCGCCAAGTTTCTGAGAGAGCCGGGGTAGTCTAGCCCGGAAAGGCGGCGGCCTTGAAAGCCGCTGGTGCCTGGCACCTCGGGAGTTCAAATCTCCTCCCCGGCGCTTTTCGGAGAGAGGAGGAAGAGACCATGTGCATCGCGATTCCCGCCGAGGTCGTGGAGCTGAAGGGGAACAATGTCGGGGTGGTGGACTACGGGGACCTCAGGCAGGAGGTCCAGCTCGACCTCGTGGACGTGCAGGTGGGGGACTTCGTCCTCGTCCACGTGGGCTTTGCCATCCAGAAGCTCTCCCGGGAGGAGGCCCTCGAGACCCGGGAGATCTTCCGGCAGGTGTACGCGACCCTGGAGGAGTGATGCACGAGTTCGCCATCGCCCATGACATCTATACCACGGCGAGGCGTGCGGCCCTGGAGAACAAGGCGAACCTGGTGAAGCGGATCCACGTGGATGTCGGGGAGATGGCACTCGTGAACCCGGAGCAGGTGGAGTTCCTCTTCCAGGCCATCAGCGAGGACGACCCGCTCTTTTCGGGGGCGACCCTTGTCTGCCGGCCAGTGAAGCCAAGGACAAAGTGCGGCTGCGGGTACGAAGGGGACGAGATCTTCATCTGCCCGACCTGTGGCGCCCTGCCCGAGGTCGAGCAGGGGCGGGAGATCGTCGTCACCTCCCTCGAGATAGACGTGGACGGCGCATGAAGGTGAACCTTGCCCACGGGGCCGGTGGCGAGACCATGGGGGAGCTCCTGCGGACCCTCACGAACGTGAAGAACCGGAACGCGGGGGGGATCGGCCTCGAGTCCCTCGACGACGGGGCGGTCATCCCCATCGACGGGAAGAACGTGGTCTTCACCACCGATTCCCACGTCGTCCGGCCCATCTTCTTCCCGGGCGGCGACATCGGGAGGCTCGCCGTCTGCGGGACGGTGAACGACCTTGCCGTCATGGGGGGGCGGCCCCTCGCCCTCTCCTGCGGGATGATCCTCGAGGAGGGCCTCGAGGTCCTCGACCTCGAGCGGATCGTCCGGTCCATGGACGAGGCCCTCACCGAGTCGGGGGCCCACCTCGTGACGGGGGATACGAAGGTCGTGGAACAGGGCTCCCTCGACAAGATCATCATCAACACGGCCGGGATCGGGGTCGCAGAGAAGGTGGTCCGGGACAACGGCTTCCGGCCCGGCGACCGGATCATCGTGACGGGGACCCTCGGGGACCATGGCCTCGCGGTTCTCACCCACAGGGAGGGCTTCGATATGGGGGAGCAGATCCGGTCCGACGTCGCGCCGGTCTGGGGCCTCGTGGAGCTCGCCCTCGCCGCGGGGGATGTCCATGCCATGAAGGATCCCACGAGGGGCGGCTTCGCCCATGCCATCAATGACATGGCGCGGAAGAGCCGGACGGGGGTAGTCATCGAGGAGGAGGCCGTCCCCATCCGGCGGTCGGTGAGGAGCGCCTCGGAGATGCTCGGCATCGACCCCCTCGAGGTGGCGAACGAGGGGAAGATCGTGATGGCGGTGGCCCCCGGTGATGCAGACGCGGTCCTCGCGGCCCTCCGTACCCACAGGTACGGGAAGGAGGCAGCCATCGTCGGGATCGTCGTGGAGGGGGACCGGGTCATCATGCGGACGCGGATCGGGGGCGAGCGGTTCATCGAGCCGCCCCTGGGCGACCCGGTGCCGAGGGTATGCTAGACCTCCTCCTCAAAAACGTGCGGCTCCCGGAGGGACGGACCGCGGATATATCGATGGCCGGCGGCCTCGTGGTCCACCTCGGCGCGGGGGCGAAGGCCCACGAGACCATCGACTGCACCGGGCTCCTCGTCCTTCCCGGCGGGGTGGACATGCATGTCCACATGCGGGGCGGTGCCCGGGAATCCCGGAAGGAGGACTGGGGCACCGGGAGCCGGGCCGCCCTCGCCGGCGGGGTGACCCTCGTTGTGGACCAGCCGAACACCGACCCGCCCCTTTACACGGTAGAGGCGTACAGGTCGAGGGTCAAGGAGGCGGAACGGGACACCCTCTGCCATTTTGCAGTGAACGCCGGGGCAGTCCCCGAAGCACCTCTCCGGGAGCTATCCCGGGCAGGGGCCATGGCCTTCGGGGAGATCTTCCTCGCCTCCTCGACCGGCGTGACGGGAGTCCCATCCGGGGCGATGGGGCGGATCCTCCGGGAGATTCATGCCCTCGGGGCCCCCGCCACCATCCATGCCGAAAAGGTGAAAGGGGTCCCGGAAACCGATCTCGTTTCCCAAGGCGCAAACCGGTCCCCGGAGGGGGAGATAGGGGCGATACGCGAGGTGAAGGAGATGGCTCCGGAGGGTATGCGCCTCCACTTCTGCCACCTCTCCACCTCGGGTGCCGTCGATGCCTCGGCCCCGCACACCTCCGAGGTCACCCCCCATCATCTCCTCCTCTCGCAGGAGGATTTTTCGGTGGACGATCCCCGGGCGAAGGTGAATCCGCCCCTCAGGCATGCCGCCGAGAGGGACAGGCTTCTCGCCGCATGGGACCGTTTTTCGGTCCTTTCCTCCGACCATGCTCCCCACACGACCGAAGAGAAGGCCGCTGCATTCTCACGGGCACCCGCGGGGATGCCCGGGGTGGAGACCATGATCCCGCTCTTCATCCCGAAGGTCCTTTCGGGGGAGCTGACCCCCGGCTCCCTCATCGCAAAGACCTCGGCCGGCCCCTGCTCGGTCCTCGGTATCCTTCCGCCGGGGTTCCAGCCGGGCCAGCGCGCCGATTTTGCCCTCTACCCGAGGGGGGTCACCATCATCCATGCCCGGGACCTCCACAGCCGGTGCGGGTGGACCCCCTTCGAGGGGAGGGAGGCGGTTTTCCCCACGGCCGTCATCCTCGCCGGCGAGGTGGTACTCCGGGACGGGGACTTCACCCTTGGAAGCCCCCGGTGGTTCCCGGGAAGGGGTTATATCCGCTGAGGGCCAACACCATAGCGTGCCGCAACAGCGCACCCATAGGTCCCCGGGTGAGGGTCTGGTGTATGCCTTCCGGTGATCCACGGGACAACCCGGGCGCGCGACAGGCACCGCCCGGCATGAGGCGTTAAACGGGTGAAGATCGGCAACAGCCGCTCGTGATCCATGTTTGTTACTGCCGGGCGACACCTCTCTTTCATGCCGCCGGTGTTATCATGGAGTCCTTCGGGGATGCAGTGACAGGCGACGGGGATGGCGTAATCCTCTCCCTCGAGGTATCTCCCGGGAGCGGGGAGGCAGAGTTTCTCACCGGTTACGACCCCTGGAGAAAGAGCATCCGGTGCGCGGTGCGGTCCCCCCCGGAAAAGGGCAGGGCGAACCGGGAGGTCATCGGGTCCCTTGCCGGAGCGCTCGGGGTACCAGCCAATTCGGTTGAAATCCTCTCCGGCGCCACCCGGGCCCGGAAGAAGGTCAGGGTTGCAGGCATCACGAGAGACGTCGCCCTCCAGGCCCTCGGCCGGTTTCTCTGAGCATCAGGCAGGTGATCGGAGTTCCTCTCACTTCCACCTGTCAATGGATTGCTTTAAATAATTCCAAAAAATATATATTTTTATACCTATGTTCACGCTCATCGCATCCTGCATGACACATGGGGGAACCTCCCCTGAGGGGGAGGGTGGTATCACATGTACTCATCTGACACTACCAAGTATCTCATTCGTATCATTCTTCACGCGGAGGGGGTGGTCGAGAAATCTGATGTAGTCGGGGCCATCTTCGGCCAGACTGAAGGATTACTCGGCGAAGACCTGGATCTGCGTGATCTCCAGAGGACCGGTCGCGTCGGACGCATCGATGTCCAGATCGCGAGCAAGAAGGGCGAAACCAAGGGGGAGATCCTCATAGCCTCGTCCCTCGACCGGGCCGAAACGGCCATCCTCGCCGCCTCCCTCGAGACCATAGACCGGGTTGGGCCCTGCGTCGCCCATGTCTCGGTGGAGAAAATCGAGGACATCCGGGTCACGAAACGGAAGATGATCGTGGACCGGGCGAAGGAGCTCCTCATCGACCGGTTCGACGAAGGGTCCATCGACAGCACCGTGCTCCTCGATGATGTCCGCGAGTCCCTGCGGGTTGAGAAGGTGAGCGAGATCGGTCCCGACCGGGTCCCGGCCGGCCCGAACGTCGCCGACTCGGATGCCATCATCATCGTCGAGGGCAGGGCGGACGTCATCACCCTCCTCAAGTACGGCATCAAGAACGCCGTCGCCGTGGAGGGGACGAAGGTCCCGTCCACCATCGTCGAGCTCTGCCAGACAAAGACCGCCACCTCCTTCCTGGACGGGGACCGGGGCGGCGAGCTCATCCTCCGGGAGCTCCTCCAGGTGGCGGACATCGACTACGCGGCCTTCGCCCCGCGGGGGCGGTCGGTGGAGGACCTCTCGCGAAAGGAGGTGACGAAGGCCCTCAGGAACAAGGTGCCCGTGGAGTTCGTGCGGGAACAGCTCGCCGAGAAACCCCCCGAGGGCAGGGTGCCGAAGGCCGTGGCGCAGCCCGAGGCCCAGCAGCCGGCCCGGGAGCGCGAGCCGGCGCCCGGCAGGAAGCGCGAGGCACCCGCGAGGGGCGGCTACAGCCTCCGGGACCATGTCGAGGAGGTTGCGGGCCATGGCCTCGCCCGGTTCATCTCCCCGGACTTCTCCATCATCGCCGAGGTCCGGGCCGGGGACCTGGAACGGGGCCTCTCGGCCATGAAGGGGGACGTTTCGGGTATCATCGCCGACCAGATCGTGGACCAGCGGCTCCTCGACCAGGTGGCCCAGAAGGGAATCGAGTTCATCCTCGCGAAGGACTTCAAGGGTATCGTCAAGCGCCCGCTGCCCCTGAAGCTCATCCGGTTCGCCCAGGTCGCCTGAGCGGATCGGGGGAAACCCCCTGGTCCGGATGCCCATGGCCGGGCATCCTCATCCTTCACCGTGAGACCGGCCGGTACCCCGGGCGGGGCAAGAGTTCATATTTCCAGGTAGCCAATGTTGCTTCAGCACAACCCGGCCATTTCTGCGAGGTCAAAGCATGCACAAGGAAGAGCTCATCTCCCTTCACCAGATGATGGTGGAGATCAAGGACTTCTTTGAAAAGATCAACCCGGAGCTCAAGTTCTCCCAGTACTACGCCCTCAAGATCGACCCCTCCCAGGTACACCGCTCGAAGATGGAGCACAAGTACGCCATCTTCATCCTCGGGACCGAGCTCGCGAACGCCATGCGTGACGTGGAGTTAGGGGCCTCGGGGAGGATCTCGGCCCGGATGCGGGAGCTCGCCGAGAAGACCCTGAAGGAGATAGAGAATTTGAAGTAAACGGGGATCTCCCCCCCTCCAACAGTCGTTTTTCAGGACTTATTGTTCTCAGTCCAACTATTCTCCTTCCAACAGCTGGGCCTTCAGCTGCCACCGACACGGGAAGGCGAGTCCCGGTGGATTAGGTGAAGATCTCCCGGATGTGTTCACGCCAAAAGCCTCATCAGTTGGCATGGCGGAACCTTCGCTCATGAGGTACAACTACGGAAGCGAGGAGTCCCTGGACTACGCGGAGGTCAACCGGGCAGTGGAGGCGGTCTTCCGGGAGCATGCCCGGGGGCATGTCCAGATGCCCCCGAAGGTGTACATCACCTTTGAACATGGCGACTTCAGGACCATGCCCGCCTACGTGCCCGCTCTCGGCATGGCAGGGGTGAAGATCGTGAACGTCCACCCCGATAACCGGGCCGCCGGGCTCCCCACGGTCATGGCCCTCACGGTTATCCTCGATGTGGAGACGGGCATACCGAAGGCCATCATCAACGCGACGAGGCTCACCGACATGCGGACCGGGGCCGCGGGGGCGGTGGCGGCGAAGTACCTCGCCCCGAAGAAGGAGGTGGTCCTCGGGGTCATCGGGAGCGGGAGGCAGGCCGAGGCCCAGGTGGAGGCCATCTCCCGGGAGCTCGTCATCACGGGAATCAGGGTCTGGTCCCGGGAGGAGAAGAACGCCCGGGCTTTCGCCGGCCGGTTCAAGGCCCATTCGGCCACCGCGACCTCCGTCGAGAAGGCCTGCGACGCCGACGTGGTGGTGACGACGACGCCCTCGCGGAAGCCAATCGTCATGCACGAGTGGATCCATGACGGGACCCACATCAACGCCATCGGGGCGGATGCGCCGGGGAAGGAGGAGCTCGACCCCCTCATCCTGAAGCGGGCGAAGGTCTTCGTGGACGACCGGCCGCAGGCCATCCACTCGGGGGAGATCAACGTCCCCATCGCGAAGGGGCTCTTCCATGCCCATGACATCGCCGGGACCCTAGGCGAGGTGGTGGTCGGGGTGAAGGGGAGGAGGCGGCCCGACGAGGTGACGGTCTTTGACTCGACCGGCCTCGCCATCCAGGACCTGGCCATCGCGCAGCTCGCCATGGCCGGCGGTCAGGTAATCGAGCTCCCCTTCCCCTGAGCATCTCTCGAAAATCGACGGGCGGCCGATGGAAAGGTCAGTCCCCTTTCCGGAGCGGGCGGGAGTGCTTCCGCCAGATCTGGTCCCGGTACACGGGGCCGCTGTTGTACGTGCAGAAGGGGATGACCCGGCCCTCGGGGGTGGCATAGTGGATGCAGCACCGCTGGACCCGGGAGATGTCGTAGTTGTACCGGTCCATGAAGTGCATGGTGCCGATGAAGAGAGAGTTCCAGTGAAAGTCCCGGAGGGAATCGTAGCTCTGGAAGAGGAGCGCGTCGGCGAGGATCTTCCAGATCTTCGGCGCGCCCTCGATATCGCCCGTGTTCACCGAGGTCCGGATGGTGTTGATCCCCTCGAGGAGGGTGAGGTATTTGTTGATCTGCCCGCCCTTCCTCAGGTTCTCGGCCATCTTCTTCACCGAGGTGAAGAACCGGTCCACGTCCACCATCCGGTTGATGGGGACGAGGCCGTCCTTGTTCACGAAAACATAGGTCGCCGCCCCGCAGTGCTGGTGGGCGGTGAACCGGACCTGGGGCTTTCCCGTGTACGCCTCCACGAGATCCGAGATGGGCACGACGCAGGGAACGGGGTAGAAGTCGTCCTTCCGGATGACGCCCCCCGTCTGCGCCTCGATCCGCTCCAGGAGGTCGGGGATGGTGATCCGGGCATTCCGGACATCATCGTCGCTCGCTGCACCCGTGAAGGCCACGGGCTGGAAATTCACCCCCCGGACCACGGAGATGTGCTCGACGGCGAACCGGATGATATCCCCGACCTCGTGGTCGTTCCGGCCCCGGATGATGGTGGGGACGAGGACCACGCCGAGGTGGGCTTCGTCGAGGACCTTCACGGCCTGACGGTGCTTCTCGATCTGGGGGTCGGTCTCCTTCGTCACCCCGTCGAAGTGCAGGTACACCGTCGAAAGCCCGGCCTCCTTGAGGGCCTTCGCATAGGCCGGGTCCCGGGCGATCTTCACCCCGTTCGTCGCGATCTGCACCTGCTTGAACCCGAGCTCCTTTGCCTTCCCGATGATCTCGATGAGGTCCTCGCAGAGCGTCGGTTCCCCGCCCGAGAACTGGACGGCGGGGGTGGGGACCGGCTTCTCGCCCCGGAGGAGAGTAAGCATATCCACGACCTGGTCGAAGGTCGGTTCGTACACGTACCCGCAGGCCTTGGCGTTCACGAAGCAGAAGTCGCAGGTCAGGTTGCACCGGTTCGTGAGGTCGATGTTTGCAAGGAGGGTCCCCGACCGGTGGTTCCCGCAGACACCGCAGGAGGAGGGGCAGCCCTCCGGCAGGGCCGCCCGGTGGGGGTTCTCGAGGCCCGACCCGACGGACTCGAACTTGTCGAACCGGCGGTAGAGAGCGGCATCGGACCAGTAGAGGTCCCGGAAGCTTCCATGATCAGGGCAGGTACGCAGGAGGAGGACCTGCCCGTCCTCCTCGACGATCTCGGCGGCGATGGCCTTCCCGCAGACCGGGCACAGCGTCCGTGTCGTCTTCAGAAGCATGGAGTACGTTCCAGAGAACCCCGTTCTATTGTCGTTTTCGATACCTTAATCTTTTTTGCTGCGATCTATACTAAACTGTTGGCTGACATAGGGACTCTCGACTCCTGGTTCTTTGCCCTCGTTTCTGCGCTCTGGATCATGATCCCGGCCTATGTGCCGAACCCGGCGGCGGTGATCTTCGGGGGAGGACCGCCCATCGACGGGGGGACTAGCTGGAAGGACGGCCGGAGGATCCTCGGGGACGGCAAGACGGTGCGGGGCTTCATCCTCGGCGTCCTCGCCGGCATTGCCGTGGGCTGGGCCGGGGTCTGGGCGCAGGCCGCGGCGGGCGGCTCGCTCCCCTTCCCCCTCGCGTCCCACACCCTCCTCACCGTCTGTACTTTCGCTGTCGGGGCCCTCCTCGGGGACCTTATCAAGAGCTTCGTGAAGCGGAGGATCGGGAAGGCACCGGGGGAACCCTGGCCGGTCGCCGATCAGTACGACCTCGTCATCGGGGCCTTCCTCCTCACCGCCCTCCTCGCCCCCTCGTGGCTCCTTTCGACCATCACCCCCCCCATCCTCCTCTGGATCCTCGTCGTCACCCCGGTACTCCACCGGGCCACGAACATCGTCGGCCACCGGCTGGGGGTGAAGCGGGTCCCATGGTGAACCCCCTCGCCCGGCTCCTCGCGTCCCACGGGGCCATCCGGCACGGGGACTTCGTCCTCGCCTCCGGCGCCAGGTCGAAGCTGTACGTGGACATCAAGTCGGCCCTCACCGACCCGGTGGTGCTCTCCGCCATCGCCCAGGAGATCGCCGGCCGGTGCCGCTTCGATGCCGTGGCGGGCGTCGCGGTGGGCGGTGTCCCCCTCGCGGTGTCGGTTTCCCTCGCGGCCGGGAAGCCCTACGTCATCGTGCGGGCAGGGGAGAAGGGATACGGGACCGGCGGGAGGATCATCGGGGAGGTGAAGGGGCGCTCCCTCCTCCTCGTAGAGGACGTGACCACGACGGGAGGCTCGGTCCTCGGGGCGATCCGGCTGCTCAGGGAGGCGGGGGCGGTGGTGGACCGGGTGGTCGCTGTCGTGGACCGGGGAGAGGGGGCGGCGAAGGCCCTCGGGGCAGAGGGCGTGGAGCTCACCGCCCTCGTGACCCTCGCCGAGCTCGGGGCCGAAGGGGAACCTTTTAAAAAGCGGGGTTGAAAGGATGGTGATGAAGCTCCTCCTGGTGGGAAGCGGCGGACGGGAGCATGCCATGGCCGAGGCCATCGTCCGGGACGGGGAGGCGGAGCTCGCGGCCTTCATGGCCCGGAGGAACCCCGGCATCGCGCGGCTCGCGAAGGCCGTCCTCATCGGGAAGGAGACCGATGCGAAGAGGGCGAGGGACTTTGCGGTGAAGGAGGGGGTGGACTATGCCGTCATCGGGCCCGAGGCACCCCTCGAGGCGGGGATCGTGGACGTCCTCGAGGGGGCGGGGATCCCCTGCGCCGGCCCGACCATGGCCGCTGCCCGGCTCGAGACCGACAAGGCCTTCTGCCGGGACATGATGGCCGCCCACGGGATCGCCGGCTGCCCGAGATACCGGGTCTTCCGGGACCCCGGCGAGGCTGCCGTCTTCATCGGGGAGTACGAAGGGGAGCTCGCGGTGAAGCCCATCGGCCTCACGGGCGGGAAGGGCGTCCGGGTCATGGGCGAGCAGGTGGACCAGGCAGGGGCCATCGAGTACGTGAAGTCCCTCGCCGGGGGTGTCGTCCTCGAGGAGCGGCTCATCGGCGAGGAGTTCACCCTCCAGGCCTTCGTGGACGGGGCCCGGCTCGTGCCCGCCCCCCTCGTGCAGGACCATAAGCGGGCCTTCGAGGGGGACGAGGGGCCGAACACCGGCGGGATGGGCTCCTACTCCCTGCCCGATCACCGGCTCCCTTTTGTCACGGCGGAGGATGAGCGAAAGGCTCTCGGGATCATGGAAGAGGTCGTCCGGGCCCTCGCCCGGGAGGGGCATCCCTACCGCGGCATCCTCTACGGCCAGTTCATGAACACGAGGGACGGCCCTCGGGTTGTGGAGTTCAATGCCCGGTTCGGGGACCCGGAGGCCATGAACGTCCTCCCCCTCCTCTCGGGGAGCCTCGCCGCGGTGGCCTGCAGCATCGTCGAGGGGACCCTCTCGGCGGCGAAGGTCGGTTTCAGGAGGATGGCGACGGTCTGCAAGTATATCGTCCCCGAGGGGTACCCGGCGTCGCCGCGGAGCGGCGAGGCCATAACCGTCGGGGACCCCGGGCAGGCCCGGCTCTACTACGCGAACGTGGAGGAGCGGGGCAGGGCCCTCTCTACCCTCGGCTCCCGGACCCTCGCCTTCGTCGGGATCGCCGGGAGCCTGGAGGAGGCCGAGCGGGTGGCGGAGCAGGCCGCATCCTCGGTGAAGGGCCGGGTGTACCACCGGCGGGACATCGGGACCCCGGCGCTCCTCGCCCGTCGTATCGCCCACATGGAGGCGCTCAGATGAGAAGGGATTTTCTCTCCATCCTGGACCTAGACCCCCATGACCTCGTCCGGCTCCTCGACGATGCGGCGCGGATGAAGAAGGCCCGGGGGGCGGAGGCAGAGCGGCGGGTCCTCGCGGGAAGGTGCCTCGCCATGGTCTTTGAGAAGGCCTCCACCCGGACCCGGGTCTCCTTCGAGGTCGGCATGGAGGAGCTCGGCGGCCATGCCATCTTCCTCAACCCGAAGGACCTCCAGCTCGGCCGGGGCGAGGAGATCCGGGACATGGCCAGGGTCATGTCCCGGTACGTCGCAGGAGTCATGATCCGAGCCTTCGCCCACGGGACAATCGAGGAATTCGCCCGGCACTCGACGGTTCCCGTGATCAACGGCCTCTCTGACCGGGAGCACCCCTGCCAGATCCTCGGCGACCTCCTGACGCTTTCGGAGCACTTCGGGCACACCGATGGCCTCAGGGTGGGCTGGATCGGGGACGGGAACAATGTCTGCAGCTCCCTGATCCTCGCCGCCGGCATGGCAGGCCTCGAGATGACCGTGGCCTCTCCCGCCCGGTACAGGCCTGAACGGGGGGTCGTGGAGGCAGCCCGTTCCGCAGGCGCGAGGATCCGCCTGGTGGCCGACCCCCGGGAGGCAGCCAGGGACGCGGACGCCCTCTACACCGATGTCTGGGTCTCCATGGGGGAGGAGGCCGAGCGGGAGGAGCGGCTCGCGGCCTTCCGGGGATACACCATCGACGCGGGGCTCCTCGCCCTCGCATCGCCGGAGGCCGTGGTCCTCCACTGTCTCCCCGCCCACCGGGGGGAGGAGATCACCGATGAGGTCATCGAAGGGCCGCAGAGCATCGTCTGGGACCAGGCAGAGAACCGGCTCCACACCGAGAAGGCCCTCCTCGCCGCCCTCCTCGGCTGAAATGCTTATTCGGGGGCCTTCTCCGGCTCCTTCCGGGGATACCTCGGCGCACTACCGGTCTCGATGAACTTCGCGAGCTCCTCCTTCAGGTACTTCTCCACCTGCTGCACCACCGCGAGCTTCCCCCGGAAGGCGAGGATCTCCCGCTCGGTCCCGTCCATGTTCGCGAAGTAGAGGGGCATCTTCCGCTCGACCACCTGGACGTCGAACTTCTTCACGATATCGATGATGATGGTCTTCGGGACGCCGGGCGGGACAAGCACGTCGAACAGTTCCTCTTCTGCCATGGCAACGCGAACCTCACTTCCCTATCTTCATCCGCCGCTTCATAATACATGGCCCTCCCCGGACGCCGCCGAGGGGGTTCCTCGGCTTCCCGAGAGAGCACATGCAACGGCCCATGAGGGCCGCCCCCCTCCCGAGGCCGTCGTCCACGAAGACGAGGTGGTCGTTCGGATCGTCGTAGAGCCCCCGCCCGGTGATCCCCTCGAGGATGAGGTACGGCTTGTTCCCCGAGATGGCCGCCCGGCCGGTGAACCCGATGGAGGAGTTGGGCGGGACGAGGTTCGCCTGCACGGCGACGTCCACGAGCCGGAGGGCCATGCCCGCGCAGACCCGGTCCACCACGAGGTTCATGGTGCCGAGGCCGTGGTTCCTGTAGATCTCCGCCCCGATCTCGACGAGCTTCGGAATGGCGCTCCCGTTCTCCCCGCAGTCGCAGCCGATGAGGAAGACCCCCGACTTCGCGGCGACGTCCGCGTAGACCGGCACCCTCCCGAACCGGGTCCTCTCCGGGGGAACGACCCGGATGTCGATGTGTTTATGGCACCGCTCCACGTAGTCGTCGACGACCCGCGACTCCCGGGACCTGAAGATGCTCGTCGAGGCAGCCTCGCCGAAGACATCGAGGGCGCAGCCGGTCCGGGGGTCCACGAGGCCGCTCCCCCGGACGATGGCGTCAGGTATGGCCCCGGCGAGGCCGCAGAAGTTCCCGATGGTCTTTGCAAAGGGGTTCTCGGCATCCTTCGGGACGTCGCTCGTGATCCGGCCGTCGAGGGTCGTCCCGAAGTCGATGGTGATGCAGGGGTTCCGGAAGTCCACGGGGGTCCACTTTGACCCTTCCTTGATGCCGGCCATGGCGAGCTCCCCCTCCATCTCGTTTGCCACCATCTCCACCCCCGTCGAACCAAGGGGCGGGAGGACCCCGGCGACCGCCCCGACAAAGACCACCCTGTCCGTGAAGCTGAAGGGCTGGAGCTTGAGGGAGAGGTTCTCCTTCGCCATCGGCGGGGTCATCTTCCGGGGCGGTACACCGGCGAGGAGGCAGCCGTTTGCGAGGGCAATGACGAAGTCCCCGACCTGGTCCGGGGATTCCATCTCGGCCACCACGCCCGTGGACCGGACCACGAAGTCGAGGTCACAGTTGATGTCCAGGTGGACCTCCCGGTGGCACTCGATGATGATGTCCCGGACGAGCTCGGTCACCGACTGCCGGGTGATCTGCGTCCCGTCGATGGTCTCGCCGAAGATCTCCTCGCCCGGCTTCGGGGGCCGGATGTCCCGGCTCATGCGCACCGTCTTGTTGATAACATAGGCAATGCCCGTCTCGAGGTCCGTCCCCGTGAGGATGCACTTCGTCGTGGTGTTCCCCATCTCCACCGAGGCGCAGATGAAGTAGGGCTTCACCTTGTACTCGGGGATGTGCATCCCGGCCCCGTGGGCGATGGAAGGGGGCCGGGGGGACTCGACGATGTGGGGCTTTGGCATCACGAAACGGTCAAAAAAGCGGGCGGCCATCGGTAAGAAGATTCTGCGTCCCGATGGGGTTAAGGCTTTCTGTCCGCCCGCCCGGCGGGTCCCGGGGGCTGATCAGCCCCTCGCCTGTGGGTTTTCCAGGGCCTCAGGGCGCCCGATCCTCAGGACCGCCCAGGCCGACCCGAGGGCCACGAGAGCCGCCCCGATGAGGCCGGAGAGGATGATGAACCAGCCGATGACGAAGGCCGCCCGGATCCCGAAGCCCCGGCGCACGTACTCGAACTCGGCCCCGGCCTTCGGGAACATCGCCGAGAGCTCGGCATAGGAGAGGCCGGTGAGGACCGCGATGCCGGCCGAGATGGTGAAGGAGAGCCAGAGCGCGTTCCCGGCAAGCGCTGCCCCCTTCCCGATGAGGGCATAGATCCCCGCCCCGAGGATGATCCCGATCCCCGAGAGGGTCACCTCGGCAAGCCCGAGTTCGCGCTTCAGGGGGATCTTCGTGCCCGTGGGGGTCCTGCGGGATTCGCTGTGTTCACCCGGGGGATGAGCACTTCCTGCCCGGGCCTTCCGGCGTGTCTTCGGACTCTCGTTCTCAGGCCCTCGGATGAAAATCCTCGGGCCTTCAGACGAACCGGGGCCGCAGGGACAGGAGCCGGGAGGTATAGAGGGGCCGGAAGGGCTTCCCGGCGGTCTCCTCCTTCACCTTCGCGACGAGGGCGGCCTCCTTCATCTTCTCCCGGTGGAGCTTTTCGGGGGTCGATTGCCTTCGGACGGTGACGGTCAGCTCGCCGGAGGAGACCTCCTGGTCCCCCAGCACGACGATGTAGGGGACCCATTCCATGCCGGCCGACCGGACCTTCTTGTTCATGCTCTCCTCCCGGTCGTCCACGTCGGCCCGGATACCGCATTCATTCAGCCGGCCAGAGAGGGCCTCCGCCGCATCCTTGTGCCGGTCGGCCACCGGGATGACCCGGACCTGCGTCGCCGAGAGCCAGGTGGGGAACTGTGGGACCTCCTCGCCGGCGAGGGTCTCGAGCATGGCGCAGATGACCCGCTCCACCGACCCCGTGGGGGAGCAGTGGAGGATGGGCGGATGGATCTCCTGCCCTTCCACGTGGTACCTTATCCCGAACCGGGTTGAGGACTCCACGTCAATCTGGACCGTCGGGTTCTCGATGGGCCGGCCCTGGGCATCGATGGCGGCGAGGTCGATCTTCGCCACCCAGTAGTGGACCCGCTCGGAGAGGATCTCGATGAGGGTGGGTTCACCGATGAGCCTCACGACCTTCTTCACCCAGGCCTCGTGCTCCTGGTAGAAGTCCCGGGTGCACCGGAAGACCGGGTAGTACCTGACCGCGAGGTCCGTCCCGCTCTTCTGCCCCATGACGAGCTGCTCCTCGAAGCACGAGAGCGCCTCGTCCATGTCCGTGCAGAGGGTGTGCATGTCGGGCATGGTGAAGGCCCGGAGTCGCTTCAGCCCGATGACCTCGCCCTTCTGCTCGTGCCGGAAGGAGTAGGTGGAGAGCTCGTACATCTTCATGGGGAGGGTGTTCGGGGAGATGTGCATCCCGTTCATGAAGGAGAACATGCCGAAGCAGGCGGCGAACCGGAGCATCATGGACCGGTTGCCGCTCCGGAACCGGTACTGCCGTTCCCCGAACTTGGCCGCATGCTCGCAGATAGCCTGGTCGTCCAGGTCGTACATCACGGGAGTCTCGACGGGCATCGCCCCGTAGGGAAGCACCAGGGTGAGGACGTAATCGGCGATGAGGTCCCGGAGGAGCTTCCCCTTCGGCATCCACCTGAGGTGCCCGACGTCGCTTCTCGGTTCATAGTCCACGAGCTCCTTGCTCCGCATGAGCTCGACGTGGGGGGGCTCCCCGCCCGCGGCGACGGGGACCCCGAGCTCCTTCTTCACGAGGCAGCCGAAGGGGGACTCGTCCATGAACTCCTGCACGTCCCGGCGCTTTCCCTCGGGGGTGAGGACGAACCACTCGTGCTCCACCTCCTTCTTTGCCGCTTCCTCCTCCTTTTCGCCGCCGGCGACGATGGTCCGGGAGAGCTCGGAGAGGGGGTGCCCCTTGCAGGTGAGGGTGAACCCCTTGTACCACCCGAAGGGGGCACGCTTCACCTCGAGGCCGAGGCCGGCGAGCCCCCCGCTCACGGCGTCCAGGGCCTCGATGGCGGCCCCCGCCGTCGCGAGGTCGCTCGCCAGGTGGGCGTAGGGGTAGACCATGACCCTCCGGCAATCCAGCTGCGCAGCGGTCTTCGCGATGTCTGCAACCGCCTGTTCCACCACGTCCCCCATGTCCTCCTCGTCCGCGGCCTCGACGGCGCAGAAGGCCACGAGGGCCTCGTCCATGGAGTCCCGGAGGTTTTCGGCCTCCTCGGCCATGGAGGTGGGTTTCTTTGCCTCGTAATCGATGTGATCGGAGTGGATGAGGAGAAGGCGCATGGTATGGCTCCTGTTTTACCTCGGAATGCTACCAGTATTCGCGCTGCCGGCTTTTATATATCACCCTTCCGAGTCCAATGGACGAGGATGGGTGACGGCGGAGCCGGTCACTCCTTCGGGTTACGACTGTTCCTGGAGGGAACAGGAGTCGAGAAGGGCGTCAGCCCTTCGGGTTCTCGTGGTACCGGGAGAGGGTTGCCTGATGCTGGTGCTGGTACTTGGCCCCCTTCTTCACGTTGTAGGGCTCCTCGGCGTGCTCCGTGGTGTAAAACACCAGCTGCCCGATGGGCATCGCCGCGTACACCCGCACGGGCCGCTGGTTCACGTTGCACATTTCGAGGGTGATAGTCCCCGAGAAGCCCGCATCGATCCAGCCCCCGGTCTGGTGAAGCTCCACCCCGAGGCGGGCGATGGAGGACTTCCCCTCGATGGAGGCGACGATGTCGTCCGGGAGGGTGATCTCCTCCAGGGTCTCGGCGAGAACGAACCGGCCGGGCTCGATGACGAAGGATTCCGCGTGGACCTCCGCGGTCTTCGATCCGATGGACCCCGCATCGTACGGGTCAATGACCTCCTCTCCCTCCTCGTACCAGACGAAGTGGTCCCCCAGCCTGATATCGAGGGAGTTCGGCTGGACGAATTTGGGATCATAGGGTTTCACGCCGATATGGCCCGAGGCGATGGCCTCCCTAATCTGCCAGTCCACGAGGATCATCGAGGATCGACCTCCCCTGTTTCTATTACG
>Ga0335070_10001721_pt1 | contig 25384 bp, 23 predicted proteins | sample Lox_Sample_13_FD_206722 | JGI IMG/M metagenome (GOLD analysis project Ga0335070, IMG submission 206722) | Soil microbial communities from Loxahatchee National Wildlife Refuge, Florida, United States - Lox_Sample_1.3 | ecosystem: Environmental > Terrestrial > Soil > Wetlands | place: USA...
ACCCTGGATGACGTTCACGAAGTCATACACCACGCGCCGCTCGCAACCCATGATGAGGTCCAGGTTGCGCAGGCCGATGTCGAAATCGATCACGGCGACGCGCTTGCCGCGGCGGGCGAGCCCGCAGGCGATGCTGGCGGAGGTCGTGGTCTTGCCGACGCCTCCCTTGCCCGATGTGACGACAATGATCTCGGTCAACTCTCCAATCTCCTCAGTGGGTTCGGCGCCCGCGCGCCGCGGTGGTCGGGTTGCCCCGAAGGCAGTCAGGACGGGTCATGCGTGATTCAGGTGCCGAGGCGGGCGAAACGGAGGGTTTCACCGTCCAGCCACGACTGCACGGGATGACCGGCCAGTTCGGCGGGGATGGTCTCGAAAACCCGGAACACGCCCGCGATGGACACGAGCTCGGCGCGGAATTCCTGACAGAACACGCGAGCAGAGGTGTCGCCATGCACTCCGGCCATGACGCGTCCACGCAGCGATCCGTACACGTGAACGCAACCGTCGGCCATGGCTTCGGCTCCCGCGGCCACTGTCGCCAGGACGATGAGATCGCGGTCGCGCGCATAGATGCGCTGGCCGGATCGCACGGGCTGGTACTGCATGAGGGCGGGCGGCGCGGGGTCGGGCTGGGGCGCGGCCTGCACGACCGGCACGGGTCTGCTGGGCACGCGGATGGGAGTCATGAGCGGCATGTCGAGCTGCCGGGCAAGGGATTCCGTGGACTCGCTGCCTTGTGTCAGTCCGACAGTCAGCATGCCCGCGCGGCGCACGACATCGATGACACCACGGATCTCGGCGAGAGCCGGTTCGCCTCGCAGCCCACTCAGGTCCAGGGCGACGGCCGTACGCTCGAAGAAATGCGGCGCAGTCGCCGTCCGACCGGTCAACTCATCCAGAATCGCCCCCGGGTCGGTGGTGTGGAGTCTGACCTGCACCAGGCCCACCTGCCCGAATCGGATCTCGATCGCCTGTTCGCGCGTGAGGTCGGCTGGCTGGTTCATCAGGTACGCATCTGGGGCGGGCGGCCCGCGGAAGCCGCGCAGTTTACCGGATTGCGGCACGTGATAGTCACCCGCCGTCACCACCGTGAAAGCGTGGCACGCCGCGCCAGTGGCCATCGCGCAAGCGTGGCTACATGCACGCCGTCAGCCGATGCTCCGCAGCGCTCGAGCCAGCCTGTCCGCCCAGCGTGAGCGCGCATCGTCCGTTTCGATGAGATCGGCGCGCAATTCGATCATCACCGACCGCAGGTTGCGCACACTGCAGTGACGCTCCAGCGTGTGATAGACACCGTCCGTGGGCGCGTAAGGCTGGTTGTCTCCAACAACGAGATCGCCGGATTGACGCAGCAGTTCGATCAGCGGCTGGGCCATCCGGCGATCGGCCGCCGCGAGGATTCCGACATGCCAGGGACGCTGCTGCCCGCGAAACACGGGTGTGAAGCTGTGAACGGCGATGACATGCAGGTTCGCATGCAGGGCGGCCTGACGCTCCACCACCTCGGCCAGGACACGATGATACGGCTCGTAGATGGCGCTGACACGCCGCGCGCGCTCGGCCGGATCGATGCCGCGGTTCCCCGGAATCGCCGTGTCTTCGCTGCTCTCGACAATGGAGCCCGCGTGGCCCGGGTCCCGGTTCACATCCAGCACCAGGCGCGAGACGCTCGCATGCACGAGCGGCGCATCCAGCAGACGGCCGAGCTGCAACGCCAGTGCCAGTGCACCGGGGTCCCAGGCAATGTGCCGCTGCAACTGTGAGTCGGGCAGGCCAAGCTGGTGCAGCTTCGCGGGCACCCAGTTGGAGGCGTGGTCGCAGACCAGCACGAATGGGCCACGGCCGGCGGGATTGTCGATGGCGGCAGCGGGGCGGCCGAGCCAGTCGGAGGAGGGGATCACCCCGGGGAGTTTAGCGCGGCAGGCTGGCCGCGCAGCAGCCCACCACGCACCCTGTTCACCGCACGGCAGTTGGCCACGCGGCAGTTGGCCAAGGGGCAGTTGGCCAAGGGGCAGTTGGCCGTGCAGAGTGACACTCGTGGTGAATTCGCCACGTCGCGCCGGACGTAGCGTATGATCCGGCTCCCGTGGCCGGCCGAGGGCCAGGGGGTGCGCTGATGACAGCGCGGCGAATCAAATCAGGGCAAATCAGAGGGTGAGATGGCAACCAAGCTGGACAAGCTGCTCAAGCGCGAAATCGACATCGACGGCAAGCCGTACATGATTACCCTGTCGCCCGAGGGTGTGAAGCTGACGGAGAAGGGCAAGCGCAAGGGACAGGAAGTCTCCTGGAAGGGCTTGTTGAATGGCCAGTCGGCGACACCCGTGGCCCTGTCGGGTGGCTCCGCGGAGTCCGATCCGGTCTGACAGCACGCCGCGCACACCGCGCCGCGCGAGTGGAAGCATCCGGTCGGCTGAGCGCTCAGCGCAGGCAGCCGGTCACCGGCGCGCGTGGCTTGATCGTCTTCATGCACACGGTTGTTTCGATCCGCTGCACTCCCGGCATGCGCGAGATCTCCATCCGCAGCACACCGTCCAGTTCCTCGATATCCGCCACGAGCACGTGCATCAGGTAGTCCGCCTGTCCGGCCGTCGTGAAACACTGCAGGACGGCCGGGTGATGCAGCACCGCGTTCTCGAACTCAGCGTGCTTCACCGAGCTGATCGTGACATGCACGAACGCATGCACGCGCAATCCCAGCAGGCCGGAGTCGATCTCGGCGTGATAGCCGCGGATGATCCCGGAGCGCTCCAGCTCCCGCACGCGGTGCCAGCACGGCGTCTTGGACAACCCCACCTGCTGGCCCAGCTCGGCCAGCGACTGACGCGCCTCCTGCTCGAGCAGGGCGAGGATTCTCCGGTCGGCCTTGTCCATGTTCGTTCTTCCGCATGCCTACTTGATAGAACGAACGTTCTACCCTACCGGGGGCCGCCCAGTCCAGCCGGGCGCCGCCGTGGGCGGCGAAGAGGCTGACAAGCCACGGGCAATCGTGCTTAAGTTGAACAACAACATCACGGTGGCATACAGGGGGAACCATGGCCACTCCGGCGCAATTCGCTCAGCCACGGCAGACATCCGGCATCGACCGTGCGCACCGCACGGTGATCTTCGCTTCCTCGCTCGGCACCGTGTTCGAGTGGTACGACTTCTACCTGTACGGCTCGCTGTCGGCGGTCATCAGCAAACAGTTCTTCTCGGGCGTCAACGAGACGACCGGCTTCATCTTCGCGCTGCTGGCCTTCGCTGCCGGGTTCTTCGTGCGCCCCTTCGGCGCGCTGGTGTTCGGCCGGATCGGCGACCTGGTCGGCCGCAAGTACACCTTCCTGGTCACCATCGTGATCATGGGCAGCTCGACCGCGCTGGTGGGACTGTTGCCCAGCTATGCCTCGATTGGCGTGGCCGCGCCCGTGTTGTTGATCACATTGCGCCTGCTGCAGGGCCTGGCGCTGGGTGGCGAGTACGGTGGCGCCGCCACCTACGTGGCCGAGCACGCGCCAGCGGGCCGCCGCGGCTTCTACACGAGCTGGATCCAGACGACGGCGACGCTGGGACTGTTCCTCTCCCTGCTGGTGATCCTGGTGTGCCGGATCTCCCTCGGCGATCAGTTCGAGGTCTGGGGCTGGCGCATTCCCTTCCTGGTGTCGATCCTGTTGCTGGCCATCTCGGTGTACATCCGCCTGCAGCTGCGTGAGTCGCCGGCGTTCCTGGAGATCAAGAGCCAGGGCAAGCTGTCGAAGGCGCCGCTCACGGAAGCCTTCGGGCAATGGTCCAACCTGAAGCTGGTGATCCTTTCGCTGCTGGGAGCGACGGCCGGCCAGGCCGTGGTGTGGTACGGCGGACAGTTCTATGCGCTCTTCTTCCTCGAGAAGATCCTGCAGCTCGACTCGAAATCCGCCAACCTGATCATCGCCAGCGGATTGCTGATCGCCACGCCCTTCTTCGTCGTGTTCGGCGCATTGTCGGACCGGATCGGCCGCAAGACCGTGATCGTCGCCGGCTGCGTGCTGGCCGCGCTGACGTACTTTCCGGTGTTCAAGGGCCTGACCCACTTCGCCAACCCGGCGCTGGAGACGGCGGTGGCCACGAGTCCGGTCACCGTGGTCGCCGATCCCGCCGACTGCTCGTTCCAGTTCGACCCGGTGGGCAAGAAGACCTTCACGCGCTCCTGCGATGTCGCCAAGTCCGCGCTCGCCAGGGCGGGCGTGCCCTACAGCAACGAGGATGCTCCGCCGGGCAGCGTTACGCGCCTGCGTATCGGCTCGGGTGACACGGCCGTGTATGTCGACTCTTTCGCGGGCAACACGCTGGCGAAGGCGGATTTCAAACCCGCCGCGGAGGCGTTCGGCAAGAAGCTGAAGGCAGCGCTCGTCACGGCGGGTTATCCAGCCAAGGCCGACATGTCGCGCGTCAACTATCCGATGGTGATCGCGCTGTGCGCCTACCTGGTGTTCCTCGTCACGATGGTCTACGGACCGATCGCGGCGTGGCTGGTCGAGCTGTTCCCGACACGGATCCGCTATTCGTCCATGTCCCTGCCGTATCACATCGGCAATGGCTGGTTCGGCGGCTTCCTGCCGGTGACCTCATTCGCGATCGTCGCGGCCACCGGCGGCATCTACAACGGCTTGTGGTATCCGGTCATCGTCGCCAGCATGACGGCGATCATCGGCACGCTGTTCCTGCGGGAAACGCGCGGGTCCGAGTTGAGCTGAGTCGAAGGCGGCTGAGCGGCGCCGGCCGCTCAGTCGTCCATCAGGAAGCTGCGCAGCTGCTCGCTGCGGCTCGGGTGGCGCAGCTTGCGCAGCGCCTTCGCTTCGATCTGCCGGATGCGCTCGCGCGTCACGTCGAACTGCTTGCCGACTTCCTCGAGGGTGTGGTCGGTGTTCATGTCAATGCCGAAGCGCATCCGCAGCACCTTCGCTTCGCGCGGGGTAAGCTGGGCGAGCACCGAATGCGTCGTCTCGCGCAGGGATTCCATGGTCGCCTGATCGATCGGCGAGGCCACCGAGGTGTCCTCGATGAAGTCCCCCAGATGGGAGTCCTCGTCATCGCCGATGGGGGTCTCCATCGAGATCGGCTCCTTGGCGATCTTCAGCACCTTGCGGACCTTGTCCTCGGGCATCTCCATGCGCACGGCCAGCTCCTCGGGCGTGGGCTCGCGGCCCATCTCCTGGAGCATCTGGCGCGAGATGCGGTTCAGCTTGTTGATCGTCTCGATCATGTGCACCGGGATGCGGATGGTGCGTGCCTGGTCGGCGATCGAGCGCGTGATGGCCTGACGGATCCACCAGGTCGCGTAGGTGCTGAACTTGTAGCCGCGGCGGTATTCGAACTTGTCCACGGCCTTCATCAGGCCGATGTTGCCTTCCTGGATCAGGTCGAGGAACTGCAGGCCGCGGTTGGTGTACTTCTTGGCGATCGAGATGACCAGGCGCAGGTTCGCCTCCACCATCTCCTTCTTCGCGCGCCGCGCCTTGGCCTCGCCGATCGACACCTCGCGGTTGACTTCCTTGATGTCGTTGATCGACAGGTGGTAGGCCGCTTCGAGCTGCTCGAGCTTCTTCTGGCGGCGCTCGATCTCATCCTTGAAGCGCGCCAGCGGGGCGGAGTACTTCTTGCCGCCCTTGATGTGCTTCTGCAGCCAGCGCGGGCTGGTCTCGTTCTTCGGGAAGGTCGAGATGAAGTCCTTGCGCGGCATGCCCGCATCGCGCACGGCGATGATCATGATCTCCTTCTCGAGCTGGCGCACTTCGGCCACGTGCGTGCGCAGGTTGAGAATGAGCGCATCGAACATGCGCGGCGAGAGCTTCAGCTCCATGAACTCGTCGGCGACCTTCTTGCGCAGCTTGAGCGTCTTCGGATCGCGCGCGCCGGACTTCTCGATGGCCGCGAGTATGTGGGCATAGCCCTTGGCGAGGGAGGCGAAACGGCTCGCCGCCTCTTGCGGATCCGGGCCGGTGTCGACGGCTTCTTCCTCGCTCTCGGCGCCGTCCTCGCCCTCCTCATCCTCCTCGGACTTCTCCTCGGCCTCGATGAGCTCCATCTTGGTCGGGTTCTGCGGCTGGGCGATCACATCCGGGGCATTCGGATCGATGAAGCCGACGATCACGTCCACCAGGCGCGCCTGGCCGGCCTTCACCGGCTCGTAGGCCTTGAGGATGAAATCGAGCGTGGCCGGGTAGTGGGCGAGCGCGCCGCGCACGGCATCGAGGCCTTCCTCGATCCGCTTGGCGATGCGGATCTCGCCTTCGCGCGTCAGCAGTTCCACCGTCCCCATCTCGCGCATGTACATGCGCACCGGATCGGTGGTGCGACCCAGCTCGGCATCCAGTGCGGCCAGCGCGGCCGCGGCTTCCTCGATGGCCTCTTCGTCGGCGGGCTGCGAGGGTTCGGTGGCGAGCAGCGACTCGGTATCCGGTGCCTTCTCGTACACCGGGATGCCCATGTCGTTGATGGTGTTGACGATGTCCTCGATCTGCTCGGGATCGACGATCTCGGAGGGCAGGTGATCGTTCACCTGCGCATAGGTCAGGTAACCCTGTTCCTTGCCGCGCGCGATCAGCAGCTTCAGCTGCGACTGGCGGTCCTCGGGCATGACGGGCACGCGCCGTTCGATACCCAGCGGTTTCTTGTCGGAGCCATGCTTCTCGGGCGCACCCTTCGCGCCGTTGCCCCTGGCTTCCGCGCTCTTCGCGCTCTCGGGAGCATGTGCGTGCGCAGCCGCATCGTCGGCGCCCTTGCGCGGCGCGGCGGACTTCGATCGCTCCTTGTCACGAACCTGAGCGACGGCAGCCACCGACTTCTCGGCGGCAGCTTTGACGGTCTTGCGCGGCTCGGGGGTCGCGGGGCGTTTCTTGGCAGCGGTGGGGGGCTTGTGCTTGCGTGTCATGGTTCGCAGATGGCGATGGGAGACATTCCCCTATGTGCTGGTTTGGTACCGCAACTCAAGGGGCCTGAAGCAAAGCGGGTCATTCTATTTGACCCGGGTCCAAACACCAAATTCCTCGTTCAGCCGCGGCGCGCATCACGGGGCGCCAGAGCCGACATAAGTCTCTGAAATTCCATAAGTTCCTCCGGAGCCAGGCGCATGCTGCGGCTCTTCAGTTCCAGCGCCTCCAGGCGCCGCGCGGCCACCCGCTCGGCAAGCTTGGCCAGGGCCGCGCGCAGCTCCCCCGCCGCTGCCACTGCATCGGCCACCAGCTGCTCGCGCTGAAGCAGTTTCTGCAGCGACTCGCTCTCGGGGCGGCCGGACCAGCGTTCGATCACCTGTGCCGGGTTCTGCGCCGGATGAGCGCGCAGGTTGTCGATCAGCTCGCGCAGCAGCTCGATACCCGGTTCCTCGCAGGACTCGAGCGCAGCACGCTCACTGTCGGTGACCTGCGCGGCGCTGGCCGGAAATCTCACCAGGCTCGCCACGGCCTGTCGCACCAGGCTGCCGCGGCCGGCGCTGGTCGCCGTGCGGCCAACGACGCGCGGTGCGGGCGGTGCCGGTGCCGCGGGAGCCGGATTGTCCCCGGTCCACAGGCTCAGCAGGCGCTGCGGAGCGATCCCCACCACTTCCGCGATACGCGCCAGCAGCAGGTCCTTGTAGACCCCTTCGGGCAGGCGGACCCACAAGGGCCGTGCGTTCTCCGAGAAACGCGCGCGCCCGTCCGCATGGGTCAAATCCGACTGCTCTGAGAGCTCGCGCACCAGGTATTCCGATAGCGGCAACGTGGACGCGAGCCGGTTCTCGAACGCCTCCGCGCCTTCAGCGCCTACCAGCGAGTCGGGGTCGTGCCCCTCCGGCAGGAACAGGAAACGGATCTCCCTGCCTTCGCGCGCTTCCGGCAACGCGTGCTGCAGGGCTCGCCAGGCGGCTGCCCGTCCCGCGCGGTCTCCGTCGAAGGCAAACACGACCTCGCTGACCAGCCTGAAGATGCGTTTGAAATGGTCCGGGGTCGTGGCAGTTCCCAGCGTCGCTACCGCGTAGTTGATGCCGAACTGATGCAACCTCACGGCGTCCATGTACCCTTCGACGACCAGAAGGCGCTTGAGGTTGGTACGGCTGCGGCGGGTTTCATACAGCCCATACAACTCGCGGCCCTTGTGAAACAGCGTGGTCTCCGGCGAGTTCAGGTATTTCGGCTCACCCTGGTCGAGGATGCGGCCGCCGAAGGCGATGACACGGCCGCGGCTGTCCCGGATGGGGAACATGATGCGGTCGCGGAAACGGTCGTAGTGACGCTCACCGTCACGCGCCTGGCCCCGGTCGCGCTCGATGATCAGACCCAGCTCGGTGAGCGTGCGTCGCGCTTCTTCAGTGCCACCGAAGCGGCGTAACACATCGTTCCAGGAATCGGCCGCATAGCCGATGCCGAAGCGCTCGACGGTCTCGCGGTTCAGGCCACGCCGGTTGACATAAGCACGGGCACGCTCATCGCGCGAGAGCAACTCGGCGTAGTACCGAGCGACACGGCCCATGACCTCGAACAGCGGCTCATCCAGCCGACGCCCACCACCCGGACCTGCGGTGCTGTCGTGGGGCACTTCCAGCCCGAGCCGCGTGGCGAGCTCTTCGATGGCCTCCGGAAACGCCAGATGATCGTGCTCCATCAGGAAGCGCAGCACGGTGCCGTGCGCCCCGCAGCCGAAGCAGTGATAGAACTGCTTGTCCGGGCTCACCGTGAAGGAGGCTGTCTTCTCGTTGTGGAACGGGCAGCAGCCCTTGTACTCGCGCCCGGCCTTCTTCAGCTGCACGCGCGAGCCGATCACTTCCACGATGTCGGCGCGGGCGATCAGCTCGTCGATGAAGGTTTGCGGAATCAGTCCCATATGCAGCTCAGCGGCGCAGAAGGGCCGCGACAATGAGCGCAGCGAGCAACAATGCGCCCAAAGCACCCGAAAGCGCCAATCGCAGCCGCTTGTCGCGAAACTCGGGCAACCCTTCCGAGCGCAGGTAACACCCGTCGAAGTCCACGGTGAGCACGCCGGCGCTGGCCAGCGAGAGCGCGCAGTCGCGCTCGTCATCGGTCAGGTCATCCAGTGAAACGGCGCTCCGGGCATCGACGGCGCGCAGGGCCGTCAGTTTCTTCAGCAGCCGCCGCTCACGTTCCAGAGTGCGAACGACCGAAATGCAGGCGAGGGCGACGAAAACAAGGCAGGCGACAGTGAGCAGACCGCGGCCGGGCACGGACTGGGAGCCTGCAGCGGGCTCACCCGCTGAGTTTCTGTTTGATCCGGGCGCTGACCGCGCCCATGTCGGCGCGTCCCTGGGCCTTGGCCTTCACGGCACCCATGACCTTGCCCATGTCCTTGATGGAGGCGGCACCCGTGGAGGCGATCGCCTCGGCGATCAGCGCGTCGACTTCGGCGTCGGACAACTGGGCCGGCAGGTAGGTCTGCAGGACGGTGATCTCGGCGGATTCCTTGGCGACGAGGTCGGCGCGTCCGCCCGCCTCGAACTGGGAGATGGCTTCCTTGCGCTGCTTGATCATCTTCTCCACGGCAGCCAGCACCTGGCTGTCGTCGAGTGTGATGCGCTCGTCCACTTCGCGCTGCTTGATGGCAGCGAGGATGAGGCGAATGGTGGCGAGACGCTCCTTCTCGCCCGACCGCATGGCGGTCTTCATGTCCTCGGTGATGCGTTCCTTGAGCGGCATGATCCCGCTCAGCGCGACGCGCGCATCCCGTCCCGCGAGATCCGCTTCATGTGACGCTTGATGGCAGCGGCCTTCTTGCGTTTCCGCTCCTGCGTGGGCTTCTCGTAGAATTCGCGCCGACGCAGTTCAGTGAGGATTCCGGCCTTCTCGCAGGCGCGCTTGAAACGTCGCAAGGCGGCATCGAAATATTCGTTTTCTCGGACACGAACGCTCGGCATCGAAACCTCGGAATTGATCGGCAGGCGCCCTGATCCGCGGGCGCAGCGGCCAGCGGACCGGTCCGCCGGACAAAGGGCCGGGAATTCTAATTGACCCCCCGGGCAAAGGCAAAACGTGCGCATTCTGGCCATCGAGTCCTCCTGTGACGAGAGCGCCGCGGCCGTCCTCGACAGCGCGGGTGGCCTCCTTTCGCACGAGCTGTACAGCCAGATCGAGCTGCACCGCCTCTACGGAGGGGTGGTCCCTGAACTGGCCTCCCGGGACCATGTCCGGCGCCTGCTGCCTCTGGTCCGGGAAGCCCTGCGGAAGGCGGGGACGGAGCCCAGCGGCGTGGACGGGGTGGCCTACACCGCCGGACCCGGCCTCATCGGTGCCTTGCTGACCGGGGCAGCCCTGGCGCGAAGCTTGGCCCAGGCCTGGGGCATTCCCGCCATCGGGGTGCACCATCTGGAGGGGCATCTGCTGGCCCCGCTGCTGGAACCGGACCCGCCCCCGTTTCCGCACGTGGCCTTGCTGGTCTCGGGTGGCCACACGATGCTCATCGAAGTGCAGGCCATCGGCCAGTACACCTTGCTCGGAGAGACCCGGGACGATGCGGCGGGGGAAGCGTTCGACAAGACAGCGAAGCTCCTCGGTTTGCCCTATCCGGGCGGGCCGGAACTCGCCCGGCTGGCCGACGCCGGACGCGGCGGAATGTTCTCCTTTCCGCGCCCCATGCTGGATCGTCCGGGGCTTGAATTCAGCTTCTCGGGTCTGAAGACGGCGGTGCTGCATGCGGTACAGGATCGCGAAATGACCGACACGCTCCGCTCAGATGTTGCGCATGCCGTGCAGCAGGCAATCGTGGAGACGCTGGTCGCCAAAGCCTCTCGCGCCATTGAAGCCACCGGCCTTGACACGCTGGTTGTGTCCGGAGGCGTAAGCGCCAATCGCGCTCTGCGCGTCCGGATGGCGCAGGCCGCGGCAAGAAGCGGCTTCCGTGTGTTCTATCCGCGCGTCGAGTTCTGCACCGACAATGCCGCGATGATCGCTGTGGCGGGCCTTGCGCGCCTGCGCGCGGGCCAGCACGATAGCCTGGCGATACAGGCGCGCGCGCAGTGGCCGCTGGAGTCCCTGCCGCCGCTTGCCCCTCCACCTTGAGGGATTTTCCCCTTCACCTTGGATTTTCCTGTGACAGACACCGATCCGGGCGGCGATTCGATCTTCCTGCGCGGACTGCAGGTGGAGTGCGTCATCGGCTTCATCGACTGGGAGCGGCGCGTCAAGCAGACCGTGGTCATCGATCTGGAGGTGCCGGCGGACTGCCGCCGCGCCGCGCAGCGCGATGAGGTGGAGGACACGCTCGACTACAAGAAGGTGGCCAAGCGAGTCATCGCCTTCGTCGAGAGTTCCGAGTTCAAGCTGGTCGAGACGCTGGCCCACCGGCTCGCACTGGTGCTGCTCGAGGAGTTCTCGCTCGAGTGGCTGCGCCTGTCCATCAACAAGCCCGGCGCGATCCGGGGTTCGCGCGATGTGGGAGTTTCCATCCGGCGCACGCGCGCCGACCTGCCACGATCCGCATCAGCGTAGGTCCCGCATGGCGCAGGTCTATGTTGCGATCGGCAGCAATGTCGAGCCCGAGCGGCACATGGCGCTGGCCGCGGAAGCCTTGCGGCGGGAGTTTCCCGATACGCGGTTTTCCTCGTGGTACCGCAACCGCGCGGTCGGCTTCGAGGGGGATGACTTCATCAACTGCGTGGCTGGCTTCAGCAGCGGGCTGGGTGTGCACGCGGTGGTTGCGCGGCTGCAGGCCGTGGAAGCGTTGTGTGGGCGGCCACGCGATGCGCCGCGATGGGCTCCCCGCACGATGGATATCGATGTGCTGCTGTATGACGGGCTCATCCTCGATGAGCCGAAACTGAAACTGCCGCGGCCGGATCTGCTCAAGCGACCGTACATGCTGGGTCCGCTCGCGGAGCTGGCGCCGCAGGCGGTACACCCCCTGGCGGGAGTGACGATTGGCGAGCTGTGGCAACAATTCGATCGGGCCTCACACCCGATGGAGCGTGTGGCGGAGACTCCTGCTACCAGCCAATGCTCCGGCCACCGTCCACGGCCAGAATCTGCCCCGTGACGTAGGGTGCCTCGGTGGCGAAGAACAGCACCGCGCGCGCGACATCCTCAGGCGAGCCAGCGCGCTTGAGCGCGGTGCGATCCACGATCTTCTCCTGCAGCAGGCTGTCCATGCCGTCCTCGGGCCACAGCACGGGTCCGGGCGCAACCGCATTGACGCGAACCGACGGGCCAAGCTCACGCGCGAGCGACCGGGTCAGCATGATGACGCCGGCCTTGGCGATGCTGTACACCGGATGGCGTCCCAGCGGGCGCATGCCGTGGATGTCGGCGATGTTGACGATCAGCCCGTTGCTGATGCGCAGCGCGGTCGAGGCGGCCTGCGCCAGAAACAGCGGCGCCTTCAGGTTGGTGCCGATCAGATCGTCCCAGTCGATCTGCGTGATGTCACCCATCGGAGTCGGATAGAACGTGGAGGCGTTGTTGACCAGGATGTCGAGTGAACCGAACGCGCTCGTGGCGGCGGCCGGCAGGCTCTGCAGCTGCGCCAGATCGAGCAGGTCGGCTTCCACGCTGACGGCGGAGTTCACGCGGATCGAGTTGAGTTCCTGCGCCAGCTGCGTGGCGGCTTCCGCGGAGCTGCGGAAATGCAGCGCGACGCGGGCTCCCGCCGCATGCAGCGTTCGGGCGATGGTCGCGCCCACTCTGCGGGCGGCGCCCGTGATCAGCGCGGCTTTACCGGCCAGCGCGCGGTGTGGTTCGGTGGACATGCCGCGATTATGAACGCATCCGCCGCTCACTCAATCCTGCCGCCGCTCTCCGCGGACGAGGAACGCCATTCGCGCCAGACCTCGGCCCTGATCCGGCGGGAGATGGAAGGTGCCGGCGGCTGGCTGCCGTTCGACCGGTTCATGCAGCTGTGCCTGTATGCCCCCGGTCTGGGTTACTACAGCGCGGGCAGCCTCAAGATCGGGGCGGGCGGAGACTTCGTCACGGCACCCCAGGTGTCGGATCTGTTCAGCCGTTGCCTGGCGCGTCAGTGTCAGGAGATCCTGCGGGAGAGCGGTGGCGGGATACTCGAACTGGGCGCCGGCACGGGCCGCATGGCGGCGGTGATCCTGGAATGTCTGGCCGAGGCCGGGCAGCTCCCGGAACGCTACGCCATCCTGGAGGTGAGTGCGGATCTTGCCGAGCGGCAGCGCGACCGTCTGCAACACCTTCCGGCCGGGATACGCGAGCGCGTTGTGTGGCTGGAACGGTTGCCTCCGAGCGCGCAGCGCGGGCTGATTCTCGCCAACGAGGTCCTGGATGCGCTGCCCTTCCGGCGCTTCATCGTGCGCGACGGTCGTGCGCGCGAGCTCGGTGTGGGTCTCGAGGGTGATTCCTTCGTGTGGCGGCCCGCGCAGTCGGCGCCGGACCCCGAACTGGATGAACTCCTGCGGCACCTCCCGGCGCCGTTGCCCGACGGATACACCTCGGAAATCTGCCCCAACGTCGCTCCGTGGCTGAGCAGTCTCGGCCAGTGTCTGGAGCAGGGCGCGATGCTGTTGTTCGATTACGGTCTGCCGCGTGCTCATTACTATCACCCGCAGCGGCACGAAGGGACGCTGCGCTGTCACTTCAGGCAGCGCGCGCATGACAATCCTTTCATCAACATTTCCCTGCAGGACATCACCGCGTGGGTGGATTTCACACGCGTGGCCGAAGCGGCCGTGGCGGCCGGCCTGGAGGTGACCGGGTTCGCGACGCAGGCGGCTTTCCTGCTGGGTACGGGCATCGAGACCCTGCTCGCCGCGGAGGCCGATCCCGTGCGGCACGCGCGGCTGGCCGGCGAGGCGCGCCGCCTGCTGCTGCCGGGGGAGATGGGCGAGTCCTTCAAGGTGATGGCGCTGGGAAAGGGTGTTGAAAGCCGGCTGAGCGGGTTCCTCCATCAGGACCTGCGCGATTCGCTCTGAAGATGAGACGGGCTGCCGCGCATTCGCGGGTTCACAAAGCGCTACCATATGGCGGTTAGTCCGTGAGCGAGAGGCGCCGTGTCCGACACCCTGAACACCGTCATGCTGGGCATCATCGAAGGCATCACGGAATTCCTGCCGGTCTCCAGCACGGGCCATCTGCTGATTGCCGAACAGTGGCTGGGCCGGCGCTCCGAACTCTTCAACGTCGCCATCCAGGCCGGCGCGATCCTTGCAATCGTGCTGATCTACTGGCGACGGCTCATGGCGCTGCTGACGCGCTTCGACGATCCGGCCAACCGCGACTATCTGTTCAAGCTGATCTGCGCGTTCGTCATCACGGCCGTGGGCGGCCTGCTGGCCACGCGCCTGGGATTCAAGCTGCCGGAGGAGGCCGTGCCGGTGGCTCTGGCCTTCCTCATCGGCGGCATTGCCATCCTGGTGATCGAGCGCTATCTCGCCGGTCGCCCGCAGGTCGCGGAGGTGACGTGGAACGTCGCCATCTGGGTGGGGGCATGTCAGATCCTCGCCGGCGTGTTCCCGGGCACCTCGCGCTCGGCGGCGACCATCTTCGCCGCCATGCTCGCGGGACTGACACTGCGTCCTGCCGCGACGGAATTCGCCTTCCTGGTGGGCATCCCCACGATGTTCGCCGCCACGGGCTACGAGTTCATGAAGGCGCGGCACGGCGCCGCGGGACCCGAGGACTGGAACGCGCTCGCGATCGGCTTCATCGTTTCCGGCATCGTGGCGTTCATTTCGGTGAAGTGGCTGCTGCGATACGTGCAGTCACACCGCTTCACGGTGTTTGCGTGGTACCGGATCATTCTCGGAGCCGTACTGCTCGGGCTCGTGCACGCCGGAATCGTCCACTGACAGCCCGGTCCGCACGCGAATGGATGTCAGCCGCTCGTTAAGCCGCTTGACCTGGCCTTGACCGCGCTGACCGCTGCAAGACGCCTGGTGCGCAACAGAGCGCCGATGGCCGGCCCGGGCAGTCCCGCACGTTCCTCGTCGGTCAGCGTGACAGCCGCCGCTGCGTCACGGGCGGTCCGCAGGTAATCCGCCTGGGGATAGGGTCGATCCTCGAGCCCGGTGCGGCCGCGCGCATCGGCTTCGCACACGAGCAGCAGCTCCGCGAACCGCTCCGGGCGGCGGAATGCGTCCGCAGTCTCGAACAACTTCAGGATGGTGTCGGCGCGCAGCTCGGCGGCACGGTGGATCACCGCATGATGACGCGCACCGAGCACGGCCAGTTCGCGATAACCGTTCGGCACCTTGAGCCGCTGGCACAGGGCTTCCACCAGCGGTACTCCGGCTTCCTCGTGACCGCGGTGGCCTGGCCACTGGGCCGGAGGAGTGCGGGCCTTGCCCAGATCGTGCAGCAACACAGCGAAGCGCACCGAAGTGGGTGAGTTGATCTTCGCGGCGTAGCGGATCGTGAGCATGACATGCACGCCCGTGTCGATTTCGGGATGCCACTTTTCCGGCTGAGGGACGCCATAGAGCGCGTCGATCTCGGGGAAGATCACGCGCAGGGCGCCGCAGGAGCGCAGAGTTTCGAAATACACATCGGGCCGGGATTCACCGAGCGCACGCTCGGTTTCCTGCCAGACCCGCTCGGGCACCAGCGCTTCGACCTCGCCTGCCTCCACCATTCGCCGCATCAGTGCCTGGGTCTCTGCCGCAATCGTGAATCCCAGTCCGGCGAAGCGCGCCGCAAAGCGCGCCACGCGCAGGATGCGCACCGGGTCTTCCACGAAAGCGTCGGACACGTGCCGGAGGACCCGGCCCTGCAGATCACGCTGGCCGCCGTACGGGTCGATCAGTTCACCGCTCGCCGACTGCGCCATGGCATTGATGGTCAGGTCGCGGCGCTTCAGATCCTGCTCGAGAGTGACCTCGGGCGAGAATTGAGTGGTGAAGCCCCGGTAACCGGGCGCGACCTTGCGTTCGAGCCGCGCCAGGGCGTACTCCTCGCGCGTTTCCGGATGCAGGAATACCGGGAATTCCCGGCCCACCGGCAGGTATCCCTGCTGCTCCAGCTCCTCGGGGCGGGCGCCCACGACGACCCAGTCGCGGTCACGCTCGGGCAGACCGAGCAGCCGGTCCCGAACCGGCCCGCCAACCAAGTAGACTTCCATCGCCTCATGGTAACCGAGAGCCGCCACTCCTACCTCCGGGCCCCGTTCCCCCGGGCCTTGCTCACGCGGATCCTGTTGGCCACCGCGCTGTGCGCAGCGCTTTCCGGCTGCGGGACGCTTTACGTCGCGCAGGCTGCGCGCGGCCAGTGGCAGGTGCTGCGCGAGCGCCGCCCCATCGGTGCCGTGGTGGCAGACCCGCATACGCCCGCGACCCTTCGGAACAGGTTGGAAGATGTGCTGGCCGCACGGGACTTCGCGGTGACCGAGCTGCATCTGCCGGACAATCGCAGCTACCGGACCTATGCGGAGGTCAAACGGCCGTACGTCGTGTGGAACGTGGTTGCCACGCCGGAATTCTCGGTCGAGCCACGTCACTGGTGCTTCCCTGTAGCCGGCTGCGTCGCCTACCGGGGTTACTTCAGCGAGAAGAAGGCCCGCGCCTTTGCGGCCGGACTGTCCCGAAAGGGGCTGGATGTCACGGTGGGAGGTGTGCCGGCCTATTCCACCCTGGGGAAGTTCGCCGATCCCGTGCTCAGCACCATGATGACTTATGGCGACACCGAGCTCGTGGCCATCATCTTCCACGAGCTCGCGCACCAGCTCCTGTACGTGAAGGATGACACTGAATTCAACGAGGCCTTCGCAACGGCGGTGGAGGATGCCGGACTGGAGCGCTGGCTGGATTCACGCGGCCAGGCCGACCGGATGGACGACTACCGGCGTGAGGATGAGCGGGACAGGTCGTTCATCGAGTTGTTTTCGGCCGCCCGGACCCGCCTGCGGGAGCTGTATGCCTCGGGGCTGGCGCCGGTGGACATGCGGCGCGACAAGGCCGCGATCCTTGCGCAGTTGACTGCCGACACTCGCGAACTGCAGCGCAGGGAGGGTGTCGACTACTACGGGGCGTGGCTGCGGGAAGGACTCAACAACGCCCACCTGGCATCCGTGGCGACGTACTACCAGTGCGTGCCGGGGTTCGAGCGGCTGCTGGCCGAGCAGGGTGGCGACCTGCGGAAGTTCTATGCGGCGGCCCGCGAGCTCGGGGATCTGCCGAAGGCGCAACGTCACGCGCGGCTGTGCGAGTCGCGACCGGCCCGGCAATCGGACGACTCAGCGCAGCGGGATCAGGACGATCGTGTTGCCGCGACGCACTTCGAGTACCAGCACTCCGGCTGACTTCGCGCGCTCGCGCAGCTGCTGCACCGAGCCTACCTTGCCCCGGTTCGCGCCGACGATCACGTCGTTGTTGCGCAGTCCGACCTGAGCTGCGGGGCTGCCGGGCTCGACAGCGCGCACCAGCGCGCCACCGGAGTCGGGCGCATCGCCGAGCGTCGCACCTTCGAACGATCGATGGATGATGTCCGGCGTGCCGGCCTGCGGCGTGCTGCTGTCCGCTATCACCGCCATGACACGCAGTGGCTTGCCGTCACGCACCAGTCCGATCTCGACCTTGTCACCCACGCGCATCAGGCCGATGGCATTGCGCAGCTCGCCGTTGGATTTCACGGCCTGGCCGTTCACGGACGTGATGACATCGCCCGTATGGATGCCAGCCTTCTCGGCCGGAGATCCGTCCACCACCTGCGACACCAGAGCGCCCTGCGCATTGGCGAGTCCAAGCGACTGCGCGATGTCCGGGGTCACCGTGTACATGCTCACGCCGAGCAGGCCACGTTTCACCGAGCCGAACTTGATGAGCTGGTCCATCACGCTGTGCGCCATGTTCACCGGGATGGCGAAGCCGATGCCGATGTTGCCGCCGCTGCGGGAGAGGATCGCGGTGTTGATGCCGATCAGCTCGCCACGCAGGTTGACCAGGGCGCCGCCGGAGTTGCCGGGGTTGATGGACGCATCCGTCTGGATGAAGTCCTCGTAGCCGTCGGGGTTGATTCCGGAGCGTGACAGGCCGCTGATGATGCCGGAGGTCACGGTGTGCTGCAGTCCGAAGGGATTGCCGATGGCCACGACGAAATCCCCTACCTCCACCTTGGCCGAATCGCCCAGGGAGATCTGCACCAGACCGTCGGTCTTGACCTTCAGCACCGCGACATCCGAGGGCTCATCGCTGCCCACGACGTCGGCCTTCAGATCGCGCCCGTCCTGCAGCGTGACGGTGATCTCGCTCGCGTTCTCGACCACGTGCGCGTTCGTGACGATGTAACCGTTCTTCGCATCGAAGATGACGCCCGAACCGGCACTCTGGAACGGCCGCTCGCGCGGACCGGAGTCCTGCGGAACATCGAAGAAGCGGCGGAAAAACGGATCGTCCAGAAGGGGATTCTGCGGGCCCTTCTCGCGGATGGTGCCGCGGGTGGCGATATTCACGATGGCGGGGGAGACCCGCTTGATCATCGGCGACAGCGAAGGCACCGGCGTGTCGCCGACGGCGGCCGGCATCGCCGCGCGCGTGGGCTCCACCGCGGCAAATGCAAGCAGCAGGACAGCGGCCAGTGCAACGGGATTCATGGGGGACCTGCGCCGGGGGAAAATGCCGTGCGGAGCTCGGATTCTAGCGCGCAGCGGCGCGTGGAGACGAAAAAGAGTGTGCGGCGGCGCGGGTACTCCGCGCCGCCGCCGGGAGGGCCGCTCAACGGGTGATCAGTTCACGTCGACCGAAATCCGCCGCGGCTGAACCTGCGGCTGCTTCGGGATGATCACCTCCAGCACGCCGTTGGTCTGCTTGGCCTTGATCGAGTCGGTGTTCGCTCCCTCGGGCAAAGTGAAGCGCCGCAGGAACGTGCCGGTCACGCGCTCGACACGCTCGAAGCCGTTCTCGGTGTCACGCTTCTCCGAGCGACGCTCGCCGCGTACGGTCAACACGCCGTTCTCGGCTGTGATATCGATATCCTTGGGCTCGACGCCAGGTACATCCGCGAGCACCACGAACCGGTCTTTCTCTTCGTGAATGTCAACGCGCGGCACCCACGCGACGCTGGACGCGGATGAGGCTTCGGGCGAATTCAACGTGTCGCCGAAAATCTGGTCGAGCGACTGGTGCAGGCGATTCACGAGCGACCAGGGCTCGTAGCGGACGATGGTCATGTCAGTTTCTCCTTCAGGTGTTGGGGCGCATGGGGCGCGGCTGAAGCCGATCTGCGGTCGGTCCGGGAGCTTTCAAGAGTGCGGGGTGGAAAGTTGTCGGGCGAGACGATCGGGCCGCCGCGGGCGCCCTCCCCAAGTACTTCCGCAAGCCCCTGGCGCGGCCCGCGCCGTGGCCTGGGGAGATTCTGTGCACAACCTGTGCGTCACCTGGGCACACAATATCTTGCGGTCGCCCTGTCGCCCGTGGCCGTGGACCATAGCCTGAAAATGACGCGACTATTACTGCGGAAAATATCGTAAGTATATGAATTATAAATGTAATACAAGCATGCAGGATTCTTGTCATAAGCCTTGACGACACCGGACCGCGTAATTAGTCTTTCGACCCCGACACAAGATCTTGTGTTCGCGCAATGCGACCCAAGATTCAAATCGGGGAGGTTCAGGGGGTCCGCTCGCGGGCGCCGCAGCCCCATTTTCCGGGGTTCGCGGCCGTCTCACGCGCTTCGCCGGCGATGCGTCGGCTCCCTGCGATCCGTTGCAGGGGCGTACAACACTCGGAGCGCCGCGGATTCATGAATACCGTCGTGAAGATCGAACCCAGGGATATCGACGCCATCGCCTTCCAGGAGGCCTCCCTCGATATCTGGGACAAGAAGTACCGCCTGACGGCGAAAGATGGTTCACCCATCGACCGGACCATGGACGACACGTACAAGCGCGTGGCGCGCGCGCTGGCGGATGTCGAGCTGCCCGACGTGCGCGAGCAGTGGTACGAGCACTTCCTCTGGGCGTTGCGCCGGGGTGCGATCCCCGCGGGTCGCGTCACTTCCAATGCCGGCGCTCTGGAGCACAAGCCGGCCACCTCGACGATCAACTGCACGGTGTCCGGCACGATCCGGGACTCCATGGACGACATCCTGAAGAAGGTCCATGAAGCCGGACTGACTCTCAAGAGCGGCTGTGGCATCGGCTACGAGTTTTCCACGCTGCGGCCGCGGGGCGCGTATGTGTCGGGTGCCGGCGCCTATACCTCGGGCCCGCTGTCGTTCATGGATATCTACGACAAGATGTGCTTCACCGTGTCCTCTGCGGGCGGCCGCCGCGGCGCGCAGATGGGCACCTTCGACGTCGGTCATCCGGATTCGATGGAGTTCGTGCGCTCCAAGCGCGAGAACGGCCGGTTGCGCCAGTTCAATCTGTCGCTGCTGGTCACGGACGATTTCATGCAGGCCGTGCGCGAGGACCGCGACTGGCAGCTCGCCTTCCCGCTGTCGCGCAGCGAGTATGAGGCCGAGAAGCCCGATCTCAACGACAGCACCAGGTACTTGTGGCGCGAGTGGCCCGTCCACGAGAACTACGTCGTCAACGACGAAGGGCTGGTGGCGTGCAAGATCTACCGCAAGCTGCCGGCGCGCCGCATGTGGGACGTCATCATGTCGTCCACCTACGATTTCGCCGAGCCGGGCTTCATCCTCATCGACCGCGTCAATGAGATGAACAACAACTGGTGGTGCGAGAACATCCGTGCCACCAATCCCTGCGGCGAGCAGCCGTTGCCGCCGTACGGTTCCTGCCTGCTCGGCTCGGTCAACCTGACCCGCTTCGTCAAGAATCCGTTCACCGAGTTCGCCGAATTCGACTGGGCCGAGTACCGCGAAGTCGTCAAGGCGTTCACCCGGATGCTCGACAACGTCGTCGAGGTCAACGGCCTGCCGCTCGAGCGGCAGCGCGAGGAGATCCTGCGCAAGCGTCGCCACGGCATGGGCTTCCTCGGTCTGGGCAGCACGTTCGCGCTGCTCGGCATGAAGTACGGCTCTCCCGAGTCGGTCAAGTTCACCGAGGACGTGTCACGCGAGATGGCGGTGGCGGGCTGGGAAGCCGCGCTGGAACTGGCTCGTGAGAAGGGGCCGGCACCGATCATGAACGAAGAGTTCACGGTCACGAAGGAAATGCTGCGCAAGCGGCCGGAGATGGCGCGCGATGGCTGGAAGCCGGGCGCGCGGATCGCGGGCCGGCTGCTGCATGCCAAGTACAGCCGCTACATGCAGCGGATCGCCGAAGTGGCCCCGCAGCTCGTGCACGAGCTGGCGGAAGTCGGTGCGCGCTTCACGCACCATACTTCCATTGCACCGACCGGCACGATCTCCCTGTCGCTGGCCAACAATGCCTCGAACGGAATCGAACCCTCGTTCGCGCATCACTATTTCCGCAACGTCATCCGCCAGGGGCGCAAGACGAAGGAAAAAGTGGACGTGTTCTCCTTCGAGCTGCTGGCCTATCGGCAGATCGTCAATGCGAATGCCATGCCGGGCTCGAACAATGCGAACGAGAAGCTGCCCGACTACTTCACCAGCGCCGAGGATGTGACCCCGCGCCAGCACGTGGAGATCCAGGCGGCGGCGCAGCGCTGGGTGGATTCCTCCATCTCCAAGACGGCCAACGTGCCCACCGACTACAAGTACGAGAATTTCAAGGACATCTACCTGTACGCGCACGAGAAGGGACTGAAGGGTTGCACCACCTTCCGCTTCAACCCCGAGGCCTTCCAGGGCGTGCTCGTGAAGGAAGAGGACCTGAAGAACACCACCTACGTGTTCACCCTCGAGGATGGCAGCGAGATCGAGGTGAAGGGCGACGAGGAGATCGAGTACGACGGCGAGAAGCACACTGCCGCGAACCTGTTCGATGCGATCAAGGAAGGCTACTACGGCAAGCTCTAGCGCAATGGTGACGCCCATGAAGATCGACAAGCGAATCGTCAAGTACCGGGTACGCAAGCCCGAAGAGAAGACCGCCGATGTCCGGCCCGCTCCGGCCGCCGACGCCGAGCTCGCGCACCACAAGAACGGCATGACCGCGAAGGTCATCCGGATGCACGAGAAGCTCGAGCGTCCGGAAGTGCTCATCGGCTCGACCTACAAGATCAAGACACCGGTGTCCGATCACGCGATGTACGTGACGATCAACGACATCGTGCTGAACGAAGGCACCGAGTACGAACAGCGCCGGCCCTTCGAGGTGTTCATCAACTCGAAGAACCTGGACCACTTCCAGTGGATCGTGGCGCTGACGCGCATCATCTCCGCAGTGTTCCGCAAGGGCGGAGATGTGACGTTCCTGGTCGAGGAGCTCAAGGCGGTGTTCGATCCGCGCGGCGGCTACTGGCAGCCCGGCGGCAAGTTCATGCCTTCGATCATCGCCGAACTCGGCTATGTCATCGAGAAGCACCTGCAGACCATCGGTCTGCTGCGCAAGCCCCAGCTCGACGAGCACCAGCAGAAGCTGGTCGACGAGAAGCGCGCCGAGTTCGAGGCACGCGCGCGCCAGACCGATGCGTTCGCCAAATCGCACTTTCCGGAAGGCGCGCAGCTGTGTTCCAAGTGCTCTACCGCGGCGGTAGTGATGATGGACGGGTGCATGACGTGCCTGAACTGCGGCGACTCGAAGTGCGGCTGAGCGCGGACGTCCGCGCCAGCGCGACCGGGAGAATTCGGAGCTGACCGTGTGAGTTCGCGCGAAGGTTGCGCGTGAGGCTGTCAGGTCCGCCTGAACGCCTTGTGTGTCAGGACTGACAGGCTCAGGCGAGCCCTTCAGAAGGCGAGGACGAAAGTCTTCGCCTTTTTTCTTGCGCCACCCGTTTTGGTAGCGAGTGGCTGCTTTCAGCAGTCGTGCGCTACCTTTGGCAGTCAGGGGGCCGGGGTACGTGCGAGGGGCTTCTAGCCAGGGGCGGTCTGTGCGTAAATACGTGCCCGTCACGGTCACGACGAGTGACAGTCCGCCGCCATGAAGTTCCTCTTCCGCTGTCTGATCCTCGCGGGTGCGGCTTTCGGCACGATGGCCGCGGTGAGTGCCGACACCGCCGGCTTCGTGCGCATCACTCCGGATGCGATCCAGTGGCGAGACGTGCCTGACGGCAAGGGCGTGCAGGTTGCACTGCTCGAGGGTGATGACTCCAAACCCGGCCTGTACGTGATGCGGGCGAAGTTTCCGCCGCACATCATGGACCGGCCGCATTGGCATCCGAACGCGCGCTATGTGACGGTGCTGCAGGGCACGTGGTACGCCGGTACGGGCGATCGCTTCGATCTGCAGAAGGCGATACCGATGCCACCGGGCAGCTTCATGATGCATCCGGCGCGGGCACCGCACTGGGACGGATCGGCGACGGATGAGACGGTCATCGTGCAGATCGTCGGCTACGGGCCCGGGAAGACCACGCTGGTCGATCCGAAGCAACCCATGTGGCTCGAGGTGCCTCACCCGAAGTGAAGTGGCGCCGGGCGCGAGCGAATCGCGCACCGGCGATTGAACACCCGCCTGCGTTGCGTGCGTGCGGGGTGCGTGCGTCGGGTGCGCCGCGGCAGCGGTGCGCACGCAAAAAAAACCCCGCTGGCGGCGGGGTTTATCGGTCGCTTGCTTGTGTGTGGAGGAGTGTCTTCTAGTTGTTGTCCGAGACACGGTATCCGGTACGTGCAATCCCGCCGTAGCCGAATCCATGTTTTTTCTTTGAATCCCTAGCGCTTTTCCTTACCCGGGCCCGTGGCCCCTGATGGTGTATATGAAGCAACGCGCGTGCCAGTCCCGCGCGCCGGGCCGCCCAGATGACATGTTGCATCTGGGACGTGGTTCAAGTGTGACGTACTGCGCGTTATGCGACCGTTTCGGGCCTGCGGCAGGACCGTCGAAGGGCAGCCGTGGGAGGCGGATGGCACCCGCGGGGCCGCCGACTGTCAAGATCTTCGACGCTTTCGGGGGCGTGGCCGGGTCCGGCGCTGCCTGCGTGGGGACAACTCGTTGAATGGACGCTGGTATTTGCTTTCGACCGGGGTGTAAATGAACTCGACATGGCATGGGAGAGCGCGATTGCGGCGCTTTGGTCTGACGCTGTGGGTGTTGTCGCTGCTGCTGGCCGCCACGGATCTCTACGCCGCCGAGGATCTGATGCCGCGCCCGCCGGAACTGGAGCGCGATGTCCAGTTCTGGGTACGCGTCTACAGCGAGGTAGACACGAACTCGGGATTCCTGCACGACGAACGCAATCTCGGCGTCGTCTACGAGACGCTGCACTTCGCACCGAACACCCCACCGCGCGAGCGCGAGAAGATCCTCGACCAGGACCGCAGCCACTATGCGGCCGCGCTGCGCCGGATCGCCGCATCGCACGGCGAACCGCTGTCGGAGGAAGACCAGCACATCAAGGACATGTGGGGCGAGGAGGGCACGCCGGCCCGATTGTTGGAAGCCACGGACGAGATTCGCTTCCAGCTCGGACAATCGGACCGCTTCAGGGCGGGCCTTGTGCGCTCGGGCGCATGGGAAACGCACATCGCAGAGACGCTGGCCAACCTGGGCCTGCCCGCTGAACTGGCGGTTCTGCCGCATGTGGAATCCTCCTTCAACCCCGCGGCCTACTCCAAAGTGGGAGCCGCCGGACTGTGGCAGTTCATGCGCTCCACCGGCCGCCGCTACATGCGCATCGACAGCGCCGTGGACGACCGGCTCGACCCTTTCCGCGCCACTGAGGCGGCCGCGCAGCTGCTGGCCTACAACTATCGCCTGCTCGGCACCTGGCCGCTTGCGCTCACCGCCTACAACCACGGCGCGGAAGGTGTGCGGCGTGCGAAAGAGACGCTCGGCACCGACGACATCGTCAAGATCGTGCGCAACTACAAAGGCCGCACTTTCGGTTTCGCTTCGCGCAACTTCTATGTGTCGTTCCTCGCCGCGCTGCAAATCGATCGCAACCCTGAGAAGTACTTCGGCAACGTGGAACGGGCCAGTGAGGCGCGCTTCCAGGAAGTGACCGTACCGGCGTTCGTGCCCATCGGTTCGCTCGAGCGCGCCTTGAAGATCGACAGGCAGAGGCTGCGGGATCTGAATCCGGCGCTGTTGCGCTCGGTCTGGGACGGACAGCGGCACGTGCCCAAGGCGTATCACCTCAGGCTGCCGATCGACGGTCCCAGGTGGACGAGCGACGAGCTGGCGCTGCGGCTGGCGCCGAACGAACTCTACGCGGGTCAGCCCGAACCGCGCCGCTACCGCGTGCGTGAGGGCGACACGATCGCGAGCATTGCCGAAGCGAACGGCGTAACCGCCGAGACGCTGGCGCGCCTGAATCGCCTGCGCACCAGCGCCAGGCTCAAACCAGGCAGGAGCCTCAGTCTGCCGGGTGTCACCCAGCCGGCGCTCGTCGCCGCGAGCAGCATCCGGAGCGGATCGACGGCTGTGGCGTCCACGACCGGCTCGTCCTCGGCGGGCACTTCCACCGGCCGCAACGTCAAGGTGGACACGGGTCGAAGCGCGACTGGCACCGCGGGCGCCGGGACCG
>Ga0335070_10001722_pt1 | contig 25381 bp, 28 predicted proteins | sample Lox_Sample_13_FD_206722 | JGI IMG/M metagenome (GOLD analysis project Ga0335070, IMG submission 206722) | Soil microbial communities from Loxahatchee National Wildlife Refuge, Florida, United States - Lox_Sample_1.3 | ecosystem: Environmental > Terrestrial > Soil > Wetlands | place: USA...
GAGGAGCTCCTACCGCTCGAGGTCGTGCTGGCGCGCCGGCTCAACCAGTATATCTACGAAAAGTGGGAATATGACGGCAAGACGCAAATTACGCTCGAGGACGGCGAAATCGTGTCGGTTGTCGCCAGCTTTCAGAACGCGCCCGGCATCAAACTAGAGGAGCGAGTGAAAGCCTGGCTGGAGAACGAACCGCTCGCCAAGCCGCTAGAGAACGTCGAGCTGCACATCAACCCGGCAGGCGACTGGCAGCAGGGCGGCTTTGACGCAGACGCCGGTCTGACCGGCCGCAAACTGATTGTCGACAACTACGGCCCGCGCATCCCAATCGGTGGCGGCGCGTTCAGCGGCAAGGACCCAAGCAAAGTCGACCGCTCGGCCGCCTACGCCGCGCGCAAAGTCGCGATTGACTACCTCAAGAAAGAAAACGCCAAGGAAGTCTATGTCTACCTGGCATACGCCATCGGCCACGACCAGCCGCTCGAGGCCACCGTGGTCGTCGACGGGCGCGAGAAGCGAGTCGAGGGCTATGACTTGTCGCCAAACGGCATCATCAAGCTACTCGATCTGAAACGCCCCGTCTACGAGCCAACCGCTCGCTATGGTCATTTCGGACACGGCGAATTTACGTGGGAAAGATAGGCATCGAAAGCGTGGGGATGTGATTAGCCGCGCGGAATTGTCCGCGCGGCGTTGACCTCCTTAGATGTGTCATAGCGGTCAGATATAGCATTCGTATTGCCGTTTGCGGCAATGATGTCCCTGATCGCAGCCGGCGCATTCGCAACTGCAACCCCATTGCCTGTCCGAATCTCGCAACCGCATAATGCTCAACTGGTCGAAAGAAATGAAATCCCGTGACTTCAATCGTGGCTTGACGTCCATTATAAAGCGTGTACGTAACAGCTCATCACCAGCTTGGGCATTGGTGACAAACATGTCTTCGTAGTCGATAGTGACCGTTTTGTTCTTGTATTGAACTCGATAAATCCCTAGCGGTCCATGGGGCAACGAATTTACCACCTTTCAAATCAATCGCCGAGGCCGCAAGGTGCAACCCACTCATAAATTATAAAAAGTATTACATCTAGACTTTGTAAAATACATAACTTTTCTCGCACGTACACATCTTGAACTTTGATTATGCTAATGTTATTGTTACTATGAACGAAATTAAAATGAACAGGATTAGGTATGACCAATAAAAAAGTAGCGTCAAGGTCCCGGTCAAAACGCTCAATAACAAAAAGAGCCATAAAAAGCTCCAAGCATCCGCTCCACAAAAGGATTCTCAAAAACCCGTTGAATAGATTATTCGCAGGCGTTACGGTCATCGCGGTGGCTACCGGGGTCGGTATTTTGGCAAACGTCTTCAGTACCGCCCAAATCAGCGTGGCCGCAGACAACAGCGTGACCGTCGAAGCCGAAAATATAACCTTTAACCCTACAAATGCCGTTTCGATTTTTAACGATCCTAGTGCATCGGCCGGCAGGGCGGTGAAGATAAACGACATCGCGACCGTTTCGGCAACTACCACCACTAGTACCGTGAAAGAACTTTCTGTTACCGCAAAAGGCGGCCAATGTGAAGGCGCGCCCATTATGGAGGTAAAGGTCGATGGCGACCTGCTCGGCACGACACCTGTCACCTCGGTTGTATGGAAAAAATACACGTATCCCGTGATATTGAAGGCCGGTAGCCACGATTTAGAAATTGACTTCACCAATCCACATTCACAAGTATTTTCATTTTTCTTCTTCAGATGGACGATATGCGAACGTGCGCTCAATCTAGATAAAGTTGTATATGACGACCCGACAGTGACGCCATCGCCCAGCACGACACCTTCGCCATCCACATCACCGACTTCGACACCAACGACTTCAACGACTCCAACACCAACCACTTCATCGACACCTACTCCAACAACGACACCTTCGCCCGTTATCAAACCTGGGGCCCGAATGGTAGGCCTCGGTGATTCATACAGCTCGGGAGCGGGGGCCGATCGCACCCCGAGCAACGAAGCCGTTAACGTTGCCGTGTACGATCCAACATCTGTAACCAGAACAGATTCGTGCTCCAGGAGTACTCTCAATGCACACTATCTGCTGGCGCGGAATCTCGGCCTGACACTGACCGATGCCAGCTGTGCAGGTGCTACGACTGCAAACATATTGACCACCCCCCTCTTTGGTGAACCAAAGCAAATCGACAAAGTCACCAGCGATACAGCCCTCGTCGCACTACTCATCGGTGGCAACGACGCCAAGGCGCTCAACCTTGTGCCTTGTGTTATACGCATCGAATGCCTAGCCACGAATATCAATGTGCGAAATGCCTATGCTGGCATCGCGACGCTCCCTCAGAAAATCGTGAACGTCATCAGCGCAGTCAGACAAAAAGCTCCCAACGCAGAAATCCTTGTCACCGGCTATCCGCTCATCTTTCCAGCTCCTGGCCAGTCCAGAGGTATCTGCACCTGGCTATCTGCCAACGAACAGACGGTTGCGTATAACATGCAGGTTGCCCTGAACAATGCCATCAAAAATAGTGTCGCAACAGCCGGAGGCAACGTCAAATACGCTGACCCGCTCGCTGCCGACTCACCGTTCATGCAGACCGATAACGGCGTTGGCCGCGACGCATGCTCGACCAACCTGAACCGATGGATTAACGGCCCTAACGACGGCTCTGCGGGCGCGTTTCACCCCAATATTTTGGGCCAGCAATATTACGAACAAATTCTCAAAGCGGCTCTGTAAAGAGGGAAGGGGTACGGGTAAACAACATGGTATCAATTTCACGAAAACCGCAAAAGCAAAGCTTCGACTTCCTGGGCGTTAGCCTAGCTGTAGTAGCGCTGTTCGCTATTGTAATAGTCGGATACGCGGTTTATGTAGATCTATGTACAGGCAACGTCATCTCGACGACATCAAGCGGCAGCGTCACCTACAAGGCTCCGACACAAGAGCAACTCCAGCAACTGCAAGAAATCTCTAAATCGTTTTAAACAAAAAACAGCGCACCGGAATGCGTAGTGCACTGTTTCCGATGCGCGTCTAGCTCTTATTGATACTGACCGGCGGCGGGGATATTCGTTCGCTGTTATGAAAAACCGTGTAATTTTCGTTGAGCTGCATCGTCAGCAATTCGTGCTTGCCAGTTATTTCGATAAAACTGGCGAGTCGTTTGTGATACTTCGGATGCCGATTAAACCATACCAGGAAGCTCTGCCTATTGAACCTCCACTTGCGTGACGGCAGGCCGGCGGTCTCACCAATTTCTCCCTCGCGACAGGCAACACGCATTATGCCGATTGCGTCCAGAACCTTAATCTTCCCAGCGATACGCCTGAACTGGAATACGGCGCTCATGATTGCAAAGGATTGCTTAACGGGACTAATCAGTATGGACCGGTTTTTCGTGATTACCTGCAAATTCTCCGCGTCGTTCCGATCAATCACTGTCTGGATTTCCGCGAGCCGTTTAGTTTGCATCGCCCGCAGTTCAGCAATCTTGGCATCGTACTTCTGGATTGTCTCGTTATGAATCAATTGCAGACGGAACCGATTCTGAGCGGGTTCGTCTAGGTGTTTGACCCCGGACGGCGAATATATCGACACGTCGCGGGCGCCATCGAGCTGACAGTCAAACAGCCTCCCGCTCTGCGGCCACTGGTCGCGGAGCTTTTACTTTTTACAAAACCAGCCACGGCGGCCGGGGACTTTTATTTTCTCAAGTTCAAAACTGTTATTGTCAATTGAAGAACTGCCGCAAATATAGCCCATAATAAATACGGAATATTGACGTAAGCAATCCAAGGCGCGTAAGGCAAAACGGTGATTAATGCCCAAATCAGTGTGCCAACCACCAACAGCACGTCGGCAGCGGCAAGCAAGTTGTTACGCAGGCCAAACTGAATCGGCGAAAAGGCAAAGTTAAAAACGAGATTCAAAGCGAATGGCACAACCAGCACCCACGGAACTTTCCGAGTCAATGCCAGGATAAATACGGTGCCAAAAGACACTGCAATTATCGCGTAAAGCACGCTCCACACGGGCCCAAAAAGCCAGTTCGGCGGCGCCCACGAAGGTTTCTTCAATGTTTGGTACCAGCTATACGCCTGATTCATAAGTTACAGTTGTCCTCCAGTAGTGAACACTATAGATAACCCCCCTAAATAAAACTGTTAAGTATGCCACAAAGCTTTAATTGTTATTTGTATTATCTTAAAAAACATGCTATAAATAAGTCAGACTGCATCGACCGATCAGTCCATGTCTAGTGAAGGAATTCGTCATGAAACTTTCCAACAAGATATGTGCCGCATTCGTCGCCTTTTTGGTAGCGATTGCAGCCCTCGTACTTTTGCAACTGCACGGCACGCTGCCCGTGAACCCTTACGATAGAGACTCCGGCGACGCGTACGACTGGGGATACAACGTCATACGGTTGCTATTCGCCGGCCTTTTCGTACTGTGCTTAGGCTACCTCATCTGGGACAACCGGCCCGCAGAGATTCACCAAGCGCGACAACAAAAACTGCGCGTGGCACCAAAGCAGGCAGATTTCATTTTCCCCGAAAGCCTAATGCAACTGCCTACAATGGAAACTTCTCAGGCTTAAGAAGCCAGTATCGCCGAAATGGACCCATGCAATACATGGACCATTTCGGCGATTTTCATTTCAAGTATTCTTGAGCCTACATTAGCATGAGCAGCTTAGCCCGCTCATGCTTGCGACAGACCGGCCAATTTAAGCAAATTAATAGGGTCAAAAGAAAGAGCCCCGCAAGCGAGGCTCTGACGAGGAAGCATGTGAACCCTCCTCACATAATCGTTTGGCAATTATATATACAATTTTTTGCGTATTTTTCAACGCCGACGGGGTAACGACAAATCATACCGGGACTTCAAAAAGCATACCAGCCTGATCATCCCATTGCCGAAGCGCAAAAAACTAGAATAAATCGTAAGTTTCCAGATAAAACAGCATCTGGTAAGCCTCGAACGACTCCTGCCGTTCGGCCACGTCGCCAAATTGCGATTCATGCACCGCTAGCGCGGCCAATTTCTGCTGAGTTGGTACGGGGATACGCAACTGGCCCCGATGGTTATGATTCAGCGCCAGTATCGGTACGTGTACATCATCGAAAGCCAACCGTATTTGCGCATCGATTGCGGCATAGTGCGCGGCAACGTGATCATCGTGACCACAATAGCCGTTCAGGCCCAGCGTTGCGATTGCTTTGATGTTTTCGTGCCGCACGGTGTCCATTATTCGGTCGGTGAGTTTTGTTCTATGTTCGGTATCTTGCAGCTGCCCGTCCGGCAGTCCGAGGTGATATGCCTTGATGCCCAGCTGCGATAGGGCGCGTTCTGATTCTCGGCGGCGAATACTTCCTAGATCTGCGTCACGGTCAACAAAGTGACCTCCGTGCAAAATCTTTGGTGCTAGCCTCGCCATCAGTGGCAACGATTGCGTAACCGCTACGCGCGTACGTCAACAGTCCGACATGGTGCATTTCAGCATCGTCCGGGTGCGAAACGACAGAGAGAATTGATGATTCGCGGAGTGATAATTGTAAGTTTTTCATATGATGATCCTTTACGAGTTAGTTGCTATATCTAAATGCGGCCGAATAATTCGGTTATTAACAATAGCAACAACAGGAACGTATATGTATCATGAGTTTATTATTACATAGCTGCCGGCGGGGTACAAATGAAAAAACGAAATGTCTACCGATCCGCTAACGGCCAGCACCTGGGCTTGTCGCCTTTTCATTTCAGGGTCCGCAACAGTTCTTCGCCATTCTGGTATGATAGCTTCATGGCTACACTGCTACTGGTTATAGGCGCATTTATCATCGCCACTAATCTCGTCAACTTTCTTTTGACGCGCAGCAAATACACGGGATCTTTCCGCAGGTACGTTTGTCCACAATTGTCGACCATGCTGTAAAGGGGCAGCCGTGGAAAGCGGCACTGCGACACATAAACCAAAAATCTATCGATTACGTCATCTGCGACAAAGACACGTTGCGAATTAACTATGTCGTCGAACTGGACGACTGGACTCATGGCCGTCCGGACCGAGCAGGGCGTGACGGCGAAGTCGAGCGCATATTAGCAGAAGCAGGCGTACCCTCATTCGCTTCGGCGACAACGCCCTCTCGCTATCTAACGAGGTAATCACCCGGCAAATTGTGGGCTAAAAAATCAATAGAAATTACCTATGTGCCTAAAAAAATTTACTCAATTGCCGGTGATACCGACGGGCTGGTCTGGCTGGCGCAATATTCTGACGGGGATCCGATCCCGTATTGCGACGAGCATCGAGTTAGACTTATAAGAACATGTTACGGTCAAACGATGTCCGAGCAGCTACGTTGTCCAAAGAATAACGAATTTTTCCCTTCAAAATACGCCCGCAGTCTAAGCAGACCTGGCGCGGCAGGAGATATTCGATACGGACAAGGGTGTTCAATTGATGGCGCAGGCCGGCAAAAAATGTTCAACTCTTTGTTGAGCCGCCATCAAAACGGCTAGGCTTCGACAAAAACACGAAGGACCAGCATCCAAATGGTCTATTTACTGTAGTTACTGCGACATTTAGGGATTCGTCGACAACCATATCTGACGCAAAGCCCGTAGGCTAGGGGTATAGGTTGTTGACTTTTCGCGCCCATTTGTTATACTTTTAACAGCATTACACTAAAGACAGTAGCCGTCCCTAGGACTTAATCCGCTACCGAGGCGTAAAACTACCACCATTGTTTTATTCCACCAAGGTCTTAGGTCATGCGAGAATCTGAGACCTTTTATAATTCAGGCTTACTCAATCGGCGAGTTACGTCGTTGACGGCTCCAGTGCTCGATAGCAGTATGCTATACAGCTATCTTGTGCGCTCCACCGTCGCCTCGCACCTCATCCAATTGCGCTAACCCTGGACGTCTCTACTTGCAAACCTAGATGGTGATGCGATCATTAACAACTCGGATCGAACAAAATTAACCAGAAAGGAATTCTATGGCGATTTCAAAAGCTAAGAAGAACGATTTGGTTGCTGAAGTTTCTAACTTGCTCGCAAGCTCAAAGCTCACCGTATTCGCAAGCTACAACGGCCTCAGCGTCGCAGACCTACAAAAACTGCGCCGAGAGGCTCGCGAAACCGGCGTATCGATCAAGGTGGTCAAAAACCGCCTGGTCCGCGTGGCAATGAGCATGAACGACACTTACAAAAACACCGACACCTCACTCCTGACCGGCCAGCTGCTGTACGCAGTTAGTGCCGAGGACGAAGTCAGTCCTGCCAAGGTACTCGACGGTTTTGCAAAAACGCATCCTGCATTGCAATTCGTCGGTGCATTCGGCATGGAAGGCGAAGTGATCGACGCTGCCGGCGTAAAAGCTCTGGCTGGTCTGCCGACCAAGAACGAGCTCATCGGCCAAGTCGTCGCTCAACTGCTGTCACCGGTACACGATGTCACCAACGCGCTGTCTGGCAACCTGCACGCACTGTTGGACGGTGTCGAAGCGAAAGCTGCTGCTTAACTTCAAGCAACCTACTACATTAACTGAATTACAAAGGAGTCTACTATCATGGCAGACGTTAAAAAACTTGCTGAGGAACTGACTAAACTGACGGTTCTGGAAGTCAACGAACTGAAAACTGTACTAAAAGATGAATACGGTATCGAACCTGCAGCAGCTGCTGTCGCTGTCGCTGCCGGTCCTGCTGCCGAAGCTGGTCCTGCCGAAGAAGCAAAGAGCGAATTCACTGTGAAACTGGCTGACGCCGGCGCACAGAAAGTCGCTGTGATCAAGGCCGTCAAAGAAATCACCGGCCTGGGCCTGGGTGAAGCGAAAGCTATCGTTGACGGCGCACCTGCGAACGTCAAAGAGAAGGTCTCTAAGGACGAAGCAGAATCTGCAAAGAAACTTCTGGAAGAAGCTGGCGCAAGCGTCGAGCTCGTCTAATAAAAACAATTCGATCCGATTGTCACCAAAAGAGAACCGCCCCTTTCGGGGGCGGTTTTTGGTCGTCGTAAGCCTACAGCGGCCGGCAACTGGTCAAGTTTGGCCAGGTGCCGTACATTGTGACGGAGTAGCCGATGATGTCAGTGCTGTTCACGATCGGAGTGTCGGTGTATTTGACGCCGATGATGGCGTCGGACCCCGACTCGATGGCCACTGCACGGAGGGCGTTCTCGACTGTGAGCACGTTTGTCTTTTCGGGGAGGTTCGATCTAAGATTACAGATTAAGCATATTATAGCATAATTAGTGATATTTTACAATATCGAGAAGGGTTATCGCGGGATACCAAACTCTTGTGAGATCAGTAGGTCTGCGATGGCCGACCGTTCAGATTCGCTCAGGTCTTTATCCTGCAGAGACGCATATAGCGAGTCAATGAGCTCCTCTTTCTGTTCTGAGCCGTGCAAATAGATTTTCATGTTCCTGCAGGCATCTCGTTCCGGTGCCAGCGCATACGCACCGCTAACACTCATGTGTAGACTGTCTAGCGCACGCGAGCCCAGGGCATGGCGGCTCAATGCATCAAATGCTGCAATTATCTGCTCATTACCATCTAGGTAGATACCTTCGGGGACAAATCGTGACAACTTTTCTGCACTCATAGTAATCTATTTTTATATATTTAAGACTCTCTGTCAATTGCGCTACTATTCCGAACCGTTGGGGCGCCGTACTGCGAAATAGTGTCCGACCTTGCGGATACGTACGCCCATCAGATGCGCTTCGCCCGTAACCGTCGTACGCTCACCTCGATTCAATTCCTCAACGTCGCGCTGCATCCGCCGGGCCAGCATCCGCGCAGTCGGGACATTGCCTGCGTCCAGACACGCCTCCTGCTCATCTAGATCGGCCTCAATTTCCGGCCTAAGCGCGTTGTGCCGGGCCCTCAGTTCGTCGCTAAATGGTGCAATTTCGTTAAAATACACCAGATCGGCGCGCGCACCCGCGATATACCGCCGGGCAATATCAAAGTCATCGCCGTCCAGAATTCCCTCGGGTGGCTGGAACCATTTTTCGCCTGATGCATACCAAGGATCAACTTCTGTCATATATCAATAATAGCTGATTTCGATTGGTATTTAAATCTCGCAATTTTAGGCATACTATAGGCCCACAGCCATGAGTGAACAGCTACAGGATAATCAAATCAGCCAGCAGGAGAGAGAGCCCGACCTGCCGGAAACGCCGGCAGAACAACCTGTTAAATCCGTACACGAATTACATGACCGCCTCCGTTTTAGCCAAGTCATCGAATTGATCGTCGAAGCGCATATACACCAACAATCACCAGAGGACAAAATATGGGACTAAGCGCTGATAGCCCGTACATCTAAAAATGAAAAGCCCACATCTGGTTGTGCGGGCTTTTTACTTTTAAGTCGACTATGCCACAAAAATTGAGAACTAAGTTTTATAAAATCGTATGGTAGGCCCAGGGCTTTCGTACTTACAAACGACAGGAGTAATTCGTGGCTACTACCAAGAAACAACCCAATTGCCGTGTACTTCATTTCGGAGATAAATGGTGGACTACTGAAATCCACATAGACATCGACCGGTTGCGCATGTGCTATGCGGACGATAACCGGCGATATGAAAGGAATCGGTGGTTTCATATCATCGAACGGCTACTCGGAATGCCCCAGCGTCTGTACCTGGAAAGCGGCGTCCAGCAATTGATGATGCGAAAAATCATCACCGACAGGGTACGCGCCGCGATTCAAGAACGCTACGGCGACTGGCTGGACGAACACCCCTTCGACTTCAGAGAACTGGTTTTTGTGTTCGAAACTGTTGCGAATAGGGACGGACCTTTGCAATTTTCCGATCGTGTCTTGGCCTAGTACCTTGCTTTGCTCCGTCACCTTAGCGGCGTTGCTAACGTGACGGGGCATCACCTCGTTAGCCAAAATAAACCGTCCGTCACGGACGGCTTTCACTTATCCTCGCGTATACTTGCACAAAAGTACATTATACGAAAAGGACCTGGCCAAAAAGTTGGGCAAGGCCTAACAACACAACCGCATCTCGTAAAAGGCGGTTTCCTTTGGGGAGTCGCCTTTTAAAATTCTTAGGCAATAGTTGAGACATTTACGTTTTTATGATATGGTTGTTCCAATCTTCTACATAATGAGGTGTGGAAGCAATTCGTCCTTTCAAAAGATAGGAGTTCTCATGAGCGAGGACCATGTCCAGCCGCAAGACGGCAGGACAGATCAAACCGAAGTCGAGATACTGATTGCAAAACTACAGGAGGTCCAGGCCAAGAACGCAAAACAAAATGAGTTGTTGAAAGACGCTCGGCAACAGTTACTGCAACTTCGGGCCGAGATCGAACGCCTGGCACAGCCGCCAAACAACTACGGGGTGTTTCTGCATCGTCATGACGACGATTCGGTGGACATCTACACGGCGGGGCGCAGGATGCGCGTGACGGTGTCGCCGAATATCGACGTTAAGAGCCTTCGCGCCGGACAGTCAGTCCAGGTCAATGAGGCACTGACCGTCGTCGTCGCCGGACCGTTCAATCGTATCGGCAACCTCTGCACGCTGAAAGAAGTACTCGACAGCGATGTCGAGAACGAGCCTATTCGTGCGGTTGTTATCACACAGGCGGACCAGGATGAGGTCGTCTGGGTTGCGGATTCGATCGACCCATCTTTGTTGAAGACGGGCGACACATTGCTCATCAACACTAAAGAAGGTTTCGTATACGAGCGTATTCCCAAGTCAGAGGCAGAGCAATTGGTGCTGGAAGAAGTTCCGGACATCGACTACGACGACGTTGGTGGCTTGGCATCACAGGTCGAGCAGATCCGTGATGCGGTCGAGCTGCCGTATCTGCATGCCGAGCTATACGCGGAGTACCAACTGCGGGCGCCAAAAGGTGTTCTGCTGTACGGTCCTCCGGGCTGCGGTAAGACGATGATCGCGAAAGCGGTCGCCAACTCGCTGGCGAGGAGAGTCCGTGAAAAGTCGGGGAACGAAAGCGCCAAAGCCTACTTCCTCAACGTCAAAGGACCGGAACTTCTCAACAAGTACGTCGGCGAGACCGAGCGGCACATCCGCGAAATCTTCCGGCGCGCCCGCGAAAAGGCCTCTGAGGGCATGCCTGTCATCGTGTTTTTCGATGAGATGGAATCGATATTCCGCACCCGCGGTACAGGAGTTTCGTCTGACATGGAGAGTACGGTCGTACCGCAGCTTCTCAGCGAAATCGACGGTGTCGAGGAATTAGAAAACGTGCTGGTAATCGGCGCGTCCAACCGCGAAGACATGATTGACCCAGCCGTACTCCGTCCCGGCCGCCTTGACGTCAAAATCAAGGTGGAACGTCCGGACGCAGAGGCGGCTGCAGATATCTTTTCGAAGTACCTCACCGCCGAACTGCCGCTGCATGCCGACGATCTCCGTGAGTTTCGCGGTGACAGGCAAGCGTGCGTCAGGGCAATGATTCAGCGCACAGTCGATCGCATGTACGCCGAGATTAACGGGAACAAGTTCCTCGAAGTGACGTACGCGAACGGCGATAAAGAAATCCTGTACTTCAAGGATTTCAACTCGGGAGCAATGCTCCAGAACATCGTCGACCGAGCCAAGAAGTACGCCATCAAGGCCGTCATCGAGTCCGGCCAGAGCGGTATTCGTGTCCAACACCTGTTGGATGCGATTATTGCTGAATTCGCCGAGAACGAAGATCTGCCGAACACGACGAACCCGGACGACTGGGCTCGTATCTCTGGCAAGAAAGGCGAACGGATCGTGTACATCCGGACGCTCATTTCCAGCCAAAAGCAAGGTGGTAACGGTGGGGGTCGCATGATCGACACCGAGAGCAACCTTGGCCAGTATCTGTGAGCGACGACGCTCCAGCAGCTCCGGCATCGAAACAGCCTATCTGTCTCGATGCCGGAGCTTTTTACTTTTAACTTCACGCGCCACATGCTTAAAGTATGGGCTAATAGTTGCGGCGACATGCTTTTTGTTCCGTTATTTGTACAACATTATTAAGCTTATCTCAGTTAATATTGTGGACAAAACCAGCCTGAACGGATTGACAGCTTATGAGCAGACTGCTATATATAGATGTGATACCACCAAAAACAGACAAGGATTGCGAGCATGTCTGATTTACCAGAGAAACAAGTAAAACGTCTAACATCCCTTATACAAGAGGCTGAAACGAACTTGGCTGCTGCCAAGGAGCTTTTGATTAGCATTATCGGCGAGGGAGGCGCTGTTATCACCCCTAAATCCAGCCAGGAAGACGTCACCGGCAAGGTGATCGAGGGTGTATTTGACGGCCAAGTCATGGTAGGCCCTGACGGCAAGAACTATCCTGTACCAGCTAACTACGCCAGCAAGTCGAAACTGCTCGAGGGCGACGTTCTAAAACTGACCATCGCCGACGACGGCAGCTTTATCTACAAGCAAATCGGTCCGATTCCGCGCAAGCAAGTTATCGGCACCCTGACTCAGCACGATGGCGCCTACTACGTCGAGGCTAGCGGCCACGAATACCGCATTTTGCTAGCCAGCGTTACATTCTTCCGCCTGCACGAAGGTGACCAAGTCACCATCATCGTCCCCGAGGACACGACCGACGCGACCTGGGCTGCAGTTGAAGCTCCTCTCTAAAGAGTAACTGGCAGAATCCACAACACTTCGTATCTTAATAGCGCACGATTGTGCGCTATTATTAATACATGTCTAAGAAGGGGGAGGAGAAGGCAGCCCATACTGCTCTTTATCGTAAATATCGGCCGCGTTCGCTCGATGAGTTTGTCGGGCAGTCGCACGTCGTCGAAGTGCTGCGCCGCAGTCTCAAGCGCGGCAAGATTGCGCACGCCTATCTATTGACCGGCCCCAAGGGCACCGGCAAAACCTCCATCGCGCGTATCATGGCGCACGAAATCAATCAACTGCCATACAGTGGCGAGGAAACACACCTGGATATTATTGAGATTGACGCCGCTAGTAACAATGGCGTCGAGGACGTCCGCGACCTGCGCGACAAGGTCCAACTGGCGCCAATCTCGGCCGCCAAAAAGGTCTATATCATCGACGAGGTGCACATGCTGTCCAAGCCCGCGTTCAACGCGCTGCTAAAAACTCTCGAGGAGCCGCCAGCCCACATCGTATTTATCTTGGCCACGACCGACCTGCACAAAGTCCCAGCGACCATCATCAGCCGCACGCAACACTTTGCCATCCGCACCTACAGTCCCGCCGAAATCGCCGCGCACCTGCAGAAAATCGCAGACGCCGAGGGTATCAAAATTTCCGCCGAGGCTCTGACCGCCATCGCCGAACGTGGCGAGGGCAGTTTCCGCAACAGCATCAGCCTGCTGGATCAGATGTCGAGCTTTGCCGACGACAAAGAGGGCGTCACGCTAGATCTGGTGGAGGCGACGCTAGGGCTAGCGCCGCACGACGCCGTTGATACGCTGCTATCATCCGTTGAATCCAAGGACGTCGCGGATATTATCGCGACGCTGAACGATCTGGAAAAACAGGGTATCCAACCTACCATCCTGGCCGACCAGCTGGTCCGGACACTGCGCGACCGCCTGGCCGACCAGCCACAACTAGTGGGACTCCTCGACACACTACTGACCGTCGGCACGTCATCACAGCCGCAACTGAAACTCCTGACCACGCTCGTCGGATCGGTCAGACCGTCTGCTGCGCCGCGCACCGCTGCTGTTCGCGCCACCAAACCGCAACCGACCGTCCTCGAGGCGCCCGTCATCGTCATTGAAAAGTCCCAGCCAAAAATTACCACACCGGCCAAGAAACCAGTCGAGACTCCCGCGCCAAAACCAGCGGGGCGCCCTGTCCTGACCGAGCCGTTCGACTGGGACAAGCTCGTCGAACGTACCAAGAAAGACTTCGTCGCACTCTACAGCGTGCTCAGCAAATGCGACTACGAATTTGACGGCAGCAAACTGACGATTTATGCCGCCCGCAAGTTCAACAAAACCAAACTCGACCAGGCAAAATACCTGACCCAGCTGCACGAAGCGCTGGCGAGTTGTGGCCAAACCGGCCTGACAATTGTCACACTTCCGGCCAGCAAACCACCGACAGATGAAAAACTTGCCAAAATTGCTGATATGATGGGGGGAGGTAAGGAAGTGTCACTTGAGGAGATGTAGCCATGAGCGCGCAGAGAGCGGCCGTCCAAAAAGCAATTGACCCCAAAATCCCTCCGCAGAACGTCGACGCGGAAAAGAGTTTGATTGGCGCAGTCCTCATCAACGAGGACGTACTGGCTGACGTCTCTGAGGTTGTGAACAACCGCGACTTTTACGACAAGCGCCACACGGCGATTTATGAAGCGATGATCCGGTTATTTGAGCGCCACAAACCCGTCGACCTGCTGACGCTGACCGATGAACTGAAAAAGAAAAAACAACTCGAAGAAGTCGGCGGTTCGGCTTATCTGACCGAATTGACCAACTACGTCCCGACGGCCGCGCACGCCGCGACCTACGCCGAGATGGTAGCACAGGCAGCCGTCCGCCGCCGCCTAATCAAGGCCAGTAGCGACATTGCCGAACTGGGCTACGACGAGGAATTCAACGTCCAGGAACTTTTGGAAAAAGCCGAATCCGAGCTGTTTTCTGTCAGCGACCAAAACCTCAAACAAGACCTGGCCAGCTTGGAATCAATCCTGTTGGAGAGTTTTGACCGTTTGGAGGAACTGCACCGCAATAAGGGCCAAATTCGCGGCGTCAAAACCGGCTACCGCGACCTGGACAACATGACCGCCGGCCTGCAACGCAGCGACCTTATCATTCTGGCAGCCCGACCGGCCATGGGTAAAACGACCTTGGTTACCAACCTGGCGTACAACGTCGCAACGATTAACAAACAGGCTGTGCTGTTTTTCAGCCTCGAGATGAGCAAGGAACAGTTGACCGACCGTATGTTGTCCGACGTCAGTGGTGTCGACGCCTGGAATATTCGCACCGGCAACCTCAGCGACGAAGATTTTGCCAAGCTGTCCGAAGCATCGGGCGAGATGGCCGAGGCACCGATTTTCATCGACGATACGCCCGGCCTGACCGTACTGGAAATGCGCACAAAAGCCCGCCGCATCGCCCATCAACAACAGGTCGGCCTGATCGTAATCGACTACTTGCAACTAATTTCTTCCAGCTCCGGACGCTCGGACAGCAACCGTGTTCAAGAGGTGAGCGAGATTAGCCGTGGGTTGAAACTGTTAGCGCGTGAGTTGAACGTGCCCGTCATCGCTCTGTCACAATTATCCCGTACCGTTGAATCACGCAGCCCGCAAATCCCGCAACTGGCAGACCTCCGTGAATCAGGATCTATCGAGCAGGACGCCGACATCGTCATGTTTATCTATCGTGAGGCGTACTACAACCCTGACACCGAACGCGAGAACATCTCCGACCTGATTATCGCGAAACACCGTAATGGTCCGACCGGTAGGATAGAGCTGTACTTCCACCCAGAACGACTGCGGTTTATGTCTTTGGACAGAAAACACGAATAAAAATTACTTAAAATGTGATTCTTACTTCTCTCGCTTCGTTGGGTTATAATGATGCAAATGGCAAAGTTAAAATTGTCTGACTTTTTTACCTACCGACACCGCTATACAATCGGTTACGGTCTGACTATCGTCACATTCATGGCACTCCTCGTCGTCGCCGGGCTGTACGTCCCCGGCGGATTTAGTGATAGCGAAACAAAAGCCTTTATCCAAACGTCGTCGATGGATCTGCAGAACGTCCACACGCTGGCCATTCCCAACATGCCGTTTTTTGCCGCGCAGCGACTCAGCATGAACCTGCTCGGCGCCAACAACTTCGCGTTTAAACTACCAGCGCTAATTTGCGCCTTTATCACCGGAATCGGCGCCGTGCTGTTGCTGCGACGCTGGTTCAGGGCAAACATCGCGGTACTGGCGACTATTATTATGATTACGACGGGGCAGTTCCTGTACGTTGCGCAGTCAGGCAACGCCAACATCACCTTCATCATGTGGTCCGTCTGGCTGCTACTCATTGCAACGATGATTACGACGTCCGACCGGCACAAACTGTTCTGGAAGGTGGCGTTTTTCGTCGCGATGCCACTTAGCCTATACACGCCGATGAGCATCTATTTGGTACTAGCCATCGTAAGCGCCGGCCTGCTGCACCCGCACGTCCGCTATGTCATCAAACGGATGAAGTGGCCGCAGCTGTTCGTGATGTTGTCGGTCAGCACGATTATCGCGTTGCCGCTCGGCTATTTGGTGTTTAGCGACCCATCACTAGGGCTGAAACTTCTCGGGGCTCCCTCGACCCGGCCGCCAGATCTGTTCCAAAACCTCAAAATCATTTTCCAGCAGTACTTTAACTTCATGAACCCCAGCAGCGGCAACCTGATGACGCCGGTCCTCGACCTGGGCTCGGTGGCGCTGATTATCCTAGGCATGTGGCAGCTGTACACCATCCGCTACACGGCGCGTAGCTACACGCTGACCGCATGGATTATTCTGCTGATTCCGGTGCTGATGATTAATCCGTCGTTCGTCAGCGTTACGTTCGTACCACTCCTATTACTGCTCGCCAGCGGCCTCAGCTATCTGCTGCGCGCCTGGTACCAGATGTTCCCGCTCAACCCGTACGCGCGCTTTGTTGGCGTGGTGCCGCTGACCATTCTGGTGGGTGGTCTGGTCGCGTCGGGGCTGTACCGATACTTCGACGGTTATCGTTACGACCCTGAAACGGCCAATACTTTCAGCCATGACCTGACAATTTATAACAAGGACGTCCTAGGCAAGGACATCAAGTGGATTGTCGTCGCCGATGACGAGCGGCCGTTCTATGACGCCATCGCGCGTTTCAATCCAAAGACCGACATCGTCGTCCTGTCAAAAACACCGCTGCAACCCGGCGACTTTGCGGCGACGCATGCGGCCCACGGCAAAGTCAAACTCACGCCAAAGCGTATCATCACGACAGACGACAGCCAGGACGGCGATCGCTTCTACATCTATAAAAAATAAGCAAAAGGGTGTATTATTATCTCATATAAAGGGAGACTATCATGGCTTTTGACCAAATGAAAATGCTGAACGAGCTACGCAAAGCTCAAAAGGAACTCAAGAAGCAAAAAGTAGTTGTCGTTGCCGGTGGCGAAGACGACGATCCAGCAGTTGAAATCACCATCAACGGTGAGTTGAGGGTTGAAAAAGTAAAAATCAACCCAGACTACGTTGACCTCGATGACATCGAGGAGCTGGAGAACAACATCGAAGTCGCTATCCGCGATGGTATGCAAAAAGCTCAGGAAATCGCCGCTGCCAAGATGCAGCCGCTGATGGGCAGCCTTGGGAATTTGGGACTCTAACCCCAAATTCCGGGAGTAGGGAGTAAGTAATTGGGAGTTGGTAAGCTCTTAAAATGAGTAGTTTGTTGCCAAAAGCATTGACTGATTTGATCGACGAGCTCGGCCGCCTGCCGGGTGTTGGTGCGCGCACCGCGGAACGCTACGCGTATTATTTGCTGCGCGCCAAACCAAACGTTGCCGAAAAGTTGGCTGGCAGCCTGGAGAAACTCCACTCCGGTGTCAAATCGTGCCCGGTCACATTTGCGCTGATCGACGCCGATCAGGACGTATCGCCGCTTTACAGCGACTCATCGCGCGACAAAACATTGGTCGCCGTCGTCGAAGAGCCCTTGGACATCGTCGCACTCGAACGGACAGGGCAGTACCATGGCACCTACCACGTGCTGGGTGGCGCCATCAGCCCGATCGACGGCATCGGCCCCGAGCAACTGCACATCCCTGAACTGATGGAGCGCGTCAAACAGGACAAGGTGCAGGAACTTATCATCGCCACCAACGCCAGCGTCGAGGGCGAATCGACGGCACTCTTTTTGCAGCGCCACATTCAAGAGGCCGGTATTGACGTCAAAATGTCCCGTCTGGCCCGCGGAATACCCGTCGGTGTTGACCTGGAATACGCCGACCAGATCACCCTCAGCCACGCTCTCGAAGGCCGCCGAACACTCTAAAAAGAAAAGACCCCCGTATTTCAGCTCATGGTAAAGAATTGGTGGTCAGAGTTAGTATACTTATTGGAGTGAACAAATTGAAGCAACGGATTCTCGAAGAAGGCATCCTCGACGGTGAGAACGTCCACCATGAATTTGCCAGCGGACTGCACGGCCGGATTTCCTGCTCATACTCGAAGACGTCGGCACGTCCGGCGGCTCGGCACTCACCGTCGCGACACAAGCGCTCGCGGCCGGCGTGAAAAAGGTCGAAGCCCTCTACACCTGGCAGCGCAGCCGGTCGCTCGCGAAACTAAAAAAGCTGACATACCATACCGCTCCATGATCGTCGAACCGCTGCCGAATTATTTGCCGGACGACTGCGCGTATTGCAAGTCAGGCAGCCAGTTGATTCAACGGACGTAGAAATGAAAAAGAGGGCATCGCAATGACACCCCCTTTGGGATCGTTTAAATCGTTACGTCCTAGCTGGAAGTTTGTGCCGGTACAACTTGACCGCCGACCAGATAACTGCGGCCACGATCGCGAGTACGATGACAAACGGCAGTATAACATACAGCCCGCCGCCGACAAGCATGCCGATGGTGCCGCCGAAAAGTGTACCGACCGTCAATAATAGGAGCATGAGCAACCTCATCTGAATGATACGAGCCCATTTGTTGATGCCCCTGGCACTAATCACAGGGGTCCAGGCAACCTTCGTCTGCTCCTGAAACCGGCTGAAGACCTGTGCCGCAGCGACAATCGAACCAATCACGGCACCGCCAACCAGGAAATACTGAGCGATGGTAGTGATCTGGTCCGTATAGCCGTAGTACTCGTCCATCAGATGTGCCAACCAACCAAACACGAGAATTCCTCTCAATAGAGTTTAACGACCTCAGTAATCACCCTTGATTACTGCTATAGATACAATAATATTATTCGGAGATATATGTCAACATTATGCTCATACTCCTACCTCTGATACAATAGAGCTGATGTACGAAACAGCAACAAAACTGATCAACGACGCCCGAAAAATCATTATTATCCAAGCCGAAAACCCCGATGGGGACAGCGTAGGCAGCAGCGTCGCGCTGGAGGAAATCCTAGGCGACCTTGGCAAAGAAGTCGTGCTATACTGCCCGGTCGAAATCCCCAAATATCTGCGCTACATCAGCGGCTGGGATAGGGTAGTGAAGGACTTTGACGCCGGTGCCGACCTTGCCATTATCGTCGACACAGCCGCAGACGTGCTGATCACTAAAGTCCTAGAAACACCAGGTGTCCGACATTTCCTAGAAACGCATCCCGTACTCGTCATCGATCACCATACGACCGAATCAAATCTGACATTTGAACACACGCTGCTATCTGCCGAGGCCGTTGCCACTGGCGAGGTTATCTATGATTTTTCAGCCGCCAACGACTGGCCGATTAATCCGCAGGCTGCCGAGGACATGCTGGTCGCGATCATGAGCGACAGTCTGGGCCTGACCACGCAAAACGTCACACCGCACACGTATCTCGTCGTCAGCAAACTGGCCGAACTGGGCGCGAAAAACTCGGACATCGAGGAACGCCGCCGCGAGTTCATGAAGAAATCGCCGGAAATCCTGGCCTACAAAGGCGAGCTGATTGGCCGCATCGAGTACCTGCTGAGCGGCAAACTTGCGCTTGTCCACGTCCCTTGGGACGATATCCAAAAATACAGCGACCAGTACAACCCTAGCATGCTGGTGCTCGACGAAATGCGTCTGGTTGAGGGCGTCGAGCTGGGCGTCGCGATCAAGACGTATCCTGATGGCCGTATTACCGGCAAACTACGCGCCAACACACCGATTGCTGAAGTGGTCGCCGGTTACTTCGGCGGTGGGGGCCACCAATATGCTGCTGGCTTCCGCGCCTACGAGGAATATGACACAATAGTAAGAGAACTCATAGAAGCAACGGATAAAGCGCTGAGAGAGTATGACAGTCAAACTAAATAACACCCTCACGAGGAATGTTGATGAACTGCAGCCGCTGAATGACAACAAGGTCAGCCTCTATACGTGCGGCCTGACTGTCTATAGCCAGCCCCACATAGGCAACTGGGTCAGTTACATCTATTGGGACGTGTTGGTTCGCACTCTGCGCGCCAGTGGCTACGACGTTACGCGCGTGCAGAACATCACTGATGTTGGCCACCTGACCAGCGACGAAGATGCCGGCGAAGACAAGATGCTGAAAGGCGCCGTACGTGAAAGAATCACTGCCTGGCAGGTTGCCGACAAATACATCGCCGTTGCCGATGACGAAGCCTACAATCAGCTCGGCCTGGTCCGCCCAGATCACATGCCGCGAGCTACCGAATATATTCCACAGCAAATTGATTTTGTGAAAGAACTCGAGGCAAAGGGCTACACCTACACCATCGAAGACGGCGTGTATTTTGATACCAGCAAACTGGAAAATTACGGCGAGCTGGCCCGCCTGGACATAAAGGGCCTGGAATTCGGCGCGCGCGTTGCGGACACCGGCAAAAAGAACCCAACCGATTTCGCCCTCTGGAAATTCAGCAGTCCCGACGAAAAGCGCGACATGGAATGGGATAGCCCCTGGGGCAAGGGATTCCCGGGCTGGCACCTGGAGTGTAGCGTCATGGCCCGCGAACTGCTGGGCGACCAGATAGATATTCACACGGGTGGCATCGACCATATTCCCGTCCATCACACGAACGAAATTGCTCAAACCGAAGCCATCACTGGCAAGCGCTTCAGTAGTGTATGGGTTCATGCCAACCACATCAAGGTCGACGGCACCAAAATGAGCAAGAGTCTGGGCAATATTTACACTCTACAGGACATCAAAGACAAAGGATTCGATCTGCAAGCTTTCAAATTATTGGTGCTCAGCAAACATTACAGTACTGAGGGCAATTTCACATGGGATATTCTACAAGCTTCCCAGAACCGGCTTAATGAGTGGCAGGCTTGTGCGGACCTGAGATTTCAAACAGTCGTTTACGATGAAGGACGGCACCCAATGCAAGAGTACGAATTTACAACTAGCTGGAGTGCAGTGATGGAAGCATTAGAAGATGACCTTAATACCCCCGAAGCTCTAGTTGCCGCCTATGAAGGTCTTGAGCAGGCAAAACTCCGTAACGTAGACAATAATGCCCGTGACCACCTCATTAGTTACTTGAAACATATTAGAGACGTGCTCGGAATCGATTTACTTAAATCACAGGATATTACAGATGAGCAAAAAGACCTCGTTCGTGAACGCGAAACTGCACGTGTAGATAAAAACTGGGCTAGATCTGACGAGCTTCGCAATCAATTAGCAAAGCAGGGAATAGCTGTGCGCGATACACAGCATGGTCCGATCTGGGAACGCATCGCGTAAACATTGCTTTTTTATAGTATTTATGCTATAATTAGATTATTATTCGTACCTCGAAAACTAGGAGTAACGATGGATCACAGCAACCCCGAAGAACGTGATGCAATCAAGCGGTCTCTGGCCAACGAATCGGCGGCGCTCGATGAGAAGATCGACGAGCTCGACGACAGGTCATGGGACGGCGAGTACCGGACCACCATCGCCGAGGGCTACGCCCTTCACAGGCGAGCGGGGGGCATTTACAAGAAGTTGGTGTCCGCCGGGATGACACTGGACATGTGGTTGGTGCTCGAGGAAATGGAGCGCCCGCTCACGGAGGAGGACTACGCCGTCCGGGACATCCTGTCGGACATGTCGTTCTGCGACAACGAGCCCGACAATCCCGCCGATTGGCCGGAACCATGTGACGAGTGGGGCGGCAACGCGATGCCCTGGTCGGCCGTCGAAGATCTCTGAACTGCAGTACGAATAAGTCCCGGTCATTTTGGCCGGGACTGTTCATTTTCTAGAGTAGGTTGCATTTTCATTGTATTTATGCTATAACTTTGATAAGTTCGTACATCGACAATTTAGGAGAACCATGGGACGCAAAGATCCCGACAGGCAGCAAGCCATCCTGACACAGCTGACTGAATACGCAAATGCCAAGGCCGAGGAGGCCGTGGCAGCAGAACAGCTCCGTATCGATATGGAGGCTGCCGCTGACGAAACATTTGCGTACGAGGAACGCGTGTTCGACGAGAAGGTAGACGCCGCCTGGCAAGAAATGCGGGACTACGACCTCACACCGGATGGGTGGCTCGCCCGACACGCAAAAGAGTTCGAGGCAAATCTAGTCTACTACGCCCTGCTTAGCAAGGCGGAAGAGGAGCAAGACGACTTCGAGGACTACAGCCCTTGGCCCGACGACCACTACGACGTCGTGGGCTACAAGCCGTTAACCGACGAGGAGCTAGCCGAGGGGGCCGCAGAGGAACTGCACGCCGATCGCCATGACGGCCCGGGAGACTGGGAACCGTTCGACGAATGGGGCGGCAACGCCATGCCTATGTCGGCCATCGAAGATCTCTGAGCAGCAGTACGAATAAGCCCCGCCGGTATGGCGGGGCTGTTTAATTCTAGGTGTTTTCCTCTATTTTTCTGACGAGTTTATGAAACGGTTTTTCGCTCTTTTTGCGGTTGCGTTTGGCTTTGCTCAAGTATTCCTCGAGGAGAACTTTGATACAGCCGGCGATTGGAATCGAGATAATACCGCCGGCGATGCCGAACAGGTACAGGCCGACCGTCACCGACGCCAAAATCGCCAACGCTGACAGCTCGACAGTCTTTGACTGGATCGTTGGCGAGATAAAGTTGTTTTCAATCTGCTGGTAGACGACGAAGTAAATAGCGTAGGCGATTGCCGCCGACAGGTCGTTCAGTGCTAATAACAGACAAATCACAATGCCGCCGATAGTTGCGCCAAACATCGGAATGAGCGATAGCAGAAACGTAATCGCTGCACTAGGCAAGGCAAGGTTGTGCGGCACATTGAAGATAAAGCTAAGGATAAAGACGGTCATGCCGGCGAAAAACGCCCCGATGCCCGAAACGGTCAGCTGTCCGGTGACGTACCCAGTCACGACGTTGTACATACGAGTCGCGATCCGGCGATGGCTTTCCATTCGCTCCTCGTCGTTATAGACATTCCAAATCGTCTCAAGCCACCGCGGCGCCTCGACCAGCATCAAGAACGACAGGACAAGGACCAACAACACGCTGGTTATGAAACCGAGGAGAGAGCCGACGCTCGAAATAAGATTAGCTCCGACGTTTGTCGCCCAATGGGCCGCATTGTTTTTGATAGAATCAAAAGCTTGATTCAACTGCGACTGCAGACCATAGTGGCCGGCGAGACTGCTCAAACCCTTCCACTGGTTTTGGGCCTGGTCGACAATGGCAGGTACCGTCGCTACGAAGTGGGCGGTTTGTTCGATAATCGGCGGAACGACCAGAAATATAAACGCGCCCAGCAGCGCGACGACGATAACGTATGCGATGGCCGTGCCGCCGACGCGGCTTTTACCTGGCAAAAAATTCGCCAGTGCGCTGACTGGACGGTTGAGGACTAGTGCCAAAAAGAATGCGCTGCCCAAAATGATAAGGGCCGTGCGTGCGCTAATGATAATTTCGCCCGCCAGCAAAAATGCAACAACAACCAACCAAAAACGGACAAAGGTTTTCGTGTCGATTTCAATGCGGACTTTCATCACGCTTTAGTATACCTGAACAGGGGAGATTTGGCTAGCTATGCTTATTCAACAAGCGGGCTTTTGGCGCATCACCCCACGCGAAACCATACCCGTAAACAGCCAGTGCAGCCACCAGGTAGCCCGTCAAAATGACACATTCCGACAGTAGCGGATTGCTCAGCAGGAGTATGACGCCAGTTACAAACCCGATGGCAGCCGTCACGACGCCCCCTTTTGCGAGGTGTACGGACGCACGAATACCTTGCCATGCCAGCATAATCGCCGTCGGCATCAACACAAGCGACGTCAGCATACTCACAACGTGAGTAATAACAAATACCAGATGCATACTCTTATTATAGCATAGCTCTTACGGTTGACGCGAGTGCGGAAAGATGAAATACTTGGCGGCAATTGTCCCATTCCTGAAAGAGAGGCGAGACAATGATTTTTGATGCAAATGGCCGGTTCCACTGGGTCAAGATGAGCCCGGGGGACCGCGTGTGGATCCGTACGTTGAACTTCAACATGAATCACGAGTACGTATTCGAGCGCGAGCAGGACGGCAAGGAGAAGCGCATGCGGCTCATCGTTGAGCTGTCGAAACTGCCCGATGATTTCGGCCAGTACATCCGAGCCAACCGTAACGCGCAGGAAGTCCTGTGCAATGCGGATATCGAGATGGACGAGATGCAGGTGTACCTGCACTTTTCCGAGCGGATCCTCAATCTCGGCTTGCCGTTCAGGCTCTTTGCCACGGCACCATGCGCCGAGTGGCACCAGGGCGATGTCTACCACACCAATGCCGCCATCAATAAGGCCTACTTCATCTCACCAAAACAGCAGCCCGACGTCGCGTTGAACTCCGAAAGGAGATCCGCGTAAGCGGGCTCCTTTTATTTCACTTGTGCGATGGCCCCAGCTGGGTCACCTTCAGGTGCAAATAGGCCTCGGCCGCGTCGAGCCCTCATGATAGAGGCTCCGCGGTGCGGGGCCTCTATTATTGTCAATATGACCTCTGTTTCTAGTCGTTATGCTGTAAAAACAACAAACTGTCTTGTCGGTATTTAAGCATAAGCGCATAATGGGCGCAGTCATGCGGGTACTGGCTATGACAACTAGTCTTTCCACTCGCAGACGATAACAAACTGTCGGCATACACACTGGCATGCGAGAGTAGCAATACTTGCCAAGCGTCCCTGTCGATCGGTCCTACACTATAAAGGCGTTCACGCAGATCTAGCGGTAGTTCTGTCTGCCGATATAGTTCCCCATAAATCCGCACTGGAGTTCCAGTTCTTTAAAAATCTCAATATCCTAAGGGGGAATAAGGAAATGACTAAACTAAATGTACCCGTAACAATCCTAAGCATGGGATTTGGCCGCGACCTGCGCGCCTTTCCACGCTCAATGGAGTACCAGGGTCGCCACGTAAGTTTTATCGGTGGCGGGCTACGGACGACCGTCAAAAGCGGTAACAAACTAGCACAAATCCTGGCGCTCAGCGATGGATTCCAGACGTTTCATCTGCGCAGCGAAAATCGCGGCGGTTCATGGACGCTCATCGGAATCAATTAGTTATTTGAGTAACAAGCGGCCGAATCTGGATTTTTTCGGTTCGGCCGCTTGTTTTTTATGTGATATTTTTGCATTAGTCATTCCGGACCCGATCCGGAATGACAAAATAAACATAAA
>Ga0335070_10001723_pt1 | contig 25379 bp, 29 predicted proteins | sample Lox_Sample_13_FD_206722 | JGI IMG/M metagenome (GOLD analysis project Ga0335070, IMG submission 206722) | Soil microbial communities from Loxahatchee National Wildlife Refuge, Florida, United States - Lox_Sample_1.3 | ecosystem: Environmental > Terrestrial > Soil > Wetlands | place: USA...
CCATCACCCGGGATTACTTCGGTGAGCAGGGCATCGTCATCTCTGTCGTACCCGTCGGGGGGGCCTGCGAGGTCACCCCCCACCTCGGGATCGCGGAGGCCATCGTGGACCTCACCGCTTCGGGGGAGACCCTCAGGACCCACAACCTACGGGAGATCGCGGAGATCCTTGCCACCTCGGCCCGGCTCTTCGGGAACGTGGATTCCTGCCGGCGGAAGAAGGGGAAGGTCGGGGAGATCCGGGTCGCCCTCGAGAGCGTCGTCCGGGCCCGCGGGCAGTGCTACCTCATGATGAACGTGAGGCGGCCGGCCCTCGGGAGGGTGAAGAAGATCCTCCCCGGCCTCTCCGGGCCCACGGTGATGGAGGTGGCCTCCTCCGAGGACCTCGTGGCCGTCCACGCGGTGGTGGAGGAGGACCGGATCTACCGGCTCATCTCCCTTCTGAAGAAGGCGGGGGCGAGGGACATCCTCGTCATGCCCATCGACCGGATGGTTCGCTGACATGCCGACGGTGGTCTTTCCCGCGGTGGACATCCTCGGGGGGAAGTGCGTCCAGCTCGTCCAGGGCCGGCGGGAGACGGCTACCGTCTACGGCGACCCCCTGGACTGTGCCCGGCGGTGGATCGCCGCCGGCGCCGAGGCCCTCCATGTCATCAACCTCGACGGGGCCTTCGGTGACACGGCCCGGAACGCGGGGGTCATCCGGGAGATCCTCCGGGAGACGGGGACCTTCCTGCAGCTCGGCGGGGGGATCCGGTCCCTCGAGGACGCCCGGGGGTGGCTCGGCCTCGGCGTGGACCGGGTCATCCTCGGGACCCTCGCGGTCCGGGAGCCCGGGTCCGTGGGCACCCTCGCCCGGGAGGCCGGCCCCTCCCGGGTCATGGCCTCCGTCGATGCCCGGGCGGGCCGGGTGGTGGTGGGGGGCTGGCAGGAGGCCGGCGGCGACTACCTGGAGTGGGCCCGCCGGTTCGAGGGGCTCGGGGCGGGATCGCTCCTCTACACGAACGTGGACGTGGAGGGGCTCCAGCAGGGTTTCAGGAAGGAGCCCGTGGAAAAGCTCCTCACGGCCACCGGGCTCCCCGTCGTGGTGGCCGGGGGCATCTCGGGCCTCGGGGACGTCGAGGCGCTGAGGGACCTCGGCGTCGCCGGGGTGGTCCTCGGGTCTGCCCTCTACAGCAGGAAGATCGATCTCGGGAAGGCGATTGCGGTATGCCGGTGAGAAAGGGGAAGGTTGAGCGGAAGACGGGCGAGACGAAGATCAGCGTGGGCATCACCCTCGAGGGGACGGGGAGGGCGTCGGTGGAGACCGGCATCCCCTTCCTCGACCACATGCTCGGGGCCTGTGCCCGGCACGGGAGGTTCGACCTCGAGGTGAAGGCCGCGGGGGACCTGGGCGTGGACCCCCACCACCTCGTGGAGGACACGGGGATCGTCCTCGGGGAGGCCATCCGGAAGGCCGTCGGGGCGGGGGAGGGGATCGGCCGGTTCGGCTTCGCCTCCGTCCCCATGGACGAGGCCCTCGCCCAGGTCTCACTCGACTGCGGGGGCCGGCCATACCTCGTCTTCACCGGGTCCTTCGGGTCCCCCTCCCTCGGGGGGATCCCCCCCGAGCTCTTCGAGCACTTCTTTTCGAGCCTCTGCACCCACGCGGGGATCACCGCCCATATCAGCTTCACGGGACGGTCGGACCACCACCAGTGCGAGGCGGTCTTCAAGGCCTTCGGCCGGGCCCTCGGCGAGGCCGTCGCCATGGTCCCCGGCGGGACGGACGTGCCGAGCACGAAGGGGACGTTCTGAGGGAGATATCCGGAAGAACGATCGGGTAAGAACGAATGAGGAGAGATGGCGGTTCGATGAAAAAGGATGGATTTAGGCGGACTTTGCCGCGAGATCGACATCCTCTTCCTTGATGGTCTTCCTTCCGGCGTGCTGGGCGAGGCGGTTCGCCTCCTTGGTCAGGTTCGCGATATAGGCCTCGGCCTTGCCGACGAGGGCCGCGGCTGCATCGCTTCCGACACGCTCGGCGCCGTTCTTCTTCGCGATGCGGACCACTGCGGCAATTGGTAAGTCAGCCATGTAATTTCACCCACAAATTACTATATCAATCAATATTTAAACTTTTCTTTCCAATTCCTCGCCAATTCTGGAGTTGCTGTCTCGAAGGAGCCACATAATCCCCTCTATCGACGGACGGAGACGAAATCTGGGCTGGTTGAAAAGCAATTATAAACCGGTATTTTTTTAAAATGAGACGATTTAAACGATTTTCACCGTTTTGCCAGCACAGAGGCGGTAATCAGGGCATCGGCGTAATCCGGGGAAGCGCGCGAGGTATCCACAAAGATTCTGTCGATATTTACCACCGGAGCGCCGTGGGCATGCCCCTCCCCGAGGTGAACGAGAGTGCGGAAGATGAGGTTCCCCGAGATGCCGTCCGGGGCGATGATGAGGCCGGCGGAACCGATGGCATCCTCGATGAGGATCTCCCGGTTCACGGCGCCCGTGAGCCGGGCCACGAGCTCGGCCTGGGCTATGCTCCGGTCCACCGCCGGGTGCCGGCCGAGGTCCCCGTGCCGCCCGCCGGAGAGCACCGCCACCTCGCCCGGGAGGCCGAAGAGGGCGAGGTACCCCCGCCCGCGCTCGATGAGCTCCACCTTCTCCTCGACGGTCCACCCCTCGTCCACCCCGACCGGGGCGAGAAGAAATGCCCGGCCTTCCCTCGTGGAGAGAAGGGCGATCCGGAGGAGGTGAGGCACCCCGGTCGCCTCCTTCAGCGCCCGGAGGGTCGTGTTCGAAGGGAGGGAGCCCCGGACAGCGGCATCGATCCGGCCGTCCACGAGGTCCTTCACGAGGGCATTCTCCGGCAGGTCGCGGATCACGAGGCAGGGGTCGCAGAGGTCCCCGGTATACTCCCCCGTGGTATAGACGCACGCCTCGATTCCCGGGCCCGCCCCCCGTGCAGCCGCGAGCACCTTCCCGATGTCAGCCCCGGCCCCTATCCCGATCCTCATGGACCGAGCCCGCAGGAGTCGTCGACGATCCCCATCACGCTCTCCTTCTTCAGGTCAAAGACCGAGGCCTGCTCCCCGCCGTGCTCGATGCAGAGGTTCCGGTCCCCGTTCACGTGGCCGATGACCCGGGCGGTCATCCCCACAGAGGCGAACCGGCGGACGACCTCGCCGGCATGCCTTTTCTTCGCCGTGAGGATGAAGCCCATGCCCGGGTACATCCTCACCCACTGCTCGAAGCCGATGCCATGCTCCTTCAGGTCCGGCCGGGGGATGGCATCGAGCTCGATGACCGCCCCCTTCTCGCTCATCTCGAGGAGCATCCCCAGGGTCCCGATGACCCCGGGGTTGCTGATGTCCTTCCCCGCCGTGACGAGGTGCGCCTCCCCGATCTCCTGCAGCATCCGGATCTGTGCCCTGACCGTCGCCGGGTCCTTCATGGTCACCGAGTCCCAGTTGAGGGCGCAGGAGGGATGGACCCTCCCCTCGAGGTCGAGGGCCGCGATGACCGCATCGCCGTGGCCGGCCGTGTGGGAGTAGATGACGGAGTCAAGGCGTGCGACCCCGAGGATGGCCACGTCAATCACGCTGTACGGGGTGTCCGGGTGGAGGTGGCCACCGACGATGGGGACGTTGAACTGCTCGCAGGCCGAGAGCATGCCTGCCGTCACATGGTTTCGGATCGCATCGTTTGCCAGGGAGAGGACGTCCACGAGGGCGATGGGCCTGCCCCCCATGGCCGCGATGTCATGGATGTTCACGAGGACCGAGCAGTACCCCGCCCACTCGGGGTCGGCCTCCATGAGCCGGCTCCAGATTCCGTCGGCGGCGAGGAGGAGGGCCTCGTCGCCGTGCCTGATGACCGCGGCATCCTCGCCGAAGGAGGCAATGACGTCGGGAGAGTCGAGCCGGAGGGCCTTGATCATCTCCCCGATGGCATGCTTCCTCGTCACCCCCTCGTACTCGCGCACCGCCTTCTTCACCGAACCGAGGGAGCAGCTCTTCTCGTCCATCACGGGATAACCGGCGCCGGCCGGCCGGTCCTGCCAAGAACATCTTCGGTCTTCATAAGAGATAATTTATTTCATTTCTGGCCCGAAGGATGGGTATGGACTGGGCGGGAAAGTACCGGCCCCGGAGGCTTGCCGACCTCGTCGGAAATACGGCCGCGATCCGGGCCATGGCCGACTGGGGCCGGTCCTGGGCCCCGGGGAAAAAGCCTCTCCTTCTCTACGGGAAGCCGGGGACGGGGAAGACCTCCTCCGCCCATGCCCTCGCCCATGACCTCGGCTGGGAGATACTCGAGCTGAACGCGAGCGACCAGCGGACGAGGGAGGTCATCGAGCGGGTGGCCGGGGTGGCCGGCGTCACCGCGAGCCTCTCGGGGGCCGCGAGGAGACTCATCCTCTTCGACGAAGCCGACAACCTCCACGGGACCGCCGACCGGGGCGGGGCGAGGGAGATCCTCGAGGTGATCCGCACCTCCCGGCAGCCGGTCATCCTCATAGCAAACGACCTCTACGCAGTCCCCGCGGAGATCCGGGCGAGGTGCGAGCCCCTCCTCTTCCGGGCCGTCCAGGCGAGGCAGATGGTGCCCCGGCTGAAGTTCATCTGCGCGAGCGAGGCCCTTGCCTGCTCCGATGCCGCCCTCGTCCGGATTGCCACCCTTGCCGGCGGCGACCTCCGGGGGGCGGTTAACATGCTCCAGGGAGCGGCGAGCGGGAGGGACCGGGTGACGGAGGAGGAGATCGCCTCCTCGGCAAAGGACGACCGGCTCTCCATCTTCGACCTCGTCCTCTCCCTCTTCCGGGGGAGGGACGAGGCGGCCCTCCTCGCCGGCGCCCGGGCGGCGGACGAGCCCCCGGACACCGTCCTCCAGTGGGTCGAGGGGAACCTCGACCAGCTCCCGGAGGCCGGTGCCCGGGCCCTCGCGTACCGCTGGGTGTCCCGGGCCGACGAGTACCTCGGCCTCACCTTCCGGCGGCAGAACTACACCCTCTGGCGGTACGCGACGGCTCTCATGCTTCTCGGGCCGTCCCTCGCGGCCGGGGGCCGGGGGGTCCAGGCCCGGCTCATGCCCCCGGCCCGGTGGCGGAGGATCGCCGGCCACCGGCGCCAGCGGGCCGTCCGGGAATCCATCCTCCGGAAGATCGGCGAACGGGCCCATGTCCCCCCGGAGGCCCTCAGGGAGGACCAGCTCACCCTCTTCTCCCTCCTCATCGAGGGAGACCCCGTCACCCATGCCCGGGACCTCTCCCTGGACGCCGAGGAGCTCACCATGCTCATCCATGACAGGAAGAAGGCGGAGGAGGTGACGGAGGCGGCCCAGCGGCAGGAGAAGCAGGAGCGTGGGGAGCAGGAGAAACAGGAGCGGCAGAGAAGGCGGGAAGGGAGATCCCGGGAGGAGGAACCTCCGAAGGAGAAGGAAGGGGAGGCCGGAGGGGAGCCTGCCGGGGCAGAGCCGCGGCCGAAGTCCCCCGGCAGGAAGAAGCCCGGCCGGCAGTCCTCCCTGCTCTAGGTCTCCGGTGCTCCTTTTCCCCGGTGGTACCGGTGGAGGATGACCCCGCAGTCCACGATCTCCCCGCCGGTCCCGTATATCTCGTTCCCCAGGTGGTAGACGAGGAGGTCCGCCCCGATCCGCTCCGCGAGGGCGATTAGGGGCGGGACCATCTCCAACCCCGGCCTGATGGCATAGATGAGGTCCGCCCCCTGGTAGAGCCCGAGGTCGGGCAAGAAGACGTCGTCCCGGGCGACGGCAATGCCGTCCTCCGGAGGGATAGGCCGGATATCGGTGCACCGGACGGGGATCCCTGCACCCCGGATCAGCCGGGCGGCGACGAGGTTCCTCCCGGCGCCGACCTCCACGGGGCACCGGTAGTTCCGGCCGATATGCTCCCCGATGAGGCGCTCAATACGTTTATACTCGCCCATTACCACACCTTATGGGAATGCGCACGAAAATCTTTTGGGATCCCCATGCGCCCCGGGGGCTCGAGGCCGCCGTGGAGAAGCGGATCCGGTCCATCCTCGGCATCCCCCTCGAGGTCGTGGAGAGTTGCATCGTCCTCCATGGCTATGACCGTGGGCGGGACCAGTATGATGCCCAGAAGATCCTCGCGCGCATCCAGCTCTTCAAGAGGCAGCGGGGCGTCCCCGAGGCCATCCTCCTCGTCGTCCCCCATGACCTCTCCATGAAGGGCCAGGACTTCGTCTTCGGCCTCGCCCGGGAGCAGGTGGGGGCCGCCGTGGTCTCCACGGCACGCCTGGACAACGGGTACTACGGGCGGGCCAGCGAGGACTCGGACCTCGCCGGCCGGGTGGCGAAGGAGGGGGCCCACGAGATCGGTCACCTCTACGGCCTCGGGCACTGCACCGACCCCGAGTGCGTCATGTTCCCGCCACGGACCCTCGGGGAGCTCGACCGGAAGAAGATGGCCTTCTGCAGCTCCTGCGGGCAGAAGTTCCGGCTCGGGGTGGGGGTCGCCTCCGTCTGAGGGGACCCCGGGTCCCGCAGGGAGCCGGGGTCGTCCGGGGGGTGGAAGGGGCCCCTCTGGACTGGTCCCGGGTCCCGCAGGGAGCCGGGGTCGTCCGGGGGGTGGAAGGGGCCCCTCTGGACTGGATCCCGGGAGCCCGCCACCCGTCTCTTCCCCCTCATTTCTTCTTCGAGAAGAACCGCCGCGGGTCCAGGTAGCTCCTGAGGATCCCGCCCTCCCGGGACGGGAACACCCCTTCGCTCGCGTGCCGCACGTCCTCCACCGAGTAGAAGGCATGGGGGTTGAACTCGTTGATGATCTCCACGACACGGGGGAGGTCCTGCCGCTTTACCACGGTGAAGACGATGGTGACGGGTCCCTGGGCGCCATCGGCTGCATGGGTCGTAATGCCGTACCCAGCCCCGGCGAGGGCGTCCGTGAGGTCGGTGGAGTCGCGGCCGGTGACAACCCGGACGAGGACCGTCCCGAGGGAGAGCTTCTCCTCGAGGGCAATCCCGACGTAGGTCCCCGTCGCGAAGCCCGCGGCATAGGCGAGGTAGATGCTGATGTCGTTTAAGTCCCGCATGATCTGGCTGATGGCGAGGAGCCAGATGGAGATCTCGAAGAACCCGAGGATGGGGGCGAGGTGCCGGTACCCCCGGGAGACGAAGATGACCCGGATGGTCCCGAGGGAAACATCGCAGATCCGGGCGAGGAAGATGAGGATGGGGAGGACGACCCAGGTGAAGAGGCCGGATTCGAGGAAGGAAACCGTGGACGGAAACCCCCGCTGCCTAAAAAGTACTCGTTTTTCCGATATAAGGTGATGGGAGCACCCGGATCGTGATGGACGGGAGACGGTCAGGCCTTGCCGGGTGGCTTCTCAGGGGCCTGCTCGGGTGCCGTCCCGGGGGGTTGCACGGCCGCCTTCTTCTGCACGGCGTCGAGGGCCTGCTGGGCCGCCCTCTGCACGGCGGGGTTCGGGTCCTTCACGGCACCGGAGAGGGCGGAGATGACCTCATCGCCGGTGAACTGGCCGAGAGCCCAGGCGGCGTTCTTGCGGACGTCGGCCTTCGGGTCCGAGAGCGCTGCGATGAGGGGGCCCACGGCCCGGGGGTCCCCGATCTTCCCGAGGGCCCAGGCCGCCCCCTGCCGGAGCCACTTTCCCCCCTCTTTCAGGGCGGCGATGAGGGGCTCGACGGCCCGGGGGTCCCGGATCTTTCCCAGGGCCTCGGCCGCGATCCAGGAGACATCCTGGAAGGGGTCCGAGAGCGCAGCGATGAGGGGCTCGACGGCCCGTTTGTCCCGGGTCTCCCCCAGGGCCTCGGCCGCCCGCCACCGGATGTTCAGCTCAGGATGCACGAGGAGGTTGATGAGGTACGGGACCTCGTCGGGCCGCTCCGGCTCCGGCGCCGCCGGGCCGGCAGCCTGCCCCGCGGGCTGATCGGGATCTGCCATTCCACACCTCGATGTATTCGGAGTGGGGGCTCATCCCTCTCATAGTTTACGGTTTCTCTGCCCGGGGAACCGGGAGGACCCGGGAGGCGAAAGGCTTTATGAAAGGCCCCCGAAGGTTATTCAGGAAAGATCTCCCGGGACGGCCGGATGCACCGGATCATCGCACGACTGAAGGTTGAGCTCATCGTCCTGTTTGGCTACGCGGTCGGGCTCCTCCTCCAGGCCGGGCTCAACCACCCCCAGGCGAACGTCCTCGCACCCCTCGAGGCCCGGATCCTCGAGTACATCCCCGACGAGTACGTCCGGATCATCCTCGCTCTCTTCCTCCTCGTCATCCTCGGCTTCGCGGTGAAGAAGGCCTTTGGCATCGGGAGCCCCGCCGCCCTGATCGCCGTGGTCATGGGATTCCTCGCAGGCCTCGCGACCCCCGCGGACCTCCAGATCAGCCTCGCCATGCTCGCCCTCGGGGTTATCTCGGCCTGGATCTCCATGACCGGGTGGAAGACCCTCAGGAAGTTCCGGCTGAAGGGGGAGGGAGGCTAGCCGGTCCGGGAGACGACCTCGAGGGAGAGGTCCAGGGCCCGGGCAGAGTGGGTGAGGGCACCGATGGAGACCCGGTCGATGCCGAGGGAGGCGAACTCCGCAAGGTTCCCCTCCCCGATCCCCCCCGAGACCTCGAGGATGACCTGGGACCGGAGCCCCCGCTCCCCGAGCTCCCGGACGGCCTCCCCGATGCTCCCGGGGTCCATGTTGTCGAACATGATGACCCGCGCCCCTGCCTTCGCGGCCCGCACCGCCTCGCCCCCGCTCGTCACCTCGACCTCGACCTCCCCCTGGGGGACCGCTGCCCGGGCCCTTCTGACGGCTTCCTCGAGGGGTACGAGCCTCAGGTGGTTGTCCTTGATGAGGATGGCGTCGGAGAGGGTGGCCCGGTGGGCCTCGCCGCCCCCGAGGACCACCGCCTTCTTATCGAGGGCCCGCATGCCCGGGCAGGTCTTCCTCGTGGCCGCCACCCGGACGGACGGGTATACCTGCCGGGCGTGTTCCACGAGGGCCCTCGTGGCGGTGGCGATCCCGCTCATCCGGGAGAGGAGGTTTAACGCCGTTCTCTCCACAAGGAGGATCCGTGCCGCATCCCCCTCGAGGGCCATGACGAGGTCCCCGGGCCTGCAGGCCTGCCCGTCGGTGAGCCCGGGGGTCACCGTGACGCCGAAGTGGGAGAAGAGGGCCGCAGCCTCCTCGGCGCCGGCGATGACCCCCTCCCCCTTCGCCCTGATCTCGGCCCGGCACCGGCCGAGGGGGGCGAGGGCGGAGGAGGTAAGGTCGCCCGAGGGGGCGTCCTCGGCGACGAACCTGAGGAGGTCGGAGAGGGGGAGGGGGAGGGGCATCTCAGGTGCCCACCACGAGGGGCTCGTTCAGGTTCTTCAGGAGGGTGAGGATGGAGAGGGCCGCGAGGTACGAGGTTGCGGGGTTGTCGGGGCTCGGGACGTTTGCGACCCGGATGAAGATCTCGCCGAAGGGGCCCTCGGCGATGATCTCGTGGATATTCCGGTCCACGTCCGGATCGATCCAGATCTCCACGTCCGCGTCCCGGCCGGCCGCGAGCCCGAGGGCCACCGCGACGTTGATGTTCTTCGGGAACTCCCGGATGCAGTCGTTCGCCTTCCCCGAGAAGATCATCATCCGCCGGTCTGCCCGGATGTTCAGGGACTCCGGGCTCTTCGTCGTCCTGAGGAGGAGCTTCTCCATGGGGGCAATCCGGCCGACCTTCAGGTTGTCGAGGCCGAGGATGGCCCCGCTCGGGATATGGATCTTTCTCCCCTTTGCCCGGGCGAGGGAGGTGATATGGTCGAGGAAGGCCCGGTCCGCGAGGGCCCCCACCGAGAGGATGACGAGGTCCTTCCCGTTCCCGAGGATCTCCATGGCATGCTCCCTCACCGCGGCCACTGAGGCCGCTTCCACGACGACGTCCATGTCCGCCCGCACGAAACCCGCGAAGTCCCGGTGGACCCTCGCATTGCAGAGTCGTGCCGCCTCCTCGGCCCTCTCGGGGATCCGGTCATGGAGGGCGACGATCTCCACCCCCACGTGCTCCTTCGCGATGATGCGCCCCACGTTCCCGCAGCCCAGGAGCCCGACCCGGATCATTACTAACAGGATGGCACTTGTGGCGGTTAAGCATTATGTTCGCCAACGGGGCTTCGCCCCGTTGGCTCTCCCTCGGGCTGTTGCCCTTCGGGTTCACCACCAGGCCTTCGGCCTGTCGGTTCACCAACATTCCTTCGGCCCGTCGGTTCACACTTGGGCTCACGCCCTTCGCGTTCTCCCTCGGGCTGATGCCCTTCGGGCTCCCCCCCCGGATGCGGGCCTCCGGAAGTAACCCGCCCGGCCTGGGGGGAATGTGGCCCATTTATAACCCGGGCGATCCCTGAGTTGGATCGGATTTTCCGGGTAGAGGAGCTCCATGGACGATATCGAAAAGGGTTTTGACCAGCTTTTCAATGAGCTCGACGAGCTGAACAAGGCACAGGAGGACCGGGCAAAGCAGATCCTGGAGGGGAAGGCGCAGCTCCTGGAGAAGATGGCGAACATGGCGGCACCCGTCGTCGCCCGGATCGGCCTCTCCATGGTGAACCGGGCGAAGATCGACAGCAAGGGGGAGCCGTACAACGCCGAGTACTACCCCGAGAAGATGCTCATTCTCGGGAAGACCGAGCCCGCGAAGTTCCGGCCCGACGATGCGACGAAGCCTATCGCAGACCAGTTCTGCGTCATCTCGGAGAAGGGGAGGTTCTTCGAGCTCATGTACAGCTCCACGCCCATCTTCATGGACTCTTACCTAAACCCCCTCACCCCGGCTGAGGCCCTCGACATCTACGGCCTCGAGATCATGTTCATGCTCTACCGGGCCATGCGGGACTACCTGGAGGCTAACCGGGAGCTCGTCGATGCCCTCGGGAAGGTCCTCGCTTTCGTCTTCGGCGGGCCCGCGGGACCGTCACTTCCACCCGAAGATGGGAAAGACGGGCTTTAAGAGGTCGTCCTCGCTCGTCCCCGTCGCCGAGAGCCGGAAGGAGCGGGAGAACTTCCTGCCCCCGGCGTTCTCGTAGGTCACGATGGCCTTTGCCTCGGCGATCATGGCGGGAAGGGGAAACTCGTGCCTCCCGTCCACGGGGAGCTCGGGGAGGTCGAACTCCCGGTCGAGGGGGACGAGGGTGACGTGAATCCGGAGGGCCCGATCGTTCCCGCCGTTCACGAGGATGATGCTCCTCGCGTTCTCGGCGAGCCGGCCGGAGATCTCGGGAAGGTGGTGGGTCTCCCCCATGATCTGGAAGGCCATGGCGAGGGTGATGACAAGGATGAGGGCGATCCCTGCGAGGTAGATATCGACGAAGGCGAAGAGGGCGGCGGCGACCGCGAGCCCGAGAACGAGGAGACCGACCTTGTACCCTTCCATGGAAAAACCTCTCCCGTCGGACGGTAATGGGCCCGATGCGGTTCGAACGCATGACCTCCCGGTTATCAGCCGGGCGCACCACCTGGCTATGCTACGGGCCCTAAGAAGTTGATACCCTGTACTTTAATGCACCCGGGTTTTTATAGGTTATGAATAAAGTGAAAGCGTGAATCGAGCCCCGCCGGCCTACCTCTTCGGCGCGGATCCGGTGGTTTCCCCATGACGAAACGGTATCTCCTCGGCAACGAGGCCATCGCCCATGCGGCCCTCGAGGCCTCGGCGGACTTCGCGAGCGGCTACCCGGGCACCCCCTCCTCGGAGGTCATCGACATCCTCCGGGCCCAGGAGGAGCGGCCCCTCTATGTGGAGTGGTCGGTGAACGAGAAGGTCGCCTTCGAGAACGCCCTCGCCGTGGCCTGGTGCGGCCTCCGGTCCCTCGTGACCATGAAGCACGTGGGCATGAACGTCGCGGCAGACCCCCTCATGACGAGCGCATACACGGGGGTGAACGGGGGTTTCGTCATCCTCTGCGCCGACGACCCCTTTGCCCACAGCTCCCAGGACGAGCAGGACACCCGGTGCTATGCCCGGTTCGCCCACCTCCCCTGCCTGGACCCGGCCACCGTCCAGGAGGCCCATGACATGGTCATCGATGCCTTTGCCCTCTCCGAGGAGCTCGGCCTCCCTGTCATCTTCCGGCCCACGACCCGGGTCTGCCACTCACGGAGCGACGTGGATACCGGGCCGGCATCGACGACGGAGCACCGGAAGGGGGAGTTCCCCCGGGACCCGAAGCGGTTCGTCCTCATCCCCGGCCATGCCCGGCCCCTCCACAAGGCCCTGAACGAGAAGCAGCCGAAGGTGGTGAAGACCCTCGCCGGCCGGCACTACAACCGGTTCGTAAAGGGGGGACCGAGGGGGGTCATCTCCGGCGGAATCGCGGTGACCTACGTCGAGGAGCTCCTCCCCCGGGAGGTCTCCCTCGGCCGGATCGGGGCCTACCCGGTGGACCGGGAGGCCCTCCGGGCCTTCATCGCCGGCCACCGGGAGGTCCTCGTCGTCGAGGAGGGGGAACCCGTCATCGAGGAGCTCGTCCGGCAGGAGGCCCGGGGGGTGCCGGTCTCCGGGAAGCTCGACGGGTCTGTCCCCCGGGAGGGGGAGCTCTCCACCGCCGCGGTGGCCTCCATCCTCGCGGCAAAGGGTCTCCTCCCGCAGCCCGCGGGGCCTCCTCCTGCACCGGCCCAGAACGTGCCGGTGCGGCCACCCATCATGTGCGCCGGGTGCATGCACCGGCCCACCTTCCATGCCATGAAGAAGGTCTGGCGGGACGCCGTGTACCCGAGCGACATCGGGTGCTATACCCTCGGGCTCCAACTCGGGGTCGTTGACACCACCATCTGCATGGGCTCCGCACCCTCCCTTGCGAGCGGGATCTACCATGCGGGGGAGAAGCGCGACGTGGTGGCGACCATCGGGGACTCCACCTTCCTCCACTCGGGCATCCCCGGGCTCCTGAACGCCGTGTACAACGGGGCGGAGATGACCCTCGTCATCCTGGACAACCGGACCACGGGAATGACCGGCCACCAGCCGAACCCCGTCTCGGGGATGACCGCCATGGGCGAGGTGAAGGCACCGGTTTCCCTCGAGGCCATCTGCCGGGCCTGCGGGGTCTCCTTCGTGGAGACTGTCTCCCCGTACGACCTCCCCTCAACCATCGAGGTGATGAAGGCAGCGAAGGCCCAGAAGGGCGTGAAGGTGGTCATCGCGAAGCAGCCCTGCGTCATCACGGCCCGGAGGGCGGGGGTGAGGCGGACGACGTACACCGTGGACCGGGACGCCTGCACTGTCTGCGGGACCTGCGTCCGGTTCGGGTGCCCGGCCATCGAGATGGTTGACGAGCGGGCCTCCATCAACGAGCTCTGCTCAGGCTGCGGGGTCTGTGCCCAGATCTGCCCGTCGGGGGCCATCGGGCCGCAGGCGAAGGAGGGGAAGGCATGACCTCCTTTGACCTCCTCATCGCCGGCGTCGGCGGGCAGGGTATCATCCTCGCCTCGAATGTCATCGGCGAGGCCTGCCTCATCGAGGGCCGGCAGGTGAAGGCCGCCGAGACCCACGGGATGGCCCAGCGCGGGGGCTCGGTGGAGTGCCATGTCCGGATCGACGGGCGCTACGGCCCCCTCATCCCGCCCGGCCAGGCAGGGCTCCTCATGGCCTTCGAGCTCATCGAGGCCCTCCGGTACCGGCACTACCTGGGGCCGGGCGGGAGGCTCGTGGCGAACAAGCTCGTTCTTGTTCCCACATCGGTGTACATGCAGGAGCTCGAGCCCCCGACCGAGGAGAAGATCCTCGGGCAGCTCGCTGACCTCGGGCCCTGCGTCATCGACGCGGACAGGAAGGCCGTGGAGGCGGGGAGCCCCCTCACCCAGAACATGGTGATGGTGGGTGCGGCGTCCCTCTTCCTCCCCCTGGAGCCGGAGTCCCTCGAGGAGGCCATCCGGCGATCGGTACCTCCGAAGACCATTGACATGAACCTGCGGGCCTTCCAGCTCGGGCGGGAGGCTGCAGGGGGATGCCGGTGAGCGGGAGCCGCGGACGGTTCCGCCCCGACGAGATTTACCCGGGTGATGCCCTCGGACTCCTCCGAGGGGTGCCGGGCGGCTCCATCGATCTCGTGGTCACCGACCCGCCCTTTGCCATAGACTTCCGGCCCCAGCGGAACAACTACAACCGGACCGGCTCCCGGGTTGTCGAGGGGTACCGGGAGATCGCTGCCAAGGACTACCTCTCCTTCACGGAGGAGTGGATGGGCGAGGCATGCCGGGCATTGCGGCCGACCGGTTCTCTCTACGTCTTCTCCGGCTGGAACAGACTCCGCGACGTGCTCCAGGCGCTGGACGAGACCGGTCTCACCACCGTCAATCATCTGATCTGGAAGTACCAGTTCGGGGTTTTCACGAAGAAGCGGTACGTGACGAGCCACTACCACATCCTCTTCGCCGTGAAGGACCCGAAGAAGTACTTCTTCTCCAAGGCCGAGCACTACCCCGAGGACGTGTGGGTGATCAACCGGGAGTACTGGACCGGGAAGAGGAAGACACCGACAAAGCTCCCCCTCGCCCTCGTGAAGAAGATCCTCGCCTTCTCCAGCCGGGAGGGCGACCTCGTGCTCGACCCGTTCCTGGGATCGGGCACCGTGGCCGTCGCCGCAAAGGAGATGGGGAGACACTACCTCGGATTCGAGATTGTTCCTGAGTATTATGAGTTCGCGAAGGAGCGGCTCGCACAGACAGAAACGGGGAGCGCTGAGGAGGGGAATTGAACCCCCGAGGGGCAGGACGCCCCACAAGCTCTCCAGGCTTGCGCCTTACCGCTAGACTACCTCAGCATGAAATGAAGGATTGCGGAATGATATTTGGAGCTGATCTCTTTTAAACCATCCCTCCGGTGGTCACGGAAGATCGGGTTATCTCTTCTCTGCCTTCTCCTTCCGCTTCCTCCATCCCCTCGGGTAGGTCCCAGGCTCCATGAGCACCACCCGGGGTTCCGCGACGAGGCCGGCCCCTCCCGGGACGAGCTTCCCGCTCTCCGCCAGGGCCTGCGCAACGGCGACGAGCTCCCCCTTCTGCGTGAAGATCCCCACCGGGTCCTTCGTTGAAAAGGATCCCTCCACCGCCACCACCCCGGCGCCGGCGAGGGATGCCCCGTGGCAGACCGCGTCCACGGCGGTGTCCCGGATGGTGACCCGCGGCAGGTCCCCGACGGCCCTCCCGACGGGGAGGATCATGCCCTGCAGGGGGGCAGGGTTCCCCTCCCGGGCGGCATATGCCGCGTCCTCCAGCTCCTGGAGGGTGTGGGCATCGGCCTCGGTGAAGGAGCCCGACTTCGTCCGCCTGAGCTCCCGCATGGAGCCGCCCGGGCCGGCGGCGAGCCCCATGTGGTGGCAGAGGGAACGGATATAGGTCCCGGCGTCGCAGGCGACCCGGATGAGGACCGATCTCCCGTCCACCTCGAGGACCTCGAGCCGGTGGATGGTCCGGATCCGGAGGGCCCTCTTCACGGCGGCCTTCTTCGGCGGGCGCTGGTAGATCCGGCCCTCGAAGTCCCTCGCGACTTCCTCAATGCGGCCCCTCGTGACGTCGCCGTGGAGCCTCCAGAGGCAGACGTACTCCTTCTCCCCCCGCTGGAGGAAGGGCGCGAGCCTCACCGCGGGGCCGAGCATCACCACGAGGACGCCGGAGACACCGGGGTCCAGGGTGCCGGCGTGCCCGACCGGGACCCCGAGAATCTTCCCGGCCCAGGCGGTCACCTGGTGGCTCGAGGGGCCGCGGGGCTTGTCGATGACCACGATCCCGGGTCCCGCAGGGAGCCGGGAGCGTCCAGGGGGGATGGGGCCCCTCTGGACCACGATCCCCGGCCTGACCGGTAGCCCCGGTGCCGTCATCGGTCCTCACCGCTCCCTTCCACAAGGAACCGGTCGAGGGCGACGAGGGTCCCCTCGAGGGAGCCGTCGCCGACGACGGCAGGCTCTGCCCCGGCCGCCCGCATGACGCCCGCGGTTATCTCGCCGATGGCCATGAGGAGGAGGCCGGGGCGGTGCTGCCAGACGGCCGCCGAGAAGGAGCTGGCGCTCGTGAAGAGAATGGCGTCGGCCCCGTCGGTGGCAAGAGGCTCGCGGGTGGGGATGAGCCCGTAGACCCGCACCTCGACGGGGATGCCCCCTGCCTCCCCGATGGCTCGGATGAGGGCGGGGTTCGGCACGTCGGCCCGCGGTATCCCGATCCGCTTCCCCCGGATCCAGTCCCCGAGGTACGGGACGAAGTCCCGCGAGTAGAAGGCCGGGAGGGTCTCGCACCGGATCCCGTGCTTTTCAAGGGTCCGGGCCGTCTGGGGCCCGATAGCGATGACCCGCGGTGGCGACCGGAGGAAGGGTCCCAGGAGTTCCGCGGGGACGGCGCTCGCGAAGAAGATGCAGTCGAGCTCTCCCCGGTTCGCGGCCTCGACGAAGGACCCGAGCCGGTCGGGGTAGGCCTCGACCCTGAGCGGGGAGACGGTGTAGCACTCGTGGCCGTGCTTCCGGCAGGCAACCGCGTCGCGTGCCCCCTTCCCGGCAACCCTCGTCACCGCTATACGCATCGTGAAGCTTTTCCACCTCTGCCGATATCACCGTATCCATCCAGCGGGTTTTATACCCTTGTGCCCGCATTCTTTCTTCGTGGTCGTCGGATTCCTCGCCGGGTGCCTCGCCGGGATCTGCCTCGGGACGGTGAGCGGCCTCGTCCCGGGGATCCATTCGAACACCATGGCCTCGGTCCTCCTCTCCCTCCAGGGGCTGTGCATCGCACTTCTCGGCCCCGAGGGGCTCGCCGCGGCCCTCGTCTCGGCCCTCGTCACCCACACCTTCCTCGACAGCATCCCCAGTACCTACCTCGGCATCCCGGATCCGGACAATGCCCTCTCCGTCCTCCCCGCCCACGCCCTCTGCCTCGAGGGCCTCGGCGAGGAGGCGGTCCGGGTCGCCGCCCTCGGGAGCGCCCTCGCCGTCGTGGCGGGTATCCCCCTCTGCCTCCTCTGCCTCGTGCTCCTGCCACCCCTCCAGCCGTACCTGGACTGGGGGATGGGGATCATCCTCCTCGGTATCGCCGGGCTCCTCGTCGTGACCGCCGAGGCCCCCTCCTGGGCCTTTTCCCTCTTCCTCGCCTCGGGCCTCCTCGGGCTCTTTTCATTCAGGTACTCCTTTCTCGCGTGGCACCCCTTCGGCGGGTCGGCGGTCCTCCTCCCCCTCCTCTCCGGGCTCTTCGGCCTTGCCACCCTTCTCCTCGCCTCCGGCGCGCCCGTCCCGGCCCAGAGGTTCGGGGGCCTCCGGGTCCCGGCGAGGGGCATCGCCTCCCGGGTTCTCCTCGGGGCGGCCGCCGGCTCCATCACCGGGTGGCTCCCCGGCCTCTCGAATGCCACGGCGAACGCCCTCGTCTCCTCGGGGGGCGGGTACGACCGGGAGCCCCGGGAGTACCTCATCTCGGCGAGCGCGGCGAACACCGTGAATGCCTTCGTCGGCCTCGCCGCCCTCTACGCCCTCGGCCGTACCCGGAACGGGGTGATGGTCGCCCTCGCGGCCCAGGAGCTCCCGCCCATGGAGGTGCTCCTCATCGCCGGATGCCTCGCGGGCTGCGCGGCCTACCTCCTCACCATCCGGCTCGCGGGGTCGGCAGCCTTCCTGAGGGGCCTCGGGACCCGGTCCCTGAACCTCGCGGTCATCGCCTTCATCGCCATCCTCACGGCCATCTTCACCGGCCCCTTCGGCCTCCTCGTCCTCGGCCTCGCGACTGCCATCGGGGTCGTGCCCCCGCTCGTGAACGTGCCGAGGCTCTTCCTCATGGGGGCGATCATGCTCCCGGTCATCTGCTTCTCCCTTGGTGTCGTCACGGTATGACCTGGTCATCCCCTTGCCTGCTGGCTGGCAACACGGGCCGGATACTATACTTATAAGTGCAGATCCCTTCCATCTCCGGCTAATGCGCTCCTTCTGGTTCGGGGACGTGGACGGGCACGGATGCACGAAGGCGGAGGGGGACCTGGAGGCCCTCGCCTCCCGGCTTTCCGGCATCCGCACCAATCCCGACGAGATCGTGCCGCCGAGATGGGAGCAGGCCGTGGAGTGCGGGGCCGTCCGGGACAGGAAGGAGTACCTGAATAAGCTCCGAAAGATCTGCATCCGGGTCGCCAGGGACCGGGTCGCCGCCGGGTTCCGGGGGAAAGATACCGAGCTCATCCAGATGGTCATGCTCCTCGAGGGAATGGACCAGGCCATCAACCAGATTGGGGAGCGGGCCGCCGATTGGTACCGCATTCTCCACCCCGTGGAGACCTGGAAGTACCGGACCCCCGACTCCCGGAGGCTCCTCGCGGGCATCGGGAAGGACGCGGACGGCCCCCTGAAGGAGGCCCTCGACGGGATCCTGGCCCTTCGGGGGGTCCGGACCCGGCTCGCCCGGGAGATTGCGGTCCGGTCCGCGGAGGTTCTCCCAAACTGCTCGGCCCTCGTCGGCGGCCTCGTCGCCGCACGGCTCGTGGCCCTCGCCGGGGGGCTCCCCCGCCTTGCCCGGCTCCCAGCCTCCTCCATCCAGGTCCTCGGGGCGAAGGGGGCCCTCTTCTCGCACCTGACCCGGGGGACCCCCCCGCCGAAGCACGGGATCATCTTCCAGCACAAAAGGGTGCACAACGCCCCGGGGGACGCGCGGGGGAGGGTGGCCCGGGCCCTCGCGGGCCGCCTCGCCATCGCTGCCCGGATAGACGAGTACCGCGGGGCCCCCGACCCGGGGTTCCTCGAGGAATCGGACCGGATGATCGAATCCGCGGGGGGCCGCCGGTGATCTGGATCGGCGATACCCTCGTCTCACCGGGGGAGCCCGGGGTGTATGGCGAGCGGGTTCTCGCGGGCCACCGGGTCTGGGACCCGTACCGGAGCAAGCTCGCGGCCCTCTACCACCTCGGGAAGGGGGTGGAGATCACGGGCTCCACGCGGGTTCTCTACCTCGGGGCTGCCCACGGGACGACCGTCTCCCATGTCGCCGACTACGCGGAGGTGGTCTATGCTGTGGAGATCGCCCCCCGTCCCATGCAGGACCTCCTCGAGGTGGCGGGGCGGCGGGGGAACATCATCCCTATCATGGACGATGCGAGGCACCCGGAAGGGTACGCCGCCGCCGTCGAGGAGGTGGACCTCGTTTTCCAGGACGTGGCCTCGCCCGAGCAGGCGGAGATCGCCCTCAGGAACCGGGTCTTCCTCGCCACGGGCGGGCACCTCATCCTCGTGGTGAAGACCCGTGCCATCGATACCACGGCGAGGCCGGAGGAGGTGGAGGCGGGAGTCGGGGATGCCATCCGGCCCTCATACAGCATCCTCGGCTCGACATGGCTTCTCCCTTACCACCGTGACCATGTCGCCTTCGTCTGCAAGAAATGAGAGGACCTGCCCGTGAGCGGGGCAGGCGGACCAGGAGGAACAACAGGACCCGGGAAAAAAGCAGTAGCCCGGAGCAGATTTGAACTGCTGTCGCAGGCCGGCCAACCATGCCGGAATGAAACACTATGAGAATCTTAGAGAAAAAGCAGTAGCTTAGAGAAAAAGCAGTAGCCCGGAGCAGATTCGAACTGCTGTCGCGGGATCCAGAGTCCCGCATGATTGACCGCTACACTACCGGGCTATTCCCTTCAGCTTGAACCCTCTCAAAGTATTAAGGTGACGGACCGGGGGCTGGCACCCCCGCGGCCAGCCCATCACCGGCCCCGGCACCTGCCGCAGGCCTCGCAGACGGCATCCACCGGGCTGATATCGGTCCCGTCCCCGCAGAAGGCCTGGAGGTCGTTCATGTCCCTCCTATAGTAAATGTGCGGCACCAGGGAGACATGGGTGTACGGCCCGCAAGGGAGGCCGAGGGCGTCCGCGATGTGCTTCTGGAGGTGCACGAGAGCGAACATGTTCGGGCCTGCCGCCGAGAGCATGTCGTTCGACCGGAAGACCACCTTCATGTGGAGCGACCCGCCCCGGACCAGACACTGGACGAGCTGGAGGCAGGGGCAGTCGTCCAGGCTCTCGTCCACCGGAGGGATCCAGGTGATGGCGATCCCCCGCCTAGAGGCCGGCTGGGCCGCGAGCTTCTTTCTGATATATTCCACCTGGTCGGTGTGGACCTCCTTCCCCCCGAGGGAGAGCCCCCCGCCCCAATCGAAGAGCCGGCCGTGGTAATCGTACTCGAACTCGGCATGGGTCCCGTGGATGAGGTCATGGGCGTACTTTTCCAGGAACCGCTGCTGGAACCGGGAGCGGGGGGAGGCCATGGGGAGGGCGAGGGGCTCGTCAACCCGGATCCCCAGCTCGTCGCACTCCACGGTTCCCTCCCCGTCCTCGGTCTCGAGCACCCACCCCTTCTCGAGCACCGTCTTTACCGCGAGCTCGTGGGCCCTCGCCAGGTTCGGTGCACGGATGACCCGCATGGACAGGAGTGTTGATCCCGAAGGACATTAAGGTATGAGAAAGCACCTGAGCATACGGGAGACCCGGGAGAGCAGGCCGGGCCCGCTCTCACGGCGGGCGGGTATCGGGCTTCCGCCGGAGGGGACGGACAGGATGCGAGCTTTCCATATATTCCTTTCCCGGGCCGGAAGGGAAGGGACGGGATCCACGGGAGTGGTTGGGGGATCCCTCAGCCATATCCCCTCCCATGGGTGTCCTTCTCCCGATTGCAGGAAAAAAACGGGCCGGACAGGGGATCAGGGCCCGTCTCTCCATTTTTACCGGAGATTCCAACCACAAAAGATATAATAACCGATTACCAAACACTACCACATATTCCGTTCAATCGGAGTATCGGGCATTGTGAACACGATTTCGGCAATTGCCGAAATATACTGACAGCATGCCTGTGAATGTAAGGAGGAAACGCATGAAGAGTTCGATGAAACTGATTATCGTCGCCGCCGTGATGCTTTTCGCGGTGCTTCTCGCGAGCCCGGTAGCCGCGAGAGGCGTCACCGTGAAGAACGTCGTTGCCGGCGACCATATATTCGTCTACGAGACAGGGCTGGACGTAACCCAGCTGAATGCCAGCCAAACGGCAGGAGCTTCGGTCCCTCCCTCGGCCCTGAGGAAGTTCGTCGATGACGATGTCTCCAAGGCACTGATCAAGGAGATCCCCGTCGCAAACGCGGCGAGCTTCGACGTCCTCTCCGGACTTGTGGGCGACCAGACTGGCCTGTACTACGCGTTCAATGGTAGCGAGGTCTATCTCGGCGCGGAAAAGGCAAACAACAAGAGCTCGGTCACCATCCAGAAGACTGACCTCGGCCTCGGTGTCTACCTGAACGTCACCTCGGGCCTCCACGTCGACTCCATCGACGGGAAGAGCATCACCCGGTTCAACAACATCACGTTCAAGGTAAGCGCCCCGAACGTCGGGACGTACTACAAGAACGCGAGCGGGGAGCCTGCAGCCCGTGCAGAGGTCCGCATCACGACCCCTGACGGCGGTCAGATCACCGTCTTCGGGTTCAACAGCGTGAACCTCGCGAGGATGAACATCAGCTCGGCCGAGTTCTACACCGACAGCACCGGCGGACCCGGTGACTCGATCATGCTGAACGAGGTCACCGCAGGGACCTACACCGCCGTCCTGAAGTTCTCGCCCGGCCAGGACTTCTACAAGCAGGCCGGAACCGACTCCAACGCGGTGTCCTTCACGGTCCTCTCGAAGCCCATCACGCTCACGACGAACAAGGAGTCCGTCGTCCGCGGGAACAACTTCGCCGTGACCATCACCGGTGAGAGCAACAAGTGGTACTTCCTGTACATCAAGTCGGCCAGCATCGACCAAGCACTGATGCCCTTGGTCCAGGGCTGGGAGGTCAACGCACAGCCCGGCACCAACAACACCAAGGGTGCGTCGGCAACCGGCACCGGTTGGTTGAATGTGACCGGCTCCACCCCGGTAAACATCTGTTCCCTCGCATCGACCGACCTTGACGGCTGTAACATCATGGCCCCCAAGGCCGGCGAATACGTGGCAGTCCAGACTCAGGCCGACGGGACCCGTGCGGTCATCATCAACACCTCGAGCAACACCGAGGACAAGAAGTTCACCGTGAAGGCCATCGACCCGAAGGACGCCTCCAAGTACGACCAGGTCGATGTCACCGTCTCGAAGGGAACGGTCACCATCACCTACGAGGGCACCGGGAGCTACTACCTCGGTGAGACCATCAAGCTGTCCGGTACCAACACCGACAGCAAGAAGGTGTTCCTCTTCGTGAAGGGTCCGAACCTCGGAGACGAGGGCCGGTCGCTCGTGAACCTGAGCACGACCGCCCAGAAGACCGACACCCCCCCTGGGTCGGGAGTGTGTCCGGGCATGCCCACCGACGGGACTAATTGCTGGAAGGTTGTCGATGTGAACACCGACAACACCTGGTCCTACAAGTGGGACACCTCGAAGCTCGTCCCCATCGGGACCTTCAGCCTCGATGCAGGCACGTACACCATCTACGCAACTGCCTCGGCAGCCGATGGGACCTCGAAGGGCCTGTCCGACCCCGAGCGGATCTACGAGACGGCGTCGGTCGTGCTGAAGAAGCCCTTCGTCACCGCCTCCGCGAGCACCAACACCCTTGCAAAGGGTGACAAGCTCTACATCCGCGGTACCGCAGAGGGCAAGCCGAACAACGTCTACGTCTGGATCTTCGGCAAGAACTTCCGGAGCTGCAGCAACGGCGAGTCGGTCAAGTCCGATGCCACCTACGAGTGGAAGTACGACCGGGCTGACACCTCAGGCCTCTATGCAGGCCAGTACTTCGTCGTGGTCCAGCACCCGATGATGAACGGCGTTCCCGATGTCATCGGATCTGACGCGGCAGGCATCAACCCGCGCGACACCAACTGCGTCGCTGCGACCCTGAACCAGTCCACGACCTGGACCGGCGGCAAGCCGACCGTCCAGCTCATCGGGCTCCAGGCCTCCGATGCCGCGACGGCGCTCGTCGAGCTGCTCAACTCACCGAATGTTGACGATACCTACACCAAGCTCTCCTTCATGATCGAGGAGCCCTGGATCCGGATCGACACCATCGGTGACAAGTACGTCGGCGACACCTTCAAGATCACCGGCACCACGAACCTCGCCGAGGGCGACACGATCCTCATGACCGTGACCTCCTCGTCCTTCCAGCCCACTGAGAAGACGCAGACCGGCGAATTCAGCGGTGCAAGTGGCTCTGTGAGCGTCCAGAAGGGCGACACGTACAACACGTTCTCCTTCGACGTCGATGCCTCCACCTTCAAGCCCGACGAGTACCTCGTCAAGGCAGAGGCTGTCGAGCCGTCCCAGACCACCACGGCGACCTTCAACGTCCTTGAGGGCAAGCCCACCACGGTTGCAACAACTGCAGCCCCGACGCCCGTTGTGACGCAGCCCACCGCTGTCCAGACACCCGTGGCCACCACCGCCGTACCCGTTACCACTGCCAAGCCGCAGCCCGGGTTCGGTGCACTGGTTGCCCTCGTTGGTCTCGGAGCGGTTGCGCTCCTCGTCCTCCGCAGGCGCTAAACCAAACCCACACCTTTTTTTCTGCGATCCCGTCCCCGAGCCCCGGCTCTCTTCCTCTTTACGGCCCGCGGACCGCTGCGCCAGGTCTTTCCCCGCGAGGGGCCGCCCGGTGGCCCCCCCCGTGCGCCGGGCCCGGTGACCATGGCTCTCCCCCCCCTGGCCGGCGTCCCGGGGCCGGCCGCGAAGGTTCTTTACGGAGCGGGTTGAAGGTTACTGGAAGCGGGGTTCTTCTGATGAAACTCACGATTAAGGTCCTGGATATTACCTCCCAGGGGGTGCTCCTCACCGAGGCCGATGCGAGGGCCGTGGGGGTGCTGGAGGGGGACCGGGTACAGGTCCTCCATGAGGCAAAGGGGGAATCGGCAAACGTCATCGTGAACATCACCTCCACGGCCCTCCCGCAGGGGGTCATCGGGCTGTACCTGAAGACGAACCGGCGGCTGGGGTTTTCGGACGGGGAGGTCGCCGAGGTGCGGGAGACCGAGCGCCCCGCCTCCATTGACCTCATCAGGAAGAAGATAGACGGCGGGCGGCTCTCCAAGGAGGAGATGCTCTCCATCGTGAAGGATACCGTCTCCGAGAACCTCTCCCCCGCCGAACTGACCGCCTTTGTCACCGCCTCCTACATCCATGGTCTCGACATGGACGAGGTGGAGCACCTCACCCGCTCCATGGTGGAGACCGGGGACCGTATCCAGTTCACGACCCACCCCATCGTGGACAAGCACTCCATCGGGGGGGTCCCGGGGAACAAGATCTCCCTCCTCGTCGTCCCCATCATCGCGGCGAGCGGCCTCAGGATCCCGAAGACCAGCTCCCGGGCCATCACCGGGGCGGGGGGGACCGCCGACCTCATGGAGGTCCTCGCCCCGGTCGAGTTCACCTCCGACGAGGTGAAGAGGATGACCGAAAAGGTCGGGGGGGTCATCGTCTGGGGGGGTTCGACGAACATCGCCCCGGCCGACGACCGGTTCATCATGGTGGAGTACCCCTTCCGGATCGATGCCACCGGCCAGATGCTCGCCTCGGTCATGGCCAAGAAGTCCGCCGTGGGGGCCGACCTCGTCGTCATCGACATCCCGGTGGGAACCGGGACCAAGGTCCCCACGGTCCAGGACGGGAGGAGGCTCGCCTCCCAGTTCATGGAGATCGGCGAGCGCCTGAAGATCAGGGTGGAATGTGCCCTCACCTACGGGGAGTCCCTCGTCGGCCATTCCATCGGCCCGAACCTGGAGGTCCGCGAGGCACTCTCCATACTCGAGGGGGCACAGGACCCGGGGTCCCTCCTCCAGAAGAGCCTTGGCCTCTCCGGGATCGCCCTCGAGATGGCCGGGAAGGCTGCCCGGGGGCAGGGGTATGCCATGGCCGAGGAGCTTCTTTCGAGCGGAAAGGCCCTCGGGAAGCTCCGGCAGATCATCGAGATCCAGGGAGGCGACCCGAAGGTCCGTGCCGGCGATATACGCCCGGGCGAGCACCAGTTCGTGGTGAACGCACCCCTGGACGGGTATGTGGTCGCGCTGAACAACCGCTCCCTCATCACCGTCGCCCGGGCCGCAGGGGCGCCGCATGACCGGGGGGCCGGCCTCATCATCCATGCCAAGAAGGGGACAAAGGTGAAGCAGGGCGAGCCCATCGTGACCATCTATGCCGAGCGGAGCTGGCGGCTCCAGAAGGCCATCGAGGTCGGCCGGCAGCTCATGCCAGTCCTCGTCGAGGGAATGCTTCTCTCCCACGTCACCCCCGTCCACTGGGTCTGAAGACCCGGGTGGGTGATGGGCCGGGCCATGAGGGCCGGCCCAGGAGGGCGGGCCGGCGAGGTTTGCCCGATGGGCCGGGCCATGAGGGCCGGCCCAGGAGGGCGGGCCGGCGAGGTTTGCCCGATGGGCCGG
>Ga0335070_10001725_pt1 | contig 25373 bp, 15 predicted proteins | sample Lox_Sample_13_FD_206722 | JGI IMG/M metagenome (GOLD analysis project Ga0335070, IMG submission 206722) | Soil microbial communities from Loxahatchee National Wildlife Refuge, Florida, United States - Lox_Sample_1.3 | ecosystem: Environmental > Terrestrial > Soil > Wetlands | place: USA...
GGCCCGATCGACCAAGTCCAGTGTAATCGTGGATCCAGTCTTCTCCGCCAGACTCGCGCTCTTGGCCAATAGAGCCACCGCCTTGCGGGCATCGCCGTGGTCCCGGCTGGAGAGTGCGGCGATTTTCTCCACCACCCCTTCAGCGACGGCTTGCTCATGAAGCGCCTTTTGCACGCGGATTCTCAGGATGCGTTGTAGATCGATGGCGTCGTAGGGCTCGAAAATTATCTCGTTGAGTTTCAGGAAGCTCTTGGTCCGCGGATCGAGCTGGTCGCACCAGTTGAGTCGGTTGGAGGCGAAGACCAGGATGAGCTTCGCTGGGATGCCCTGCGGCAGGCGCCGGACGAGAAACGCCAGAAAGGTATCCTTATCCCGGCGGACGTGGTCCACTTCGTCGATAAACAGCACCAGGTAGCCCTGGTAGTCCGCCAGAGCGGCCTCGATCCGCTGCATCAGTTCCTCAAGAGACAGGCCCCTGCTGTAACGCCGCCCGGCATCCAGCAGGCAGGCCAGGTCGCTGAGCGCCCGGAAGCAGGGCCGGGCCGTGGTGAGGTCCAGGTGGACGTGCCGCAGCGGGATGTGGTCCTTGCGGCAGAGCTGCTGCAAGAAGCCCAGAAAGTAGTTCATGGTCACGGTCTTACCCGTGCCGGTCTTGCCCCACAGGGCCAAGTGGACCGGATGATCGCCCCGCAGGAGGGGAGCGAAGTGACTACTGAGCTCATCGATCTCCGGATCCCGGACGTTGGCGTTGAAGATCTCCTCCAGGATCGCCTGTTGTTCGCGGCGCAGGAGCTGTTCGTCATCCAAGTAGCGCCGATCGCGGATGACCGCGTGGCCGCTGAGGCCGCGCATCTTGCCCTCCATTCTTACCCGTGTATCACTTTGTTCCATGCGAAAATCACCTCAATCAGTGGCTCTTGACGCACGGGTATATAAACCTTGCGGTGAAGACACCCAGTAATTTTCCGATGGAACTTCTTGTTGCGCGATGTGGTGTTGTGCCTTCGTCTTGTCACCACCGCGCGGTGAACCGCTCCCACCGCCTTGCTTCATCGCTTTCAATATTGAAAAGAAAGAAGAAGAAAGAAAAGAAAGAACCTACAAACACACAACACGGTTTCCAGTGGAAAATTACTACCTCTCTCCCGCGCATGAGCTGGATTGATCGCTTGGGCGTGACGCATAAACTCCGGGCTGGCTCAAGCCATGCATAAACTCCGCACTGGGTAGCCCCGCTCCTGCTGGTACGGCGTTCCAGTCGCATTTTACTGCCAGGTGCTCCACAGGAGGTGTGACCTTCCCAGGCTACACGACCCAATCTGCTGCTGGGCAGTTTCCACTCGCATTTTACTCTCCCTGTCTCATGGGCGGCCGCTTGAAGCTCTGGGCTTTTCGGCAGCCCCCTATCAGCCCAGAAGGCCAGCGCGAGCCAAGGGCGCACGCATGAACTTCGCACTGTTTAGTCGGCCTTTATGCCTGCGCGGTGTTCCAGTCGCATCTTACTGTCGCGTGCTTAGCAAGATGTAATACCCTGCCAGGCTGACACAACCAGACATGCTGTGGATAGGTTCCACTCGCATTTTACTGTCCCTGACCCGGGGACCATTTTTTCACGCCGCATGTTCAAGAACTGAAGCTGCCTGGAGATGCAGTGACACCAGGGGTGAAATGACCGAGTCGCCGATTGGTGGCTCGGCAAATCAAGACACTGGCGACTTGAGGGGGCTTGGATCGGAGGGGACGCATCGCTAGGATGGCGGCCCGGGGCGGATAGATTGAAATCCTGGTTTGGCTGCCGGGAGAAGGTCTCCCGGACAGGTGTAACTCGGGGGAGCTGGTTCTCCAATCCAGGCTGAACCAGCACAGTCGCGCGGTGACGGAACGATCGATCAGCGGTATAACGCGTGCTTGATGGCTGCGAGCTGTCCGATCTGTGGCGGTCGCCTTGTCCGGAGCGGTACTTCGCCGCGCGCCACTGCTATCTGCAAAGCCTGTGGCAAGTCGCTTCGACTAAAGCAATCGGGTGCTACCAGCAAGGATAATCCAGCGGACCCCGTGCATCAGCCTCCTGCCCGTCACCTCTCCACGAACCGGCCGCCGGCAACGGAGAGAGGAACCTGCCCGGTTGACGCTCCCCCGGCCGGATCGGGTACCGACAAACGGGTAGTCCTGCTGGCTGTCGGGGTTTTGGTCCTTGGCCTGACAACACTGGTCGTCGTCCTGCTGCTGGTGAACTGGAGTCATGCCAAGCGCGGGCGGGCCGCCGTTGCCGTCTGCAACAGCCTACTCGATGAGGCGGTCACGGATGCGGAAAAACAAGCGGAGCAATTCCACCACGAAGAGGCAATCGCCGCCCTTCAAACCGTGTCTGAATCCATCCGGTCCAACGCTGATTTGGCGTACGCCGATTGGCCTCTCAGGGACGCGCTGGAACAACGAGCAGCGGAGCAGCTGGCAAGGCGCAAGGCAGCCAAGGAGGAGTACGATGCCAGAATCGCTCATGGCTATGTGGTGCTTGAAGGAAAACTCATGCGCGGCCAGGATCGAGATCGCATCCTCGGCGAACGCGCGAGAGAGGAAGGAGCCCGACGGGTGTGGCGGCCCGGCGTCCCCCTGACACGCCGCGGAACCCGACTGATCTATGACGGCAGGCCGTTCTCAGCCGTGGGGGTGAATAAACACGAGCTGCTCGATCTCTACCTGGGGCCATCCCCAGAGGCCACCGGCGGTTCTGAGGCGGCCAAAGCCTCCCTTCGCCTCCTGACTGATATTGGCGTAACGGTCATCCGCGTGCGGATGAACAAGTTCTGGTCGGCCAAGATGGAGCAGACCTTTCTGAGTACGGACCCGCGGGGCCGGGAAGCGGCGTGGAAGCGTGTGGACGCCATGCTGGACGACTGCGATACCGCCGGAGTGCGCGTGGTCGCCAACATAACCTGGGACACTTTCATGTGGTCCGACCTGGCGCACGAGTCGCTTCGAGATCTGTATGGAAACCGAGAATCGGCGAGTCGCAAGGCCTTCCGCGACTGGATTCTCGAGCTGGTCGCGCGTTACCACGACCGGGATACCATCTTATTCTGGGAGCTCACCAATGAAGCGAACCTCGTGGCCGACTTATGGCACCCGCTCGATAAGAGCGGCGTGGTGCCTTACCGGCACACCGACGAGAGCCTTTATCGTGCCCCTGTGGTCCGGGATGAGCAGAACAATTTCACCTCCGACGAGCTGGCGGGGCTCTGTGGAGAGTTGGCCGACATGATCAAGTCACTGGACAGCAAACACATGGTGGGGACGGGTTTCTCGGCGCCCCGCCCGGCGGCCTGGCATTTGCGGGAGTCCTTGCGAACATACGCTGCCAGTGGGATCTGGAAAGGGGACGGCTGGACGCTGGATTCGCCCGAGGAGCAGACCCGCTACCTCCGCCTAGTCACCCCTCCGAGCATCGATTTAATCAGCCTTCACTTCTACGGTGGACACGAAGATACTATCGAGCGGATGTGCAATCTCAAACACGCCGCAGACCTCGTGGGGAAGTCGGTCTACATTGGGGAATTTGGCATGGATAACCTCGGTGGAGAGGCCACCTACGACAACCCGAAGGCGGTGCAGGGGCTGCGCATGATGCTGGATGCTTTTCGGCTGCTGGACGTTCCGCTGGCCCTGGCCTGGACCTGGGACGAAGCGACCAGCATCCACGAGCCGTCGATCCGTCCCGCCCGGCATCAGGAGGTAGTAAAGTTGCTGCAGGAGGCCAATCGCGCTGCCGGCGAGTCGGGGAGCCTGTCACAAGGCAGCAAGAAACGAAATGCGCGCCTGCTCGAGCTAGGGAAAGAACTTCAGGAGCTGCTGCCGCCCAAGCAAGAGGCGAAGGCTCCGTAGGCTTCTCCACGAGGCCTCAAGACGCGCAAGGGCGCGGCGCAATTCGCTCGATGAGCTCCCTTGTTTGCGACGTCCGGGCGAGCCTTCGTTTCCTTCGGCGAAAGAAAAAACAAAACACACTTGGCGAGGCGCTGCCTGATCGCTGCCAGCACTGGATCGGCAGGAGTAATCTCCCCCGCAGGGGGGCCGGTGGACCATTCATCGCTCTCTTCCAGTGGCAGCAAAGCATTAAATACTCAGGCCTCTCCCGGGTCCCGTGAGGTGATCACATGGCAAGACCGTTTTCGTGCCCATACTGCAAATCGACGAACAGCGTCAGCAAGGGCTCGCGCAAGACCAAGGGCCTGGGGCTTCGAAAGCTCCGCCGCTGCAAGGACTGCGGCAGAAAGTTTACGCCGCGGCATCAGAAGGTGGGAGCAGGTGCCGCGCCCGCACCAACCGCCGCACGAGTTGCCCGCGCCGCTGGGGTTCGACCGCCAGCGGTGGCCGGCTCCAAAGCGTCGGCTCCCGCTACATGAACATCATCGAGATGGCGTTTCGCATGAGCGAACAGGTGCAGAGCTTTCGCGAAAGGGTAAGGCTGTATTTCTACGAGGTCATGCTGTCCGGGCATGCCTGTCCAAGTTGCGCCGCATCGCTGGAGATGATTGGCGAGGGCCGGGCACGATGCATGATGTGCGGGACGACGTTGGACCCGACTTTGGCGTTCCAACGCTGCTCCTCCTGCGGCGGCCAACCTCGACTCCGAGTACGGCGCTACGTGTGCTGCTCCTGCGGTGGCGACGTAGCCTCGCGGTTCCTGTTTGATGGCCTGGTCTTTGATGCGGAGTACTTCCGCCAGAAAATGGCCGAGTCCCGAGAGCGAAAGCAGGAGCTGCGCGAGCGCGTCCGGGAGATGCTGGCAGGATCTCGCTCCAACGCCATCCAACTTGAGGCGTTGGAGCTTGAACAAGCGGGCGACCTGTTTAGGGCGATTGATTCGCTGACGCTTGAAGCGTTCGCTGCATCATTGCCGGGGTCTCGCAGCAGGTTCGATCTGAACCGCTACCAGGCGCACGTCCAGGCTCACCTGCGGCCAATCCCGGTGGCCTTGGAGCAAATACCACCCCTCAGTGAAAACGCCCGCCTTGACCGCGTATGGCGTTTTATCGCAATCATATTCCTGGCCCACGCCGGCATCATCGATGTCTGGCAGCAGGGCGACACGATCCTGGTGATCAAGCATGAAACTGACCGAGAAAGACAAGGCCTTCCTGGAGACATTGAAGAGGATGATGGAATCGAAGGACCTCTGGGTCGAGCTACGGCCTGACCGGCCCAGCTACATGGTGCTGAAAGGCACCTACGGCGAGAAGATCCACGAGGCCTTCCACATGACCCGGCAGGGCGTCCGCTGGCGCTTCTGGCGGATCCTGAACGAGATGTACGTCTCGGCGTTTGTCACCATCCTGTTCATTGAAAAGACATTCGGCACAGAGCTGCGCGAGCACGCTATGCGTATCAGCCGGGAGCGGTACGACATGCGAGAGCAAGCCGTGGAAATCCACTTCCAAAGTGCTGATTTGCTCACCGCTCGTCGAGAAACCAAGGAACAGGCGCCTTCCGGGCGCGGCCCTGAATTGTAAAGGGATTTGCCCGTCCAACTGGTCACGTCGGGGGGCCTATAGACAGGCCCTCCGCGCGGGTCACCTTGGCGCAGGAAGACCCCTTCGCAGCAGGCTTTCGCCGCTTTGACCCTGTTTTCGGTGCAGCGGGGTTTTGCCCGCTGTCGTGCCTGCCGATTTTAACATCGCGCCGACTATCAGGTCCCGTGGCAGAGGCAGAATTCCGCTCGCATGACCCACCCCCAACATGACATCCACGAAAATCGACTGGTCGTTCAACAAGATCGCGAAGTTGGCGGACTCGGCCGACCTGGCCGAGATGCTCTTCCCTGGCAACCGCAACCAGCAGCATGCGTTCCTGGTGCTGTGGCTTGCGCTCAAATGGGCTGACCACCATATGGTACCCAACGTGGCGGACGTGGCCCAGAAGCACGGCGTCTCGCGCCGAACGGCGGAGCGCGTCCGAGCCAAGCTCCGGCGGATGGGCTTGATCGATCGCGTCTCGCGCTTCAACTCGCAATACGGATATCGCGAAGGGTGGGTGCTTTCCACGCGATTCGAGCGCAGCCTTAGAACCCTGGCGGACAAGCTCGCCGAGCTGAAGGACACTGATCGCGGCTCCCGCGAGAAGGACGAGTTGCTGCTCGACTATGCGAAGGTGCGGCGCGACAGCCATCGGGCCGCAGGCCCATGGTCAACGCATGATCAAATTCAACAAGGTGATCGAACATGAAAAACACACGAAAGAAAAACTGGACCGGCGCAATCGTGGCTATCCTGGTCCTGCTATGGCCAGCCTTAGCCACTGCCCTGCCACGATCCAGTACGCTGACCGTCGTTCCCACGACCGCGGGACCATGGCTGTGCGGCCCTGCCTTCATCATGGAGAACATGGGCGGGCCGGACGGGCGAGAGCCGACACCTTACGGGATGCCCGTGATGCCCAAACTTGACCCGTGGTACGCACCCGAGCAGCACAGGAGGATCAACTCAAAGGGTCAGCCGTACATCGGCCCGGCTTCTCCTTTCCCGCTCAGTCCGCCGAACCCCAATGAGGTGCTCTGCCGACCACTCTTTGAGCCGCGGCTGCTTCGGCCCGTTCAGGCGGCCGGCGCTTACGGCGGCGAACTCTGGTGGTGATCGTGCATGAACAAAACCGCGAGCAGGTCCAAGGCATCCAGCAGGCCCCGCCGTGGCGCCCCGACCTACCGTGTGCGGCACTCCCAACTCGGCTAATCATGGAGGATCCAATTTGCGCGCAGAAGCTGCTGACGGTGATGAATGTGACGAATGTGCACATTCTGACCAATATATCGCAGCTGCCTGACCTGGATCCGGCGATTAAGGAGCAGCTCGCCAAGCTTGGAATGTCTCGCAGCTGGAACCACTCCCGAGGCGGCTACTCTTAAGACCCTCTCACTTCTTCGACAGAGCTCTGCGGCCTACAACACAACGGAGCGCCCGGATAGGAAAGGGGCCTTTGTCTACGCCGTGGGGGCGCCACGCGGATACTCGCCGCGCGAGACGGTTCCGCGCACAGCGCTTGCATGCGCTGTTCGCACTGGCGATATAGGCACACCAAGCTCTAAAGGGCAACGTCGCCCCCTGAACTTTTCCATCCTGCGGGACAGAAGTATCCGCGATGAGCTCGGCAAACCCTTGACAGGATCATTCTCCAGCGTTAGCATACTCCACTGTTTTGTGGCCCGGCCGATTTCGCTTGGCAGCACGAAGGGTCACGACCGCGACGGAGGAAGCCGTGAGTCTCCGATTCAGACTTGCGCACGCACGTCGAAGAGGAAGGATCACCGACAGTACGTTCTCAGCTAGCGTGATCAAGCGGCGCTGCTGCAACACCAGGGCATGCGCCATGGCACGATTGCGAACTTACAGGAGCCGCTCATGAACAGATTCCAAGCTCAGTTGTTGGCTTCCACCTCATTCTTCCTCGGCATCCTCGCGACGTTCGTGGGCTGCAGCCCACCCTTCGCTTACTTGCCGGACACGACAGCACTCGAGCGATACTACTCGCGCGATGTCCGCTCAGAGGACCTCTCACTTCTGCCTAAGGGCCATGAACCTGCACAGGGACGCAAGACGCTGTGGAGCAGTATCACGCTCACGAGCAGACTTCCGGACGATCCGAAATTACCAGCCCCGGAATCGGCTGATTTCGTGCCCGCCAAGAACGTACTTACGTTTCTGCATGTCTCTGACGCGCACGTCCGGGATGAATCCGTGTACGGTCCTGGCTACGAGGACAAGCTGCGGGTATGCGTTGAGGCTTTCAAGGCCGCCGGACAAGCGGAAGCGGCTGGGGCGGCGCTGCGTCCGCGTCTTGTGGAGCGATGGGCTGCGCTGCGCCTTGCTGGTTTTGTCACGGCCGCTTCAAAGCGTGGCATCCCGTACGTGATTTTCACGGGCGACTTATGCGACATGTCCCTACTGTCAGAAGTTCGCCTCGGCCTAGCTGCTCTAGAGCCGCGGCATCCCACTTCACAGATTCCGCCCACCACTGTTCACACTGTTGCCGGCAACCATGATGGCTTCTTTTTTGGAAACCTGCGTTTGGACTACACCGACCCCTCGCCAGATAAAGAGGGGATGCTCGCGTTCCAGTTGAACCAATTACTTGCACTAGTTTCGCAGCGATTCAACGAAGTCGAGCCTAGGACGTATCACCTCGGACTTACGAAGACAGAATTCGTGCTGACGCACTTGCTGGCTGACGAGAACGGATACGGGTTCCAGGCCGCTGAAGCGTTCATGAACATCGGTACCCTGGCGCCGCCGGACGCCATGAGCAGAGTACCGCGCGCTCAGAAGGAGCAAACTCTACGCGACTACGTTCGCGGTTGTCGGATACGAGATATACATACAAGATCAGAGGACGACAGGTTGGCAACACTGTTCGGTCCTTTGGATGGCCTGCGTAAGGCAATTGGTTGTGATCTGCGAGGACGGATTGGGGCTGACCTGCCAGATCCACCGGCTGATGACCTTGAGACACATGGATTTTACGTAAGAGGACCTCATGATCCCAACAAAGTCGACCCACGCACGCTAACAGAGCGAGAAAAGGAGCCGAATGGCCCAGGAGCGTACTATGCATTCGACATGATCGCTTCATCTCGGCCGCAACTTAGAATTCGGGCTATCGCTTTGGACACACGTGCGTGTCGTTACGCGCACGGATGTATTGCGTCCAACGGAGACATTAATGATGAGCAGCTCGCCTGGTTTAAATCGGAATTACACAATGCACATGAGAGTGGCACGCCGGTGCTTATAGTCGCGCACCACCCGCCAGACCAGAACTACTTCAACCGCTCGAAGCAGTACCAGGAATTCCGCAGTCTGCTTCATCATTATCATGATATCATCATTGGCTATTTCTGCGGCCACACGCATGAGAACTGGGATTATTGGCTTCGTCGGCCGACGTGGCTGAATTCTGATCCTCGGATAGAACCTGCGACCGCGCACCTAGATGCATATGCGAAGGAAGAGTCTTTACTCGTTGTTCAAACGGGATCGACATGCGAATTCCCGCACGTGGGTCGGCTCGTCACCATCAGCCAAGAGAGCGGTGCGATTAGCATATCGTGGCGTTTCGCGGATCTGGCCGCCGAAGAGAACGGGGCGGAGTGTCTTCGGGACGCGTTGCTCGAATCTCAACTAGCTGCGGAGGACTTTCCTGAGCCGGCCACTCGGTCTACACAAGAACGCGAGTTCCGAAAGCGCGTTGGCGAATTACGAAAACGGTGGAGCGATCTCGACAAGAGGCCGCCTGCGATCCTCATCCCGTTTCACGAGCTCAAGTATGACAGCAAGCGTGTCGCCACAAGTTCTCTTGATGTCGCCAACTAAGGCGAATGTACAGGCCGGCCTACGGCCCGCGGCCCGCGGCACGGCAACCGCCCTTGACGTGATTTGTAGAAGCCCAGTCCCGCATGCATTGAGGAGCGTGTGATGTCAGACGAGAAGCAGATCATCGACGACGCATACGCTGAGGTCCTTCATGAGGTGTTCGCGACGTTCGTGACCAACCGCGTTACGGAACATGTCGGCGAGGGCGGAGCGAAGGCGCACGAGTCAGCCGAGGAGAAATTCAAACGCGGGGTGACGATCGCGAGAGAGACGCGCGACCTCGCAGTAAAGATCATCGCTCAACTTGCCCAGCCGTGATAGCTAAGGAGGGGGTCGCTGGCCGGGCATCATCGCAATCCGTGCTGCTCGTATGAAAGCGCTGAAGCTCTGCTTGACTCGCGCGGCGGATGGCGGTAGCTTGCTTATGGGTGAGGTCGACAATTAGTTTTCACCGGAAAGCGGATTGGAGAAGCCTCATCTGCACTTCCGACAACCGCCGGGCAGACGGCGGCCTATGAGCGCTCCTACCAACCGCGCCCAACTCGAAGGAGAAATGCCCATGACCAGTCTCAGAAGACATCGAATCCTGTTGCCCCTGATTATCCTCGACCTGCTTATCTTGATGCTCGCGCCCGCAACGGCGTGCGCTCAGTTCGCCCCGGGCGATCAAGTCCGGCTGAAGGCGTCTTCAACACTCGGTGTGCCCCTGCACGAGGAGGCAGGGCAAACCGCAGTCTCCGCCCGGCTGCCGGATGGCAGCATCGCAACCGTCGTGAAGGTGGCTTCGGACGGGGCGTGGCTTCAGATTCAGTCGGGCACAACCTCCGGCTGGGTCTTGGCGAAATACCTACAAAAGGCCAGCGCCCCTGCCGGCCCATCCCCCGTCGCAGAAGCCGACCCTAATGCGGCCAGTTCCTACGTCGTGGGCTGCTGGAACCTGGAGTGGTTCGACGACGCCAAGACCAGAGGCTTCCCCGAGGATACGGAAGGTGGCCCGACCTACCCACCCCGCACCCAACAGAATTACGAGTACATCGCTTCGATCATCCAGCAGATCGAGGCCAAGATTTTGGTGCTGGAGGAGATCAACGGGCACGAGGTCAACGGCGGCGATGAACCGACGAGCCGCTCGAAGGAACTTGACCGGCTCCTCGGCATCCTCGGCAAGGCTCGGTACGACTACATCATCGGGGCTACAGGCCAACAGCAGCGGGTGGCGATGCTCTTCGACAAGCAGGCCGTTCGCCTGAACGAGCATGGGGAGATGCACCTGCCCAACAGCAACGTGAATGGATCCAGCCTGTTCGCCCGTGAGCCCCTGGTGGCGCATTTCACGTTCATGCAGCACGGCCAGGCAATGAATGATCTGGCTGTGGTAGGCGTGCACCTGGCCTCAGGCCAATCCAAGACCAAGAACCATGACAAGGCGATGGTGGCGATTCTCAAGGAAATTGACAAGGCCAGGCATGACGAATGGGTCATCCCCAAGGACGAGAACGATGTCCTGATCGCCGGGGACTTCAACTGCAACCGGTTCGACAGCTACAAGGAGGCCTTCTGGGATGACGCCGAACATGGGGCATGGGATGTTCTGGCTGCTGACACCAACAGCTATCCCGTCACGCGCCTCTCGGGCGTCCCACTGGCCCCGGAGTCGAGCCGGATCGACTACATCATCGTCTCCAAGTCACCGAAGGGTCTGGCCGGCCAGGAGATCACCGCCAACGTGGCGACCGTGCACACGGAGCTGCTTTCTGACGTGGCGAAGCCCGAGGACTTCCGACGCCAAGCCAGCGACCACCTGCCGGTTACGGTGAACGTCAAGGTGATGCAGGACGACGATTGACGACAAAGCTGCTTCCGTCGCACAGACCGCTGCAAGCCTCAATGCTGTTGTGAGGGCGGGCAGCGCGGGAATGAGCCCGGTCGAAGCCTTCGGTGCCTTGCTGTCTGCCTCTTGCGGTGCGTGTTCGAGAGTCCCCGGGCGGGATTCGCTCCGAGCGCCGTTTGACTGAGGCTCCCGCGACGCCGCGACTCCACGGGTGGCGATCGCCAAGCTCCGCAACGGCCATCTTGCGATAAGGGAAAACCCCGGGGCAGGCGGCGCCGTCGTTTGACACGGCGACCAGCTCGCGTTAGGATGCGCTGCTAATTCGCAGCCCAGGCCGATTCCGCAAGGCAGCGCGGAGGGCTGCGAAAGAGGGAGAAAAGACGTGAGTCTCCGATCGGACTTGCGCGAGCACGTCAAAGCAAAAGGACTTTTCCGAAGTAGCTCAACGTCTGACCGTGAGCTTTTGCCCGTGGCGCGCCTGCTGCGCGCGGGAACACGAAAAAAACCTCCACTTTCCATGATTAAGCCGGAGCTGGTTTGCGAATGTACTTATGGGGGCTATTGCGCGCGGAGGCGCGCATGCAGAAGCGCCTGCTCGCCCATGCGGGCATGCGGAAGGGGACACATTTCATAGAGGGAGATCAACACATGCCTCGGAACCCGTGGAGAATCGTCAACGGCTGGGCTCTTGTCCTGGTAGTCTTGGCGACGTTGTGCGCCACGAATGAGGGCAGAGGGCAAACAGGTGCCTGCTGTTATTCGGATGGCACATGCGCCCTCCAGAAGACCTTTCATCAGTGCCACTGGGAGGAGGGCGGCACCTACTTGGGCGATGGCAGCACATGCAATGGCGGAAGCTGCCCCTTCGGTGCCTGCTGCTACCGGAACACGGCGGGCGTGTACGTATGTGACCCTAACATGCTTGAGATAACCTGCCTGGCGAAGGATGGCGGCCTGTGGGAAGGGCTGGGGACGACGACTTGTCAGGCTTGCCCGCACACCGGCGCCTGCTGTCTCAGTCCTGACGGGTGCTTCACGGGCGTCCCTCAGGCAAATTGCGAACTTCCCTCTGTGGGAGGCATCTGGCAAGGGGCGGACACGACGAGCTGCACGATCTGCCCGCCGTACGGCGCTTGTTGTTTTGGTGACGGCTGTAATCCTGCTAAGACCGAGGTGCAATGCCTCGCCGAGGGCGGTACATGGCAAGATCCGGCGTACGGGAAGACATGCGCCGATTGCCCCGGCGCCTGCTGCCACCCAGCCGGGAGCTGTACGCCGGACTCGACCGAGGCGGCCTGCTCAGACACTTGGCTCCGCGCAGAGGTGTGCGACCCTAACCCGTGTCCGCAACCCACCGGCGCCTGCTGCGTCCACGACAGCACCGAAACCTACTACGTGTGTCACCAGGGCATGACCGAGGCAGAGTGTACCGACCCTTCGCTGGGAGGGGCCTGGCAGGGAAAGGACTCAATCACGTGCCAGGACTGCCCGCCGACCGGCGCCTGCTGTCTCAGCAGCGAGTCTTGCGCCGACAACATGAGCAAGCTGAACTGCATCGCCCCGGGAGGGCTCTGGCAGGGTGAGGGCAGCTCCTGCCCAAGCGGGGACTGTCCTGATGCCCAGGAGATTTGTGACGGGCCCAAGACGCCGTACGGTTGTGTAGGCGGGCCAGATCCTCAGGGACCCGCTGTGAAGCCGCAGGGGCAATGCACCAACGACAACCCTGCGCCATCCGAATCCAAGTGCTGGTTTTCGAACATGCTTGTGGATGGCGAGCCCCATTCCTTTTGGCCTCTGTCGGGATTCCCGTTGAACATCAACCTCTGGCAAGCTTTTGGGCCAGCGGATTACCCGCCCCTCAAGACCGATCCCGTAGCCAGCTCATCGCCGCTCGTTTCCAGGGAAGTGCAGCATTTTGCTGGCCCAGTGCCTTATCGGGAGCGGGTCGCCCTTAACGACATAATGGACTTGGCGACCGGCTCGCCCTTGCTGCAGGCGGTTGATTTCGAGCTGCCCTTCGGCGGGGCCACCTTCCGCCACGTGCGGACCTACAGCGAAAACTACACCATGTTCTACCTGCGACAACAGTGGTGGTCTTGGGGAGGTGGCCAAGCGGCGGAAGGCACGTTCTGGGACTGGAACGGCCTTTTCTGGATGATGGGCGAAAACCCGATTCTCCTCATCGATATGCAGTTCGCCGACCACACGGATCACCCGATACCGGACAGCGGCCCTCGGTGCTACCTGATTCCGGACGCCCATCACGCCATTCCATTCCTTTGGGAAACCGGCACCAACAACTACACCGCCCCGCCATGGTTCGACGCCATTCTCAGTCACAACGGCACCAAGGACCAGAGTACCGGAGGATGGCAGACGCCTCCCACGGAGTTCTATGTCTACCTGCAACGCCGCACGATCAAGTACACATTTGAGGCTCACTTCGAGGACCTGTGGGAAGAAAACGTCTACGACCCCAACGATGGCTTGCTCCACTCTGTGAACGTCCACCAGCCGCGCTCGCTGGGAGGCCACGGTCTGCCGTATTACGGCATCGTGAAGGAAATCAGCGACCGCTATGGTAACAAGGTCTGTTATGACTACTGCGGCTTTCATCAGCGGGACTGCGACGACCAGAAATCACCCGCGGATATAACATCTAGCCCGACGGAGTGCTGCAAAGAATGTTGCCAGAACTGCAATGAGAAGGGCCAGATCAAGCGCATCCAACTTAAGACGCACAGTGGCGATGTGGCGTGGACATTGTTGTACACCCACAGATCATTCGATTTTACCAATCCGCAGGATGAGCCTGACGACCCACCCTGGGGCCAGTACAAGCAGCATGCACTGCACAGCATTCACGTTTACAAGGGAGACGTGTCGGTCGGCGATTCCTGCCTCACTCTGGACCCGAACAGCTTCTGCATCCAGAGCGGCCCGGATCCCTCCGCACATGAGCAGATAACGCACCCTGCGATTTTAGACCTCGAAAGCCAGACGAACGGTCCGAGGTGGGTCATCGAGGCGCGATACCTGTACCACGAGGCAGGCGCAGTTGATCCCAGCGCGCCGGACATTCATTGCCAGCCGAACGTGGCTTACGGAAAGGCCCTGAACGTCTCGGACGACTATCCCTATGCCCCGTCGAGCGGCCACCTTCTCAAGGTGATGGTCACGCGGAGAAATGCGGATGGTGCGGCTTCCGACAAGCAGGTGACCATGTATCGGTACGCGCCGACGTGCTGTTCTCCCCTCGATGCGGCTAACGGCTACTACTACCTGCAATCAATCTATGGGAATGACACTATTCAGGGTCTGGTCAAGGCCAGACAAGATAAGCGCGGTACCCCAGGCATCAGCCCAAACTTCCTGTTCGATATCCCGACCTACCCACATGATCCCGGCAGTCTCGACCCCAACGAGCTTGTAGACTACTTCGACAGCAAGACGGGCACGTTGGCGTCCAAGCCTCTCGGCGATGTTGCCGACGTGGTCCTGTCACATACCACCAATTACGACCGCAATTGCGACGAGATGATGATCCAGCAGTACATCGGGTCCACCGAATGTCTGACCGAGCGCTTCGTCCTCCGAGGAACGTATTTGCGCGATCATCGCGCGGGGAGTCCGGACAACGGAACGTACCACTTGTACTATTATGTGCAGTATCCCGAGCATCCACAGCCCAACGATTGGCCCAGGGACCCATGCGGCAGCGCTGACACTTGGGGGTTTCCGCAGGACACTATCTTCCATCATCCGTTTAAGACCTATTTCCCATGGTATCGAGGGGATGGGGGCGACGGATGTCACTGTCTGTACGACTTGCCCTCAGACAAGCCCTTCTTTACCGTCGTCATCGACAAGGAAAGCGAGGCGAAGGGTGCTCCCAGCTACTATGGGGGCGGTTCTTCCGGGGCGCCCACCGGGCTCGACAGTCGCCGGATCGTTGAAATGAATCCGACCGGTTTCACTGTTCGTGACCGCAGATGGCAGTCTATTGATGGGGCCTTGCAGCAAACACAGCAGACCGGGCAGGGCGAGCTGTGCAAATATGATACTGATGGTCGCCTCGTTGAAGTGCGAAGTCGTGGATGGGACTCGAAGGCTAACGAGGGACAGACGGAGACCAACGGGCTGATCCACTTCTTTGAATACTACACCGGCGGCGATGCCAAGGGTGAGCTCAAGGCCGAGGGCATCAAGAAGGGAGCGGCACCTTCACCCGATAACCCAAAATACTACACGCATACATACGCCAGAGGCTACCCAGGCCGGCCCGAATTGGTGACGAAGGAAGCCGTCTTCGCGACGCCGACACAAACCGTGGATCCCGAGAACCCGACTGGCGGGGCGGTCACAACTACGGAATATCATTTACAGACCGATAGCGACCCGACCACTCCGATCCGGAGCAAGCTGGTAACCGGGCCGGGAGCGCTGTGGACCACGCCCACCATTGACCCGAACCAATACAATCCAATTCAATGGAGTGTCTGTGATGACAATGGCAATACCGTGTGGGTCGCAGTTGGCTCAAGGGTCGGTGCTACGGGCCCCATCAAGGAGATGTTCCTCAACTACGTGGAATACAACGACGAGGGCCAACCGACCCTGCAAATCGTGGATGCGGACCCCACTTCCCCACCCGCCGCAGGCTGGCAACGCGTGGCCAGCACGCCGGCGCTTAAGCTCACAACGCGGTATGAGTATGACCCGGTTTATGGCCTGGTTCATACGATTCTGCCGAATGGGCGAGAAAATCGAGTCGTCTATGCCCAAAACGCCGACGGGACAAGCCTTACCCAGTGGATCTTCAATGACGTTGTGCTGACCGGGAGCTCTTGGAAAGCCCTGTCGCCGGTTCGTGTGAGAACCATTCAGGCTGGTAAGCTCAGCGAAGAGAAACAGGTGCGTCTCCTGAGTACGCCAGGCGCTGAGCCTGGCGCTCAGCCTGACAGCAATCTGGAGGTGCTGTCCAGTACCAAGATGAGCTACGATGAGAACGGGCGCCCGGCCGGCGTGCAGCGCCAGGACGCCGCAGGGGCAACGCAGCTCCAAGGCAGCGTGGGCTACAACGCCAACGGCGAAATGGCTAGCCAAGTAGGCCCCGATGGAACCATCACCCGGCATGTCTATGACGAACTTGGCAGGCTGCGCAGCACCTACCGCGGGACCAACGACATTCACGAATTCTGGGGGACGGGCGTACTGTGCGTCGGCGACCAGACGCCGGCGACCGACGGCTGCTACGATCCCGACACCGTTCCGTTTCCCGACAACATGGTGCTGATCGAGAAGCGCTATTACGGCGATGGGCGCACCGATGTCAACAGCACTGATCAACTGATCCAAATCCGGACCTACCGGGACAAGCCGCAGAACCAATATCCCTTCATTGACTCCGACCATCCCGAGAACTCGCTGTACAGTAACGAAGACTCCGTCGGCTGGACGACCAACATCCAATACGACTGGCACATGCGGCCGGTGTGGGAAGAGCGTTGCGCGGCGGACAGCGAAGGTCAGGGCGGGACGGTCGTCCCCGGCGCGTCTCTCACGCACAAGGTGACGTGGTACGACAACCTGGACCGCGTGCGGTTCGAGGCTGAATACGGAGCGACCCCTCCGGATCTCGGTTCGGTCGATCCGAGGTACGCTTCACCGGGGGCGGAAGATCCCAACAACCCTGTCCCCATCCTGGCGACGTCGCCCATCTCGTTAACCGAGACAAGATACAACGCCCGCGGCCAGGCGGAAGAGGTGCGGCATTACAATGTAGCGGAGACCAACGGCTCCGCCTACACGGCCACGGTGACCTACTACAACCACGCCGATAAGCCGGTGGAGGTGCATTCGCCCAACGCGCCGGTGCAGAAGTACGTCTACGACGCCAAGGGACGGCAGATTCGCTCCTCCAGCTTTGCCGGGGCCGTCGAAATCACACGGACCGAGACGGCGTATGACTTGAACGATCGAGCCTACGCCACCACGTATTGGGAGCGCAAGCCCAACGCGACCGGCGGCGACCCGTTGGATGACGGCCCGAATGGCAACAGCATCAAGTCCTACACGCAAACCTGGTACGACAAGGCCGGCAAGGTCATCGCCACGGCCAACTACGGCACAAACCACGGCACGACCCCCGAGACCGACATCTTTGTGACCGGAGGAGCGCCAGCGTACGACCCGGACAGCCCGCCGGTCGAGGTTGACACGCAGACCGGCGCCGTCACGCGCTGTGCTTACGAGCAATTCGTCACGCTGTGCCCCTTGGTGACCTGCTACGACTACGACAAGGCCGGCAACCAGAGCGCGGTGTTCCATCCCGATGGCACGGTCACGCGGAGTGAGTACGACGACCTCGGGCGGCTCGTACTGACGACGGAAAACGCCGATGATCCGGATCCGGCATTGCACCAGCTCACGAGCTATGTGTACGACGGCTCCGGCAGACTGATCCAGATCAAGGCCATCCTGCCAGCCAACGGCCAGCAGGTGACAGAAATCAAATACGAGACCGAGGATGGGCAAGGGGCGGCTGTGGTGAACAGCGCCGGCGTCCAGATCAGCGGCAACAACGCCTTCATCAAGGAGGTACGCTTCCCCGACCGCGCTAACGGGGACCCCAATCCGAATGATGCCATCAAGTTTACGTACTATTCCGACGGCTCGGTGGCCACACGGACGGATCAGCGGGGGATCGTCTTCAGCCACCATTACGATGAGTTGGGGCGCCGAATTCAGACGGTGATCAACGACGACGTCTGGTATGGCACGCCGCCAGGCGGGTCGGGCCAGACCATGCCGGCGGACCGCCTACACCGCCTGGACTACGTCTACAAGACCGATGGCCCGCTGGAGAGAGTGACCGCCTATCCCACCCTTGGCGGCGGGGCCGAAGGCATCGTGGCGGACAATTTGTTCCAGTACGATGAGCGCGGCAACCTGCTGGCGGACTACCAGCAGCACTATGGAGCCCTGGTGCCGGAGGCGACGCCCAGGACCGGCTACGCCTGGGACTACAGCCCCATGAGCGACGGCAATTACGACCGGTTGTGGAGCATTAGCTATCCGCAGCATTTTGGGAGCGCCAGCCGGGCCGTCCACTTCAACTATGACGGCGGAGGCGGCATCGACAGCGCCCTGAACCGGATCAGCGCCATCACTCACACTGACATCGACGGCGCCGTGGCCGCCTATCAGTACGCCGGCTCGTCGCGGCGAGCGGGGATGCAGTATGGCACCGGCGTCCCGCCATTGGACCCGGTGATCAGCCAGTCCTTTGCTGACGGCAACGGAACGTGCTTTGGTCTGGACCGGTTTGGCCGGGTCAAGGACCTGCACTTCAAGATCGGCACTGACACCTTCCACCGCTACCAGTACGGCTACGACTCGGCCGGCAACCGCCTGTATGCGCGGGTGCAGCAGGCGACGTTCGGCGAAGAGCAGCACGTCAACGACCGGTCGTACCGGTACTATTATGACACACTCAATCGGCTGGTGGATGCCCAGATGGGCCAGCTCGATTCGTCGAACGAGACCATTATCACCGGCGGCGGGTCCCCCTCCCGAACGACTCAGTGGTCTCTCGACAACCTAGGCAACTGGTCGGGCGGGAATGAGCAGGACGGCAGCGTCATCCGCGCCATAGATTCCGATGGTGACGGCTCGGCGGAGCAATGGGAGTACATCCACCATCAGGTAGACTCGGCCAACCAGATCGGGGCCCTGTACGACTTCGACCCGCTCAACCCTGTCCCTCCGACGCCGATCGTTCATGACCCGGCCGGGAACCTGGCCTGCGACGGCACCTATTACTACCAGTTCGACGCCTGGAACCGGCTGGTGCAGGTCAACGCCATCGGCACGGCGGTGCTCGGCACCGATGGTCGCGTGGCGTCCGGCGACTTGGGCGATTGGGTGTGCCGGTACATCTATGATGGCCTGGGCCGATTGATCCGCAAGGAGACGCCGGTGGCCACCGCCTCGGCGCACGCGCAAACCAAGGATTACTACTACGACGGCGTGCGGCGGATTCAGGAGGTCATCGTCCGGCCGGAGGAGTTGTTGTCCGAGCCGCCGCCGCTGGGGGGCGGGATACAGAACGACGAGCTGCCCATGTTGTTGGATGGCGGCGGGCTGCTGGATCCCAATGATGAGGACCCGGAGCCGATCCCGCCGCCGGTGCATTACCAGCGGTGGATCGACCGGGAGTACGTGTACGGGCCGGCCTACGTGGACGAGTTCGTCTGTCAGATCGACCGCTACGGCGGCATCATCTACATGGTTCAGGACGCCAACTACAACGTCGTGGCGTTGGTCAGTGGCGGCTGCTGCCTGAGCGTGCCTCCGGGGAACTGCGTCCAACCGCCTGCCGGGACGATCCTGGAGCAGTACACGTATGAGCCGTATGGTGGCATCGTGGCGGAGGAGTTGTTCTTCGACCACGCGGTCAATCGGGTGGGATTCCAGGGGTTGTTTTTCGAGCGGTTCGACGGGTCGTTCACGGATTTGACGATTACCTCGGCCAACGAGGGCCTTTACCACGCCCGCAACCGCTTCTACAGCCCGACGCTGGGTCGGTTCATCCAGCGGGATGTGAACGAGACGGCGCTGCCGATCATTACTGCCTTGGCGATGAACGGGCGAGCGATGTCGATTCTCCTGAGCGGGTTCAGCGCCCAAGGCCTCTATGGCGACGGGACGAACCTGTACCGATTCGGGAGAAGCAACCCAGTGAACCGCCGCGATCCGTCGGGGCGGCAGCCGGCCTATGAATGGGCAGAAGAAGAAGGTCCTTCACTGATTGAATGGGGCGCTTCGGTGATCGAGAACTTCTGGGGCCTTGTAACGGCCTGCTCGTTCCAATTGTTCGTGTGGATCGACCAAGCGGCCGCATGCCTGGGCACCTGGGGTTCCTCAATCGATCCTTCGGTGTCAAGCAGCGCCATGCAGGAGACGTACGATTACATACGCAACGCTTCTGGCGGCAACGAAGGCAAGCAGAAAGCGTTGCAGCAACACATCCAGAACACCAGCAATAACCTCGGTGGTCCCGAGGATCCCCTTGACCAAGTACCCTACCACGAGATCGTGAAACACGGTGATCCGTCGAAATGGAGACCGTTGGGACCCAAACCTGGGTTTCCGACCGTTGCCAATGACGGCATTTCCACGAAGTGCATTGAAAACTGGATTGACGAGTTTGGAGAAGAGTTTGAGGCGCACTACATTAGGTTGACGGACGGTCGCGTGATCGACTGGAAGTCTTGTCCCCCGAGCCCATGAGTGAGGTATGGAAGAGACGATGGCCAAAAGCATCTACAACTTCAAGTCGTTTCGTCCTCAGAAAGCATCTGCTGAGGACTTGGAGAAGGCGAAACAGCTACCTCGCAGTGCATGTCCTCGGCGGCACTGCTGGTGGTGGCACTCGTTGTCTTTTGACTGGGATCTTACTCCTGCCCAGGGATGTACGTACCTCCAATCGGAAAAGCCGCCGACCTTCATGAACCAACAGGTGCCCTGCAGGCGTGCCGATCCTTCCTCGATTGTCGACCATTACGAAGCCCGTGACCCTGCTGAAGATGGCTTTTCGAAGGACTACTGGAACAGTAGTGAGTAGCCGGAATGTGAAGAGTATGGAACGGGGATCGCGCCAAGCAACCAGCGAAAGGGGGAAGGGTATGGGATGAGACGGTGAAACCATTCTGAGAGACTCTCTGGAATGGAGGCATCGGGACAGGCACCGAATACTTGATGACAAGCCCGATCGGCGATAGCTGGGCTGCCGCGCCGTCCGCGTGGCCGCGATCGAGTGCCACGTGCTGAACAGCACTGGCACAGTGGTCAGCATGCCGTCTGCCAACCCGATGCTGAGCACCAACCAGCGGCAGGCCACTCCTCGTTCCAGGACAATTGACACCGCATATGGCATGGACCTAGCAGCAAGAACAGACAATGCCTCGTCCGAAGCTCACCCAGCCTCTGATCGTCAAGCTGGCCAAAGCCCATTTCAAGCGATCCGGCCGCTGGCCGAACTGCCGTTCGGGCGCCGTGACGGGAGCGGCCGGTGAGACGTGGTCAAGGATCAATACCGCTCTCTCCAAGGGCAGGCGCGGATTACCGGGCGGCGAAAACCTGCACAGCCTGCTCCGGAAGCGGGCTGGTAAGCGGCGGCATCGCCACAAACCCGTCCTCTCGCGCAACCAGATCATTGCGTGGGCTCGCAAGCATCGTTCGAGGACCGGCCTTTGGCCGACCGCCGAGTCTGGCCACGTCAGGGGCGCGCCCGGCGAAACTTGGAGGGCGATAGACTCGGCCTTGCATCGGGGCCACCGCGGCCTGCACGGCGGATCGTCGCTCGCTCATTTCCTAGACCAGGTGGCCGGCCGTACTCCCAGGCGGACGAAACCGCGGCTGACGATTGCGCAGATCGTCCGATGGGCCGATGAACATCGCAAACGGACCGGCGATTGGCCGACCAGGAAATCCGGCCCCGTCCGCGGGGCACCGGGCGAGACTTGGATGGCGGTCCAGAGCGCCTTGATCGGTGGTTGGCGCGGTCTTGCCCGCGGCAACTCGCTTCCCAAGTTGTTGAACCGCTATCGCGGCCGACCGATCGCGCAATGCAGGCGTCTCAAGCTCCCCAGGCGCCTATCGGTGCTCGGCGTCCTGGAGTGGGCAGATGCTCACCACAGGCGCCACGGTCGCTGGCCCAGCCAGCACTCGGGGCCGATCGATGGCCTCGTGGGGCTGTCGTGGAGCGCAATCGACAACATGTTGCGATCCGGTGCTCATGGCTTGCCAGGCGGGGGATCCCTTGCCGGGCTGCTCCGCGAAGAGCGCGGCGAATCCGCTTTGTCAGGCGGCATCGCTGTAAGCGTGGGCCAGATCCTCCGATGGGCTGACGACCATCAACGTCGCACCGGCCGCTGGCCGTCCAGCGCTACTACTCGGTTGAACAAGGATGTTCTCCTCACTTGGCAGACCATCAGCAGGCGACTTGCAGCCGGACGCGTGGCTGGGGTGCCCACCGGAACCAGGCTCACCGGACTCCTCCGGCAAAGGCGCCGCGCACGTTATCGCTGGCACCCGATGCCCGTGTTGGCAATGGGCCAAGTCCTGGCGTGGGCCGATGATCACCACCAGCGAACAGGAAGATGGCCGACAAAGCGCTCTGGGCCGGTCGTCTTGGCCCCGAAAGGCTTGACGTGGTGGCGGGTCAATCTAGCCCTGGCCGGAGGCAGCCTCGGACTTCCGAAAACTGGCAGCATCGCCAAGCTGTTGGTGAAACACCGGCGCGTTCGGAGTACCGTTGCACTTCCGCCTCTCTCTGAGAACCAGATCCTCCGGTGGGCCGATGCTTTCCACAAGCGGACTGCCCGATGGCCCACGATCTCGTCGGGTGGGATCCCAGAATCGCCAAGCGAGACTTGGGCCACTGTAAATTCAGCGCTGCGGCGAGGCGTTCGTGGCTTGCCCGGTGGGGATTCGCTTTTCCGGCTGCTGACTCGACGCCGCGGTGCGCGTCGCCGCGGGGGCAAGGACACTCTGACGGTGAGGCAGATCCTGACTTGGGCCGAGGCGCATCATCGGCGAACCGGACGCTGGCCATCCATCAGCACGGGTGTCATCAGGGACGCACCCGCAGGAAAATGGAAAGGGGTGGACCGCGCGCTGCAACACGGCTACCGCGGGCTGCCGAAGGGGCTGACCCTCGCTCGTGTGCTCAACACGATCCGCAGCGAGCCGAGAGACATGGCTCGGCAGCGGCCTCTGAGGCTTTACGACATCACCTTGTGGGCCAGGGCACATTACCGCCGGACACATCAGTGGCCGGACAAGTACGATGGCCGCGTGATCGACGCCAGGGGCGAGACGTGGTTTCGCGTGGACAAGGCCCTGCAGTGCGGGCTGCGTGGATTGTGGGGCGGGTCATCCCTTGAGAGCCTGACTCGAAGGCTGAAGAAACCTCGTCCAATCTGAGTCGGCTCACCTGCGAATTCAGGGATCCCTTCGGCCTGGGCGACTTCGAAGGCGCCGGTTTTCGCAATGGCCAACTCTCCCGTTGTGGTAGGTCGTCATCGTAAGCTTTAAATACTCCACCGCGTTACCACTCTCCAATCCTCACAACGCACATCTAAACGTGCATGGGCACCTGCCTCGCTTCGGCGACGCGGGCTTGCCCGAGGATCCTTCCTGAAAGCGCCTGGTCGCAGACCGAGGCCATCATGAAGGTTCCGACTAGAAAACGGGATCGGCGATAGGCCGGCCCAGAACCGAAATAGGTCTTTCTCTATCCTCTTCTAGAATTGGGCTCTCCGACGAGGCTTGCGTTCCGGCTTTTCCCTCACGCCTTGCGGTGCGTCATCCCGCCGTCATCGGGCCTTAATTCTTGCAGCGTAAGATTGACGGCGGGTGCGGTTTCAACACGCCGCGCAGATTGGAGGCGATCATGAGTCTTTCTCGCAAGCTGCAAGAAGGAGCCTCTTTCTACCGACGACGCGGCCCGCGCGTTGAACCCAACCGCTACGTGCGCGGGGCAACCTATGCGGACGGCGGAGAACTCTCCGGCCGCCACCCGCTGCCAGCGGGAACCCTGGGCGAGGAGTACGACCCAACCCAACCGCAGTACCAGACCGTTTCTGAATATGGCCCGCAAGAGCCTTGGGATGGGATCGCGCTTGAGCCGCGAACGCCGGAAATGCGGCTTGACCCGCCGATTCATCCAGCGCCAGATCCGCGGGACCCCCGAACCGTGGACGAGATGCTCATCGAACAAGCGATTACGAAAGCCAAGGCATTGGGCGGCCCCCTGGAAACAGTAGATCACCGGCTGGACGACGACCTGTGGCTTCGGCCGCCATCAACAATCTCGCCGGATTTGCAGTACCTCGTACCCATTCAGGCAGACGGCGATCCGGAAAGTAGTGGCTTGGCCTCGCCGAGCGCGCAGCCCCCACAATCCGAGGAATGGATGGAAGGAACGCCGCTAGCGGATCAGGAGCCACCCGATCCCGAGTTCTTCGAACCGCAGGAGGATGCCTTCGACGTAATGGGCAAGGAGATCAACGCCATGATCGAAGGCCTAGACTCGATGGCTGGGCCGGGGGTGCAGCCTGACTCACTTGATGATCGTGTCCTGCAACTCGAAGCCGAGCAAGCAATGGAGGATCGGATTGAACCCGATGCCGTTCAAATGATGGAGCAGCATTTCGATCACGTAGTAAAGATGATGGATCAGCTCAACATGATGGGGCCGATGGGCTGAATGGGTCAGCACCGACCCGATCAAGACGGGAAACATAAGCCCGGCCACCGATCAGACAGGAGTTACTCGCGTGTGCGAGACTTGTCCGCCGGAAGGCTGGGCCTCTTTATGCGCCAACGGCGCGAGGAGTGATTATCATGAGTGAGCGCATGTCTGCCTGGATTGAGATCGGCGGCAAGCTGCCGCGAGCGAAGGTGGAGGAGTTGTGTATGGCCATCTCGGCTGGCGGAGTCAGCCTCGAATGGGGCGACGCTGCGTTCGAACCAAAGTCCCCTGAAGAACTCCTGGCCGCGCGCGACGACGGACGGCTCTGGCTGTGCGACAGCGAAGCCTCCTGGGGTAAGTTTCCCGACCTTGAGCAGACTTGCCGCAAGCTGGGACTCGCCTACACGCGTTGCAGCGATGGCGCCAGCGCTTATGACGCGGAGCGTGTCGACTGGCGGCCAAAGATGAAAACGCCGTTGTCACGGATTTTCAGCAACGAAAGCGAGGAGAAGATCCTCGTGGCCGAGAAGCCAGTGCGTAAGGCGCTTGCGGCCCTCCGAGCCGGCAAGGTTCAGGCCGCCAAGCGAATCCTACAGACGCTCTGCCACGACATTTTCCAGGTCCCTCCGTTCGAGATCATCTGACGAAGCACGGCATCACACACACCTCTCCCCTCATCCCCACGAATCGACCCGCGAAGCTGAATCATCGCCACATCTTCCTCCGCGCGCGTTGCGCGGACCGTGGCAACAGAACTCGGCGACACCATGACCATTCTTGGCATGGTGTCGCCTGAACAACCATGCGGAGAAAACAAAATGACAACCATACAAGCATGTGTAAATCCGAGATTGCTCGCGAAAGCCGACCGACTCTTCACGGGCACAGTCGAAGGCAGGATTATCGAGCTCCTGCAGAATTCCCG
>Ga0335070_10001726_pt1 | contig 25371 bp, 21 predicted proteins | sample Lox_Sample_13_FD_206722 | JGI IMG/M metagenome (GOLD analysis project Ga0335070, IMG submission 206722) | Soil microbial communities from Loxahatchee National Wildlife Refuge, Florida, United States - Lox_Sample_1.3 | ecosystem: Environmental > Terrestrial > Soil > Wetlands | place: USA...
TGAGCCGGCGCTACGCGGCTTTTCTGCGGCATTGCAGCCGCACGGTCCGGCTGCTGGCGGCGCACTGCCAAAGCTGTTCTGATGAACTTGGGGCGACTGGTGGCCGCGAGCCGGGTGCGCACACCTGGCTCGCGAGGTATTGACCGAAAATGCCAGGACTAAACACATCTCTGTTGACCGCGATGCACGCACTGATGGCGCAGCAAGCGGCCATGGACGCCACTACCAACAACATCGCCAACGCCAACACCCCGGGCTATTGCCGTCAGGTTCCAGTGCTGGTTGAGAACCAGCCCACGCGCGACGGTTCGCTATTGTTTGGCAACGGGGTCCAATTGGAGAAGTTCCAGAGCATCCGGGACGAGCTGCTGGACTTGAGAATCCAAGAAGAGACTTCCCAGCAGAGCAGCGCAGAAGCGCAGGCGAACGCAACCCAGCAGATACAGCCGCTGTTCGTCACTAGTGGTCAGGACATCGGCAGCCAGATTTCTGCATTCTTCGGCAGCATCTCCCAACTGTCGGCTGACCCTGCCAACCTTACGCTGCGCACCGGGATGATCACCGCCGGCCAGAACCTGGCCACGTCGTTCCACACTGCGGTGTCGCAACTAACCCAAACTCAACGCGGCTTAGACGGCAGCGTGGTGCAAGATGTCGGGAAGATCAATCAAATTACCCAGCAGATCGCCGACCTGAATGACCAGCTCATTTCACTGCAGGCGGACGGCCAGGATGGAGGCACCGTCAAGGACCAGCAGACCGAGCTAATCCGACAGTTGTCGCAGCTCACAGGGGTCACGGTGATTCAGACTGAACGGGGCATTTCCGTCACGACTGGAAACGGCACCGCTCTGGTCGTAGGGGGTCAGCCATTCGCTTTGCAAACGGCAGTGGGCAGCAGCGGCTTCCAGCAGGTACTGTCACAAGGACAGGACATTACGGCAACGCTGAACACAGGTGCGCTGGGCGGGACCCTTGCGGTCCGTGACCAGATGGTGCCGGGAATTCTTAGCCAGCTTGACACTCTGGCCAGCGACTTTAGCAACAGCTTCAATGCAGTCCACCAGTCCGGGACGGATTTGAACGGCAACACGGGAGGCGACTTCTTCACTCCAGTGGGTTCCGTCTCCGGCGCAGCCGCACAATTCAATGTAGCGATCAGCGATCCCGCGGCGATTGCAGCCAGCTCGGATGGGTCGACAGGCAGCAACGGCAACTTGGCCCAGCTTTTGGCTTTGCAATCGAGCCCGCTGACGTCAGGACAGACTCCAACCGACAGTTACTCCACCATCGTCTTCCAGGTAGGCACGCTGGCAGCGAATGCTCAAGCGGAATCGGATGCCAGCAGCATGAGCCTGCAACAGCTCACGGACCAGCGCTCCGCCCTTTCCGGAGTATCGATCAATGAAGAGTCCGTCAATTTGATCCGGTATCAGCAGGCATTCGAGGCGGCAGCGCGTGTTATCACCACCATTGACCAGTTGAACCAGATCGCGCTCAATATGGGGGCGTCAGGCGGAGGCTTTTGAAAGAAATGCGAGTGAATCCAAACATGGCGCCCGATGTACTGGCTGCGATCGCGCAGGCCCAAGAGGCCCAGGCCATCGCCCTGCAGCAGATCGCAACTGGCAGGCGGGTTAACCTGCCTTCGGACGATCCAGGCGCCGCCGCTGCCCTGGTTCAGAATCACAACCGTTCCGACGTCGTAGACCAGTACACCCAGAACGGAAACACCGTGCTGCAGATGCTGCAAACGGCCGATTCAGTCTTAGCCTCGGTGGTAAGCGAGGTGAGTCAAGCGATCAGCGTCGGAGTGCAAGGCGCAAATGGCACGCTTTCCGACGCCAATCGCGAAACCCTGGCGGAGCAGGTGTCGGGAACCCTGGACAGTGTGGTCTCACAGGCAAACATGGCCTATCGCGGCATTCACTTGTTTGCCGGCACCGCCACCACCACAGTCCCTTTCACGCCCGATACGAGCTCGCTGTCAGGCTACCAATACAACGGCAACAGCAACGTGAACGCAGTGACCATTGGCGATGGCTTCGCGGTCCCCGTCAATGTTCCTGGCGACCAACTTTTCCAGCACACCGGCGCAGATCTTCTCGGCTCCCTGCAACAGCTCGTGACGGCATTGCGTGGTGGCGACACATCTGTAATCGGCTCGGCCACCAACCAGTTGCGGCAGGCGTTCGATTACCTGACCCAGCAACGAGCGTTCTACGGCAACGTCATGAGCCAGATCAACTCGCAGGAATCGTTTCTTCAGAGTGAGTCGACAAACATCAAGTCGGAAGAGAATTCATTGGTTGGAGTCGACATCGCCACCGCCGCCACCAACCTCTCCCAGGCGCAGACCGCGACGCAAGCCACCCTGGCGGCAGCGGCTCGACTGCTGCCCCAGTCGTTGCTCGACTACCTTCAATAGCCATGGGGTGAAAGCTTGCCTGGGTTGAGTGCGCCTGCGGGGAGGCTACTGGCCGTCGAAGCTGCCGATCAGGCCGACCAGTTCGTGACAGCCTGCGCAAGCAGCGAATTGGCGTTGCCTGCCGAGGCACGGGGTGGTGCAACAGAGTCAGGGGCCCCAGGCGGTGTGTCGGAGAAATCAGCTTGCCGCCATGCTTCCCTGACATCGAGGATCAATGCAATCTGCTCTTCCAAAATCCTTTCCGCGCGGCTGAATTGCGCCGCGAGGATCTGACTCCGAATGTGGGCATAAAACCGCGAAAGCATATGGGCAGCGGAGCCGCCCTGTTCCAGATCCAATATTCCTTCCAGGAGTTGTAGCGCCAGCAGTCCGTGTTTCAGCCACGCACAGCGCTCTTCGATCTTCCCGCTTCGCATGGCAGCGATCGCCTGCCGGAGGTCGCTTGCCAGAATGTCGTAGACGATGACCACCAAACCAGCCGGAGAGGCCTCCTGTACCGAGGCCCGGCGGTAGCTGAGCTCGGTCTGGTTGGGTTTGATCAACTGTTGCTCCCGTTGTTGTAGCCCAGCATGGCGTCGATCTGTTTCAGTTGTTGGGGCATCTGCAGCAGCACGATGTTCGCCAGATTGTATTCGTTGGTCAGGCGGGTCTGTTCAGTGGCGAGATAGGTTTCGAAGTCATTGATCTGGTTCTGCAAGTCGGTATTCTGATTGTTGTAGCTTGTCAGGTCCACGGTAAATGCGCCCTCGGTGGGATCGGCAAACGTGTTCAACGCGCTCTTCAGATTGGCGGCAAATCCGTTCATGGACGTGCCCTGAAAAAACCCCTGCACCGCGCCCGGATTGTCCTGGATGGCCGCGCTAAGCGCTCCGCTGTCCACGGTCAAGGTGCCGTCGTCATTCATGCTGATGCCAAGCGACCGCAGACTACCGATGCCGCTGCCACTGGTCGAATAGCTGGGTGCTGATAACAGCTCGCTCTGTAGCATGCGCACTGTACTATCGCCGCTCAGCGGCCCGGAGGACTGACCGAGCGAGTTGTAGGTGAACTGAGCGTTCACCTGGGTGACCAGTGTGTTATATGCGGACACAAACGCATTGATGGCCTGCGAAGCGCTGGTCGCGTCGGGTCCAACCGACAGGTTCACCTCAGTATCGGGCGCCTGGCCATAAAGGTACAGGGCCACGCCGTTGATGACGCCCGTCACCGTGTTGGTTGCGCTGCTGACCGGCACCCCATCGACAGTAAGCGCAGCGTTGCTGCCGGTCGAGGCCCGGGTGAACATGTTGTCGGTCGAGGTCCCCGAAGGGGCGATGCTGAAATCGCTTGCGCCTCCAGAGCTGTTACTGAACAACGCCACACGGGTACCGTTGGCGTCGGTGACCAAATTGGCGGTGATCCCCAAATTAAGCCCGTTAACGTACTGGACGAGGTCTTGCGGGGTATTCACGCCATTTCCGATGGTAATCGTGGTTGTCGTCTGCGAGCTACCGGTGCCTACCGTCAAGTCGAAGCTGCCAGCGGCAAATGGCGTACTGCTGTCGGTTACCGCATCCGAGTACCACGCAGCGGTGGTAGCCAGATGCTGCACCACGACAACATGGTTTCCGGCTGCAGTTCCCGCGGCCGCGGTGGCAGTTACTACGCCGGGCTGCGTGGAGGTCGCGTTCATCGCCATCAGCGCCCCGGCTGGATCCTGCAGCGCGTCGAGGCTGCTGATCAACGAGGATGCGCCTGTGCTCAACTGGTTCAGCGCCGCCGTCTGTTGGGCAATCATCTGTTGCTGGGCCTGCCACTGCTGTTCTGGGGCGCGCTCGGCAGCCAAAATCTGATTGACCGCGGCAGCAACATCGATTCCGGAGGAAGTGGATCCCGCGGCGGCATACAGAGCGTTCAGATTAACGGAGGGCAACGAGCTCATATCCGACTCTTACCTCGCAGCATAACTCGAACGACCGAGCGTTTTCTGTCCGGCTGGCATGAGTTACCAGTGCCGGGCAAAGTGTGGATCCCGGCTTCCGCCCGATCGACCGTGGCAGCCAATGCGTTGGCGAAAACTGGATGGTGGAGTTCCGCCACCCCACCATCCACTTCAGTTATTGCAGCAGCTTGAGGACCGACTGCTGAATCTGGTTGGACTGCTGCAAGGCAGTAATTCCGGTCTGCTGCAGGATGTTGTACTTCGACAGGTTGGCGACCTCCTGGCCGATGTCCGCTGCCCGGATTCCATCTTCGGCGCTCGACAGATTCTGGAGCTGATTGGTGATGACGTTGGAGGCGCTTTGCAGCCGGTTGGTCACAGCTCCCAGATTGCCGCGGTCGGCAGCGACGTTGGAGATGGCGGCGGTGATATCGGTCAGCGCAGCCTGGGCATTGGCAGCACTGGTCAGGTCATCAGTGCTAAGGTTAACCGGTGTGCCGGTGAAGCCGATGCTCGCGGACGACAAGGCGCCGATCGCCATGGTAATGGGACTGCTGCCGGTGGCTGTCCCGTCGCTGAGATAGACTGTCGGATTTCCGCCTCCAAACACAGCACTGCCGTTGTACTGGGTATTGGTGCCGATGCGGTCGATTTCCGCCTTGATCGAGGTGAATTCCGCGTCGAGCGCGACGCGCTGGGTATCGTTGACCGTTCCGGTCGCCGATTCCGTGGCCAGCGTCACAGCACGATTCAGCAGGGTGGTGACCTGCGACATGGCGCCATCGGCGACCTGGAGCAGACCCACACCGTCAGTTGCATTGCGCGCAGACTGAGTAAGTGCCGTAACGTTCGCGTTCAGTCCGTCAGCAATGGCCAGGCCTGCGGCGTCATCCGCGCCCGAATTGATTCGGGAACCAGAAGATAGCCGCAGCAATGTAGTTTTCAGCGACGCCCCGGTCATCGATAACTGGTTTTGCGCTACCAGGGACGCGATGTTGTTCAGAATGCTCAATGCCATGGGAAAACTCCTTGCATTTTGATCCCGCCCGCCAGCAAACGCGTTGCATTCCGCTGCATTACCGCTGCGTGGAGCAGGTGGTTTATTGCATCGGTGAAGTTATCGGCAATTCGGGGAATTTCATCAACGCCAGCATGATCGCGACCACTGCGTCAGCCGTTTGCTTCCTTCTGAAGGCGTCGGGCCGCCCACAGACTGGCAGGCTGGCTCGCTGATTCCTTGCAGGACAGGTCCCTTGGTAGCAAAAGATCGAGTTTTTCATGCTCGTGGCCCGCAGTGCCGATGAGATAGGACGAGCACCCGGAACAGGGTTGCACATTCGTTGCATGGACGAACCGGTGATCCGACTGACCCGCATCAATAAAACCCCCCTGGCCGTCAATGCCGACCTGATCAAATTCGTCGAGTCGGCGCCCGATACTGTCATCACGTTAAGTACGGGCGAGAAGCTGGTAGTCATAGAAGGTGTAGAACAGATCATCGAGCTGGTTATTAAGTACCGCCGGTCGCTGCTGACAGGGCTTTCCTGTCCGCTTCTCGGCCTTTGCTTGCCGACGGGTTCGCTTGTTCCCAGAGGGAGTCAGCGGTGTGAGGAAGCTTCCCAACCGGGAAGATGATCGTAGGCGGAAGGGGCCTGGCCGTGGACAAGAGCAGCGTTGGCGGCATTACTCTGGCGATCGGCGGTATCACTTTCGGACTGCTGCTGGAGGGTGGCCGGGTATCGCAGATCCTGCAGCCGACAGCAGCCATCATTGTGTTCGGCGGTACCATCGGCGCAGTCATGCTGCAATTTCCGTTGCCGGTCATCGCACAAGCCACCAGACAACTGCGAAACGTATTTCGCGAGCGCGGAATGAACCCGCTGGATACGGTTGATCAACTGGTCGGCTTCGCTCACCAGGCGAGGAGGGCGGGAATTGTCTCGCTCGACGACGAGTTGGATGCAATCCAGGATCCCTTCCTGAAGCGAAGCCTGATGCTGGCAGTGGATGGTACTGAGCCGGAAGAACTGCGAAAGATGATGGAGTCAGAGCTTAATGCCCGTGCCGAGGACGAGGAATTGACGGCCCGGGTTTTTGAGTCGGCGGGTGGGTTCGCGCCCACCATCGGAATCATCGGTGCGGTTCTTGGACTCATTCAAGTTATGCAGCACCTGGCCAACATGGAAGAGGTCGGAAAAGGAATCGCCGTTGCATTCGTGGCAACAATCTACGGGGTCGGCGCCGCCAACCTTCTGTTTCTGCCTTGCGCCGGCAAGCTCCGGATTCGCCTTCGCCAGCAGCAGGCCCTGCGGGAGATGACCCTAGAGGGAGTGGTTTCGATCCTCGAAGGGATGAATCCCCATGTACTCGAAGGCAAGCTCCTGGGCTACCTGCAGGAAAATGTCCGTAATTACCGAGGGGGCGGCCGCACGGAGGTCCGGGCATGACCCGGCATCGATCTGTTGCGCAGCATGTCAGCCATGACCGTTGGCTGGTTTCGTACGCCGACTTTATTACCTTGCTGTTCGCCTTCTTTGTCGTACTGTACGCCTCGGCGGAAATGGACAAGAAGAAGGTTGTTGAGTTGTCGGCTGCCATTCATGGCGCTTTCCAGCAGATGGGGGTCTTCTCCAAGACATCGCCTGCAAATCTGAAAGAACTCGGAGACGCGGGGTATGCGCCCGCCACCCAAACAGCGACGGCGCAGACAACAGAATCCAACGCCGGCGGACCTGCCGAAGCTTATGCGCTGCAGCGCGAACTGGAGAGCCTGCTCGGAAGCGAGATCAGGCATCGCGAAGTCAAGATGCGGGTCACACCCGAAGGCTTGGTGCTTAGCTTAAGGGAAGTCGGCTTCTTCGACAGCGGACAAGCGCGGCTAACGGCAAATGCGCTCCCAAAGCTCGCCCGCATCGCACAAGTGCTCAATTCCCACGGGTTCGACATCCGAGTAGAGGGGCACACCGATGACGTGCCCATCCACACTGCTGCATTTCAATCGAATTGGGAACTGTCCACGGCTCGCGCCACTGAGGTGGTGACTATTCTGGTCGAAACCTATCATCTTGATCCGCTAAGGATTTCAGCGTCGGGTTACGGGCCTTATCGTCCAGTGGCCTCCAACGCCACGGCACAGGGACGCGGGATTAACCGGCGTGTCGATCTGGTCATAGTCTCTCGGAGAGATCCCCCAGCGGCTTCGCCAAAACCGGGAAGTGCCGACCCAGGCGAAGAAGACGAAATCAAATAAGCCACTCAGGCAGCGTCAGGCGATCGTGCGGCCAACCATCGAGATGATTTGGATTGCATTGGATGCCCTCCCGACATCCTGTGCAGCGGTCTCGTTCCGAGAGTACAACGCGACATCTGGAAATTCGCGCAGCAGTTTTTTCGGGGCCTTGAGGCGAAAAATCACACCTGATGTGCCGATGAAAGAATACGTCGTGCTGTTAGTGAAAGTGGCCAAGGGGAGCGCTCGGCCAAGAGTTGATGGATGACCCGGACCTGGAAGTGTTTGGAGTGCACTTGTTTCGTTTGCCGTGTCGACAGTTGACTCTTTACGGACGTAAGACCGCCTGCCCAGGCAAGAGGGCTGACTGAACATGTTTGCTGTAATCGGAATCCTCGTCGTCATTGGTGCTGTGGTTGGCGGGTACCTGCTGGAGCACGGTCAAATAAAGGTATTAATGCAACCGGCGGAACTGCTCATCATCGGGGGAGCAGCGGTTGGAACGTTGCTGATTGGTAACTCGCCGCGAATTCTGAGGCGAATTGTTCATTCATTCAAGGGAATCATTTCCGGCTCCAAATTCAGTCGTCTCCACTATGTCGATTCATTGAAGATGATCTTCGAACTCCTGAACAAGGCCCGGAAGGACGGACTGGTGGCTTTGGAGTTGGACATCGAAGAGCCTGACAAGAGCGAGATATTCAAGCGATTCCCACTGTTTCTTAACGACCACCAAGCCAGAGACTTCGTCTGCGACACGCTTCGAATGGCGATCACGGGAAATCTGGACCCGTTCGACGTGGACCAGATGATGGAGGTCGATATGGAAGTTCATCATCAGGAGGCCAGTGATTCAATCGGAGCATTGACAACCATGGCGGAGTCGCTTCCGGGACTCGGCATTGTGGCGGCGGTGCTGGGTGTTGTCATCACCATGGGTGCGCTGGGAGGACCGCCAGAGAAGATCGGGGAAAAGGTGGCGGCCGCACTGGTTGGCACCTTTCTGGGAGTTCTGCTTTGCTATGGATTTGTCGGCCCATTGGCGAGTAATCTGGCCAAGCTGGCAGAAGAAGAACGAGCTTATTATCACGTCCTGCGCGTCGCCATCGTCGCCTACATCAAAGGCACTCCTCCCATCATGGCAGTCGAAACTGCCCGCCGGGCTGTGCCGACCTACGTTCGGCCGTCGTTCTTGGAAGTGGAGCAGGCTTGTAAGAACCGGGGCAGCAGCGTCGTTCCGAGCCCTTCTGAGGCTGCTGAGGCCCCTGTAGCTGACTAGAGATCACGTATGACGGAAGTTCGTCCCGTAATAATACTGAAGCGCAAGCGATCGCACGGACATGCTCACGGCGGAGCCTGGAAGGTAGCGTATGCGGATTTCGTGACCGCGATGATGGCTCTCTTTATCGTGCTCTGGCTCATGAACTCAAGCAAGCAAATCCAGGAAGCCGTCGGAGGATACTTCAAAGACCCCAGCGGCGCAACCAAGCCAGTCGGTAGCGGACAAACGGCGCCAGGCCGAGACTTAAGCATAACCAAGGACGACATGCCAAAACTCAAGGATGAGCTGGAGAAGGCCGCTCGCCAGGTACCGAATTTCGAAAGCATAAAGAGCCACATTGAGATGACAATCACCAACGAAGGGTTGCGCATAGAGCTCACAGAATCGGAATCGGGAACATTCTTCGATAGTGGCAGTTCGCGTCCGACTCCGAGTGGCCGCGAGATGCTGACTATGTTGGCGAAGGAGTTGGGGAAGCTTCCCAACAAGATCTTCATCGAGGGTCATACCGACTCGCGGCCCTTTGCCAACGGCGGCAACTACAGCAATTGGGAGCTGTCCACCGACCGGGCCAACTCCTCGCGCCAATGGATGCAGGCAAGTGGCTTGCGACCTGACCAGGTGACCCAGGTAAGGGGCTTTGCAGACCAGGCCCTTCGGAAACCAGACCATCCCGAAGATCCCAGCAACCGGCGTATTTCGGTCATCGTCGGCTACCTGACAGCGCAGAACAACGCACCGTTGAATGATCCGCCCCCCGCGCCCAACCCATAAGCTGCTTTCTCGCTTCGAACAATGCGGGGCCCACCCGGATGTGGCATCCTAACGCGTAGCCTCGGAGTTCACCGCCGGTGAGCATGAGAAATTCTCGTTTAGCGTAATTCACACAGGAGAGAGCACCGAGTCGAGTGTCCGAATAATCCCTGGATCTGCGGGCGTCGTTCCTAACGCTTTGATTCTAGGGTAAGGCTCCCGGCGATTTTCGGCCGGCGTCCGCCAGACACGGCTTCCGATACCCAATAGCCCCTGGGAAGCGCACCAACCGGAATTGATCGTCCACCTGAAACAATGACTCTGCGTTTCCTAAAAACAGATATCCCCCCGGAACCAGATTGCGGAAAAAATGACGAATAACCCGGCGCTTGGCATCAAGATCAAAATAAATGAGCACGTTGCAACAAAAGATGATATCCATGCCCTGCATGGTACGCATGGTTTCGTCATTGCATAGATTGAGCCGTTCGAAACGCACGGCTCTCATCAGTTGATCATTTACTTGCAACTGGTCCGCACCGCGGGGTCTGAAGAACGCCTTTCTCAGTGACTTGGGCGTGCTGCGCAGCGCATACTCCCCATAAATGCCTGATCGGGCGGCAGCAAGCGCATCGTCGTTCACGTCGGTAGCCACAATCTGAAAAGTCCAGCCTGCCAGTTGCTGTCGACATTCTCCGAACAGGAACATGGCCAGAGTGTACGGTTCTTCCCCGGTCGAGCATCCGGCACTCCAGACGCGAAGGTGACTTGTGCTGCTTGAGCCCTGGCCTTGCACAATCTGTGGAAGAACGATATTCCGCAATGCCCGCAATTGCGGTGCGCAGCGAAACATATATGTTTCACCGATCGTAATTTCGTTCAGCAGGTGTTGCAGTTCAGTTTCGCGACTGCCGGGGGACGTGAGTTTCGCGAGATATTCGGTCGGAGTCTTTGCACCAACTGCAGCCATACGGCGCACGCAACGTGAAGCCAGCAGGTACAGTTTCTCCTCTGGGTGATAAATCCCTGAGTCTTGACAAACCAAGTCGCGTATCTTTAGGTACGAAGGATCACGGAGGTCTTCTCTGGCTGGCTCCATGTTTGCAATGTCCATGGTCATGATGAAATGTATCTTTGCCAGGAACCGTCCGTTTCTCATAGGGTGACCGGTAAATCGCCCCAGACAGACTTCAAACCCCGCGTGCCCAAACCCTCCGCATGATTGCGGGCCCAATTTCCGGCAGCGTGCACACTTGGTCCACTACTCCGGCGCTTACCGCGCCACCAGCCATGCCCCACACGACGGAGGTCGATTCGTCCTGAACAATTACGCCTCCCCCTCCCTCTCGAATCCGCGCGGCTCCGCGGACGCCGTCCGAGCCCATTCCCGTCATTACTACCCCTAGGGCGCCAGGGCCGTAGACCTGTGCAACGGAATGAAATAACACGTCCACTGCCGGACGGCAGGAGTTTACAGGCGGATCCTGACTGAGGCGAAGCACGATGTCGTTTCCGGCTCGTGCCACGGTCAAGTGGCGGTCCCCAGGTGCGAGCCAGACCTGTCCCGGTTCCAGAATCCTGCCATCCACTGCCTCTTGCACGGACAAGGCTGAGCAAGAATTCAGCCGATTCACCAGCAGCGGCGTGAAGAGTGGCGGAATGTGCTGCACAATCAGAACCGGCACTGGGAGGTCGCGCGGAAGTTTAGGGATGATGAATGCCAAGGCGTTGGGCCCTCCCGTAGAGGCACCCATCGCGAGCACTTCAACTCGTTGGGTGAGTCGACTAGTCCGACTGATGAAATCGTGCGGCGACACCGGACTATGCGCTCGCCGCCGAATCAGTGACGTGATTTTCGTTGAGAGTTCATCCCGGATATTCACTATTGCATTCGCGGGATTCATGCTGTTACTGGGCTTAGCGACATAGGCGGACGCCCCCAGCGACAATGCCTTGTGTGCCATCGCCTCGCCCCGCCCGGTCAATGCACTGCACATGATCACCGGCAGACCTGGATATTGTGCCCGGATCTCGACAAGCGTCTGTATCCCATTGAGCCTCGGCATGTCTACGTCGAGCGTGATTACATCAGGATTGAGTTGCGGTATCTTTGCCAGTGCGATCAGGCCGTCGGCAGCCGACCCGGCTACTGTAATTCCGGGGCTTGCGGACAGCGCTTCGCGCAGTAGCTTACGAGCGACTACCGAATCGTCGACAATCAGGACCCGCACCGGAAGCATAGTCGTTTGATGACAAAAGGCTTCTCCTGCCGAATTATCACTCATACGTACTCGAACCGATGGCGGATGCGGCGACTAAGCTGCTGCATTGGAATGAACGATCCTCACCACCGACGGTTTGATTTCAGTGTCAGCTTGAGTGCTGTCGGTCTTGAACTGCGCCACCAGCTCTCGCAGCGTGCCCGCCATCTCGGCCAGAGACTGGGCCGCTCTAGCGGAGTCGTTGGCCCCGTGCGCCGTGTTCCGCGCGCCGTCGGCCACTCCGGCGATATTGCGAGTGATTTCCGCCGTGGCGCGAGCCGCCTCACTAACATTGCGGGCCATCTCATTGGTGGTCGCGTTCTGCTCCTCAACAGCCGCTGCGATAGTGTTCGAGATGTCGTTTACCTGGCAGATCACCTCACTGATATGTCCGATCGCGGACACCGCGCTTTTGGAATCCGCTTGAATGGCTTCGATCTTCCGACTGATGTCCTCGGTCGCCCGGGCAGTCTGTTTGGCCAGTTCCTTCACTTCGTTGGCAACCACCGCGAATCCTTTGCCTGCTTCGCCCGCACGGGCAGCCTCGATGGTGGCGTTTAACGCCAGCAGATTGGTCTGCTGTGCGATCGAAGTAATGACCTTGATTACTTCGCCAATCTCTGTGCTGGAAGTCCCAAGCTTGCCAACTACCTGATTGGTCTGTTCTGCTACCCGGACGGCCGAGGTAGCAACTTTTGCCGATTGGTGTGCATTCTTGGCAATTTCCCGTATGCTGGCCCCCATCTCCTCTGAAGCCGTGGCGACGGTCTGCAAGTTCCTATTAACTTGCTCACTGGCGCATGACACGACCTGAGCCTGTGCCGACGTTTCTTCCGAGTTGGATGTAATCTGCTGGCTGGTCGACGACAGTTGTTCGCTGGCGGTGGCGACCAACTCAGCGGTTCCAGCAAGCCGGGCTACAACGTCCTGCAATTTGTCCATGAAGGTGTTGAACCAGTGGCAGAGGCTCCCGATCTCATCCCTAGCGTTGAGAGGCAGTCGCCTGGTCAGATCGCCTTCTCGCCGAGCCACATCCCTTATCTGCTGCGCCACACGCCGCACCGCGTGTGAGATCGAGCGGGCAATCAGTCCGGCGATGGCGATCGCTGCCACCATTCCAAAAATCCCCAGCGCCATCATGACTTGCTTGCTGGAGTTCACGATGGCGATTTGCTGTTGAGCCGCCCGTTGCTCGAACTCCGTTTCCATCTCCTGCAGTTCGCGAATGTCACTTTGCACGGATCTGCTCAGTTCGCGAGTGTGTGGACTGGATGCCAGAGCCACTGCGTCCTGCTGGTTGCCGGCGCGGCGCAACGCGATCTCCTCTTCCAAAATCGCCTGGAATTCCTGGACGTGACGCTGTGCCGCGGCAAACACAATTCGGCTGTGCTCGGTCGCCAAATTCGGCTCCAGCTTCTTCATGCCTTCGGCCTGGATTCGCTGCGCCTCTAACCTGCGTTCTAACTGTCCCTCCTCGCCTGTCAATAGGAAGGCGCGTGTGTCGATAACGGCTGTTTCAATGCCCCTCTCGACGTCCTGTGCCAATCGCCGATTATTGGCGGCGGCAGTGGCCAGGTTCGAGGCGTTGTCTAGTTTGCTCACTGTGTAATAGCCGACAGAGGACAGCGCCGCCACAAACCCAATTAGGGTTCCAAAGCCTAGGGCCAGCTTGGTCCTCAGAGTCATTTTGTCGAACATGATTCCTCCAGACTGTCACGGGTCTCCGACAGATCACATGCCTTGATTGGATCCAGAACATGCATCAACCCGCAGGCGAGTTTGTACACTCCCACCAGCAACCCACTCTCAGAAGAAGCCAACGCAATGGGCGAGTTCTCGAAGTCGCAATCGTGGACCTCAACCACGTCCCCGATGCTGTCGACCAGCAGGCCCACGAGGCCATCATCGGTACGGACGATGACATTGCTAAGGGGTAAATTAGGCGGGCGTTTGTCCATCTGCAGCCGCCGCCGCAGGTCGATTACCATCAGAATCTGCCCGCGGAGATTCATCAGCCCGCCGACAATGTCTGACACCAGCGGAACGCGCGTGATCACCTGATGGTGGACCACCTCCTGCACCGAGGTTACGGGGATGCCGAAAAGGTAATCCTGCAGTAGAAACGTGCAGAATTGTCTTGTATGCGCCAACAATTAATCTCCTTAGGAAGTCCTGCTCACTTCCTTTGGACGGATAGCCGCTTTCTCGGCCATTCCCTCCACGTCGAGTACTTCGGTGGAGTGCGATTGCACAACAGTCGTGCCGTGCACGCCGGTGCGACGAATTGAGAGCTGAATCTCGCTCGGCGCCTCGACGATATCGAGGATCCGGTCAACGACCAGCCCGATGTAGGCGCCGTCATTTCGACAAATGACTACCTGCAACGGGCCGGCGGCGGTGGTCGTGGGGAGTCGGGCTCGGCCTAACAGTTCTGTCACCCAGACGAGTGGGATAACTGTTCCGTGGTATTGCACTACCTCACTATCACCAACAACTTCGACATCGCTATACGAAAACTGCTCGATCCGTACCACCTCCGAAAGTTCAATCGCCATTCTTTCGCGCTCGCCGTTTTGAACGAGTAACACTTTGTGAAGAGGTACTTGTCCTTCAGAGTTGGCGCTCGCGAAGCGTTCCACTTTGGAATGCGTATGCCGATCTTCGCCGGTCAAATGCAGGTGCTGAGCCAAGCCCAGTACGTCGAGAATCAAGGCAACTCTGCCGTCACGCAGGATCGTGGCTCCAGCCAAGGCAGTGACACCCTTGAGACGGGTGTCTAGAGGCTTGACAACGATCTCGCTTGTGTCAACTACTCCGTCCACAAGTATTCCGAACTTCTGGCCGTTGGCACGCAGGACGACAATATTCATCGCGCTCGCCGCAGCCGCATTGATACCTGGCGGCCCCTCCGACATGGCCCCGTCGCTGCACAATTTGGCGGCCTGCGGAGACGGAGCCCATCCGAACGCCTGGCCCAAGTGCAGTAGGGGCAGAAGCGTACCACGCAAGCGATAGACTGGAGCCCCCTGCACCGATTCGATACGCCAAGGTGCCTCAGCGAGATCCAACCGCACGACTTCGAGCACGTGAGCTTGCGGAACTGCAAGCCGTTCGTCACCGGTCGCGACCAGCAAGGCGGGTAGTATGGCCAGGGTAAGCGGTATGACAATTCTGACTGTGGTTCCTTGACCCGGCCGGGTCTGCAAATCCACAGATCCGCCAATCTTTTCAATATTGCTTCGGACAATATCCATGCCAACACCGCGACCAGAAAGGATGGACACTTTGTCTGCCGTGGTAAATCCGGGGCAAAACACCAGGTTCGTTGTTTGTTGGTCGTCCATGACTGCGGCTTGATCGGCGGTGACCAGACCCATAGCCAGCGCCTTTTCTCTGACCCGCTCCACATCGATTCCCGCGCCGTCGTCGGAGATCTCCAGGGTGACTTGTCCGCCTGCATGGAACGCGCGAAGAGTAATACACCCCTCCCGTGGCTTGCCTGCAGCCTGACGCTGCTCCGGGATTTCAATGCCGTGATCGACTGAGTTGCGGACCAAGTGAGTCAAAGGATCCTTGATCGCCTCAAGCAGCGTCTTGTCGAGTTCAGTGTCGTTGCCGTCCATGACCAGCCGGATTTGCTTGCCTTGCGCTGCGGCCAAGTCACGTGCCAGGCGGGGAAGGCGCATCCAGACGCTGCCGACAGATTGCATTCTTGCCTTCATAGCCAGCGCTTGTAATTCTGTGGTGATGAGGTTGAGGCGCTGGGAGGCGCTGGCAATGACTTCGTTGTGCTCCGGGTTGGGATACTCGACGATCTGATTCCGCGCCAGCACCAGTTCGCCGATGCGGTTCATGAGACCGTCGAGTGTGGCGACATCGACCCGAATACTGCTGCCGGAGATGCTGGGGGCTCGCGTCTCGCGTTGAAATTCCACGACGTTGCGCATCACGGATGGGCTTACCATACCCCGCTCCACCAGGATTTCGCCTAGTCGACGCGTGTCTCCCTGTTGTTGGGTTTCCAAGGCAGCCTGAATCACCGCCGGATCCACTCCCACGTTCTCAACAAGCAACTGCCCCAGCGACTTGGTACTGTCGCCGGAAGCCGATTCCGCTTCATTCGCAGAATTGGCAGAAGTATCGGCGAAACCCTGTCTAACTGGCCCCCCGCCGGCCTGTTCTGGTGGCAGATGACGCGAGATCGCTTGCAGCAGGTCACGGTCCTGACCATCCCCCTCCCGCCCGGTCGATTCCAGGTTCGTCAGAATGGCACGGAAGCGATCTACTGTGGCAAGCAGCACAGCAGTAATCGCGGGATCGAGCCGAATATGCCCCTCGCGCATGCGGCTCAGAAGCCCTTCGCCGGCATGCGCCAAGGTCTCCAGCCGACGAAGCGCCAGAAACCCGCTTGTCCCTTTGACGGTATGAATTGTGCGAAAAATGCTGGCGAGCACACTCTGAGATGACGGCTCCTTCTCAAGTTCGACGAGATCAGTTTCCAGTCGATCGAGGTTTTCCCTGCTCTCGATCAGAAACTCATTAACGATTGCGCCCATATCGCTCATGGTACCCATTACAACTGGTTACGCCTCTGTCCTCACCCACAGCGTCGTTTACTTTGGCGTCCACGCCGGTTTCCGCACACCGGCTCTAGGCTGGGGGCACCGGCGTGGTAGTGATTGCATCTGTGCGTGACCTGATGCGGAATCCATCCGCTGATGGCAGCGCGGGTTCGGTGACGCCCACACGCCCTCGTGCGCTGCTACTCGCGATCGTCGCGATCAACGGCGCCGATCACTTCGGAGAGGGCGTAGGCTGGCGGGTCAGTCGCAACAACTGTGCCGCGCGCTGCTCGCCGCTGCGCACGGGCGCAGCCTCAAAATACTCCCGTCCGCCCAAAATCAGCGCCGCCGGGTTCTTCATCGGCAGGCGTAGGTCAAGAACGCTGCCCGGCCGCAAAGCCACCAGCTCACGCAGAGGAACTCTGAGGTTAGCAATCCCCACGGTGCCGCTGAAGGTGCAGGCGAGAACGCGTTCGCGAAGTCCGGTTCTTCGCCCGGAACGGAAACGTGGCTTTTTGCGCGGATCTGCGGAGATTTCTCGCAGCATAGCGCTCGCAAACGAAGTCGGAAACGTCAGTGTGACCGCCCCCAAGATCTCATTGAGCTTGATCTCGAATGTCAGGATTGTCAGCTTTTCGTTCGAGGGAAAGACGTTTTGCACCTGAGCCGTTTTTTTGTGGTCGTCCGAGCGTATCGAGATTCCCATTGGCTGCCAGGTGGCTTCCAGTTGTCGGCAGATGATCTGCGCCACCCCATCCATGATCTCCTCATCGATCTCGGTCATGTCGCGTGATCGGGGCGGGGGCGTACCAAAACCTCCCAAGAGTACGTCAATGATGGGAAACACCAAAGAGGAGTCGACTTGCATCAGAACCGGAGTATTGTCCGGCTGAAGCGACAGCACATCGACAAAGCCCGATTCTCGAAATTCTCCCAGAAACTCGCGCACTGGCATTTGCTCGACGGAGACCAGGACCATCTCAAACCGGGTACGCAAATACGCTCCCAGTGAATTTGAGACGTTGCGAGCGAATGCCTCGAAAAGGTTGGTTATGAACCGGGCATATCGTTCCGACATCTGGCCGGCGCTGCGGAAGTTACAGGGCTGAATGACTCTCTGATCGGCGCTGCTCTGCTCCCTGCCTGGGGCGCAGGCCTTTCCTAAGATGGCGTCGATTTCAGTCTGGCTCAGCGTCTTTTTCACATTACCTGCTCCCTGTGTGCCGCCCGATCGCCCCATAAACTCACTCACCTGCCGAGCTACAGCGATTCCGCGCGGCATGGACGGTTAAAGGCGGGTTAGCGGCGACTATCACTCCGTAGGGTGCGTGCAAGGCGCTTGCCAAATGAGAACAGGGCGCCTGAGCGAGAATCAGAATCACTAGAATTGGAGGAAATTTAGATCAGAATCCGCTCCGAAGCGCCGAATCCCAGGTGATTACGTAGGCAATCCGCGCCTGTCTTTCACCCATTCTCATCAAATGCTAATCCTGAGGCATAGGCACTTCGTTCTGCATCGACGCTTGAGCTCCTGCCTTGATAAGCGGCGCGATCTTGTCTTGGATTTGTGCGGGAGTGAACGGTTTCTTGATGTAACCCGCGGCACCCATTCTGATCACGCCAACCACCAACTGGGAGGCGGCCTCAGTCGTAAGCATCACCACAGGAATCGAAGCCAAACGACGATCCTGCTTCAAGGCTGATAAAAGCTGGATCCCGTCCATTTTGGGCATGTTAATGTCGCTTAGGATGAGATCTGCAGTGCGTTCCGCCAGAACCCCCAATGCTTCTTCCCCGTTGCCAGCCTCCCAAATCTCACCGATCCTTATCTCGGCTTGCTCCAGGCAGCGGCGGACGATCAGTCGAACAGCGGATGAGTCGTCAACGATGAGAACACGAATCGCCATAAGAACCTGGTGGCGCAACCCAGTAGCTCAAGAGCTCCAGCCAGCCTCGCTCGCCTGCATTCCGGACTTACACTCCAACGGCCGCATCGCTAGCCGAAACTCTTACGTTGGTTGTGCGGTTGTCCGCCGGAGGGGCTCCAACGACCCTCATTGGGTCCGTCCGGGAACCTTAACCAATTGGAATATCGGCAGCCCGGAAGACCCGGTTTAGTTGCAAACCGCCGACGAAAGTTCTATTGCTGGATGGTTTGCACTGCTTTGGGGCGGACCCGTTCGTCCTGAATTTGCGAGGCGTCCCATCCCCCACCAAGCGCTTTGACCAGGTATACGGACATCACCATCTGCTGGCCAACGAGTTGCGTCGCCAATCGCTGGTTGCTGAGCAGCGTCGCTTGCGCTGTGATTACATCGAGATAGCTGGTAACGCCACCTATATATCGATTATTTGCCAACTCGAGCGCGCGTTGCGCATCTGCCACGGCCGCCTCTTGGGTTGCGCTCGCCTCGGATAGCGCACTCAGTCCGGAAAGTCCATCTTCAACCTGTTGAAATGCGGTCAACACGGACTCTCGATATTGAGCCACAGATTGGTCGTAGGCTGCCTTAGTGGCGGCAAGATTGGCGCGGTTACGTCCACCCTCGAAAATGGGCTGCAAGATGGCCCCACCCACCGACCATGTCCCGCTGGGAGCGGTAAGCAGATTTGTGATGTTTGTGCTCTGCACCCCGCCGCCACCAAAAATGGTGAGTTGGGGATAGAAAGCTGCGGTGGCAATTCCAACCAGGGCGTTTTGGTATGCCATCTGCCGCTCGGCCGACGCGATGTCGGGACGCCTCTCCAGCAAATCAGAAGGAACGCCCAGTGGCACAGGTGGTGGTACCGCATCAATCGCCCGGACGGGCACGGTGAAGGTCGACGCCGGATTGCCGGTCAGTACAGCAATGGAGTGCTCAAATTGCGCCCGTTGTTGCTTAACGAGATAAAGCTGGGTCTGGGTCGAATCGAGCAAGGTTTCCTGCTGTGCCAAGTCAAGGCCCGAAGCCACGCCTCCCTGGTGACGGGCCTCTACCAGTTGCAGCCCCTTTTGCTGAATCGAAACTGCCTCCCGAACCACCTGTGTCTCGGCATCAAGCTCTCGCAACGTGAAGTAGTCAGCAGCGAGTTCCGCCGTCAACACCAGATCGACGTTATGTAGATCGGCTGCAGTCGATTGCAACGACGCATTGGCGGCCTCAAGGCCGCGCCGCACTTTGCCAAATAGGTCGGGCTCATAGTTGAGCTGGAATGGAATTTCAAACGTGTTCTGGGTGAGCGGCTTACCCAGCGTCACAACCTCCGGCCTGTTTCCTGAGTATCGTGTACGCGATGCATTGGGATCGGTGCTGAGGGTGGGGAAGTACCCCGAGGAAGCTACACGAGCCAGCGAGCGCGCCTGACTCAGACTGGCTTGCGCCGCAATCAGTGACTGGTTCGAATGATGTAGTTCTTGTTCGTACTGGTTCAACTCGGCGTCGTGAAAGATCTCCCACCATGCGCCCTTGGGAATCGAGTCCTTCGGGGCAGCCACCCTCCAAGGTGCTTTCGTTTTGTAAGCCTCCGGCGCTTGCATCGGCGGCCGATGATACTTCGGTCCGACAACGCATCCACCCAGCAGGCTGCAAGCGAATGCGCTCACAGCCAGCTTCAGTCGCCTCATGACTGCTGCCCTTCCGGGGACGCTGGAGCGACATTCACTGGCTGTCCATCTTCCAGGGAATCCGCGGGATTAATGATGATGCGGTCGTCGGGGTCCACACCGCCTAGAATTTCCAGAGTCGTACCGAAATCGCGGCCGATGGTGATCGGCCGCAAGTGAACCTTGCCGTCGGCCCCCACTACCGCCACGCGCGGTCCCTCCTGGCGGAAAAGCATGGTGTTCACCGGGATGGTTAGCTTGTGCCCATCGATCCCGGTGCGGAAGTGCACTTCACCATAAGAGCCGGGCAACAAACGCCCGTCCGGATTGGGTAAATCCACTTCCGTCAGTAGCGTACGAGTAAGTGGATCGATCGCTTGCGCAGTTCGCGCAACTGTGCCCTTAAACTTCTCGCCGGAATACTCTGGCAAGGTAACCCACGCTTCCATCCCCATCTTGATGGCCGGAGCGTAGTTTTGGGGAACGCTCACGAACACACGCAGGGGGTCAACTCTGGCTATATCGAACAGCTCTTTGCCCGTGCCCCCCGCATTGATTAAGGCGCCGGGGTCGACGTTGCGCTTGGTCAGCACACCGGAGAACGGGGCATACACATGCTTGAACGATTCCAATTGTTCGAGTCTTCGCACGTTGGCGTCGGCAGCGTCAAGGTTGGCCTTTGCCTGCTGATACCCACTCGCCTGCTGATCAGCCTCCTGCTGCGATACCGAGTCAGTCTTCCGCAAGCTCACATAACGATCGGCATTGATTTTGGCAAGGTCTAACTGGGCAGCAACCTGTTGACGGGTTGCGCGTGCCTGCATTAACTCCTGATCGATCTCGGGCGTGTCGATGTCAGCCAGCAAGTCTCCCTTATTCACGTGGCTTCCAATGTCTTTGTACCAGCGCAGCAGATAGCCGTTGGTCCGTGCATAAATCGGCGACTCCTCGTAGGCCTGCATCGAGCCGGGCAGCACCAATTCCTCATCCGGCCTCTCGGTGGAAGGCCGTACCACCGCGACCGTGGGAATAGAGTTTCGCTCGGTCTCGTCTGCCAGTACGCGATTCGCACGAAGGCGCGCCAACATCGTGTAGACGCCACCCAAAGCCAGCAGCAGCAGGACAATTCCAATCAGAAGCAGTGCCTTGCGCGGCGGCGCCGGAGGCAGCGGAGGGGGCGGGGTAATCTCCGGCGCCTGACGGTCATCATCCAAGAGCTCAGGATTCAAGTGCGAAGGCATGTCAGAACCATCCAGCTTGATTTGTAGCATTCTATGACGGCTTGGACCGCGCCAGCCGGGCCTCCCTGTATCCATGAATCATCGTAAAGACGCAGGGCACAAAAAAGAGTGTAGCCACAGTTGCGAAGATCAGGCCACCAATCACCGCCCGTCCAAGCGGTGCGTTCTGCTCGCCGCCTTCTCCTAGCCCGAGCGACATGGGTAACATACCAATTATCATCGCCAATGCAGTCATGAGCACGGGACGAATGCGCGTAAAGCCGGCTTCCAAAGCGGACTGCAGCGCGGGGACGCCGGCGCGCAGCCGGTCGCGCGCGAATGATACGAGAAGGATCGAGTTGGCAGTCGCTACGCCCATACACATTACTGCGCCGGTGAGCGAAGGAACGCTTAGACGCGTGCGAGTCAGCAGCAGGATCCAGCAGATTCCTGCTAAGGCTCCCGGCAGGGCGGTGATAATGATGAAAGGATCGAGCCATGACTGAAAATTCACTACCACCAGAAAGTAAACGAGCAGGATTGCCATGACTAATCCGACTCCCAAGCCGAGGAAAGACGACTTCATGGTCTCGACCTGGCCGCGAACGATAATTCGTGTCCCGCGCGGAAGGTTGTGCTCGAAGCCCTTCAGTACGTTCATCGTCTCCTTGGCCACTGTGCCTAAGTCCCGTCCCTGTGTACTGACATAAACATCGATGACAGGCTGCACGTTGTAGTGCGACACTACAGCTGGCCGCGCGGTCGGCGTGAGCTCCGCCAAATTTCCCAGCACTTGGTAATTGCGCACGTTCGGATCGTTGATCGGCATTCCCATCAGATTCTGCAAGGAAGTCACATGATACTGCGGTGCCTGCACTGCCACCGTATAAGTCACACCATTCTTCGGGTTGAGCCAGAAGTTGGGTGAGGTCTGGAAGCTGCCGCTCAACGAAACAAGTACATTTTGCGCCACATCGCGAGCGTCCATCCCGACTTGTGTGACCTTTGTGCGATCAATTCGCAGGTCGAGGGTCGGCAACGTCAGCATTTGCTGTACGTGAACATCCGCGGTGCCCGGTATTTCCCGTACCCGGTTCGCAATCTGCTGCGCAATCAAGTAGTTCTTCTGCATGTCGTTGCCGGTGACTTGGATGTCAATCGGTGCCGGCAATCCAAAGTTCAGAATTTGCGTCACGATGTCCGCAGGCTGGAAAAAGAACTCGACACCCGGAAAATTCCGCGGCAATTCCGACCGCAGCAACCGGATGTAGTCGGCCGTCGGACGGTGATGATCCGCATTCAATCCAACCAGGATTTCTGCGTCGCTGGTGCCGATTACTCCCGAGTTGCTGTATGACAGGTTGATACCCGAGTACGGCAAGCCGATATTGTCCAGTATTGTCACCAGTTCGTCTTTGGGTATCTGTTGTCTCAGATACTTCTCGACCTCGTCGCATAGCCGCGCTGTCTCCTCCACCCGCAGTCCGGCACGTGCGCGCAAGTGCAGTCGCATGAGACCGGCATCCACCGACGGGAAAAAGTCTTCGCCCAGGAAGAACACTAGCCCCACTGAGAGAATGCAGAATGCCAAAAAGCAAGTGGCAAAAAGTCCCCGGTGGCCGAGCGTGGTTTCCAGCAGTTGGTAGTAGAGGTTCCGGAACCGTTCGAATCCGCGTTCGAAGGCCCGCTGGTAGCGGCCAAAAATCGTCCTCGGCCCGGCCGCACGATGCTCGTGTCCGCGCATGATGTACATCACTAGCGTCGGAATTAGAGTGCGGGACAGAAGGTACGATGCCAGCATTGCGAAAACCACTGCTTCGGCCAGCGGCACAAACAAGTATCGCGCGACACCTGTGAGGAAGAACATCGGCACAAACACGATGCAGATGGAGAGCGTGGAAACAAACGCCGGCACCGCAATCTGCGCGGCTCCATCTAGAATGGCCTGTTTCATCTCCTTGCCTTGGGCAAGGTTGCGCTCAATGTTTTCAATCTCGACTGTGGCGTCGTCAACCAGGATGCCGACCGCGAGCGCCAAGCCGCCCAGGGTCATGATATTGATCGTTTCGCCCAGCGCACTCAACAGAATAACCGATACAAAGATCGAAAGCGGAATGGAGATCGAGATGACGACGGTGGGTCGCCAGTCTCCCAGGAACAACAAGATCATGGCCGCAGTCAGTGCAGCCGCTATCAACGCCTCGCGCACCACACCGTTAATGGACGCACGAACGAACAGAGACTGATCAAACAACGGCTTAATCGAAATATCCTTGGGTAGCGACTGGGCTGCGATCGGCAGGATGTCCTTGACCGCTTGCACGATCGTCAGGGTGGATCCGCCACCAATCTTGTAGATGGACATCAAGGTGCCGCGAACGCCGTCCTGGCGAACGATATTGGTTTGCGGCGCAAAGCCGTCTCGAACATGAGCTACATCCCGCATGTAGATGGTCGAGCCGTTCACCGTCTTAACGGGCAGGTCGTTCAGTTCCGCAATAGTCTTGGGCGAGCTGTTCATTTCGACCTGATACTCCAACGGACCAATCTTGGCCGAACCCGACGGAGTGATCAGGTTTTGAGAGTTGATGGCGCTGACGATGTCAGCCGGAGATAAGCCGTTGGCTTGCAGCCGGGGCAAGTCCAGGTCGACTTCCACCTGACGAATCTTCCCTCCGTACGGGTAAGGCGTTGCCGCCCCATGTACTGTCGCCAACTGGGTGCGCAGGAAGTTCTGTCCGAGGTCGAAGAGTTGCTGCTCGGGCAGTGTTTTACTGCTCAATCCGAGTTGCACAATCGGAGTGGACGAGGCAGTGTAGGAGATGATTAGCGGAGGCGTGGTTCCCGGCGGCAGTCCTCGAACGATGGTCTGCATCATGGCCGTCACCTGCGACAACGCTGTCTGAATGTTTGCCCCCTGCCGGAAGAAGATCTTGATTACTCCCACGCCGTTTACCGATTGCGACTCAATGTGCTCGATGTTGTTCACGGTGATGGTCGTCGCGCGTTCGGAATTGCTGACGATGCGGTCGGCCATCTCGCTGGGCGCGAAACCGGCGTAGTTCCACACCACACTAATGACTGGGATGTTGATGTCCGGAAAGATGTCAACGGGAGTACGTAACAGGACGATTGGGGTGAGAATGATGATCACCAGCGCCATAACGACGAAGGTGTATGGACGCCGTAGCGCAAGTGCAACAATCCACATCGGTCAGCAATTACTCCAGTCCGCGCCGGACTAACGCTTCCCCTCGTCTCAGTCCAGCGGTACTATCTCGATTCAATACGCTACGTATTGTATTCAATATATGCTAGGGTAGGTTGTGTCGCAAATAGCTTTGAGTCAGGGCCAGCCACGGTTAGGGAAACCGCTGCAGGATCGAAAGCGTCCGCCCGGCCGTCCACGAAGTGAGCCCGCTCGCCGCGCTATTCTGCGCAGCACATTGGATCTTCTACAGCAAACCGGCTTTTCGGATCTGACCATCGAAGCCATTGCGGCTGACGCGGGCGTAAGCAAGGCCACGGTCTACCGCTGGTGGCCGAACAAGGGCTCCCTGGTGGTGGACGCATTCGCCTTCAGTACCGAAAGCAAACTTCACTTCCCTGACACGGGTTCGGTGTACGGAGACGTAAGTTTTCAGATGCGTCGAGTCATTTCCATTTTTCGCAGCCGGCGCGGCAAGATCGTCGCTGCACTTTTGGGCGCTGGACAATCCGATCCCGAACTACTCGAAGCGTTTCGGGCTCGGTTCCTGCGACCTCGCCGACAAGAGGCCTACCGCACGTTGCGCCGTGGAATTGAACGCGGCGAACTGCCCCAAAATCTGGATCTAGATCTTACTCTGGACATCCTCTACGGTGCAATATACATGCGCTTCATCATCCGCCACGACGCACTTACCGAGGAGTACGTGAATAAAGTCTGCCGGCTCGTCTTGAGTGGAGCTGCACAAAGCGCTGCGACCTTCCGTCAGCCAGCCGCACCCGAGAGACTGGCACAGAATTGAGGCAGGAAGTCCGTCAAAACCGCGGAGATGCAGAACCGTGACTGGTGGACCTGGTCGGGATCGAACCGACGACCTCTTCCATGCCATGGAAGTCTAAGGGTAGACGGCGCTTGATTCTAAAG
>Ga0335070_10001727_pt1 | contig 25368 bp, 21 predicted proteins | sample Lox_Sample_13_FD_206722 | JGI IMG/M metagenome (GOLD analysis project Ga0335070, IMG submission 206722) | Soil microbial communities from Loxahatchee National Wildlife Refuge, Florida, United States - Lox_Sample_1.3 | ecosystem: Environmental > Terrestrial > Soil > Wetlands | place: USA...
GAGTGGCCCGGCGCAAGCGCTGCAGAACACGCGCCAGGACGGTATCGCCGCCGAGGTCCATGAGGACTTTCCCCGGCAGTCGTGTACTGCCCATTCGCGCCTGAATGATGGCAACGGTCTTGGGACTGACTCCTGGCATCGCTGTAGCGCTCAGGTTTTGAATTTCTTGCGCAGCAGAAACATGCAATCCACGTTCGCATCTTCCCGGTAAGGCAGGAACTCCTGCTGCTGCAGTTCCAGGTCATCGAACTGTTTGAGGTACAAACCAACGTAATTTGTCTTCCAGAGAAGACCACGCGGCCCTCGATAGTTGATCTCAGTCAGTTCCGGGGCATGGTACTCGTGTCCCCAGATATAGCTATTGGTGCAGCGGTGTATTTCAGCCAGCGCCTTGGGAAGATCGCCGGGGGCAATGTGGATGAGCACTCCCGAAGTGAATACCAAATCAAAATACCGGTCGGCGTAGGGAATCTCGAAGGCCGTGGCCAAAGTCAGTTGCACATCTTTGAGTCGAGAGCGCGCCTGCTCCAGCGCATACTTCTGCACCTCGATCCCGTACAGGTTACGAAATCCCATCTGTTGTAGAAGCACCAGCTGATTTCCCCGATTGCAGCCCACTTCGAGGATACGAGCGTCGGGAGGGATCTCCGCTAGAAAGCGTTCGTTGAGCTGGCTTCGGGTAACTCCGTAGTAGCCCTCGTAAAGACTATCGAGTTCTTGCAGTGAAACCGAATTTCGGTCGGTATACTCACGGCCGAAATCGCCCGCCCATCGATCGATCTGTGCTGTTTTCATCACTTGCGAAGGCTACTATCGCGCGAAATGCGCCAATACCTTCTTCACCGCGCGGATGACGTCCCGTACGTCGTTATCCGTCATACTTGGAAACATGGGCAAGCTGATGAGTCGTTCGTAGGCTCGTTCCGCCGCAGGGAATTCCCCACCGCGGTAGCCGAAACGGTTACGGTAATACGGATGCAGGTGCACCGGGATGTAATGCACATTCACGCCGATGTTTTCCGCACGCAGCGCACGAAAGACGCGCCCCCGTTCCGCCGAGAGTTTCTCCAGTTCTAGCTGTATCGGATAAAGATGCCACGCAGGATTTACTCCACTGCGTACTTGTGGCGGCAACACGCCGGGAATTTCGCGAAAGGCCGCCTGGTAACGCGCCGCAATTTCACGGCGCCGCGCCAGACTCAACTCCAGTCTTCCCAGCTGCGCCATCCCGAGGGCGCAGGCAATGTCAGTCAGCCGGTAGTTGAAGCCCAGCAGCACCATTTCATAGAACCACTGTCCCTCGCTCTGGCGCTGGCGAGCATCGCTGCTGATCCCATGATTGCGGAAGCGACGTAGGGTTTCTGCCAGCTTGGCGTCATCCGTTGTTACCATCCCGCCCTCGCCCGTGGTGATGTGTTTCACCGGATGGAAGCTGAAAACAGTCATGTGCGCAATGCTTCCCACGTGACGTTCGCGATACTCCGCCCCTAGCGCATGGCAAGCATCCTCGATCAGAACCAACCCATGCCGCTCGGCCAGTTGCAGGAAAGCATCGAGGTCGGCCGGATGCCCAGAGTAGTCAATAGGGAGAATCGCTCGGGTCTTCGAGGTGATGCGTGCAGCGGCCCGCTCGGGATCCAGGTTTAGCGTATCTGGGGACACATCAGCAAAAACCGGGGTTGCATTCTGGTACAGAACGCAGTTTGCCGTGGCGGCAAACGTCATCGGCGATGTGATCGCCTCATCCCCCACTTTTAGGCCGCCGGCGAAGGCCGCTGCATGTAGCGCACCGGTACCTGAACTGAAACTGACGGCATACCGTGCGTTTACCCGCGCGGCAAACGCTTCTTCAAACTCCGCCACCTTCGGGCCCGTGGTCAGCCAGTCAGAACGGAGCGCATTTACGACCGCCTGCACGTCGGATTCGTCGATGGATTGCCGCCCGTAAGGCAGAAAGGTTGGACGCACGGGCACACCACCTTCAATTGCCAGTGTTTCTCGCTCTGCTGAGGTCACTGTCATGCCGTAGTGCGCGCAGGCTGCTCCAGCAGCCGAGGCCGAGCCGGGCCGCTGGCCTCCAGCAATTCGCGGAGTTTCTCGGAAGTCATCCAACTTGGGTTGGAATCGCTGGCGTACCGGAAACCATCCGGCAGCGGCTTTCCGCCGTTCCAGTTCTCCCGGCGCCACCAGGAATGCGCCGGTTGGATCACAAACATGTCATCAAGCTCCAGCGTATTGCGGGCCTCATCTTCGGAAACCAGCACCTCGTGCAGCTTCTCCCCTGGGCGGATGCCGATTTCTTCCACTTCACAGCCTGGAGCGATTGCTCTCGCCAGTTCAACCAGACGCATGCTGGGGATCTTAGGCACAAAGATTTCCCCGCCGTGCATCTGCTCAATGCAGCGAACTACAAACCGTGCACCTTGTTCCAGCGTGAGCCAGAATCGGGTCATGCGGGGGTCGGTTACCGTGATCTTGCCGCGCTTGCGCTGTTCCATGAAGATCGGAATCACGCTGCCCCGGCTGCCTACAACATTGCCGTAGCGCGCGCAGCTGAAGCGAGTTTCCTGCGCTCCGGCGTAGGCGTTGGCTTGCACGAACATTTTTTCGGCGCAGAGTTTTGTCGCGCCGTAAAGGTTGATGGGATTGACCGCCTTGTCCGTGCTCAGCGCCAGAATCCGCCGCACTCCCTGGTTGATGGCGGCATCAATCACGTTGCGCCCACCCATGATGTTGGTCTGGATTGCCTCGAACGGGTTGTATTCGCAAGCCGGCACCTGCTTAAGCGCCGCTGCATGGACGACCACTGTCACACCGGAAAAGGCTCTTTCAAGCCGCTGGGCATCGCGCACATCTCCCAGAAAATAGCGGAAGCTGGAATGGTCGAAGCCAGCAGCCCTCATGTCGTGCTGCTTGAGTTCGTCCCGGCTGAAGATGATGATTTTCTGCGGATGGTATTCCTGTAGCATCAACTCGGCAAATCTCCTGCCGAAAGACCCCGTCCCACCGGTGATGAGCACCACCTGTTCCGCCCAGTTCATCGAATCTCCAGGATCGAACCATTCACCTCGCCACACTCAAGGTGCCGCGCGCAGGATGCTTGGCAAGGAGGAAGACAGCAACGCCTAGTATAGCGGAGTCGGAAGTTCCCGCTGACCCCCTCGGCGACAGTGGTTAGGGCACGGAACCATAGCCGCCAAGTCCGCAAGGTTGCGGTCCGGTGTTAAAATGGCGGCACCCGATCAGCGAGCGCGCGTGGGTGCCGACATTTCCAGCCAGGCAACGGAACGCCGCTCGTTCGCATGTGGTTCTCTGAGGAGCGTTCATGGGCGCAGGGCCCCTGATTCCAGCAAACAGTCAGAGTTTGCGTGAGGTGCAATCGAGCATACCGGGGGAATTTCAACGGCAACTTGCTCCCGGCGTGTACGCGCCTCTGCCCACTCATGACTCCATTGTGCGCGAATACCTGCGCATCCTCATCAAGCGCAAGTGGGTAGTTCTGGGCAGTTTGGCGGTTATTTTCGGAGTGGTGGCGATCGCCACTCTGCGCAGCACCCCAATCTATGAAGCCGTGGGCAGCATCGCCATCAACCGGATGGATCCCATGCTGCTGAACTTCAAGGACTCACCCGGTGGCGGGCTGGGCTACTACGATCCCACGGAAATGGACACCGAGGTCCGCATCCTGCGCAGCGACCTGCTGGCGCTGCAGGTCATTCGCCAGCTGGATTTCGATAAACGCCCCGAGTTCGGAGGCAGCGGCGAGAAATCGAATTCGCTGGAATTAACCACAGATGCCCTCCGGCCGGATTCCGCCCAAACCTCCATGCTACTGGGGTCGTTCAAAAGCGGCCTCACCGTCTCGCTTGTCCCCAATACCCGGATCGTCGAAATCCGCTATCGCAGCCCCGACAAGAACCTGGCTGCCCGCGTCGTGAACACGTTGATCAGCACGTACGTGGAGCAGAACTTCAAGACGCGCTATGAGTCCACCATGCAGGCCTCCGACTGGCTCTCCAAACAGCTGGTCGATCTTCAGATGAAGGTGGAGACCTCCCAGGAAAAGCTGGTCAAGTATCAGAAGGAACATGAAATTCTTGGGATTGATGAAAAGCAGAACATCATCACGGAAAAACTCGACGAACTGAACCGCGAACTTACCGCCGCAGAATCGGCCCGCATGGCGAAACAGTCAGTTTACGAACTGATGCAGTCAGGCGATCCGGACACGGTGACCTCAACTGCCATCGGCGTCGCTGGTGCGGGCGGCGGCGATGCTTCCGCAGCTTCCTCTGCTTCCAGCTTGCTCGAGAGGTTGCGCTCGCAACAGGCCGACCTGCGCATCCAGATTGCGCAGCTCAGCACGCAGTTTGGTCCCGCCTATCCCAAAGTGGCTCAGCTGGATAATCAGTTGAAAGAAGTGGGCGCGCAGATCCAGGCCGAAACCAAGAAGACACTCGACCACGTTCGCAACGACTACATGGCTGCTCTGCAACAGGAAAGAATGTTAAGCGCTGCTCTGGAAAAACAGAAACAGGAAGCCAACAACCTTAACGAGAGCGCCATTTCTTATACCCTGCTCAAGCGCGACGTCGAAACCAATCGCACTCTCTACGAAGGCTTGCTGGAGAAGTTGAAAGAAGCCGGCGTTTCCGCGGGCCTGCGCTCTACCAATGTTCGCAATGTGGACCAGGCCCGAGTGCCGACTGCTCCGACGGAACCCAATGTCCCTCGAAATCTCGCCTTCGCTCTCGCTCTGGGGCTGACCACCGGAATCGGCCTCGCCTTTTTGATGGAAGGCATGGACAACACGGTGCGTACTCCGGAGCAAGCTCAAGCGATTTCAGCTTTGCCATCGTTGGGGATGATTCCTCTTGGTTCCAAACTGGCTGGCGAGAACGGCGCGCGACGGCTGGCTATTGCGTCATCGAAGGAAGCGGTGGAGCTGGTCACCCAAGCGCGTCCCCAATCGCAGATGGCAGAGTCGTACCGCGCCCTGCGAACCTCCCTCCTTCTCACGTCGCTGGGAGCACCGCCCAAAGTCATCCTGGTGACGAGCGCGCTTCCCCAGGAAGGGAAGTCCACTACCAGCATCAACTGCGCGATCGTGTTGGCTCAGAAGGGCGCTCGGGTTCTTCTGGTGGACGCCGATCTGCGGCGGCCCAGCATCCACAAGACTCTTGGCATGGGCCCGCGAACCGGCCTCAGCAATGTCCTGACCGGCAACGCCAATCTGCAGCAAGCGATCGTGCGCTCGCCTATCATGCCCACGCTCTTCATTCTTCCCGCTGGCACTCCTCCGCCCAATCCGGCAGAGTTGTTGGCTTCGTCGAACATGAAGGACGTACTGGCCGAGCTGCGGGATCAGTACGATCACATCGTGGTGGATACGCCGCCAACTCTTTCCGTCACCGATGCGGTCGTAATGTCGACACGCGCCGACTCAGTGGTGCTGGTGATACGGTCGGGCCAGACGACGAAGCAGGCCCTGCGACGCGCCCGCGAGCTGCTGGTGCAAGTCAACGCCCGCGTGTCGGGAGTTTTGCTCAATGCGGTCGATCTGTCTTCTCCTGACTACTACTACTACTACGAGTATCAGGGAAAATATGGCCACCGCTATTACCGGAACGAAGAGTTGACCGAAGGAGAGGATTCGGTTTCTTCGGCGAATTCCACACCGGCTTAGGTGAGGAATTCTGGGCGGAGATTCCTCTGTCTTAACCAATTGGCATGCGCATCCCGCTTGAGAGCCCCCTCAGGAAATTCGCCGTGTTGGGCGGAGCCGGCCTTTTCGCGGCAGCCTTGATTGCTCTTGCCGCGGCGCAGTTTGCCGCAGCGCGCTTCTCGGAGAAATCGGATCTGGCGAACCTGGAGCGGGCGGTCCGCCTGCAGCCGGGAAATGGCGATTTTCGCTATCGCCTCGGGCTCTACCATTCCTTGCTACAGGAATCTGACGCGGCCGCCGAATCCTTCCGGGCTGCGGTTTGGCTGAACCCGAACAAAGCCGCATACTGGCTTGAACTGGCTAAGACATATCAAACCCTCGATGATATTGACTCGCAACGCAACGCTCTGGAGCACGCCGTCCGCGCGGAACCTACGAACCCTCAGGTCGCCTGGGAAGCGGCCAACTCCTTTCTTGTGCAGGGCAGGATGGAAAATGCCCTGGACGAGTTTCGCGTCGTCTTAGCCAATGATACTTACCGGGCTTCCGCCGCCATGCAACTTTGCTGGCGCATCCGGCCGGATGTCGACTTGTTTCTTCGCCGGCTTCTTCCTCCCAATGCTGGGTCACAACTCGCGTTCCTGAGCCTGCTGATATCTAAGAAGGAGAGCGCGGCGGCCGCTAAAGTTTGGGCCCACATCGTCGTGCTGAAACAGCCCGTTGCCAAGCGTTCCGTCTTTTCCTATGTCCAGTATCTAATTACCGAACAGGACGTTGACCAGGCTCGCTTGGTCTGGCAGCAAGCGGCTCCATTGGCGGAATTGACCGACTACCAGCCTACCGCCGCAAACCTGGTGGTGAACGGCGATTTCGCCCTGCCGGTGCTCAACGGCGGGTTTGACTGGACCTACTTCAAGCCACTAGGTGTGATTCTGGCTTTGGACCCCACTCAACCGCACACTGGCCATCAATCGCTCTTCATCGGATTTGATAAAGCCATGATCAGCGATGCGGGAATGCGTCAGATCGTCCCCGTGCGCCCAAACACAAGATATGAGTTCTCCGCCTATTTCAAATCCGAGGATATGGACGGCGCCGGCGGCATGCGTTTCGCATTGTTGGACGCCTTCGACGGCGCGCTGTACTTCGGCAGCGAGGAGCTGAAAGGAGCGGACTTCTGGAAAGAAGCGGGTGGAACTTTCACCACCGGACCGAATACAAAGCTGCTGATTCTCCTCATTCAGCGGGTTCCCTCAGGCAGCCCGATCAAAGGGAAGCTCTGGATCGATGGTGTGCGCCTGCGGCAATCTCAGGAGGGCTACTGAACTTGTGACCTCCCCGGTTTTAACTCACCCAGGCGCTCTAATGGAGCACGCTCAACCATCGTATTCCTGGCTCGACCGCGCGCTTGCCTACGGTCCCTTCGTCCTCTTGTTGTTCGGGCCAGTGGCGTTCGGCGCCGTCGAACCATGGTCAATCTTCACGTTGGAAGCCGGCGCAGCTTTGCTGTTCGTGCTTTGGGCGGTAAGACAAACCATGCCGGACCAGCCGGAACTCCTGGGAAATCCGCTGTTTCTGCCGATTCTGGCTTTCGCCGCCCTTATTCTGCTCCAGTGGACCGCGGGTCTCACTGCTTACCGCTATGCCACTCGCTCGCAGGCTGTCTTGTATTGCGCTTATGGGTTGCTCTGTTTTGTCGTGGTTCAGGGTTTGCGCCGGACCCGGCAGGTGCGAGCTCTAGCTATCACCCTATCAGTCTACGGTTCGGCGCTGGCGCTCTTTGCCTTGGTGCAAAGCCTTATTTCCAACGGAAAGCTGTATTGGTTGCGCACGCCGCGCTTTGGAGGATGGATTTACGGTCCCTACGTAAATCATAACCATTACGCCGGCCTGATGGAGATGCTCGTCCCCATCCCTCTGGTTTTTGCGCTCACCAACTACGCAAGAGGCCCGCGGAAGAGGCTGGCAGCTTTGGCAGCGGCGATCATGGCCACAACCATATTTCTCTCCGGCTCGCGCGGCGGGATGCTGGCTTTCACCGTCGAAATGTGTGTCCTCGCCACCATCTTGATCAAGCGGCGCACGACCCAAAGGGCGGCTTGGGCTCTGGGCGTGTTCATGGTGATCGTCGTAGGCCTCCTGATCTGGCTGGGTGGGGGTGAACTAACACAGCGTCTCGCCAGCATCGACACCGAAACGCGCAAAGAGCTCTCCGGAGGGATGCGTGTCGCCATTGACCGCGACGGGCTGCGGATGTTCGCACACAAGCCAGTCCTCGGCTGGGGATTGGGGACGTTCGTAGACGTCTATCCCCGGTTTCGAAGTTTCTACTCTGATCTCGTGGTCGATCAGGCCCACAACGATTACCTACAGTTGTTGACCGAAACGGGCGCGATCGGCTTTCTGATCGTCATTTGGTACGTTGCCGTCCTCTACCGCAAAGCAGCGCAAAGGCTTGGCAATTGGCCTCGCGACACTAATGGCGCCGTCGCCCTAGCTGCCATGCTCGGCGGCACCGGCATACTGGTTCACAGCTTTGTTGACTTCAATCTGCAGATCCCCGCGAATGCGGCCATCTTCTACGTCCTTTGCGTCGTGGCAGCCATGGAATCCCGCTTTGGCACCTACCGCCGGCGCCATACCGTGGCGCACGACGCCATGGAGCTTGGCGCACCTGAAATTGGCCCCTAGCTGATTCTTTCTCCGATACCTCTCGCAGTCTCCTGACCGGGCAAAACGCTGCAAAACCTTGCACGAGTGCGTTCGCAGGTTCGGCTGCATGCGTGTTAATGTATTGAGCCAAGGACATTTGCCGGCGATTCCGCGGCACTCCAATTGCTCTTGGTAACAGGCCCAGGTGGCTCGTCCCAGCGAGCTGAAGAACAACTGCGAGGTAGGCAATGGCTTACAAGGAAATCTTCTGGATGGCTTGCGACTCGACCGAGCAGTTGCGCGCGGAGTATGGCCCCTTTCACACCCGGGCGGAAGCCGAGGTGGAAGCCCGCAAGATGGGTTTTGGCTATCTTCTGCGTTACGAGCACATCATCGGCGACAACGATGACATCCAGGAGGTACGCTGCATCTTCCTGGAACTGCCCGGAGTGGTTCCGGAAGCGCCCCGCAGCGTTCGCAGGCTCCATACCCGTTGTGCTACATGTGGCGAGTCAGCGGTTCATGAAGAATCATGGCAAGCCGAAGTCTGGGCCGACATCCACGAATTCGAGCACTCGCGCCACCGCGTCCGCCTCTTCGAGCAGACCCGCAGCGAAGGGCTGAAAGAAATCGGCGACTGGCGCGACACCTGCGCCTGATTTCCCCCCCAGGTGAAGACTTTCCTACTTTTTGTTAACCTGTTGGCCATCAATTCGCCCGCTTTGGGCGATGTGGACTTGGCTATATCTGCCTTCAATCTCAAGGGGAATTAGGGACTCTCCCATGTTGCTTGTGATTTCTTTGGTGTTGGCGCTTCTGCCACTTCTGGGCATTGTCTGGATTGCCATTTTCGGAACTCTGACCACGGTAGACGGGCTCTTCAACAGCCTGATCCTGCTGGCAATCTCCGGGATCTTTGCCCTGAACATCCCGCTTGCGCTTCGCAAAAAAGGTTCGGGGAACGCCCGGCAATCAGCCGGGTCGGCGAACCTTTCGGCGGCAGTGTCGTCGGGTGGCAGCCTCGTGCAACGAGGGAGAGTGGAGAGCGTGCAATTCTTCGAATCCGCCGTTGGCCAGCCTAATAAGTCCCTGGTTTCTCTTTCCCACGGAAACCGTGTCAATAACGTCTTGGTTTTTGAGGGCGACATGCGGAACGCCTTGCCCGAGGGCCGCAGGGTGGAAATCGCCTTCCGCAAGGCGAGCGGCTACTACGTCCTTCTGAACGTAAGCTATTGTTGACCCTTGGCAGCCCAGTTCGGGCGCTCACAAGTTCCACGTAGAACGGGTATTACGAACGTAATCCCCCTTGGTACTTTCCCCAGGCTCCAACCCTCGCCTCCAGTAGAAAATTGGAATGCACCAGTGTCCTGGGAGACTTTCGCCGGGGCAGGAGGCCCGATGTCGCAGGTTCGCGAACAAACTGCCGCGCAGCCCACCATGTTGGCGCGAGCGGAGGAGATTCAGCGGCAAATCCAGGCGCTCTCCGGGCGTGACCTCCAACTCTGGTCGATCGGCCTTCTTATTATCGTCGTCCTGACGGCAGGCATTCTCACGCTGATCTTGCCGAACCTGGTCTGGGCGCAGCACCTGATCCGTTTCGAGAAGGTGGAGCTCAACTACATTCCCCAATTGTTCTTCGGACTCATTTCACTGATTCTCTTGTTCAACGTCTACCTTATCGGGCAGAAGATCACACTGAACTCAACCCGCAGAGCTCTAATTCGTGAGCTGGTTCTGAACGAGCGGCTTGAAAACCTCTCTCTTATCGACCCCCTCACCCAGTTGCCAAACCGCCGGGGCATGAACGAACTGATTCCGCGCGAGGTGGCCAGGGCCAACCGCCTGGGCAGCAGCTTGACGTTTCTGGCGATGGACCTGGCGGACTTCCGCAACATCAACGCGCGCTTCGGCAATCTGGAAGGCGATGCCGTTCTCGTGGAATTCTCCCGCATGTTGAAAGCTGTCTTTCGCGGAGGCGACATTATTTTCCGGCAGGGCGGCGATGAGTTTCTCGTGGTCATGCCCGATACCAGCGAGGAGCAGGCGGACTCCCCGATCCAGCGCCTGCATCGCTCCCTGGAGCTTTGGAACCTGAACAGCAAGAAGGGCTACGAGATCTCGTTCAATTGGGGAATGGCACCCTATATCACGGGAAGCGACGTCGATCACGTGCTCCGCACCGTGGACCGCAAGATGTATCAGAACAAACACCGCCTCTTGCCGGTGTTTTAGATCGTTCCTGCGCAGGAATCAGTTTTTGGGAGGACGGTCTTTGCCCCGCCAGGCCGGGCGCGGTGGGATTGTTCCGCTAGCCGGCGCGTGCCTGCGCCGGCAAATCGGTCGCAGCCGCCCGGTCCAGCAGCCACAGCAACCGCCCGTTCTCAGGACTCACCATTTTCGCTGGCGGGCCTTCTTCCGTGTCGCTGAACACCGCCTGCAATGCCTCGGTTTTCCCCGCGCCACTTACCAGAAAGATCACAGAGCGCGCATGGTTCAGGACAGGCAGCGTTAGGGTGATTCTGTCGGTCTTGAATTTCTCCACCCAATTGGCGACGACTAGGCGCTTCTTCTCTTCCAGGCCCGCACTGCCCGGAAACAGCGAAGCCATATGCCCATCTGGCCCCATTCCGAGTAAAACCAGATCAAAGTGCGGAAACTCTCCCGGCCCCAGGTGAAAGAACTTCTTCAGATCGCTCTCGTACGCCTCAGCCGCCGATGCCGCACTCTGCTCTTCGCCGTGAATTCGAAATATGTTTCCCGTGGGAGCTGGTACTCTCGACAACAAAGCTTCCTTAGCCATGCGGTAGTTGCTTTCCGGATCGTCGGGTGGCACATGGCGTTCGTCCCCCCAGAAGAAGCACACGCGGTCCCAAGCGATGCCGGGTATGGCTCCGCTGGCCAGCAATTGATATAAGGATTTCGGGGTGGAACCGCCGGAAAGGGCGACTGCAAATCTTCCACGGTCTTGTATTGCTGTCGTGGCGAGTTGGGCAAATTCCGCGGCGGCAGCACGGAACAGGTCGGCAGGAGTCTCCAGAACTCGGATCACAGCTTTCGGCTTCATGCCATCACGCAGCAGACCTCTCCACAGCGCAGCGTGCTGCTCCCAGCAGAGCGAGTTGATCGTTCATAATCACCTTCACCGGTATCGATTCCATCAGAGGCTGCATGCGTCCTTTGTCGAGGAAGGCATTCATAAACAGTGGTCCTGCCAGTTTCGACACCATTTTCGGCGCAATCCCGCCGCCCAGGTACACACCTCCAGTTGCCATCACCTTCAGCGCCAAGTTTCCTGTTTCCGCGCCGTAAATAGAGACAAACAGATCGAGCGCCTGCACGCTTAGCGGACACTTCCCATCCATGGCTGCACGGGAGATAGCTGCCGCCGGGTCAGAACTGTGCATCTCTTCCGTCAGCCACTTCGGCTCCGTGCCCCGGCCGGTGTCCCGCAGGAAGTGAAAAATGTTGACCAGTCCGGGCCCTGAAACCAGGCGCTCGTAACTCACATGGCCGAACCGGGCAATCAGATACCGGAGCAGATCGATTTCTAGTTCATTTCGGGGCGCGAATTCGGCGTGACCGCCTTCACAGGCAAACACATGGTGTTGCGCGCCATCCCAGTACATGCCCGCTTCCCCGAGTCCGGTTCCCGCGGCAATCACCGCCTGGTTTCCCACCGGCACTCCCTTCACTTTGTTCAGAGGAACCAGATCTTTGGGCTCCAACGCCGGGATGCCCCAGGCATTCGCTTCCAGGTCATTGATCAGGACTGCCTTCTTGATCTTCAACTCACCCGCCAGTTTCTTCGATTCAATAATCCAGGGAAGATTGGAAGCTTCGACGCGGCCCTCACGTACCGGACCCGCCACCCCGAAGCACGCGATCTCCGGCACGATTTTCATCTTCTGGACAAAGTCCACCGCGATCTGATCCAAGCCACTGTACTGGCGGCTGGCGAACACCGAAGATGACACCAAACGAAGTTTGCTTCCGCTGGCATCGAAGTACGCAAGCCTTGTGTTCGTACCTCCGATGTCTCCTGCCAGGATCATTTCTCGAAGTTCCTCCAGTGACGGCCGTCGCGCTCCAGCAACTCTTCGGCGTCTTTTGGACCCCAGGTTCCCGCCGGATAATTCGGAAAGGAGCGCGGCGGCAACGCTTTCCACACGTCCAGTACCGGACTCACCACGCACCAGCCCGCCTCCACCATATCCGCGCGCTGGAACAATGTCTGGTCGCCGATCATGCAGTCGTGCAGCAGGCGCTCATAGCCGGTGCTGGGCTGCGTTCCGAAATAGTCAGCATATTCGAAATTCATGTCCACCGCACCCAGCCGCATGATCGGGCCGGGCACTTTAGCCGCGAAGCGGAGAGAAATTCCTTCCTCCGGCTGGATGTGCAGCACCAACTGATTGGGCATCAGGTTCTCGACCGGAGTATCGCGAAACAGCACAAACGGCGCCCGCCGGAACTGGATGACGATGTGCGTATTCTGCGCCGGCAGCCGCTTTCCGGTCCGCAGATAAAAGGGAACATCGGCCCAGCGCCAGTTGTCGATGGCAAGCTTCATGGCGACGAACGTCTCGGTGCGCGATTCTGGATCGACATCCCCTTCGCCGCGATACGACGGCACTCGCTGCCCCTCAACAGTTCCCGGGCCATATTGCCCGCGAACGGTCTTGCTGAGAACATCCTCCGAACTCAGGGGTTGGATGGCATGCAGAATCTTGTTCTGCTCGTCGCGCACCGCATCGGCCTGGAACGAAACCGGCGGCTCCATCGCTGTCAGGCTGATCAGCTGCATGATGTGATTGGGAACCATGTCGCGCAGAGCGCCCGCATGGTCGTAGTAGCTGCCCCGTTGTTCCACGCCCACGGTTTCCGCCACGGAGATCTGCACGTGATCGATGTAGCGCCGGTTCCAGATCGGCTCGAAAATGCCGTTGGCAAAGCGGAAAGCCAAAATGTTCTGGACGGTCTCTTTGCCTAGATAATGATCAATGCGGTAGATCTGCTTTTCCGTGGCTACCCGCAGCAGTTGCTGGTTCAGCAGGTTGGCTGACTCCAGGTCGCGTCCGAACGGTTTTTCAATAATGACGCGACGCCAATGGTTGTTTTCTTCCATCAGCCCGGTCGCCGCCAGTTGTTCCACAATCGGCCCGAAGTAATCCGGCGCCGTCGCCAGATAGAAGAAATAGTTCCCGTGGGTGGAGTGGTCTTTGTCGATCTTTTCGAGGGAATCCTTTAGCTGGGTGTAAACATTCTTGTCGCTGAAGTCACCCGCGTAGTAGTACACGCGCCGCAGGAACCATTCGGAAATGTCCGAATCCACCTCTCCGGTTGCGTACTCTTTGAGATCTTCCGCGACTTTCTTGCGGAAATCTTCCGTCGACATTGGCCGACGTGAGAGTCCGACCACCGCCAGCTCGCGCGAAAGCAGTTCGGCCTTGGCGAGGTTGTATAGAGCAGGAAACAGTTTGCGGCGCGTCAGGTCACCCGCCGCCCCGAAGATCACCATGACGCAGGGTTCGGCGGTTCTTCCCGTCCGCCGCTGTGTCGCGGGCATTACTTCCGCTTGAGCCATCGCTTCCCTTCCGTCCAGCACCATAACTTCTTTACGCTGTATTCTTGGTGGCTGCAGGTTCCACATGGCCACCGAATTTCTGCCGCATTGCGGAGAGAACTTTCTCCGCGAACGTATGTTCCTGGCGCGAGCGGAAGCGCGTGAACAAAGCTGCCGATAGCACGTCCACCGGTACGGCCTCGTCGATCGCCGCCTGGAGGGTCCACCGCCCTTCCCCCGAATCCTGCACGAAGCCGGTGTACTCGGATAACGTAGGGTTCTCAGCCAGCGCGATGGCCGTAAGATCCAACAACCAGGAACTCACCACGCTGCCCCTGCGCCAGACCTCCGCGATGTCGGCGAGGTTCAAGTCGTAGCGCTCATCCTCCGGCAAATCCTTGCTCGCTGCGTTCCGGAAGATGTCGAAGCCCTCGGCATACGCCTGCATCAGTCCGTACTCGATGCCGTTGTGCACCATCTTCACGAAGTGTCCCGCGCCGGGTGGACCACAATAGATGTAGCCATCCTCCGCGGTTCCCGGCATCCGCTCCCGCCCCGGGGTGCGCGGAATATCGCCGCGACCGGGGGCCAGAGTCTTGAAAATGGGGTCGAGCTGGTGCACAGCCTCCTTCGGTCCCCCAATCATCATGCAGTATCCTCGCTCCAGGCCCCACACGCCGCCGCTGGTTCCCACGTCTACGTAATTGATGCCCTTTTCGCGAAATTGTTTCGCGCGCCGGACATCATCTTTGAAATAGGAATTTCCGCCGTCGATCAAAATGTCGCCCGCCTGCATCTTCTGCGCCAGGGTCTGGGCGGTTTTTTCCGTCGGACCGCCAGCCGGCACCATCAGCCATGCCACCCGCGGTTTGCCCAGTTTGCTGACGAAATCGTCCAGCGACGATGACGCGATTGCGCCTTCCCCGGCTATGTGTTTTACATTTTCGGCACTGAGATCGCTAACCACCACCTCGTGCCCGCCTCGCATCAGGCGGCGCGTCATATTGGCGCCCATTCGGCCCAGACCGACCATTCCCAGTCGCATGCTTGCTCCTTGTCTCTTGTATCGATGGAGAGACGGATACCCCGCGTCCGCCTTACCCAGAGCCCAAACGGCAGTCAGATCATGGCAAATCAGTTCAGAGCCTGACGAAACGCCTCCGCCAGCATCGCCAGCCCGGCCTTGAGATTCTTGCTCAGATGGATGCGCAAAGCCCTCCGGCCGCGCTCTGCCAACACCTGGAAGTCCCCACGCGCCTGCGCCGCCTTAACCACTCCGAAGGTGTACTTCTGTCCCGGAACCGGCAAGTCGGCGGCATCGTCGCACGTCACCTGCAGAAACACCCCCGAATTCGGGCCACCCTTGTAAGCCTGCCCCGTGGAATGAAGAAATCGTGGACCAAACCCCAGACAAGTCGCGACGCGTTTCTTATCGCGCAGAGCATGCCGGATTTCCTGCAGGCGAGCTTCATGCTCCGCATTCATTTCGATGTAGGCCAACAGCGCGAAGTAATCCCCGGCACCCATCCGATTCAGATGAGCCCGCAGATAGCCGGTGAGAGATTTGCCGGCTCCGGCAGCCTCGGCCAACGCGTCGGCGTTCTTGGCGTCGGTAAAAAGCTTGACGCCATCTGCATCGAAGATTGGCTTTTCCGCAGGAAGCGAGCCCGTTTTCTCATACTCAGAGGTGAGATTGCGGGTGGCGATCTTGCTGGCCTCCACGTCCGGCTGGTTGAATGCATTGATCCCAATAATCGAACCCGCCACCGCGGTCGCGATTTCCCAGCGGAAGAATTCCGCACCCAGGCCGTACACATCCGCTACTGCAATTCGAGCCACTGGCTGCCCCGCTTGTTCGATCGCAGCCACGTTTGCATCCTGTTGCGCATCGGGCGCGGATTCCAGCCGCAGGTAGGCAAACACCCGATCGTTCCCATACGACGAGGGTGGCCCCAACTCCTCGCGATCTACTGGAATGATGCCCTTGCCTTGCTTGCCCGTAGATTCAGCCAGCAACTGCTCGAGCCATGCCCCGAGATCGAAGATGCCCGGCGAAGCGATAATGGTCACCTTGTCGCGGCCGCTAACCGCGGCAGTGCCCAAGATGATCCCAAGTAATACCCCTGGATTGTTCTCCACTGTCGCGGAAGCCGCGCAGGCCTGTACCATCTCTTCAGTGCGGTTTAGGAACTTCGCGACGTCCAACCCCATGAGCGCGGCCGGCACCAGCCCAAAATTCGACAACGCCGAATAACGCCCGCCAATGCTGGGCAGCCCATAGAAGATGTGGCGGAACCGGTCGGTCTCGGCTACCTGCTGCATTTTGGAGCCGGGGTCGGTGATGGCGATGAAGTAACTGCCTGCTTTCTCCGCACCAACCACCTGCTTCACTCGTTCGTAGAAGTATTGTTTAAGTATGTTTGGCTCAAGCGTGCTTCCCGACTTGCTGGAAACCACAAACAGCGTTGTTGCCAGGTTGACCTTCTGCTCGAACGACTTCACTTGCGCAGGATCGGTGGAATCGAGCACATGAAGCTGCGGAAATCCCGGGGTGCAGCTGAAGGTCTTCTCCAAAACTTCCGGACACAGGCTCGATCCGCCCATGCCCAGCAGGAGCACGTTAGTGAAGCCCTCTTTCTTGACTTCTTCAGCCACGCGGTGCAAATCTCCGACGTGTTCCTTCTGCTGCTTGACGATATCGAGCCATCCAAGCCACTTCGACTCGTCGGTGCCAGTCCACAGCGAGGCATCGCGCTGCCAGAGTTTGCTGATCTTGCCTGCTGCTTGCCACTGGCTGATGTTGCCCTTCACTGCTGCGGCCAGCGCCTCGGGCAACCGGTAGGTCTGCTGGCCCGGCTTAGGGTTTACCGTGCTCTTCGCACTTTTCTCCACAGCTGCGAGGAGCTTGTCAAAGGCTTCCTCGAACAGCCGCACGCCATCGTCGGTTAACTTGTCGGTGATTTCGTCGATCGAAATGCCGAGTGTGGCCAGCCTCGCCATTGTCTGCTTGGCCGTATCGATCCCTTCCGTCAGAGTTTCTCGAGCCCGTCCGTGGTCGCGAAAAGCATCAAACGTTGCCGGAGGAATGGTGTTGACCGTGTCGCGTCCGATCAACTCATCCACGTACATCACGTCGCTGTAGGCTGGATTCTTGGTGCTGGTGCTGGCCCACAGTACACGCTGCGTGTACGCTCCCTTGGCCGCGAGCTTTTTCCAGCGGTCGGTGCCGAAAATCCTCAAATAGCTCTGGTAAGCCAGTTTTCCATTGGCGATTGCTATCTTGCCCAACATGCTCTTCAACTCTGCCTGCTCGCTTGCATCTTTCGACGCCTTGAGCCGCGCCCCAACGATAGCGTCCACGGAGTTGTCGATGCGGCTGATGAAGAAGCTGGCCACGCTGGCGATCTTGCTAATGTCGCCGCCGCGGGCCGCCGATTGTTCGACTCCAGCGATGTAGGCTTCCGCGACCTTCTCGTACACCTTCACCGAGAACAGCAGGGTTACGTTGACGTTGATGCCTTCGCTGATCAGTTGTTGAAAAGCCGGAAGGCCCTCGATCGTGCCCGGTACTTTGATCATTAGGTTCTCGCGGGCCACTGCTTTCCACAGCCTGCGCGCTTCCTCGATGGTTCCTTGAGTATCCCGCGCCAAATAGGGGGAGACTTCGAGGCTGACGTAGCCGTCACGCCGTTTGGAACTCTCGTAGACCGGCCGCAGAAGGTCGGTGGCATCCTGAATGTCACGGATCGCGATGATTTCGAACCGTCCCTTCGCATCCAGATCGGTGCGCGATGCCAGCGAGTGCAGGATATCGGCGTAGTCGTTGCTACCGGCAATCGCCTTCTCGAAGATGGCCGGGTTCGACGTCATTCCACGGAGGCCATCTTCGTCAATCAGGCGTTTGAGCTCACCCGTGGTGAACAAATCGCGCCGAATGTAGTCCAGCCAAACCGACTGGCCAAACTTCAGCAGATCCTTCAAGGGGTTGGTAGCTTTTGCAGTTTCAAGAACTCCTGTAGGTTGCATTTGCCTTTCCCTCACACAATAGAAATTGGAGTGGCGTTACTTCGATTCTGCGATGGCTTGTTTGGCCGCCTCGACGACCTTCTCCGGGGTAAATCCGAACTTCTTCAATAAGTCTTTCAGCGGAGCCGACGCGCCGAAGCTGCGCATCCCGATTACCTTCCCGGTCAGCCCCACATACTGCGACCAGCCCAGTGTCGCTCCCGCCTCCACCGCTACTCTGGCCTTAACTGCGGGCGGAAGAACTTCGTTTTTGTAGGCAGTACTCTGACGCTCGAACAGGTTCCACGAAGGCATGCTGACCACGCGAGCCTTCACTCCCTGCGATGTGAGTTGTTCGTACGCCGCCAAGCACAACGAAACCTCGCTTCCGCTGCCCATCAGAATGACGTCAGGCTTGCCGCCCGCAGCATCCGCCAAAACGTATGCTCCCTGGGCTACACCCGATGCCGGCGCGTATTTCGTGCGATCCAGCGTCGGTACCGCCTGGCGCGTCAGTACAAGGGCCGCCGGTTCCTGATTCAACTGCATTATGACTTTCCAGGCTTCCACAACTTCATTCGCGTCTGCGGGACGCAGCACAGTCAACCCGGGCACTGCCCGCAGCGCAGCTAGCTGCTCGATCGGCTGATGCGTAGGACCGTCTTCTCCCAGGCCGATGGAATCATGCGTGAACACATAGATGACGGGCAATTCCATGATCGCCGCCAGCCGGATTGCCGGCTTCATGTAGTCGCTGAAGTTAAAGAACGTGCCCCCGAAGGGCCGCACTCTCGACAGCGACATGCCGCTAAGAATGGCTCCCATGGCATGTTCTCTCACGCCAAAATGGAAGTTTCGCCCGCCATAGCTTCCCGCCTGGAAGTCCCCGGCTCCTTCGAACTTGAGAGTCGTCTTGTTCGAAGTCGCGAGATCGGCCGAGCCGCCGATCAGCCAAGGCACATTCTGCGCCAGAGTATTCAGCACCTTGCCGCCGCTGTCGCGCGTCGCCACGCCCTTCGCGTCCGCAGCAGACGTCGGCAGGTTCTTGTCCCATCCGCTGGGAAGCTGGCGCCACTGCATCAGATCAAGCTGTTCTGCCAGCTCGGGATACTTCTTCCGGTATTCTGCGAACAACTGCGTCCAACGGGTGCGCAGCTCTCCTCCGCGCTTACCGATCCCTTCTTTGAAATGGTCTAGAACGCCGTCCGGCACCAGGAACTTGGCATCTTCCGGCCAGCCATATGCTCTCTTGGCCAGCTTCACTTCTTCCTCGCCCAGCGGCTCGCCGTGAGCCGCATTCGTATCCTGCTTGTGCGGAGATCCGTATCCAATGTGGCTGTCGACCACAATTAGCGTCGGCCGGTCTTTAGTTTCGAGGAATACTTTGCAGGCCGCACACAGTGCATCCAGATCGTTGGCATCAGCAACGTGGGTCACGTTCCAGCCGTAAGCACGAAAGCGCGCCGCTACATCTTCGCTGAATGACCATACCGCCGGCCCGTCGAGGGTCACATGGTTGTTGTCATAGATCCAGCACAAGTTGGGCAGCTTCAAGTGACCGGCGTATGAAGCCGCTTCGCAGCACACACCTTCCATCATGTCGCCGTCGCCACAAAAGGCATACACGCTGTAATTGAAGATCTCGAAGCCTGGCCGGTTGTAGCGCTCCGCGAGCCACCTCCCCGCGATTGCCATGCCCACACTGTTTGCCGCACCCTGCCCCAGCGGCCCGGTGGTGGTTTCAACCCCGGCAGCAATTCGGTATTCAGGATGTCCTGGAGTCCGGCTGTCGAGCTGCCGGAATTTCTTGATGTCGTCGAGCGTTATTGCGAACTCGTCCGACCGCTCATACTCTGATTTCACGCCGCGCACGCCCGTTAGGTAAAGCATGGCATACAGCAGCATCGAAGCATGACCGTTGGAAAGAACGAAGCGGTCGCGGTTCATCCAGACGGGATCTTCCGGATCGTAGCCCAGGAAGTTCTGCCACAAGCAGTAGGCCACCGGGGCCAGAGCCATGGGCGCGCCGGGGTGCCCCGAGTTGGCCTGCTGAACGGCGTCCATTGCCAAGGTACGGATAGTGTTAATGCTGAGAGTATCCAGTTGTTTCTGGGTTAGCGAAATCGGTTCGCTTGCCACCATTGAGAGTCTCCCTCCGAGGGGTTAGATCGAACGGCGCTTGCGCAGGGGGCCCGATACAGCGTAGACGGAAAAGACGGCCCGCACCCAGTGTATCAAGTTCTTAAGCGCCGCGCCGAACCCGGCTTCTTGCATGAAACCGATATCCGCCCAGCAGTCTATTGTTTAGGATGAGCCACCGAGGACAAGGATTCAGAGGAAAAACAGCTTGCGGAGAAAGCGTTTTATAGGACGACCTACCGCTTCATCTGCGCTAGATACCCGTTATCTTTGTTATAGCCCTTGGTCTGGCTCTCGATGAATTTGAGGAACTGCTTCAGCGTCTCGCGTTCGGCTGTTCGCAGCTCAGCGAACCTGATGCGAACGCCGAAACACGGGTTGCTGCTGGTCACGGTCCCGTTCAGGACAATTCCCTTGACCCAGATTTTCCCCGTGGCCAGCCAAAGGCCAATCTCCACGTTTGCTCCCGGCGGCACCGGGGTGACGGTTTCGACAAATGCTCCGCCCATACTGGTGTTGGAAAGATTGCCCCACACGGGAGCAGTAGTTCTTTCCACGCGGAGTTCCACGGCGACAAAGCATTTCATCCGCGGGTAACGCCGTCGGTCCTGCACCCAGGGCGAGAAGTCATCAGGGTCGAAGGGTGGCGTGGCCTCCGGCTCGGGAGGAAGGGCCTGGGGCGCGGGGGTGGGCGTTGCTGCACCTGCTGCTTCCCCTGCCGGGGCCGCCCCTGGCAGACCGAGCTTGATTCTCCGCATGGCCTCCACCAGCGCCTCATCGCGGCGGGTGGGTGGCGCATCCCTATAAGTTTTCAGCAGTTCGCCCAGGTGGCCGAGCAAATCTGGATCGCCCACTATCCGCGTCCAGTCCGCACCCGTGACAGAAGATTTGGGGTCACTCATAGGCCTGAGCTTGCAACCTCCACACTTGACACCCCTTCCCGCATAGAGTGAACGATAGGCACTGGTGGGAACAAGATGACTATAGTGACCTCCGTTGGTAATACAGACCGATTACCCCTCATTTTTCAAGCCAAACGGGTGGCTCCGGCCAAGCTGCCCTTTACCCGCACTTATGCTTTACTGAGTCTCTCCCCTCTTCACCAAGGCCACGGCCGCCATGGCCAACGTGCTTACAAACAGGGGAAACCAAACTTGCGCTACCCAAGGAACCGGGATCAGAAACAAGATATCCAGGTCGAGAAACGAAGCGGGCCACCCCACGACCGCCCACAGACCCATGTAGTATGCGATATCCCACAGCGCGAATGTCCAAAGGAAGCATGCCCAACGTTCTTTCCCGGTGGAAGCGGAGAGCAGTGTCACGCTGAGCAGGATCACGATCGTTGCCGCTTCGCGGATTGTCTCAACGCTCAGCAGTCCTCTGGGAAACTGACCGAGGGCTCGCACTTGTTCATACCCGATCGACGAGTACCGCAGTTGCGCGATCGTTCCCATGTAGCCCGGCAGCAGACCCAGAGCCGCGCGCAAATAAACCACGACGGCTGCCTCCACGAAACCGAAGGCAAGCGCGAAGGCCGCCAGCAGGGCCAGCCGTCGCCACACAAGGGCTGGGCCATTCCTCCGCCACACCACATAGGCAATCACCGGCACGAGGACGAGGAGGTTCACCCACCAGGGTTGAGCCCAGAGCTGGAACTTTCCCATGATCCTGCGATTCTAATGCCGCCACTCGTCCCATGCTGAAGCCTTCCTGTTTCTCCGCGAACTCCGCCATGTAGAATCGGTGGCGGCTTCGTCCTGAGCTTTTCTGCGCGGGCATCCCCGTGAAACGAACTATTGCGGCCATCACAACTTCACGATCCGATTACGCCCACTTGCACTGGCTGCTGCACGATTTGGTCCGGCACTCCAAGATCGACCTTCACGTGATCGCTCTGGGTCCACACCTCTCACCGGATTTCGGACGAACCGCAAAGCACGTCACCGGAATTCCGCCGGCGAAATTCACAGCTTTGGAGTGCTTGCTAAGTTCTGACACCGATGTCGGCATGGCCAAGAGCCTCGGCCTGGCAACTCTTGGCTTGGCAGACATCCTCGGCCGCATTCGTCCCGCTCTGCTGCTCCTCATCGCTGACCGTTACGAGATGCTCGCTCCCGCGTCCGTAGCCCTAACCCTGCGTATCCCAATCGCCCACATTGAGGGCGGCGAGACCACGGCTGGCGTCATCGACGACGCCGTACGCAACGCCATCACCAAGATGGCCCATCTTCATTTCGCCTGCACTCGCCGGGCGCAGCAACGGATCATTGCGATGGGCGAGGCGTCTTGGCGGGTTACTTGGAGCGGCAGCCTCTCGCTCGATCATCTGCGTCGCTCCAAATTGCTGACCAAGCCCCAAGTGGAAAAGAAACTTGGCATCTCGCTGCGTCCGGAAACCATTCTGGCGATCTATCATCCGGTAACTTTAATGAAAGACACTGTTGCAGAAGCGCGAGAAATGTTCGCCGCGCTCGGTGGGGTGAAGCAGCAAGTCGTCTTCCTCTATCCCAACCCCGACGCCGGCAGCCGGCAACTGATCCGTATGGCCGAAAGTTTCATCGCCGCGCACAAACGGGCGAAGCTACTTGTGAATCTGGATCACACAACTTATTTAAGCTTGCTTCGCTGTGCTTCGGTTTTGATGGGAAACTCAAGCAGCGGGATTATCGAATCGACGTCTCTGGAAGTCCCCGCTCTCAACATCGGAATTCGCCAACAAGGACGGGAGCACGCCGATAACGTCCTGGACGTTCCTGCCGGCCGGCGCGCTATTCTCCAGGGAATCGAGAAGGCGCTGTCTCCTGGCTTTCGCCGCGCAATTCGGGGACTCGAAAATCCCTACGGCGACGGCAATGCCTCCAAGCGCATGCTTCGCGTCCTGGCAGAAACTCCCTTGGGGCCTCAACTTCTTTTCAAAGGTTTTCCTCCAGCATGAACTTGCGAATTCCGCTGGCGCGGCCAGACATCACTGACGCCGACCGTGAAGCCGTTTGGGAAGCTCTCCGTACTCCTTACTTAAGCATGGGCGCAAAGCTCCAGGAGTTCGAGCAGGCGATGTGTCGCTATCTGGGCGCTTCGTTTGCTGTAGCGGTCAACTCCGGCACGTCTGCGCTGCATGTGGCGCTACGCGTTCTCGACATTCCACCCGGGTCCGAAGTCATTCTTCCTTCTTTCGCTTTCATCGCGCCGCTCAATGTTCTTCTCCAGGAACGGCTCACGCCGGTGTTCGTCGATATCGATCCCGCCACGCTCAACACCACGCCGCAAGCCGTTGAAGCCGCCATCACTCCTCGCACCAAGGCGATTCTTGCCATTCACACATTCGGAAGACCGGTGGCCGCCCACGAGCTTCGGAAGATCGCCGACAAGCACGGCCTTTTTCTGATCGAAGATGTCTGCGAGGCTCTGGGCGCGGAAATTGGCGGTAAGAAAGCCGGTACACACGGCGATGTAGGAGTTCTCGCCTTCTATCCCAACAAGCAGATCACGACCGGAGAAGGCGGGATGCTGCTTACGAACCAACGCGCACTCGCCGAGCGAGCCAGCCGCCTGCGCAATCAGGCGCGCAACCCATCCCTGGGCTGGTATCAGCACGCGGAGGTCGGATTCAGCTACCGACTCTCGGAGATGAATTGCGCTCTGGGTCTCAGCCAGCTTTCCAGGCTAGAAGCGTTCCTGCAACGACGGCAGGTGTTGGCCGCCTTGTATGATCGCAGCCTGGCATCTGTCGACGGAGTTGTCCGGCCGAGCTTGAGCGTCCCTGAGGGGAAGATCAGTTGGTTCAGCTACGTGATTCGGCTAGACGCTGAATTCGCCGACGCCGGGCGCGATTATGTCAGCGATCGCCTCGCGCATCAGGGCATCGTAACTGGCAAGTACTTCGCTCCGTTACATCGACAGCCACTCATGCGCGAGTTTGTCTCGCCGCCCCACCTGCCCCACACCGACTACGCGGCAGCCCGCGTTCTGGCCCTGCCCTTTTTTACTCAGCTAATGGAGACAGGAGTGGAAGAAGTCTGCGGGGCACTAAAAGCAGCCCTCTCCGAACTTCGTGCGCGGAAAACATAGAACAGGTTCCCCTGAAATGCGTGGCACCGGATCTGTCCATCGTCGTAGTCAACCACTATGCGCTCTTGCAGACTCAATCCGGACCGGCGCGCCAGATCCATAACCTCACCATGCGTGAAAACATGTCCGTATGTGCGACGCAGATTGCCGCCCGCAGCCCAGCTCACCGTGACGTCACCTCGGCGTTCCCCGGGGAAAACGTTGTCCCCCACAAATCTGACTCCAGTCTTTATTAGTCCGTAGGACCGCACGTTGTACCGGTGATTGACATCCAGGAATAAGATTCCTGCCGGCGTCAACCGGCGGGCCAGTTGGGTTAATGCATGGACCCGCGATTCATCCGGTCGAATATGCCCTAGCACATTCCACAGACACGTTATCGTGTCGAAGTGGCGATCGGTTTCCGGGTTGTCGTCGGTCAAGTCCTCAGCACGGATACCCCACATCTCAGTGGAGCCCAATGCGCGTTTTCGCATCTCTGCGCTGGGCTCCAGCAGGACGACTTGCCGAATCCCGCATCTGCTGGCAATGCTGGCGGCTCGCTCCCCATCTGCCGCGCCAACATCCAGCAATGATTGGCTGCCCGGCGCGATTCGCGCCACGAGCAGGTCTTCGATGCTTTGCAGGTATTTCCGCCGCCGCTCCGCCAACTGACGGAAGAATGGCGCTATTTGATCGTAAGCATCGACCGGATCGGCAAGATAGACGCCGGACTGACTCATGGGTGCCTGGTGAGGCTGCCTCGAACCTGCCCCGTCTTCATAATAATGGTTTGGGTGAGGACAGAGTTTCAGCGGTGCCGTATGAAGTTTATAGGGATTGAGGTTATTACCCCTGAGGAATTAGCCGGAATCCGGCAGAACCATCTGCGGATAAGTTCTTGGAACCGGCAAACTGGCCGCCAGTATCTTCAAATGCAAATACTTACAGAACCCTGCAAGAATCAGTCGGCATGCAACCTCCTTCGCGCATGCCCCGCGGCGAAAATCCCTCCTAGTAACAAACCCGCCAGACCGGCATATGGGCTGGCGGGCGATCTCTTGATGACGCGCTTCTCACGCAGCCTTCGGCTGCTTGGCCCTCCACTTCGCCCAACGAGCCCGCTGGGCTGCGGCGATTCTCTTGCGAGCAGCCGCAGAGAGTCTTCGGCGAGCTCCAAGCACTCCCAAAGCACCACCTGCTTTAGCGCCTCCATTCAAACCCCGAAGGGCCTGGATAGCGGATTCCAAGCGAGAAAGTTCTTGTTGCATCTTCTTACGTTGTGCTTGTAACT